>ENA-UEQL01002461-UEQL01002461.1-human-gut-metagenome-genome-assembly--contig:-NODE-2461-length-12304-cov-4.120389_pt1 | contig 12304 bp, 10 predicted proteins | sample MGYA00242905_ERZ507926 | MGnify/ENA primary metagenome ERZ507926 (study PRJEB26167, sample SAMN06115531) | human gut metagenome | host: Homo sapiens | place: China:Henan | collected 2015-09-09...
GATCTTTGCACATCTCTTTGGATCACCAGGCATGATAACGTAACGTCCAACATCTCCCGGTCTGATCTGTAAATGATACTGTAATCCTTCTTCTCCTGAATAATTCTGCATGATATTCATCCTCCTGAAATAAAATATCTTTTTCCATCTTTTCGTTCCGTTTATTTTTTATGGAATATCCAATTTTCACTTTGAATACGGATGAGGGTGAAAACCGGGTGAGTCAATTTTAGATTTTTTTTGATACTTATATACCACTTTACAATGAAAAACGAAGTAAACTTTTCCTAGGAAATACACGTTTATCTTCCGTGGCATATTCGATGTTCTTAGGGATTAAAGACGTATCACTTTCGAATCAAAGACGTATCAAAGACGTTCACGAGTGTCTTTGATGGGGGATTGTCGTGTGATTATTGGAGGGGGGACTGAGGAGTTAATCTTTTCTTCATTTGATAATGGATGGTGGTTTGCCGAATACAAATGTATGTGAAATATATGTATTTGTTTTTTAGAGTGTTATTTGTGTTGTGATAAAAAAGTGGGGGAAAGTGGTTTAAAGTGGGAAATAATTTTATAACTTTACATCACAAATTAGGGAAGTAATATGTTGTCATTTATTGGAGATTATACATGCAAGTTGGATAGCAAGGGACGAGCTGTTGTTCCGGTTGTTTTCCGAAAGGAAATGCAGGCGGCGGGAGAGGTGTCTTTTGTGATGCGGCGGAATATTTTCGATGAATGTATTGACGTTTACCCGAAGGATGAATGGTTGAAATTGATTGCGGGCTTGAGAGAGAAGTTGAGCCAGTTTAACCGGGAACAGGTGCGTTTTTTCCGAGAATTTTTCCGAGGGGCGCAGGAGGTGGAGCTGGATGGGAACGGGCGCGTGTTGATCCCGCGCAAGATGCTGGATAGCATCGGTATCGAGGGGGATGAGATCGTGATGGTAGGACAGGATTCGAAAATCGAGATTTGGGGTAAAATAAAGTATGAAGAGAGTACGATGAATACGGATGAATTTGTACTTTTGACGTCGCAAATCGGTTTGTAGGGATAATGGATTAATTGCCTATCGACGAAATGTTTATGTTTTTTTATTTTTAACTTTAAATTTGTGTAACCATGTATCACGTGCCGGTATTGTTGGAAGAGTCCGTTTCTGGGTTGAATATTGATCCGGATGGGGTGTATCTTGATTTGACTTTCGGGGGTGGTGGTCATTCGAGAGAGATTTTAAAGCGATTGAAGGATGGTTGCCTGATCGGTTTCGATCAGGATTCCGATGCGCTGGCTAACGTGCCGGATGATAGTCGGTTTATTTTTGTGAATCATAATTTTAGGTATCTGCGGAATTTCTTGCGCTACTGCGGGTACGACGAGGCGGACGGGATTCTGGCCGATTTGGGTGTGTCGTCGCACGAGTTTGACGAGGCGGGACGGGGCTTCTCCTTCCGGTTTGATGCGGAATTGGATATGCGGATGAACCAGCGGAGTCGGCTGAAGGCTACGGATATTTTGAATACATATAGCGAGGAGAATTTGATTCGGATTTTTCGGAACTACGGGGAGGTGGATAACGTGAGACGGTTGGTTGATTTGATAGTGAATGCCCGGACGGGGAAGATGATTACTCGCTCGGAAGAGTTTTTGCAGGTGATCGCACCCTGCGTGCCGAAACAAAAGGAGAAGAAGTATTTGGCACAGGTGTATCAGGCTTTGCGTATCGAGGTAAACGGGGAGTTGGAGGCGCTGGAGGATATGTTGAAGGAGGCGGAACGGGCGTTGCGTCCTGGTGGTCGGTTGGTGGTGATTACTTACCACTCGCTGGAGGATCGGATCGTGAAGAACTTTTTGAAGAGCGGTAATTTCGAGGGGAAGGTTGAAAAGGATTTTTATGGTCACGTGAAACGGAATTTCGAGTTGGTGAACCGGAAGGTGATCGTGCCGTCGGAGGAAGAGATCGAGAGGAACCCGAGAGCGAGAAGTGCGAAATTGCGGATTGCGGAAAAACGGGAATGATTTTGGATTTTAAATTCTAAATTTTAGATTTTAAATTAATTGCATGATGTGGTTTAAGAAAAAGAAGGTAAAGGATTTCGTGCCACCGTTGCAGGAGCAGAAGGAAGTGCTGGGGGATTCGATGAAGGAGTTGCTGGACGGGCGTTTGTTGGCAGACACGGTGTTGCGTAAGAATATCGGGTTTATTCTTTTCCTGACTTTTCTGGGAATCGTTTATATCGCTAACGGGTATGCGACGGAGAAGTTGTACATGAAGAAGGTGAACATGGAGAAGGAGTTGAGCGAGTTGCGTTTCGAATCGATTACGACAGCCTCGGAGTTGATGCGAATCAGCGTTCCCTCGGAGGTGGAGAAACGAATTCAGGAGGCGGGGTTGGATTTGGTGCAAAGTAAGGAACCGCCAACCAAAATCAATAGGTAATTTTGGCTGGTAAAAGGTGAAAACTAAAAGATAAAAGTGAATACTATATATAAATAACAGGTTAGGGACTAAATGATTTTACGATGAGGGATGAACTTTTAGTTTTTAGCTTTTAATTTTTAACTATAATATGGCAGCATCTATAAAACACGAATTGGCCGGGCGGTTAGGACTTGTGTACCTGATTGTGATGGTGATTGCTGCCTTTATCGTGGTAAAAGCCCTGCACGTGCAAATATGGGAAGGGGATAAGTGGAGGAAGATGGGACGTTCGGTATCATTTAAAGATTTTGAAGTGGCACCGAACCGGGGGAATATATATGCGGATGACGGGCGTATTCTGGCGAGTTCGGTTCCTTATTATTCGCTGAGGCTTGATTGTAAGGCAATTCCGGACACGCTGTTTCGGAAGAAGGTGGATAGTTTGTCGATGATGTTGTCCCGCTTTTTCAAGGATGCCCCGACGGCGGAGTACCGGAAGAAGTTATGGCAGGGAAAGTTCGGGGCAAAGCCGAATCGTTATTTGCTTGTGAACAAGAAGAAAATTTCTTACACCGACTTACTGGAGGTTAAGAAATTTCCTATTTTTCGGGAAAGGGGTACGAAGAGCGGTCTGATTTTGGAACGGGAAAACGTGCGTTTGCAGCCGCATAGGGACTTGGCCTACCGGACGATCGGTTATTTGAACGAGGCAAAGGATGGTAGTTTTGAGGGACGCGTGGGGATTGAAGGGGCTTTCGAGAAACAATTGCGGGGGGAGCCGGGACGGAGTATCAGGCAGATGATGTCGGGACGTTGGGTTTCGGTGACGGTAGACGATCCGGTGGACGGGAATGACGTGGTGACGACGATTAACGTGGAGTGTCAAGATATTGTGCAAGGGGCTTTGACCCGGCAGTTGGAGCATTACAAGGCTAGTGCGGGGACGGCTATCTTGATGGACGTGAAGACGGGAGATATAAAGGCTATCGCAAACGTGTCGAAGACGGCGACAGGGTACCGGGAGGTGTTGAATAACGCTATCGGGGATGCTGCGGAGCCGGGGTCGGTGATCAAGGCGGCGACGATGGTGGCTTTGTTGGAAGACGGGTATGTTCATCCGGAGGACACCATTGACTTGGGAGATGGTGTTTACACACATAACAAGGTGACGTTAAAAGAGTCGAAGCATCCGATTGGTAAGGTGACGGTGCAGGGAATTTTCGAGCGTTCGTTGAATGGTATCACGGAATTAGTATATGAGCATTACAGGCAACAGCCAGAGAAGTTCGTGAATCGGTGGTATGCGATGGGTTTGAATAAAAAGGTGGGGATCGAGCTGGCGGGTGAAGCAGAACCTTATATTAAATATCCGGGGGATAAGACGTGGAGCGGTACCACGTTGCGTTGGATGAGTTTCGGGTACGAGTTGAAGATTACGCCTTTGCAAGTGTTGGCTTTTTATAACGCATTGGCGAATGATGGGAAACGGATGAAACCGCGTATCGTGAAGGAGATTCGTAACGGGAGTCGGGTGGTGGAGCGGTTCGAACCGGAAGTGGCGAGTAGTCATATTTGTAGTCGACAGACAGTGGCTTATATGAAACAGATGATGGAAGGAGTGGTAGAGAACGGCTCGGCGAAGAATTTGAAGAATGCAGCCTGCAAGATTGCGGGAAAGACGGGAACGGCAAAGGTGGCCGCAGGGTCGAAAGGGTATAATTCCGAACCGAAGTACCGGGCCAGTTTCGTGGGGTATTTTCCAGCGGACAAGCCGATGTACTCGTGTATCGTGGTGGTGGATAACCCGTCGCGGTCGGTGGGGTATTATGGAAATGTGGTTTCGGGTAGTGTGTTCAAAGAGATTGCCGATAAGATTTACACGATGGCATCGTTAATGGGGGATAATAACGAGGACGAGGAGGAGGAGAAGGACGAGACGTTGCCGATCAGCCAGAACGGATTGAAGAGTGATTTTCTGGAGATATATGACGAGCTGGGGATTAACGTGACGGAGGACGAGGCGGAGCATGCCGATTGGGTGATGACTTCGCGGGATAAGGAGGGAACGGAGTTCGTGCTGAAAGCCCGGAGCGTGGATATGACGCTGGTGCCGAACGTGAAGGGAATGGGGCTGAGGGATGCGCTGTACTTGTTGGAGAATAGCGGGCTGAAAGTCGGGGTGAGTGGGGTCGGTACGGTGAGTCAGCAATCGTTGACTCCGGGAGGGAAGGTGAGAAGGGGGAGTTATGTACATATTGAACTAAGATAAAAGCTAAAAACTAAAAGGTAAAAGTTGGTTTTGTAATATATTTTGAGATGAATTTAAAAGAGCTGTTAGCCGGGGTTGCCTGCGAGGTCGTGCAAGGGAGGCCGGATGTAGAGGTTAAGATGATACACTTCGATTCGAGAAAGGTCGGAGAGGGAGATTTGTTTATTGCCCAAAGGGGAGTGAATGCGGACGGACACGAGTATATCACAAAGGCCGTGGCGGCGGGAGCCGTGGCAGTTGTTTGTGAGGAGGTGCCGGGGGAGTTGAAAGAGGGGGTAGTTTACGTGAAGACGGGTAATTCTTCGGAGGCGCTGGGGGTGATGTCCTCTAATTTTTATGGGAACCCGTCACGTCGGATGAAGGTGGTCGGGGTGACCGGGACGAACGGGAAGACGACGACGGCGACATTGTTGTACGAGCTGGTGCGCTTGCTGGGAAGGAAAGCGGGACTTTTGTCAACGGTGTGTAATTATATTGGTGATGAGAAGGTTCACGCTACTCACACGACGCCTGATGCAATGGAGATTAACGAGCTGATGGGGCGGATGGTGGATGCTGGGTGCGAGTATTGTTTCATGGAGGTGAGTTCGCACGCTATTGACCAAAGACGGATTAGCGGGTTGGATTTTGATGGGGCGATTTTCTCGAATATCACGCACGATCATCTCGATTATCACAAGACTTTTAAAGCGTATATCGAGGCGAAGAAGGCGTTTTTTGACCACTTGCCGAAGAAGGCTTTTGCGTTGACGAACGGGGATGACAAGAACGGGATGGTGATGTTGCAGAACACGGTAGCCCGTAAATACACTTACTCCTGTAGGAGGATGGCAGATTTCAATTGTAAGACGTTGGAACGGCATCTGGACGGGACGTTATTGCTGCTGGACGGCAGCGAGGTGTGGACGAGGTTCGTGGGGGATTTTAATGCTTATAATTTGCTGGCGGTTTATGCGAGTGCACGATTGCTGGATTTCGGGAAAGAGGAATTGTTGCCCGTGATGAGTATGCTGGTGCCGGTGTCGGGACGTTTCGAGACCATTTTATCGAACGAGGGGGTGATGGCTATCGTGGATTACGCACACACGCCGGATGCGTTGGAGAATGTGTTGTCGACGATAGAGGGACTGAAGAAAGAGGGGCTGGTGATCACGGTGGTTGGTGCCGGGGGGGATCGGGACCGGACGAAACGGCCGGAAATGGCGGAGGTCGCCTGTCGGTTGAGTGACCGGGTGATCTTGACGTCCGATAATCCGCGAAGCGAGGAACCTGCTGCGATTATCGAGGATATGCGTGCCGGGGTGCCGGAAGAGGCGGTAAGCCGGGTGCTGACGATCACTGATCGGAAGGAGGCCATTCGTGCGGCGTTGATGTTGGCAAAAAAGGGAGACATTGTGTTGGTGGCTGGAAAGGGACACGAGGATTATCAAGAGATAAAGGGTGTGAAACATCATTTTGATGATAAAGAGGTTATTAAGGACATATTTAAGTTGTAGGTCATGTTTTATCATATCTTTGATTATTTAGAACAGTTTGATTTCCCGGGAGCCGGGATGTTTCAATATATCACGTTCCGGTCAGCCTGTGCGGTGATTTTGTCATTGTTGATTGCCACGGTAGTGGGAAAGCGTATTATCCGCATATTACAGAAGCAACAGGTTGGGGAGGAAATCCGGGACTTGGGGTTGGAAGGGCAGATGCAGAAAAAGGGAACACCGACGATGGGCGGGGTGATTATCCTGTTGGCGATTCTGGTGCCAGTGATTTTGTTTGCCCGGTTGGATAACGTGTATATCCAGTTGATGATTGTTTCTACGATCTGGCTGGGGCTGATCGGTTTTCTGGATGATTATATCAAGGTTTTCCGGAAGCACAAGGAGGGGTTGAAGGGACGTTTCAAGGTGATCGGACAAGTAGGTCTGGGGCTGATCGTGGGGGTAACTCTTTACGTGAGCGATGACGTGTTGATCCGGGAGAAGGTCTCCATTTCGGAAGTCGGGGTGGTAACCAGCACTGTAGATGAGGGGTTTGTGTCCGAGAATAGTCAGATGGTTCTGACGAAAGATATTAAATCGACCAAGACGACGATTCCTTTTTTCAAGAATAACGAGTTTGATTACGCTTGGTTCGGGGCGCTTTTCGGGGACTATGCCGAGGAGATCGGTTGGATCGTGTTTATTATTATCACGATCGTGATTGTTACGGCGGTGTCGAACGGGGCGAATCTGACAGATGGGTTGGACGGTCTGGCAACGGGGACTTCGGCTATCGTGGGGGCAACACTGGGTATTCTGGCGTACGTGTCGGGTAATATGGTGTATGCGGATTACTTGAATATCATGTATATTCCACATTCGGGGGAGCTGGTGGTGTTTATTGCTGCGTTTATCGGGGCGACGATTGGATTCCTGTGGTATAACTCGTTCCCGGCTCAAGTGTTTATGGGTGACACGGGGAGTTTGTCGCTGGGGGGAATTATTGCCGTGTTTGCAATCATGATTCATAAGGAGTTGCTGATCCCTATTCTGTGTGGTATTTTCCTCGTGGAGAATTTGTCGGTGATGATGCAGGTCAGCTATTTTAAATATACAAAGAGGAAGTTCGGAGAGGGACGACGGATATTCTTAATGTCTCCGTTACATCACCATTTTCAAAAGAAGGGTATTCCGGAACCGAAGATTGTGACCCGGTTCTGGATCGTGGGAATTGCATTGGCGGTGATAACGATTGTGACGTTGAAGATACGATAAGAAGAAATTTAAAATCTAAAATGATGAAACGTTTGGTTATTTTAGGCGGAGGAGAAAGTGGGGCGGGAGCCGCCAAGTTAGGAAAGAAGTTGGGGTATGAGGTTTTTTTGTCGGACAAGGGGAAGTTGGCCGACAAGTATAAGCGTGTGTTGGAGGAATTGGGGGTGGAGTATGAAGAGGGACAACACTCGGAAGAACGTATTTTCACTGCGGATTTGGTGGTGAAAAGTCCGGGTATCCCGGATAAATTGCCGATGATTGTGGGGCTGAGGGAGAAAGGAATCGAGGTGATTTCCGAGATTGAGTTTGCGGGACGACACACGGATGCGAAGATGTATTGTATTACGGGAAGTAATGGGAAGACGACAACGACATTGTTGTTGTATCATATATTGGAGAAAGCCGGGTATGACGTGGGACTGGCCGGAAACGTGGGAAATAGTCTGGCGGCACAGGTGGCTGATGATTTACACCGGTTTTATGTGGTGGAATTGTCGAGTTTCCAGTTGGACGGAATGTTCCAGTTTCGTTGTGACACGGCCATATTGACAAATATTACACCGGATCATTTGGATCGGTATGATTATAAATTTGAGAATTATGCGAATTCGAAGTTCCGGATATTGAATAATATGCGGAAGGAGGATTTGTTTATATATGGTTATGACTGCGAGGTAGTGCAGGAGAGAGTGGAACGGGGGGATATTGTGTCGGAGGCAGTCGGGTTCACTTACTCGGATTACGCCGGGGTGAACGCTTACATGGATGGGGACACGGTGGTGGCCCGTTGGGGAGATCGGGAGTTCCGGATTGCCAAACAGGAGGTCACGATTCAAGGACGACATAATGTGTATAACACTATGGCGGCAATACTAGCTGCTTTGAAGACTGGGGTGAGTGATGAGGATTTGAGGAAGGGATTGACAACATTCCCACAGGTGGAACATCGTTTGGAGACGGTGGATGTGGTGAATGGAGTTACTTATATTAATGATTCAAAGGCTACAAACGTGGATTCGGCTTGGTATGCTTTGGATAGTATGCACGCTCCGGTGGTGTGGATTGCGGGAGGAACGGATAAAGGAAATGATTATAGCGTGTTGTTTGATTTGGTGAAGGAGAAGGTGAAGTTGTTGATTTGTATGGGAGTGGATAATAAGAAGTTGATCAAGGCGTTCTCGCCGATCTGCGAGGTGGTGGATACTCATAGTCTGGATGAGACGATGGACGTGGCTTATCGCCGGGCTGAGAAGGGGGATGTAGTCCTGCTTTCTCCTTGTTGCGCTAGTTTTGACTTGTTTAAGAATTACGAGAATAGAGGGGAGATGTTTAAGGAGAAGGTGAAAAGCTTGAAATGTAGAATGGATTAATTTGTGATTTATGAATTCGAATCTGATCAATTACAAAGATGCAGGAAATATGGAAGCTTATAAAACTCTGCTCACAACAGTAACACCGGCCCGTTTCAAAGTCGGTCAGATGATTGGAGCAACCGGCCTTCTGCTTGGTGTTGCACTTGCAATGTATAGAAGAGTGGAGGCAGATAAGAAGGATAAAGATACAAGTATGAGGCAATTTAAAGGAAAATCATTCTGGATCGATGAGATTGTGTTTCAAATATCATCGCCCGCAATGTCAGTCATTTATGGCCGAAACAATAACACTCGAAAAATTTTACTCTTCATCGCTGGGCCAATATGCCCTGCGGTGGGAGCAGAACCAATACGACAAATTGGTATCCGATTGTTTCGGATATAACGCGGTGCAGCTTGGGGCGACCGGGATCGATTTTTTAAAGAACAATCGGATCGGCCTTAAGGTTGCCGCGGAGCCGACCTTGCGGCCTTTGACTCAGCTCTTAGAAACGGATGACAGGACGCCCTTGCAGATGCTGTTTGAAGCAATGCCTTTTGAGAGTGAAAGCATAGATTTAGTCGTTATGCCTCATGCATTGGAGGTCTCTGAGGATCCACACGCTTTGTTGAGAGAAGTATACCGAATATTGATTCCGGGCGGAAGGGTTATTCTGACGGGATTTAATTTAATGAGCTTATGGGGGCTGCGTTTTAAAATGCAGCGCTTCGGGGCGAAGACTTTTCTTCCCGGCAAACAGTTTATGTCGGTTTTCCAAATTCGCGACTGGCTTCACTTGCTCTCATTTCATGTAGACAGAGGGGCTTTCGGATGCTACGGTCTCACGTTTTCTTCCGCTCAGATTAAGGAAGACTCCTGGATTGAAAAGGCTGGCGATCGTTGGTGGCCGCAGTGCGGCGCAATTTTTGCGATCAGTGCCACAAAAGAAGTGCCGGGCTTTAAGCTTGTCGGGCGCGCCGTGAACAAGAAATTTTTCTTCTTGGGGCGCCGGCCTGCTCCTAAGAGCGAATGAGCATAAAACCGATTCAATGTGATCAGATTAGAGATGAAAGAAGTAGAAATTTGGACTGACGGGGCCAGCAAAGGCAACCCGGGTCCCGGCGGATGGGGCGCATGGATGAAATATAAAGGCCATGTCCTTGAGCTTTGCGGCGGAGCCTTGAGCACAACCAATAACCAGATGGAATTGACGGCTCCGACAGAAGCTTTATGCCGCCTAAAAGAGCCTTGCAAAGTAATTCTTCATACTGATAGTAAGTATGTTCAACAAGGAATGACAGCGTGGATCTACGGCTGGATTAAAAAAGGCTGGAAGACGGCTGACGGCTCACCCGTAAAAAATGCCGAGCTTTGGAAAAAACTCTACGAAGCATCAAAGCCGCATAAGATTGATTGGGTTTGGGTGAAAGGCCACGATGGAATCGAAGGTAATGAACGCGCTGATTTCCTTGCAAATCTAGGGGTTGAGAAGACTCTCGAGGAGAACAAGAAAAAGGATTAAAAAATCGTGTAGAATCTCGCTTCATTGGAGCGCACGGTTAGCTCAGGGGTAGAGCACTGCCTTCACACGGCAGGGGTCACTGGTTCGAAACCAGTATCGTGCACCAAACCATATTTCGAATAGTCGCAAAAAAACCTCTAATTCGGGTTCCGAGGCTATTTTTATATCTGACTACGTGACTAAAAATAGCTGATTTGTGCAGGAGTAGATGCAGGAGCGTAGCAAGCAAAAAATCAAAGCCGCGGCCACTCATTCCTTACCCTGCATGTTTTCTCTTTCCGTGTTTCAAAACAGCGGCAACATTCCATCTTTTCAGCTTGAATGCCTCTTCAGTTGCTCCAAGGCTCAGAGAGGCTGGTGCTTAATATTTGTTTCATCCGTAACGACAACTTCCGACAAGGTCGACGACCTTGTCAGAAGTTGTGACATAGCAGTTGAAAAGATTTTTAGAAGAAATACATACCAATCGTGAACACGACCAGAGCTACACAGACCGGTATAAATGTTCTCTTACAGATGTCGATCGGATTGACGCCTGCAATACTGGCGATAACAATGACGCCCCCGGCTACAGGAGAAATCGTTCTGCCGAGTCCTGCAGCGACTTGCGCAACGGCACCCAATTGAACCACTGTCATGCCGAAATCAGCGGCGTGGGGAGTGATGACTTCATTAAAAGCAAGTGCTGCAGCATTGCCGGATCCGCATACAATTGCCATCAGCCACGGACCGATAGCTGCCGAAACCATAGCAATGGATTGAGAGCCTTTCATTGCATCAACAAGAGCACCTGTAAGACCGATGGATTTCATGCCGGAGGCAAAAACCGCAGCGGCACCGATGAGCAGAGCAACGTCACAGAAGGCGTCTCCGCAGCCGCGGCAGAACTTTTTAGAGATATCGCCGGCTTTCAGTTTGTTCACAACTCCTACGATAAGACCGACACCCGTTCCAATCAGCATGCAGCAGGGTACGGTGAAAATTTTCGTGGGCAGCCAGCCGACTTGCTTAGAAGCAATAACCAGTAAGAAGAGTGGGAGTATAGGAATCAGTGCATAGAGATAATTCACTTCCAAAGAGCAATCAGCCTTCTTTGTAATGTCTTCTGAGAATTTACGACTTCCTACGCCTTCTTTCATTGCAACAGCAAGGAAGGCCAGGATAATGGCTGCAATTACAGCACCGCATAAAGCCGGGAAAAATTCAGACATGATGACGATCATTGCATCGGGGGAGCTAATTTCGCCGGCTTTGAATGCAAGGTCGGCGACCTGCGGATTAAACATTAAGCCGGGACTGGCAACCGATCCCCACGTACCGAGGAAAACGGCAGCTCCGGCCATGACCGGAGGAACGCCAAGAGCAATTAAAGCAGGAATAAGAAGAACGCCGACAGCTGCAGCGATACCGACAGCAGATGGGAGAACAATGTTCAAAAACCACGTGATGATGACGGCTCCAGGAATTACAAGCATGGGAACTTTGGCTAAAGGCCGTACCAGGGCATTGACTAAGTGGTCTGAGCACTTGGTGTAGCTCATAACGTACCCGAAGCCCATGACGGTCGTGTAAGTGGGGACTAAGCCAGGGTTGGTTAATTGTTTTACGAAAGCGTCAATAGCTCGGCCGAAACCGACCGAGGAGCCTGCTACAAAAACTCCTACGACGGTCATCAAAATGCCGGATAAGAAGAGAACCAAACGGGCTTCATAATTTTTATAAATGAGCCAAAAAGTTCCTATAACGATAGCGATGCCTATCCACAACATAATTAACTCCTTGGGTGATGGGATTTTTATTGATTTTTTGCAAATCTTTCAGTGCGATAAGAAAAAATATCTTTGATATCAATGAGGTACGGTTCGATTTCGTATTCTTTGCAAGCCGATAATCCTTCCTGCGTTGTGATGAATTTATCTTCGCTGCCCTTTGCGATTTCGCCATATTCGCCGTTTTCAAGTTTGATATACTTCTCGCCGTCGTAA
>ENA-UEQL01002466-UEQL01002466.1-human-gut-metagenome-genome-assembly--contig:-NODE-2466-length-12283-cov-5.565214_pt1 | contig 12283 bp, 9 predicted proteins | sample MGYA00242905_ERZ507926 | MGnify/ENA primary metagenome ERZ507926 (study PRJEB26167, sample SAMN06115531) | human gut metagenome | host: Homo sapiens | place: China:Henan | collected 2015-09-09 | study...
GAGGTAAAAGCCGTTGTCCTCCGCCTGCATCACGGGGTCGTCCACCTCCGCGCCGGGGATATACAGCCACGCCACGGCGTCGGGGTTCCTGCTTTTAGCGTCGGCAAGCTCCGCCTGCCGGTTGACGGTGGGAATGGGGGTCGCCTCCACTTCGGAGGTGCCGGAGGGAACTTCAATGGGATCTGGGTCTTTCTGATAGCAGCCCATGACGCCCGTGGTCATGGCAAAGAGCAAAACCACCATGCAAAGCATGGGTCGGATGATCCTTTTGATTTTATTCATAATGTGTTCTCCTGCCGCGCTGGAGCAGCGGCATGGCTCAAAGTGTTGTGTGTTCGGACAAAATGTTTCTTGTAGCGAAAAAGGAACAGCGCAGCTTCGGGGCGAGATGCCCGTCCGCTGCGCTGTCCAATGTTCGCTTATGGGTCTTTGCCAGCGGCCTTGCTATTCAGCCATTCGTATAGACTGGGGAACTCATCCGGCGGCTCTGGCGGCTTTTTGCGGCGCTCGCGCTCGATGCGCAGATCGCTCCGCACCAACAGAATACCGCAGACCGTTACTATGAGGAATGGCACGAGCAGAATGCCTCCGATCAGCACCGTCACCAGCCACTCATCCAGAGAGGATAAAAGCCCGCTGTCGGTGAACTGATCAAACCAGCCAAAGTACGAAAGAGCAACTATCATGGCGGTGATCAGCAGCGTTCCAACGCCGCCAATGACCACAAATGAGATGTCAAGCCGCTTTATCTGCTGTCATTCCTTTTCCGTCATACGCGCTTACTCCGCAAGGGCGCGCCAGATGAAGGTGACGATCTGTGCGCGGGTGCAGTTGGCGTCAGGGCTGAACGTGGTGTTGGTGGTGCCCTTGGTGACGTCCTCCTTGACAGCCCACAGCACCGCGTCAGCGTAGTAGGTGCTTGCCTTCACATCGGTGAAGGGATTGGCCGTGCCCGCTGCCGGGGACTTCTGAGAGCGCCACAGGAAGGTGACGATCTGCGCGCGGGAGCAGGTGGCGTCGGGGCTGAACATGGTGTCGCTGGTGCCCTTGGTGATGCCGTTCTCCACGGCCCACAGCACCGCGTCATAGTAGTAGCTGCCAGCCTTCACATCGGCAAAGGGCATGACTGCGGACTTGGCTGCGGGGCTGCCTGCTGCGCGCCACAGGAAGGTCACAGCCTGCGCACGGGTGCAGATGCCATTGGGGGAGAAGTGGGTCGCATCGGTGCCGGTGGTGATGCCCTTTTCCACGGCCCAGTTGACAGCTTCCTCATAGTAGCTGCCCTCCGGCACGTCCACGAACACGCCGGTCTGGGGGTTGCCGCTGGCCTTCATAAAGACGACCTCGATGGTGTGGTTCTTCTTCACATTCTCGAAGGTGTAGGACTTCACCGCGCCCACGTTCTTGCTGTCGATCAGCACCTTGGCAACGGCGTAGCCCTTATTCGGGGTGATGGTGAAGGTCTGATCCCGGCCCTCGCGGACGCTGACATTGCCGGTGGGAGAGATGGAGCCGTTCACGCCTGCGGTGGCCTTGATGGTGTAGTAGGTGTAACCGCCGCCGCTGCTGCCGCCGCCGTTGTAGACCCAGTTGGCCTTGACGGTGACATCCTTATTCGGCATGACGAAGCTGGCGTTCTTGCTGCTGGCGCTGAGGACGGTCACATCGTCGGAGGTCCAGCCGTTGAAGGTGTAGCCGGACTTGGTTCCGGCGTAGATATTGGCCGTGGTGCCTGCCGCATGGCTGCCAGCGCCGGTAGCGCCGGTGCCCGCGCCGCTCAGGGTAACGTTGTGATACTTGGCAGCCTCCGCGTCGGCGATCTTGATGGTAAGCTCCTTCGTGTCAGAGCCGCCGCCATTGGTGGCCTTGACGGTGAACTTGAAATCGCCGGCTTTGGAGGGCGTACCCTTGATGGTGTCGCCCACCAGCGTCAGGCCGTCAGGCAGATCGCCGACTTCGATGCTCCAAGCGATGGGGTTGGTGCCGGTGGCAGCCAAGGTCTGGTTGTACGCTTCGCCCACCTTGCCGTCCGGCAGGGTAACGGTGGTGATGGCGGGCTTGGTGGGAACATAGATGCCCTCGGTGGCATCGAAGGTGTAGGTCAGTTCCACGCTGTCCGCGTGGGCGTCGCCAGTCAGGGCGGGGCTGACCGTGGCCGTCTTGCCCTCGATGGTGTTATAGGTGGACTTGACGGAGAATACGCCTGCGCCAGCGGTCTCCAGCGTGATCTTCACGGTGTAGACCGTACCGGGCTGGAACTTGCCGCCGATGGCAAGGGGCGTACCGTCCGCTGCCATCCACTCGGTGTTCGCCACAGTGTAGGTGCTATCGGTGGTGGTGGGCGCAGTTGCAGCAGCGTCCTTGACGGGCTTTGCAACGGTCAGGTGCTCCACCTTAATGCTGGTCAGCATGGGGATCTCAGTGTTCTCGCTGCGCTTCGCGTGGCAGTCAACGCACTCCTCATGCTGCTTGCCCGCCGCATTGGGGGTTGCCGCGGTGTCTACCACCCACTGCCAGTTGTGGTTGGCGGTTTCGGTGTAGTTTGCGGTTTCGCCGGGCTTCGTGCACTTGGAGCAGGTACGGCTATGATTGGTATCATCAACCTTCGTCCATGCGTTGAAGTCGTGGGCCTCCACCTTGAAATCGTCGCCTGCTGTGCAGGTCTTGGTATGCGTACCGGGGTCCATGTATACCCAAGGCTGCGCGTCGGTATCGTGGGTATGACCGACCGTCACGGTGCAGCTTGCGGATTTGGTGCCGCAGGTGACTGTGATAATTGCCGTGCCCTGTGCCTTAGCTGTCACCTTGCCGGTAGTATCAACCTCCGCAACTTCGGGCTTGTCGCTCGCCCAAGTCAGGCTGCCCGCCGCGTTGACAGGCTCCTTCACGGCGGAGAGCTGATAGGTCGCGTTAAGCTCCAGATTTACCTTTGCCGGGGCAACGGTAAGGCCGGTAAGCTCAATGACGGGAGCCTCGGTTACGGTGACATAAAAGAGGGAAGTCTTAGGAAGCGTTTTGTATTCGGTGCTGCCATCCTTGACGGCAACCAGCTCCAGTTGGGCTTTCTCCGATGCGGCATGAGCCGCTTTCGGCTTGATCTTGCCGTCCTCCAGCTTAATATTATCATTCTCCGTCACATACGTAGCGCCGTAGGTTCCTCTCTTGAGAATGCGCCATTCCAGATGATAGCCGCTGTTCGCGGGCAGCAGAGTCGGAAGATCGGTGGGAAGCTCCGCCTCGTCATTTTCGCTCAGGGTAATATCCGCGTATGTGTAAACGCTCTCAAGTCTCAAAGCATTGGCCACAGTGGAATCATCGTATACAACCACATACCATGTGCCGTAGGCGTTTGATGGACCGGGGTAGCTGGCTCTCAGATTTGCGCTGCCTGTAGAAACGCCGGTGATCGGGATGGTATGGAACTTGGGGAACGGTGTGGCCGTTCCGGTGCTGGCGTTAAGTGTTCCATTGGAGATAGCGATGTTGCTTGTTGTCGCGCCAGTATCCTCGAAGGTGATCTCACTCCAAGAATTGGCGTTGCTGGGGTCTGCGTTGACCTTCAGCGTAACGCTCTCGCCCTTCTTGATATAGATCGTGTTGCCGCTGTCGTAGCCTTCCAGCAACACGTACTGCAAAGGAACATAGTCATACAGCATGATGCTGTTTTTGCTCACAATGGAGCCTGCCGTTTGGGTAGCGGTCTCCTTGAAACGGGCGAAAACATAATAGGTGGTATTGCTCGTCAGACCGGTTACGGTTGCGGAACTGATCTGATTTGCGCTCCAATCCGGCGTAGAGGTCGTGCTGTAAACATACTCGCAGTCGGAGTCAAAGTTCGTGATTTTGAAGCCGTTGTAATTGCCTGCGCCATCCTGCACGGCCTCAAGCTTAATAACCTCGGGATAACCGTTGTTGGCGGCCTTGCTGACCTTCACCGCCGCGCCGACGATCTCGCCGGGATAGCCCTCCGCCGTGACCTTCACGCGGATGCGGACAGTATCACCCATATCAGCCGCCACGGGAGTATACTTGCCACTGGTCGCGCCCTCAATATTCGTCCATGTGCTGCCGCTGTCCGTGCTGCGCTGCCACTGGTACGCCGGGGTGGCTTCTGCGGGGGTCACGCTGGCAGCGATGGAGATGGGGTGGTCGTAGACAATGCCGCTGGTGTAGTACACCTGACCGGTCAAGCTCGGAGGCGCTACCGGCGCTTCGACCACCACCAGCCTAACGATATGCGGGTTGGCGAAGGTGTTGACGGGTTGACTGCCCTTTTTCAGATCGAGCCGGAGGTCAAAGGAATAGACCTTGGACTCTGCGCCCTTCCGAATGGTGAAAGAGTATTCGGTGCCGGTGGGAATCTGGTCGGTGGGGATAAGGCCAGTAGTATCACCGGAAGTATAGCGCATGCACTGGGCGTCATGGCTATATCCCGCATTCTTCAGTTCATTCGCCAAATCCTTCCATTTGAAGGTGATGGTGTGATCTTCGTTATTTTTGATCACCACAGCCGTGCCATTCCAGTCCTTGGCGTAGTCGATGGGCTTGCCGTCCAGCGTGACGGACTCCATCATGCCCCATGCGTTGGGGATGATTCGGACGGGATTGGAAGCAGTGCCATCCAGCGACATTTTATAACTTTTACCGGACGCTGTCTTTTTCAAAACAGCGGTGGAAGCATCGGGACCGGTAAAGGTACCGTCAGGCGTAACAACTGCGCTGTAGCCAAAGCATTTATCCAATCCCCGCACAATATTTGGGTTGCCTGTCGGGTTATTATTTTCGTATATACCGCCATCTGCGTCAAAGTCTACTGTGCCCTTAAAGGTGCCGCCATTCAAACGGTACGGCATATAAAGGCTCGTTTTCCAAGGCCAGTACTGCAAATAAACAGTGCCCTCAAAGGTGCCGCCGTTCACTATAACAGCAGGATTAGAGTTATTCTCCTCTGCTTCATACAGCACCTGCACATCCTTCTTGAAGGTGCCTCCGCTGATTTGAACAGAGCCGTTTTCGGCCTGACTTGCGGTCAGATTTACACAGCCGTCAAACTCGCCGCCTTCAATGATGACACTGCCTCCACGATCTTTGCTGTTTTCTGCCTTCAGAGTGTAGCCGCTGCCATCCAGATCATAGGCATAACCTCCATCAAAAAACTCCGGTTGGCTGATTTTCACGCCATCCTTGATCGTAATAAAACTCTCAAGACTATCAATAACAATGGCATTACTTTTGTATGGCTGGGAAGTAACGGTGAATGTACCCCCTTCCAGTGTCAGCGTACCTCCATTCACGCGAATCAGTTTGGCTTTTTGACCTCCGAAAACATTAGAAAATGCGCCGGAAATCTTACCGCTTTTCGCAGAACTGCTGTCCTGGATTGTCAGATGGGAATAGCCGCCAATATAAATACCCTGCGATATATTAGTATCATTACTCACCAGAGCCAAGGTCTTTCCGTTCAAGTCAAGGGTGCAGTAATAATAAACATCGTCAAAGGTCAGTTCATCTCTTTTGAGCAGACCAATGCCCTCATTGTAGCTGGTGGTATCAATGTCCTGCCCCAGCTGGATGTATTCCTGCTTGTTTTTGACTGCGTCATACAATTCCTTGTAGGTGTTGACGGTCGTCCACCCCGCCGCGCTCGCCGTCACGCCCATGGCGGGCACGAGGGAGAGCAGCATGACCAGCGTCAGAAGCAAACTGGTAATCCGTTTTCTCATGTTTTTTCTTCCTCCTTCATCGAAAGAATTTGTTGTGTGCCGCGTTTGTGTTCCCGGTATGCGGCCACCGGGCAGGAAGGTAGGTGTTCCTTCGGATTTGCCCCACCTCCTAAAGCGGAGCCACGGCAAAGGCCGTGCCCCTCGCGCCGTGGACGCCGGGCGGCGCTCTGTTGGCCGCCGCCCGGGGCATGGACGGTTTTCCATCGCCGTCGCTCTCACGATCCCGCGCCTGTGTGCGGGGGCGAAGGAAGGAAAATAGCTTCTTCATCCCGTGTCACCCCCTGCCGTCAGAGCGCGAAAAGGCGCGCCCTGTCCGAAAACACTTCGGGCAGGCCGCGCTTGTTGACGATATATGAGGGCAGCAGAAAAGGACAGACTTACTCTGTCTGTCTGTCTGTCTGTCTGTCTGTCTGTCTAATTATGGGGGAAAATCTCATGCTGTCAACCCCTTTTTTGCAGATGTTTCAAGGGCTTTCCGGTCTTGCGCTTCCGTTCAAACGCCTTGAAAAAGCGGTCTTGCGCGGCGCTGTCCGCGTGATTATCGCCGGACGCTTCGCCGCCTCGCCACACCCCGAAGCCCGGACAATTCAGCGCCTCGGCAAAGGGGGTATAGTTAGATACAATAAGTTTACCATAGACCCCTCCGCAATTCAAGGTTTTTGTGTGAATCCCCTGTATCTTTTTCGGGAACGGGTTGAAAAAATCCGGATTTTTTTCGCCGCGCGCCAAACATTTCTCTGAAAATCTGGCCAAAACGCCCTGTTCGGATTGTAGTATGGGTAGAGGGGAAATACGGGGGTACGAAGTAGTCAGCAAGCACAGCAAGCGAGTACCCGCTTGCGGATTTTGCGCTGTTCAGGTCCCTTGCCCGAACAGTCAAAATTGCTTGCTGGGATATCCCAGACCCTTATAAGAAACGGAGGCTGCCCATGGCGAACCGAAAGCGGAACATTCAGATGAAATTCTATGTGACGGAGGAGGAAAAACGGCTCATAGATGAAAAGATGGCGCAGCTCCCCACACGGCGGTACGGCGCGTATCTGCGGAAGATGGCGATAGACGGGTATATCATCCAGCTTGACACCACGGATATCAAGCGGATGAACGCCGCCCTGTCCGCCATCGGCCGGAACATCAATCAGATTGCCAAGCGGATCAACGCGGGAGGCGGCGCGTACAAAGCGGATATGCGGGAGATACAGGAGAGGCTGGATGAGATATGGCAGTTACAAAGACGCATCCTATCAAGTCAACGCTAAAGGCGGCCATTGACTATATCTGCAACCCGGAAAAGACGGATGGAAAGCTGCTGGTCTCCGCCTATGGCTGCGCCGCCGAAACTGCGGATATCGAATTTGCCTGGACCCGCCGCCACGCCATCGACAAGGGAACGAACCTGGGCCGCCACCTGATCCAAGCCTTTCAGCCTGGGGAGGTCACGCCGGAGCAGGCCCATGAGATCGGCATGGAGCTGGCAAGGGAGATCCTGGGCGGCAGGTATGAGTTTGTACTTACCACTCACACAGACAAAGATCATGTTCATAACCACCTGATCTTCAATGCCGTCAGCTTTGCGGATCACAAGCACTACCATTCCAACAAGCGCAGCTATCACTTCATCCGCCGCACCTCAGACCGGATCTGCAAGGAGCATGGCCTGTCCGTCATCGTCCCAGGCCAGGACAGAGGTAAAAGCTACATCGAGCATCAGGCGGAGCGAGCCGGCACCAGCTATAAGGCGAAGCTGCGCGCCGCCATCGACCGGCTGCTGCCCGGCTGCCATGATTTAGAGGAGCTGCTGGCGCGGTTGCAGCGGGAGGGCTACGAGCTCAAGCGGGGCAAGTACATTTCCGCCAGAGCGCCGGGACAGGAGCGGTTCACAAGGCTAAAGACCCTGGGCGCGGACTACGCCGAGGACGCCCTGACCGCACGGATGGCCGGACGCGCCAGACCCTCCCGCCAACCAAAGCAGCACGGAGGCAGGGTCAGCCTGCTCATAGATATTCAGAACAACATCAAGGCCCAACAGAGCGCGGGCTACCGCCATTGGGCGACCATCGAGAATCTGAAACGCATCGCCGAAACCAGCAACTTCCTGACGGAACACGGCATCGGCAGCATGGAGGAGCTGACAGAGCGCTGCGAGGCGGCTTCCGCCTCCGCCGCCCGGCTGAAAGCGGAGCTGCGGGAGACCGGGGTGCGGATCGAGGAGCTGACGCTGAAAATAAAGCACGTCGCCGCCTACCGTCAGCTCAAGCCAATCTACGACCGCTATCAGGCGTCGAAGGACAAGGAGAAGTTCCTGCGGGGCTATGAGCGGGAGATCATTCTCTTTGAGGCCGCCGCCAGGGAGTGTAAGCGCCTGAGCGCCGTGCCCCTGCCGTCCGCGGAGCGGATGCAGGCGGAAATGGACGCGCTCACCGCCCGAAGGGCGGCGCTGACCGCCGAGCGTCAGAAGGCACGGCGGGAGGAGCAGGACTACGCCGCCGTGCGCCGGAACGTGGAGGAGTTCCTGTCCCCGCCCCGGCAGGCGCCGGCACGGCAGAGGGATATGGAGCTGGAATGACCCCTGGGACAAACTTTTTGCCGCGATCTGCGTTTTCCCCTGGGCTTTTGCCGAAACGTCAGATATAATGAAGATACAAACGATTTTGAAGGAGGCGAACCCCATGACAAGAGGCGAGGCCTTAAAAGACTTTTTCCGCAAGACCATCCTGCCGGTGGCGTCGGCCGCGCTGCTGTACTGCATCTTCCGCTCCGCCTGCGTAAAGAACGGGGAGCTGGATTATCTCTGGCTCTGGATCCTCTGCGGGCTGCCGTTTGGGATCTGGCGGCTGCGGCTCTGGATCATACCGGGCGGCGGCTCTCTGGGCGGCGGGATCGCCCTGTTCCTTCTGAACTTCGTCTTTGCCGGCCTTATCGGCGGCTGCGTCCTTGTCTGGCGGCTGCTGGTGGCGGCGTGGTATGTGCCGCTGACGCTGTACCGCCTGCTGACGGCGGGCTGTGCGTGTATCATCACCGAGGATTAGGCCCGCGCTATGGAACTATGGAAAACGGCCGCTTTGCCGATGGAAAAGCCATTCACCGCCTGATGGAAAAGGACAGGCCTTTCCCACAGGACGGCAAACCGCTTTCCCACAGCGCCGCCCGGCTTGGCCGTTTGCCCACAGTCCCACAGCGCCTACGACTGCTGCTGCCGCAAAAATCGCGTTCCCTGATAGAAAAAATCATCATTTCATGGTAGAATGGGGACAGCCCATCGAAGGAGGAAAAAGCCCATGGACGAAAATAACTCCATCCAGCTTTTTGAAGATAGAAAAATACGCACCGCCTGGGACGAGGAAAAGGAAGAATGGTATTTCTCCGTGGTGGATGTGATCGCCGTTCTGACCGATCAGCCAACGGCAAGAAGCGCCAGCACCTATTGGGCGGTTTTGAAAAAGCGTCTGAAAGAGGAGGGCGCAAGTGAACTGCTTACAAATTGTAAGCAGTTGAAAATGCGGGCAACAGACGGAAAGATGCGTCTAACGGACGTTGCCAGCACGGAACAGCTTCTGCGCATCATCCAGTCCATCCCGTCGCCCAAGGCAGAGCCCTTCAAGCGTTGGTTGGCACAGGTCGGCCGGGAGCGCATCGAGGAAACCATCGACCCGGAACAGGCCATCGACCGGGCGCTGGAGATCTATCAGAAGAAGGGCTATGACGCCGACTGGATCCACCAGCGCATCCTCTCCATCCGCGTCCGCAACGAGCTCACCGCCGAATGGCAGGCGCGGGGCGTGGAGCAGGGCCGGGAATACGCCATCCTCACCGACGAGATCACAAAGGCCTGGTCCGGCATGACCACCCGGCAATACAAAAACCTGAAAGGTCTCAAAAAGGAAAACCTCCGGGACAACATGAGCACATTGGAGATCGTGCTGAACATGCTGGCCGAAACCACGACCACGGAGCTTTCCAAGGCCCACCGGCCGGAGGGCTTTGAGGAAAGCCGGATCGTCGCCCGGCGCGGCGGCAAGGTGGCGGGAGACGCGCGGCGCGCCATCGAAGCGGACACCGGGCGGCCCGCCGTCACAGCACAGAACGCCGCCCAGCTTAACGCCGTGGTGACGGATGTGATCCAGGGCGTGGCGGAAGCGGACAAGCCCAACGAGGACGAGAAATAAGCAAAAAAAGAAGCGGGGACGCAGCCAACGGATATACCGAAGGCCGCGTCCCCGCTTTTGCTATGGGTACATATTGGAAAGTGTCAAAAAACGTTGTTTTTTCGCCGCAGGAGCGCGGAGAAAAGCGCGGATGGGAAATCATAAGGGCATGGTCTGAAAACGCCGCCACGGCGGACTATTTTGCCCGTTTCCCGCCCTTATCCACGCCTTTTTTCACGCGCTGGGACTGGAAGTGCGGGCAGTCCAACACCACCGCCCGGAAGCTCTGCTTGCAGGGATGGATACAGCCCTTGCAGAGCCGGTTGTACTGCCGCCTGCCGTTCTCCCCCAGGAAGAAGGCCCATTCCAGCCGCCACTTCACGCCCCGGCTCATCGTTCCCCCAGCTCCGGGGGCTTCTTCTCCGGGGCAGGCCTGGGCTGCTGCTTCGCGCACTCCTGCTTTGCCGCCGCCAGCCGTTCCCGGATGGAGGGCTTTTTCTCCGGCTGCGTCCGCTCCGCGTGCTCCTTGGCCTTCTCCAGCTCCTCGCCCCGCCTGCCGTTGTTGATCACGCCGTCGATCATGCCGTAGTCGTCCTCCAGCGTCATTTCTGCCGTGCGGAGGGGATTGTCCTGCTCCGGCTGCTGCGCGGGGATGGCAAAGGCCCGCGTGCCGTTGCCCATGATGAGATATTTTCCATCGTCAGACTGATGGTGAACCCCATATCCTGCCGCCTCCATCTGCTCCCGGCTCATGGCCGTCACACAAAAGCTGCCTCTGGGCGTGCTGATCCGCTCCTGCGTTGCCATCTGATCCGGCGTGGGGATCGTGACCTCCGCTGCCCGTTCCGGCTGCAAAAATTCCGGCACCTGGGAGAAGCCGAAACGGTCACAGTAATGAGCGGTATCCTTCCCGTCCTGATGCAGCACCACAATATCGGACACAGACAGGGAGTGTCCCTTGAAGTCTGCCGGGTGGTCGATGTTAAAGCGGGTATAGATGCTTTCCAAACTGTCCTGCTCTGTCAGCGGGGCGGTATAGACCAGTTCATAGTTCTCCGGCTTTACGGAAAGCCCGTTGTTGCGGATGGCGTCCAGCGGCTCAAAGCGGTAATCCAATGTTTCATTGCCGCTTTTCAGTTGGTAGATGGAAAAGGTATCTCTCGGAACGGCCTGCGCCTGCTCCGCAATGTCGGCGGGCGTCTGCACATAGGCGGCTATCTCCGCCGCATACTCCCGTTCTGCCTTTTCTGCAAAAGCCAGCATCTCGTCAATACGGGACTTGTCCGGATCCTCCAAAGCCGCCTTGACCTCGGCAGGGTCGAAGTCCAGAAACTCCTCGTAGCCCGTGGCGTCCTTGAACTTTTCGATCTCGGAGGGAAGATGGTCCTCCTGGGTCTGGCCCAGCGCCGCCAGCCTTTCATCCAAAGCGGAAATACGTCCGGCCATCAGATTTTCATAAATCGCTTCCTTTGCGGCGTGCGCCTCCGGGTGCTCCGCCGCGTACTGCGGATCGTTCTGACGGAAAAACTCGTCCAAGTCAAAGGCAATATCCATGGCCCACTCGGATTTTTCTTCTTCGGGAAGATCGTCCTGAAAGGTCATCACCCGGTATTCGTCGGGGATGCTGCCGCGCTCGCCATCGTAATACTCACAGAAGCGGTCCCCCGTATCCCGCACATAGCCCTGATCCGTAAAGCTGCCGTTTTCGTCCATCGCCACATCCCGGCCGTAGGCCTCATAGTCGATGTAGTTTTGCAGATGCTCCGGTACCTGCATGACCTCCAGCTCATCAATGTAATACCGTCCCAGATCGTCATAATCCTCAATATTGGGGTAAATCTCATAGCAGTCCAGATTTTCCGTCAGGTTGATGATCTCCTGCAGGCTGCCGCAATGGTCGCCCATTTCCATACCGGCCTGAAACTGCGCGTATTCGCTGTCGCTCATTTCATCCAGCTTCGACGCCAGATAATTCAGCTCGTCCAGATTTTCGTATTCGCCCAGCTTGTCATAGAGGCCGTCCACATAGCAGTCATAGTCCGTGATGAACCATTCCTCATAGGGATTGCCGAAATCGTCCTTCTGGCCGATGCCGATCCGCTTGAATACCTCCTTCATTTCCTCGGCGGTGGTGGGGAACTTCACCCACTCGCCCACAAGCTCGCCCTCGTTGTACTTGCCAAGATTGGTGATAAAGGCGGCAAAGGGATAATCCTTGTTGTAACTGTAATCCGGCATATACGCTCCTCCTTCAGCTTCGCTTATTTTTGGGAAATTCCAGCTTGAAATCGATGTACCTGCCGCCCGTGTCGCAGAGGATCACGGCGGCGTCGTAGGCGGTCTGTTTCTTTTCAGACCACATCCCACGGACAGAAGTGCGGCCCTTTTTCAGAAGGTCCGCCGCCATCTTCTTTG
>ENA-UEQL01002472-UEQL01002472.1-human-gut-metagenome-genome-assembly--contig:-NODE-2472-length-12267-cov-3.569237_pt1 | contig 12267 bp, 8 predicted proteins | sample MGYA00242905_ERZ507926 | MGnify/ENA primary metagenome ERZ507926 (study PRJEB26167, sample SAMN06115531) | human gut metagenome | host: Homo sapiens | place: China:Henan | collected 2015-09-09 | study...
GACCGACAAAACCCAGGGCGATGACAAGGGCTGTGCGTCCGGTATTTCGGTGATCCCGATGGTCTCGGTTCTGGTTCTGTCCGCGGCTGCCGTGACGGTGATCAGAAAGAAGAAAGAAGACTGAACATAGCTGAAAGCTGCCCCGTGACCGTTTGGCTGCGGGGCAGTCTTCACTGATGAAAGGAAAAGGTATGAAACCTGTTCGTTGCACGTTTTCGCGGTTGGTCCGCGTGACCGCCGCGGTTCTGCTGCTTGCGCTCGGCTTCGGAGTGCTGTCGGTTGCCGCCGGAGCCGATACGGTGTTTTCGGAGGATTTTGAAGGCAGCTTCACGGTCTGTCCTCCCGGCTGGCAGGTCTATTACGGCAATGTCAGCCGCACCGTCAGGCACGCCGCTTCCGGCTCCGCTTCCATCATGGTCAGCGACACATCAACCCAAAAAAGCGCCAGCGTGGTAAGCCCGAGCATCCGGCTGGAGCGCGGTGAATATTACCGGATTACCGTGGACGTGATGAATCTTTCGGGCAACGGCAGTGTGTTTGTCTATATTTATGACGCGTCCGGAAAGCAGACCGACAGCGTCAGCACCACGGTGACCGAAACCGGAAAATGGACAACCGCCGAGCTGTCGGTCTGCCTGACCGGGAGCGCGGAGAGCATCCGGATTCTGCTTTACAGCGGTGTTGCAAACAAGGGCGACACCTGCTACGACAATGTCTGTGTGACCAGGAGCAACGGCGACGAAGAGCAGGAAATTCATCCCTTTGAACAGCAGGTCACCGCTCACCCGCGCCTGTTCTTTACCGCAGAGGAGCTGGAAGCCCTGAAGGCGGTTGCGGGCAGCGATGACAAGGGGCTTGCCGGCTACAGCGGAAAGGAAACGGCGGACGCCCTCCTTGCCGGGGCAACGGCTCTGCTGGGACAGACCTCGTTCTCCATGACCTATTACGGAAACACCACCGTGCAGTTTGCCATTCCCTTTGTCGAACGGCACTTTTCCGATGCGCCTGCCGGCTTCGGAAGCGGGAATTACCCCTACTGGCAGGAAATGGGCAACAAAATGAAGGATATGATGCAGTCGCTCGCGCTGGCGTATTCCCTGACCGGGGATGCGCGCTACGGCGACCGCGCCGCAGAGCTGGCGCTCTCGCTTGCCGGGTGGTCGACCTGGACGGAATATCCGACCGTCAACCGCACCTCGCTGGAAACCGGATATTTCGTCACCGGCGTGGCAACCGTGCTGGATCTCTGCTATGACCGTCTCTCGGATGCGCAGAGACTCCGGCTTGCAACGGCACTGGAAACCAAGGGGCTTGAGCCGCTGTTTCTGGATCTTTCCGCCTTCACCGACCACAATTACTATGTCAACAAAGCCGCCGCGCTGATGACCGGAAGCCTTGTGCTGTTCGGAGACTGTGAAAGCGCCCCGAAGTACCTTTCCCGCGCCTATGACTTCGCGAAATGGTACCTGGATCGCCGCGCGGAATCGGAGGGGCAGGAGGGGCTGAGCTATACCTCCTATGCCATGGATCTGCTCTTTACCGCGCTGGACCAGCTGGAGCGCGTGACCGGGAACGGCGTACTGATGGGACACAGCTACCCCGAGGCGCTGATCCGCTGGGTCGTAGCGGTCAGCGAGAGCAAAAAAGGCTTTGCGCCGCCGATTTCGGATTCCTATATGAATACCTGCTTCTTCGTCACCGCCTCGGTGATGCGGAAAAACGATGTCTCCGCGCTGGCGGCATGGTATCTGTCCAGCCGGAAGCAGGAGAGCGTTCCGGACTTCACAAGGCTGGTCTGCTTCCGCCCCGCAGGGGAGACCGAAACGCCGGATGCCTATTCCGCGCGGACCGGGATCGATCTGCGCGCGGGTGTTGCCGATGCCGCGGGATGGGGCTATCTCCGCACCGGATGGGAGCAGAACGATATGCTGCTGGTGGCTGTCGGCAACAACTCCCAGCAGGGACACAGCCACTACGATCAGAACAGCTTTGTGCTGTCGCTTGACGGAGAGTGGATTCTCTCCGACCCCGGCTATCAGGATTACGGTTCCGGCGACCGGCGCAACTACACCCTGGCGTGGGGACACAGCACCGTGACGGTGGACGGCAAAACCCAGAGCATCAAGGGCGGCGGCAGGATGCTGACCGTTCTGGACGGTGCGGGCTTTGCGGTGCTTTCCTCGGATGCCGCGGGTGCCTATACCGATCCTGCCCTGACGCGGGCACGCAGAACCTACGTGATGATCCGTTCCGGTGACTGCGCGTATTTCGTGCTGGCGGACGATCTGGCGTCGGATGCCTCGCACCGCTTTGAGTGGAATCTCAACGCGGGCGGAATGATCTCCGCCAAATGCTACAATGACGGCGGATTTGACTTCCTGAAGGTGAACGGTGCACGCCTGAAGGGCAGCGAGTTCTTTGCGGTCGGAAGCAGCCGCGCGTTGCGGATTGCCTTTGACCGGGAGATGAATTTCTCCTATTCCTCCTGCGGGACGGGCGGCGTGATCCGCGCCGAGGACGGCACAAACGGGAAAACCGGAAGCTTTTGCGCGGTGCTTTCCGCCATGAACGGCAGAACCGTCAGCTCGGCGGTGCTGGATCAGGGCGTGCGCGTCGAGGAATCCTTCACCGGTGCGGGGCAGATCGGCGTCAGAACCGCACACGGAGAGGTCTGTGACCTGGTGCTGATCGGTCGCGGCGGAAACGGGCTGTCGGGCGGCGGACTGACCGCTGTCGGCGGCGCGGCATCGCTGACGGGACTGCGGCAGAACGGAAAATGGAGCGGCTACGCGGCAACCGACGCCACCGAGCTGACCTATCGCGGAAGAATGCTGATGCAGGCGGATCGGGCAGTCTCCCTGAACGTGAACTTCGACGGTACCGGGAGCATCCTGACCGGCGAGGCAGGAACCGTTGTGCGCCTGTATGCGCCGGGCGGCGTGAACGGAATGACGCCGGATGCCGACGGATACTGCGTTCTGACCCTGACCGGGGGGAAAACGACCCTGTCGGTCGGCGAGCCCCCGGAGGAGATCGTGACCGGAATGACTCCCGAACCCGGACAGGACACCACCGCCGGAAGCAAGCCGGAAAAGGGCTGCGGAAGCGCGTTCGGCGTCTCCCTGCTCCTTCCGCTCTGCATGGCTGCCGTTCTTCCCCTTGTACGGCGCAGAAAAAAGGACTGACGGGAAATGCCCCTGCGATGAAGCGATAAAAAATGCCGTCCGGCACACGGTCTGTGCCGGACGGATGATTGTTTCAGACCCCGATTTCCGCAAGGAAGCGCTCGGCGTTGGTGCAGAGCACCTGCTCGGCAAGCGGCTTTCCGCCGATGTCACAGACACTGTCCAGCAGTGCCTTCATCTGCTCGTACAGGAAGAAGGTATAGGACTCCTTTTCCTCCTCGGAATCCGACAGACGGGTGCTCCACGGGAATGCCTCCCGGACGTGGTTGCGGTAGCTTCCGTTTTCCCATGACCGCTTTCCGTGCCACAGGAGCAGGGGCATATCGCTGCCGTAGAAGATCCGGTCCTGCGGCAGATGCTCCAGCATGAAGCGGTGCATTGCAGGGTTGACCACGGCGGCGCAGTCGAACCAGAAGCCCTTCATGTCCGATCCCATCTCGCGCCATGCGGCTTCGATGACCTCGGTGTTGTAGCTTCTGCCGTAATGGGCAATGATGATGCGGACGTCGGGGAATTTCTGCCGCAGCTCCAGCAGCTCCCGGATGTTGTCGGGGGAGGCGATTCTTCCGGCACGGGGGAGGTGGATCGTCACGGCGCGCCGGTTGCGGTCGAGGGACTTCATAAACGCGTCCGGCAGAAAGTCCGGAATGCGGATGTCCGCGCCCTTTTCGCCGGACACCAGGTCGGGGTAGGGCTTGTAGCCGAGGAAGCCGCCGCGCAGGAGCATTTCCTCGCACGCATCGGGATCCATAGCGGGGGAGATCGCCATTTCCGCAGTGCGGATGCAGAGCAGGTCCCCCTCGGTGCGGTTTCCGAGCAGACGCTCCAGATGGCGGTTGGCGTTTTCCAGATCCACGCCGCGGATCGGCATCGGAAAGGCGTTGACCGACACCGGACGGTCGCCCCAGAGCGTTTGCAGATAGACCGCCAGATCCTTTTCGTCCATGAGGAAGCCGCACTGCATTGCCCAGTCCTTGTCGATCTGCTCCTGACTGACGTGAACGGCATCGCAGGGGCGGGTGATGTGCAGGTGCATATCAAACAGACGGCGCGGCAGACGCGGTTGGATATACGCTTCGAAAAAAGCGGTATCGCGGTCGGTTTTTCTGAAATAAGGTAACATCCCTTTTTCTCCTTTTTCTTTTCTTTTTTTTGTAAACCACTTGACAATTCGGATTTTTTCTGCTATGATATTGTGTGGAGAGGAATATCGGTTCCGGTGCGGTAGCTTTCCTCAATCGCACAGGCAATCCGGACATGGTCGGACAGCCCTGCAGGAACGGCGCGGCGCGTACCGTTCAGCTGGGCGCGGAACACGGCAAACTCCTTTGTGTAGAGTCCGGGAATGTTTCTGACGGTTCCGGCGTAGGTGTTTGTCCGGAAGGAGACCGTTGCCGAGTAGGTGTCACAGCCGAAGAAGAGTGAGGCACAGAAGGTGTCGTATCTCAGCAGAGCCGTTACATGATCTCCCTGGCGGATCGCACGGACCGCCCGGATTCCGTTTCCGAGGACGGTCAGACACATCTGCACAAGGTGCGGGGCGTAAAACAGGAATCCGCCGTAAGGACTTTCCATCTCCACGGGTGCCGAAAACGAAGCCCCGATCACATCGGCACGGGCTGCATCCACTCTGTCCCGCAAACGCAGCAGAGACGGTGCATACTGCAGGCAGGAGCCTCCCGAAAGAAGCGCTCCGCTTTCCCCGGCGAGCCGAAGCAGTTCCTCCGCGTCGGCTGCGGTTCCGCAAAGCGGTTTGTCCACAAACAGCACGGTTCCGGGAGTCAGATAAGGGCGTGCAAGCTCCAGGTGAGCCGAACCGTTCCGGGCGGTTACCATCACGCCGTCGACACGGCCGGCAAAAGCCGCGGGATCCGTTACACACGGAACACCGAATGTCGAGGAGAACCGTTCGTTTGCGGCGGGCTCTGCTCCGAAGGCACCTACCAGAGTCAGCTCCGGGCAGGTGCGTATCAGGTTTGCAAATGCCAGCGCGTGAGAATTTTCCGTTCCGAGAACGGCAATGCGTCTGATCTGTTTCATTGTTATTTCCGCCTTTCTGCAGGGACAGGTGTTGACCGACGGTCTTTGGCGAGGGGGAATTCATTTTTTGATCAACAACTAACCAACTGTTTATTTAATAAGTCCCGACGCTTATATCATACCACATCACGGAACTTTTGTCAATCGGAAACGCAAAAATTATCGGATAAAAAAGAGGAATACGGCATGAAATCCATCACGGAACTGTATCTGATCGGAAAGGGACCCTCCAGCTCGCACACCATGGGTCCGGAAAAAGCCGCAAAGCTGTTTCTGTCGGAGCATCCTGAGGCGGACCGGTTTGCGGTTCGGCTGTACGGATCGCTGGCATTGACCGGAATGGGACACGGAACCGACCGGGTGCTGACGGAGACGCTCGGCCGGGACCGAACGGAGATCGAAATGATCCCGACGGCACCTTTTCCGCTGGTGCATCCGAACACGATGGATCTGCAGGCCTTTTGCGGGAAGCGACAGACCGGTTTCATGCGGGTCCGGAGCATCGGAGGCGGGGCGATCGAAATTGACGGAAGACCGACTCCGCCGAGCGAGCAGTGCTACCCGCATACCAGCTTTGCGGAAATCTCCTCCTATTGCCGGAAAAACCGGCTGACACTGCCGGAATATGTCGGACAGTTTGAAAAAAGCGGGTGGAGAGACTATCTGTCCGAGGTCCTGGAGGTCATGCGCGCGGCGGTGGCGCGCGGAATCGTTGCAAAGGGAATTCTGCCGGGGAATCTGGGGGTTACCAGAAAAGCCGCATTGCTGTATTGCCGTCCGATTCCGAACGAGCTTCCGGAAACGCGGGAGATGCGGCTCCGGAGCGCTTATGCCTACGCGGTGAGCGAGGAAAATGCGGCAGGCGGCGTCATCTGCACTGCGCCGACCTGCGGTGCGTGCGGCGTGGTTCCGGCGGTGCTGCTGCGTGCGCAGGAGACCGAGGGCTACAGCGATGCGGAGTTGACGGACGCGCTTGCGACCGCGGGACTGATCGGAACACTGGTTCGCACCAATGCCTCCATCAGCGGGGCGGAGTGCGGCTGTCAGGCGGAGATCGGGACTGCCTGCTCCATGGCGGCGGCAGCACTCGGACAGCTGCGCGGATACGATCTGCACAGAATCGAGAGTGCGGCAGAAACCGCAATGGAACACAGCATCGGTCTGACCTGCGATCCGGTCTGCGGGCTGGTGCAGATTCCCTGCATCGAGCGGAATTCGGTCGCGGCACAGAAGGCGGTTCATGCGGCTTTGCTGGCAGGCGTGCTGGCGGACACGCAAAAAGTCTCATTCGACTGCATTGTGCGGAATATGTACGAAACGGGGCGCGATCTGCTGGGCGCTTACCGGGAGACATCGACCGGGGGGCTGGCAAAGCTGTACCGCGACAGAACCGAAGAAGGGGGTGATACGGGAGATGCCTGAAATCGGAACGGTATCGAAAGCGGATTACCCGGAGCTGCTTTCGTTTCTGGACCGTGCATTCGGATTTGAGCCGGAGAAGAACGGTTTTCTGACCTTTCTTCCGAAGCTCTACAGCGAGAGCGCCGAGCCGTGGCGCTACAATGCGGTGACAAGAAATCCCGCGACCGGGGCGATCTCCGCTGCGCTGGGGCTGTATCCGTTGCGGATCCGGGTGGCAGAGCGGCGGCTTTCCTGCATGGCGCTCGGCAACATGGCGGTGGATGCACACGCCAGGGGGCAGGGGCTGATGAGCCTGCTGATGCAGGACGCGGTGGAGCGTTGCAGGCGGGAGGGCTATGACCTCGCGGTGCTGGGCGGACAGCGACAGCGCTATGCCCGCTTCGGCTTTGAAGGAAACTGCGCCGACCGAACCTTCCGGCTGACGGGGGCGAATTTCAGACATTGCGATACGGAGGCGTCGGAACCGGTTACGGTCCGTCCGCTGGAGCGAGAGGATCCGCTGCTTCCGGATCTGTCGCTTTTGCATGACGCACAGCCCGTTCATGCCGAACGCGATGCCGGGCGGTTTTATGACATCCTGCTGTCCTGGAGCTATCTGCCCTTTGCGGCGCTCCGGAGCGGAAAGCCGATCGGTTATTTCCTGCGGAAGGGAAACGAGATCCGCGAGCCGGTTCTGCGGGATCCCTGCGATCTGCTCCCGGTGCTGAAGGCTGCCGGAGCGGGGGAGAAGGAGCTGATGCTCTGCCTCTGCCCCTGGGAAACCGGGCTTTGCCTGCGTGCGGCGGCAGTTGCCGAGGCAGAGGGGATGATGCAGTGGGAACGGTTTGCCGTGTTCCGCTTTGTCCCGGTTCTGCAGGCGTTCCTTGCCCTGCGTGCGGCAGACTGTGTGCCGGATGACGGCAGACTGACCGTCCGGATCGAAAACGGTCCGCATACCGAAAATCTGACCCTGACCGTCCGGGACGGGGCTGCGGTTGTCCGGGAAAGCGGCGACCTCCCGGAGCTGACGCTCTCCTATCCGGAGGCAATGGCGTTCTTCTTCGGCAATTATTCTCCGGCGCGTCAGGTCATAAGAAGTCCGATCCGTTGGCTGTTCCCGCTTCCGCTTTCTTTGCGGATGGCGGATCATGCATAAATCCGTACCGGGATCAAACGGTACAAATTCAAAAAAAGAGGGGAAAAGACATGAAAAACGATACCGTAAAAAAATCAGCCTACTCGAAGTTTGATGACGAGCGCTCGGTGGCAATGAGCATTCTGCCGAAGCCGGACAAAAAGATCAAGCGCCGCAAGCTGCTAATGATCCTGCTCTATGTCGGCTTTGTCGGACTCTGGGCAATCGCACTTGCCGTGCTGAAGACCTACGCAATGTATGTTGCGGCGCTTTCCTTGGTTACGCTCCTGATTCTGATCTTCTTTACCTGGCGGTACGTCAAGGTGGAATACGAGATCACCGTTCACATGGGGCAGTTCAACGTTGCGGTGATCTACGGCGGACTGACCCGGAAAGAGCTGTTCAACTGCCGTGTAAAGGATCTGACGGCGGTCGCTCCTTATGAAACCGAAGAGCAAAAGGCGGAAGCGGACGGCTTTGCGGCGGACAGACGGCTGGTTATGGTTTCCGGAACGGATGAGCGGGACGGGGAAGACAAGCAGATCTGGTATGCAATTTACGCGCCACAGGACGGGGAGAAGACGGTTTTGGTGTTTGACACAGAGGAGAAGCTGAGAAAGCTGCTGAAGTATTACGGCGGCAGTTCGGTGCATATCTGAAGAAAAAAAGAACAGAAGAAATCCGGGAACCGTGCGCTTTTTGTCGGATTTGGCTGTTGCTGTCACGAACTAAATAAATAGTTAGATACATCTTGACAAACGTCCGATGTTGTGATATAATAGAGACAGAAAGCAGAAACTACGCCCCGGAGACGGAAGGGAGTCCATATGAACAGAAAAGAGGCGGCGCTGAAACAGTTCGCCATGGGAACGGTGATCCCCGCAACGCCGTTGGTGCTTGACGCCAACCGCAAATTTGACCCGTCCGGGCAGAAACGCCTGAACGGCTACTATCTGGAAGCCGGCGCGGGCGGCATTGCAACCGCCGTACACAGCACGCAGTTCGAGATCCGGAACCCCGAATTCGGACTGTTCGAAACGGTGATCGGAACGGTCGCGGAATCGATTGACGCATTCGAGGCACGCAAGGGACGCACGGTCATCCGGGTGGCAGGCGTTTGCGGCAGAACCGAGCAGGCGGTGAAGGAAGCCGGGCTTGCCAGGCAGTACGGCTATGACGCAGTGCTTCTCAGCCCCGGCGGACTGAACGCCGAGAGCGAGGAATATCTGGTCGAGCGCACCCGCGCGGTGGCAGAGGTGCTTCCCGTGATCGGGTTCTACCTTCAGACCGCAGTGGGCGGCAGACGGCTGTCCTACGATTACTGGCTGCAGGTCTGCAACACGCCCGGCGTCATCGGCGTCAAGGTGGCTGCGTTCAACCGCTATGCGACGGTTGACGTGATGCGTGCGGCGGCATTCAGCGACCGTGCGGGGGAGATCACGCTTTATACCGGAAACGATGACAACATCATCTCCGATCTGACCTCGGTCTTTACCTTCCGGGGCGCGGACGGGACCGAGCGTACCGTGCGCTTTGCGGGCGGACTGCTGGGTCACTGGTCGGTCTGGACGCACCGGGTGGTGGAGATGTTCAAACAGATCAAGGAGAACCCGGACGATCCGGCATGGCGGGCGCTGGCGGCGCAGGTGACCGATGCGAACGGCGCGATCTTCGACGTGGCAAACGGCTTTACCGGCTGTATCTCCGGCATCCACGAGATTTTGCATCGGCAGGGACTGATGCCCTATATCCATTGCCTGTGCGATCACGAGCACCTGTCCCCGGGGCAGTCCGCGGAGATCGACCGTGTCCTTGCAATGTATCCGCATCTGACCGATGACGAATTTGTGAAAGAATATCTGCGCACGCACTGAAGCAAGAACGGCACAACCGTTGATTCGGGAGCCGGATGGAGGAAACGATCCATGAAAAAAGACGGAAACACAGGTCGGTACGGTTGCATCGAACGGATGCCGGCGGACAGATATCCCGCTCCGCGCATTCTGCCGCCCGCAAGGCATCCGCGTCTGCTGGTGGCACAGGGAGAGACCGAGCTTCTGCGGGAAAAGCGGAAGAATCCGGTCTACGCCCCGGCAGTGCGGGAGTGGGAGCGGCTGCGCACCCTGGATCTGGAGACCCTGATGACGCCTGCCGCCGCCCGTGACGGGATTGCGCTTGCCGCCATCGAAGCGCGGGCGTATTCCTACCTTCTGGACGGAAACAGACAGGACGGGCTGGATGCCGTCCGCTTCATCAGACAGTACTTTGACGTGGCATCCTTTGAGGGACTTGCCGACGACTACCGCTTCATGGGACACACCATGTTCACGGCGGCGGAGGTCTATGACTGGTGCCATGAGCTGCTCACGCCGGACGACCGTTATACGATCGTTGCGGCGGTGGAAAACCGGATCGCACCCCGCATGGAGATCGGAATGCCGCCCTGCCGCTACGGCGTGACGGCAAGCCATCAGGCAGAGGCACAGCTTCTGCGGGACTGGCTCTCCTTCTCCGTTGCGGTATACGATGAATATCCCGATATTTACGAATTCGTGGCGGGACGCTTCTTTTACCTGTATGTTCCGGTCCGGAACTACTGGTATGCAAGCGGATCGCCGATCAACGGGTCATCCTACGGCGGCTATCGGTTCACAGGGTATCTGTGGTCGGCGTGGATTTTCCGCAAGCTGACGGGCGACCTCGTTTATTCTCCGGACATGAAAAAGCTGCCGGCACAGTGGCTTCATTTCCGCAGACCGGACGCACAGGGACTCCGGGACGGCGATGATTACAACGAATTCGGGGGAAGATGGAACCAGTATGCCTACCCGTGGTTTCTGGCAGGCAACCTGTTCCGCGACCCGGTATATCGGAAGCAGGCGTTTCTGAAGCTCGGCGGGCACGGAAATTTCGCCTATACCGAGCTGACGCTGACGCCTGTGCAGATGATGCTCTTTGACGACGACAGCATCGGCGAAGGGGACTTTGAGGAGACCTATCCGACGGTCGTTCATTACAAGGATCCCTGCGGGGTGACATTAGCCCGCACCGGATATGACATTTCCCCGGAGTCGCGCGACGTCATGGCGCTGATGAAGATCGGCGGACTGTGGACGGCAAACCATCATCACATGGATTTCGGACATTTTCAGCTTTACTACCGCGGGATTCTCGCATCGGATTCGGGGGCTTATATTCATTATGGGTCCCCACACGACATGAGCTACAACAAGCAGACCGTTGCGCACAACTGCATCACGATCTTCCGTCCGGGCGAGCGCAACGGCAGGGCGGACAACTGCGGCGGACAGCTGATGGGACCGGGGGAGGTGGTGGATCTCCACTCCTGGCTCTCCGATCCGCGCTTCCGCATGGCGGAGGTGACAGGGCATTCCGAGGATCCGGACTGCACCTATCTTGCGGGCGATCTGACGGCGGCTTACGGAAGCAAGGCGGAGCGGGTGTTCCGCAGGATGCTGTTCCTGCCGAGGAAGGATCGGGAGATCCCCGCGCTGATGCTGGTTTACGATGATGTCGTTTCCGCCGATCCGAAGGACAGAAAGGCGTCGCTTCTGCACTGCCAGGAGGCGCCGCGGGTAGAGGGCAACCGCGTGATCGTGACCAGAACGACCTGCCCCGACAGCCTGGTGGCTGAGCCGACCCGGTACGGCGGAAAGCTGATAGCACAGATGCTGCTTCCCGAAGGCGCAAGGATTGAAGCGCTTGGCGGGGAGGGCAGAGAATTCCTGATTGAGGGGAAGAATTACCCCTACGACTACACCGGAAAGCTCAAGCCCTGCGTGGAAACCGGATGGGGGAGAGTGGAGGTCAGACCCGCAACCCCGGCAAAGGCGGACCGGTTCTTAAACGTGATGCTGGTCTGCGATGCCGACAATCCCGCTCCGGAGACGCGACCCGATGCGCAGGCGGTGCTGCTGGAGTCCGAGGACTTTACCGGCGCGGCACTGCTCGGCCTCGCGGCGTGGTTCCCCACGAGGGAAACAACGATCCGGCGCGGATTTACCCTGCGCACCCCGGATGGAACGGCGGAATGGATCGTGACCGGACTTGCGGGGGGCATCTGGGAGGTCTTTGCGGGGGACAGACCGGTTCTGCGGCAGTACGTGTCGCCGGAGAGCGGCGTGCTGCGGATACACGCGGACGGCGGAGCTCTGACATTTGAGCCAAGTCGATTCTGAAGAAAGGAAAAACAAGGCGATGAAAAAATTTTTGATTGTTCTTCTGGCGATTCTATTTGCACTGCCGCTGGCGGCTTGCTCCAAAGACGGAAACGGAGGAAAAGTGACGGACAGCGGAACGGAAAGCACGGATACGGATTCCGGCGGGAGTCCGGTTCCCGACAATCTGGATTACGACAACCTTGTTCTGAATGTCGGCGTGCGGGACCGCGATGACATTGCGTTTGAGCTGGATCCGGAACGGAATTCCGTTGATAAGCTGGTCACCGCAATCGAAAACCGGAACCGGTATGCCGAAAACAAACTG
>ENA-UEQL01002479-UEQL01002479.1-human-gut-metagenome-genome-assembly--contig:-NODE-2479-length-12257-cov-12.887192_pt1 | contig 12257 bp, 8 predicted proteins | sample MGYA00242905_ERZ507926 | MGnify/ENA primary metagenome ERZ507926 (study PRJEB26167, sample SAMN06115531) | human gut metagenome | host: Homo sapiens | place: China:Henan | collected 2015-09-09...
GGTCTTTCTTTCCATTTTCCGGTTTGGCAGGCTCTGCCGGCTTTTGCTCCTGTTTCAGAGAGGTTATGCCATCCCCCTGCCGCGATCCTTTCGAAATAGGGCGCAGCTGGCATATTCCGTGTCCCCTGCTCCCGCACGCAGAGCGCATCATGGATACGGCGGCGCGCGGCTTTATCGGGCGGCATGACTTCACGGCGTGTATGGCATCCGGATCAACCGTCTGTTCACCCGTGCGCCACGTGACGGAAGCCGGCGTGGAACGCAGTGGGGACATTCTGATTTTTCGGGTGCGGGCAGACGGGTTTCTATACAACATGGTGCGCATCATGGCGGGGACACTGTACGAAACCGCAATCGGACATATTCCGCCGGATTCGATCCCGGAACGGCTTGCCTCCCGCAACCGCCGGCTGATGGGGCGCACGGCACCGCCGGAGGGACTGTATCTGAACCGGGTGTTTTACGATGACGGGGAAATCCCGGGCTATCACGGAGGTACTTGCCATGGCAACTGATACGCAACGCCCGGACGCGGGACGGACACCCCCGCGCCAGCGCAGACCGCGCCGCATGGGCATAGCGGCACGTGCCGTACAGAACGGCGTGCGCCGCCTGTTCGGCAGGCTGCCCCTGCCGGAGGAGGATCGGGAGCCCATTGATTTTTCCGCACCGTCGGTTCCCTACTATGACGATCTGGCTCGCCGGTTCCATCTGGCACAGATTATCCTGTACCTGGTTCTGTTCGTTTTTGTCGTGACCGCCGTTCTGAGCAGCCGGGAGCGAATCACCTACGCAAATCTCTACTATCTCGTTAAGGATATCAATGCCGCCTCACACATTGCGGAGGATGCCGCCAATAGGCTGGACTACCCGGCATCGGTCACGACACCCGCATTCGTCCGTTACCGGGGCGGGTTGGTGGTTGTTGGCAGTCAGGAAGTGACTGTACTCAGCGGCTCCGGCAGACAAACCCTTACAGCGCAGGTGAACTACGCCACCCCCGCCGCCGACGCCTCGGAAAAATATTTCATCACCTACGGACGTGGGGAGAACAGCTTTTCGGTGTTCAATGCTTTCACGCAGATACACAGCGAAGAAACGGAGTTCCCGGTGTACGGTGCGGCGGTCGCAGATGACGGGTCCTTCATTCTTTTGACTCGTTCGGCTGACTATACCTCGCGCGTCATGTTTTATGACCGCGACTGTTCGGTACGCGCGAGCTACTACCTGACCGGTTATGCACTGTCCGTCGCGGTAAGTCCGAGCGGAGACTTTGCCGCCGTCACTTCAGTGGAGGAAGCGGACGGGAAATTCAGGAGCAAGATCAATATTTTCCGCATGAGCGGCGGGATTGCCAATGAGACCGTCACGGTGGAGAATGCTTTGGCAGGCGTTTGCGGGTTTGCGGCGGCGGATCGTGTTGCGGTCGCGTTTCCGGATCGGCTGACGGTGCTCCGCACGGACGGCAGTGTGCAGGCAGAGATTCCGCTGGAGGACGGGACACCGACACTTTGCGCGATTTCCGCGGGACGCATTGCCATTCTGATGCAGAAAAGTAAAAACACCGGTAATTATGCAGTGAAAGTATTTGACAAAAACGGAAAATCCGTGTATAATAGAGATGTGGCTCCGGACGCGGAGCCGACCGCGATAGCCTTTGGCGGAAATGTTCTGTATATACGGGCTGGCAGTTACCTGTATCGCTTCTCCGGCGACGGTCGTGCCGTCACATCCACCCGCATCAGCCGGGATATGCTTGCAATCCTGCCGGACAGCGACAGCAGTCTGCTGGTCTGCGGCTCCGCTTTTGCCTCTCGCTACTACACGCGTGACTTCTCGGACCACTGACCTTGCCGCCCCCAAAAAGGATGCTCCGTACACCGTCTGCGGTCGTGCGGTAAGCTCCGACACTTGAAAGGAGTCAACTCTATGCAGTATGTAATCGATGTTATTTTGGCGCTTCTACTGGTCTACTTTACCGTCCGTGGGTTCAAGAGAGGATTTTTCAAAACCGTTCTGTCCGCCGGGCGTTTGGTTCTCGCCATTCTTCTGACCGTTGCGCTTGGTTCACGGGTGTCCCAGTGGATCGACCGGCAGTACGTCAATCCGCCCGTATACGAGAAGGTACACACCAAGCTGGCTGCTATGGCTGCGGATGAGGAACCCCGTTCTTTATAAGTAATTCTGTCATTGGCTTACGCACACAATTATCTATACCGTAGGCAGAGTTTATCACCAATGCACCTTCATCCTCCAAAGACCTCAAACGAGCTATCGTTACCTTATCACGGGCCATATCAAAAATAATATCTCCCTTGACACCCTGTTCCACGAAATCTTTCTCCGCATAAACTTTCACCTCACAGCCCAACCGCCGCAATTCCTCCGTCACCTTATAAAATATGGCGGCATCATTGTCTACATGATTGGGGGAATATTCATTTCCACGGCTTACCCCTATTATTGAAATTACATCCATTCCTTCTGTTGTGTTTAAGTTACTCCTCTTTACCGGCTAGAAAATTTTCAGCTTTCACGATATCACCAGCATGATCTACATCCAAAATTTTTGTAAAAGGATAAGCCTTTAATTTCAAGCCGTCGGCTACCAACTGTCGTTGAAAGTTACGCATACGTGACATACCTTTCTCCATACACCCATGCAACGTCTTAACGGCTGCCGGGGTCAGACAATAAATGCCTCCAGATATATAACGGCATTCGGGAGTCGCCTCATCATGGAAACCTGTTATATCCAAAGCACTGTCCGTAGATATATAAAGCGGTTTTTCATCATCTATAAAATCCGTTACCGCCATATACCCATCTGTTTCCGATTGTTTGAACGTTTCAATAAAAGTCGAAAACTCTTCTTCACGGAATATAGTATCCACAGTAGTCAAGCAGAATTTATCATCCTGCAAATAAGGGCTCAGTTCATAAAAACTGTGCATGGAACTGGGGGTAGTTTTCACAACTACTTCCAATGGGATCTCTGCTTCTGCCTGTAGTTTTGCCAAATGCTCTTTTGTCAATGGACTTTCATTATTAATAATGACAACCACCTTATCAGCTCCGTTACGTACAAAAATCTGTATCAAGCGATCAATCATGGCAACTCCGTTCAGTTGCACCAAAGGTTTGGGCAAAGCAACCCCTTCTTGCGAAAGCCGGGAACCTTCACCCGCTGATATAATTGCAAATTTCATTTCTACTTTTTCTTGAAATTATATTTTAAACCGATCGTCCATTAATCTTCATCATCAATGGTGTCCAATTTCAATTTATCGCTATCATCCCGTTTTTCATAATATTGTTTACGCAGCGGATGTGCATGAATCTCTTTCTCGACAACACGGTTACGGAAAACATCCATAGCCACATAAATAGCCTGGCGAAAAGAATCTTCCAAGGCAACCCCTTGCCCGGCAATATCATACGCAGTACCATGTGCCGGAGAAGTACGTACAATGGGAAGTCCCGCAGTGTAATTCACTCCTTCATCCATTGCCAAAGCTTTGAAAGGAGCCAATCCCTGATCATGATACATAGCTAGAATTCCATCAAAATGAGTATAGTTGCCAGATCCCATAAAGCCATCGGCCGGATAAGGTCCGAAACACTGAATGCCTTTGGCAACCATTTCCTTCATTGCCGGAATTATAATATCACTCTCTTCCGTACCAATCAATCCCTCATCACCCGCATGAGGATTTAATGAAAACACAGCTATACGCGGACTGTCGATGCCAAAATCCTCTTTTAAAGAACGATGGAAAACAGCCAATTTTTCCATAATAAGTTCCTTGGTAATATCTTGTGCTATCTCGCGTACAGGAACATGACCAGTCACCAAAGCTACCCGGAAATCATTCTTCAGCAAAATCATTAACGCCTTCTGTCCTTCCCCCACACGCTCTTCAATATATTCCGTATGACCGGGGAAATGAAAACTTTCCGACTGAATGGTATGCTTATTGATAGGAGCAGTTACCAAAACATCAATCATTCCCTCCCGATAATCCTGCAAAGCTCTCTCCAACGCATCCAAAGCTGCTTTACCAGCCTCCAGTGTCGGTTTAGAGAGCTCCACCTTCAATTCGTCTTCCGTACAATTCACGATGCTCAGTTTATCCGGCTGAGCATCATCTGCAGAATTGACAATACTGAAATTTGTTTGAATATCCATTGCTTTACGATGATAAGCAGCCACTTTAGGCGATCCATAAATAATGGGTGTACAAAGTTCCAGCATGGTAGGATCCGAAAAAGTTTTGAGAATTACTTCATATCCTACTCCGTTGATATCCCCATGAGTAATACCAACTCGTATCTTGTAGTTATCTTCCATCTATATTATATATTATATGTCTCTTCTTACTTTACCCGGCTTGTTGTATCTATTTTTTCTTCCGGAATATTACCACTAATTACAATTTCGTCAATCAAGCTTTCATTGGGCAATCTCAATGTATAAAGTGAAGCTTCCATCTGACGCATCAGATTACGTTTCAATTTATCCGGTGAATAGATAAAGGCCTCAACCACAACGACACGGCCGTTAGCACGATCCACCCGTGCATGAGACACAAACGGACCTCCCATCATGTCACCTTCCATTTCCCATAATCCGCGGGCTTCTTGCGCATACTCTCCTTTTACAACAATATCTTCCACATCTACAAACATAGAGTCTGTTGCCATATACATTCCTTCGCGTTCACCCGGAATATTTGCTTTCATTACAGAATCACGTTTATGAATGAAATAATCTTTAGTAAAGGTATCCTTGTCCGTATAAGGATAAGAGTACATTACAAAATTCATATCCGCTGTAGCACGATTAGTAGAAGCCCACAAAAAATCTTTGCCTTCTTTATAGTTAGCCAGTTCTACCGGCACCCAGATATCACAATCAAAAATACTTCCTACCTTAGTGGAAATCACATCGCTATGTTTTTGTTTCAACAAAGTTATCTGACGATTCATCTCAGCTTTCACAAAGAAATCTATAATCACTTTACTGTTCTTTGCTACAAATTCCTCAAATTCGTCTTCATTAGGAGCCTGAATTGTCATAATCATCTGCGGAGACGCATAAACATCACGGGAAAACTTGAGTTTGGGCTGAGTATAAATATCTTGAATATCCACAATGATGATATTACGGAATATTTTCAGCACACGGTCAAAATGCTGAGGGTCCACATTTGATATACGAAACGAACGTTCCGCCTGGGGCAGTCCGGGCACATTGGTATCCAATACATCAAACAATGCACGTCCTGCAGGACGATCCCATACAGGTTTATTTACTACGACCAATACTTCGTAAGGCCTACCGCTGGACGTGGGGGTAAACAAGTTCTTTTGTCCCTTCTTACAAGAAGCCAGTACCAGAACCACCAGCACCAAACTTAAATAAAATGCTATTCGTTTCATAATTATATGGTATTATTGTTGTTATTTACTGTAATGTAACACCTTTCTCCTTCTGTTGTTTAGCCGTTGACAACATTCCACAAGCAGCAAAAATATCTTCTCCTCTTGAAGCACGGATCGTAGCAAATACGCCATGCTGCGTCAAGTAATCACGGAAGGCAACCATTGTTTCCATATCTACCCCTTCCAAATCCACATTAGGAATGGCATGAAACCGGATCAAATTGACACGACATTCAATGCCGCGCAAAAGTTTCACAATCTCTTTAGCGTAAATAAGTGAATCGTTCACCCCTTTGAATACGATATACTCAAAAGACAGACGCCGCTGTTTGCTAAAATCATAATTATGCAATATATCAATAATTTCCGTAATGGAAAAAGCTTTCTCGGCAGGCATTAAATCCCTTCGTTGCGAAGGAATCGGAGTATGCATACTGATAGCAAGATGACAATCACTTTCATTCAGAAAGCGCTCCAGTCCTTTCTTTAAACCCACAGAAGAAACAGTGATGCGTTTCGGGCTCCAACCGTAACCATATTCTGAAGTCAGAATCTCAAGCACTTTCAACACCTCATCCAGATTGTCGAAAGGCTCTCCCATACCCATGAAAACAAGATTAGTCAGCTTTTCCCTTTCAGGAATAGAATAGATCTGGTTTAATATTTGATGGGCACTCAGATTAGCTGTAAAACCTTGCTTCCCGGTCATACAGAACTTACAATTCATCTTGCATCCCACTTGCGAGGAAACGCAAAGAGTAGCCCGGTCCTCATCGGGTATATAAACCGCTTCAATAAAATTATGAGCCGGTGTACGGAAAAGATATTTCACCGTACCGTCTACCGAACGCATTTCTTCCACCGGAGCAGATGCTCCCACCTCATACCCTTCTTTCAATGCTTCGCGATGCTTTAATGACAAATTGGTCATTTCGTCTATCGTTTCCACCTTTTTATCATACAACCAAGACGTAATCTGCTTTGCGGCAAATTTAGGCATTCCCAGATTCCTCACAATCTGTTGAATCTCATCCAATGTCCTGCCAAGTAATGCTGTTTTCGGAGTTTCCATTTATATTTAAAAGACAATTAGCGTACAAAGGTAGAGAAAAAATAAGATATATTACCTATCTTTGCCGTGAGAAATACTTTTTAACAATGAGAAAAACAATTAATTGCTTTATTCCTTATAGGGAAAGCACAGCGGCAGAACAGACAATCCATGCTCTAAAAGAAAGTAGCATAGTCAACAAAATCTATCTGCTGAACATCGAACCCAACAAGACATTATCCACCCCCGAAGGATGCGAAATATTACCTGTTGATTCACTAACCAGTTCTAAGACAATGAAGATGATTGCTGAAAAAGCAGACACACCTTATATATTGCTCTACACCAAGACTTCTGCTTTGGAACTGGCTTACAAGGCACTGGAACGCATGACGGACTTCCTGCAGGACAGAGAATGCGGCATGGTCTATGCCGACCATCATGAATGGAAAAACGGAGAAAAGAAGAAACATCCCGTCAACGACTACCAACCCGGCAGTGTGCGTGATGATTTCGATTTCGGTCCGCTACTGATATTCAACAGAACGGAATTCATCCTCGCCAGCCTCCAAATGACAGAGGAAAGAGAGTATGCCGCCCTTTATGAACTGCGCCTGCTCCTTACCCTCCATTCTCATCTGGTACATATCAACGAATATCTTTATACGGAAACAGAAAGCGACAACCGCCTGTCCGGCGAAAAGCAGTTCGACTACGTAAATCCCCGTAACAGAGAGGTACAGATAGAAATGGAAGAAGCATTCACACGATACTTGAAATCCATCAATGCCCTCCTTGAACCCATATGTGTGGAAACGGATGTAAAGAAAGGAAATTTCGAGTATGAAGCCTCCGTCATCATCCCCGTGCGCAATCGCGCTCGTACCATTGACGATGCCATCCGGTCGGCACTCGCACAAGAAACACGCTTTCCATTCAACATCATCATCGTGGACAATCACTCAACAGACGGAACCACAGAAATCATCGGTCAATACAAGGACAACAAAGCGGTAATCCACCTTCAGCCCCAACGTACCGATCTGGGCATAGGGGGATGCTGGGACCTCGCAATCAACCACCCCCGGTGCGGACGCTTCGCCATACAGCTTGACAGCGATGACCTGTACAGCGACACCCATACCCTGCAAACCATCGTAGACACGTTCTACAAAGAGCAATGCGCCATGGTAATAGGAACTTACCGCATGACGGACTTCCGGCTGAACACCATCGCTCCGGGAGTGATAGACCATAGCGAGTGGACGAAAGAGAACGGACACAATAACGCATTGCGCATCAACGGTCTGGGGGCTCCGCGCGCATTCTTCACACCTATCCTGTGCGAAACAGGCGTGCCCAATGTCAGCTACGGAGAAGATTATGCCCTGGGACTCATTTTCTCGCGCCAATATAAGATAGGAAGAATCTATGATGTACTCTATCTGTGCCGCCGCTGGGAAGGGAACTCGGATGCCGCCCTGAGCATAGAGCAGACCAATGCCAACAATCACTACAAAGACAGCCTGCGCACCCGTGAACTGGGAATCCGCAAAAAATATACAGAAGAGCTGAAGAACCGGAATGAAATCAAGCGATTTATAGACAGCCAACTGGCGTGCTGGCCACTGGCACACCACAACCACGAGGCATTACAGACTATACAGACCAAGGAACTGTCCATAAACGGCTACACGTTTGTGGTACAGTGCAATGCACAGCGTGCGGTTTCGACTACCGCCAAAGTGGATAAGGACAGCATCCAAGCACGCCCCTGTTTCCTGTGCAAGGAAAACCAGCCTAAGGAGCAGAAAGCACTGGAAACCATCACTGCAAACAGAATATGCGTTAACCCTTATCCCATATTGCCGGATCACCTCACTATCGCCCATAAAGATCACATCCCCCAACTCATGGATGAGAATATTTTCAGTTACGATGACGTCCGTGCATTCGTACAGAAATATCCGGACTACGCCCTATTCTATAATGGAGCACATTGCGGAGCCTCTGCACCGGACCATCTCCATCTTCAAGGAGTCAGAAAAACTGATGTTCCCATCATCCCGAACGTACAACAGCTGATAACCCACGCACAGACAATCGATATACGCAGCATGTATTTTCCCTACCTAGAAGAAGAGGAAGATTATCCACTAGAATGTAGCCGAATTTACCTCAACACCAAGGACTATCCCTGTCCTTTGGTAATCCTCTCAAGCAACACGCATTATGACGACTCCCTGTTATACAGTGCCCTCGCCGCTTTCCCACCGGATGAAGACGGACAAGAAGCGAAGTTCAACCTGCTGTTATGGAAGGAAGGCCATCTATACTATACGGTGGTTTTTCCCCGCAGCAAGCACCGTCCCGACTGCTACTTTGCAGAAGGCAGCGAACAGATGCTCATCAGTCCGGGAGCTTTGGACATGGCTGGCGTAATCGTCACCACCCGTCAGGAAGATTTCGACAAAATAACAGAAGAAAAAGTGGCATCCATCATAAAAGAAGTGGGAATAACAGTAGAAGAAGCCGAGAAGATACCCGGACGTTATTTTGACGAGAAAGCAAAAAGATAGAGAGAACACGAAGAGATGAAGGAATTACAGCAAGCCCAAAAACAAGACGAATAACAATGAAAGAACCCGAAATAAGCGTAGGAATAGTAAATGCACAAGAAATTCATTTTTCACTGAACGGCAATTTTTTCGCTAAAGGAGAAACAGTCTGTGGTGAACAACAAGTAGCCTTCAGCGAAGGAGGTATTCTGTGGAATGGTAATCTTTACCGCGAACTGACCTTCACTCCACAAGACGAACATGCCTCGTTTTCATTATATGACGTAACCATCGGAATTAATTTCCACTGGGAACGGCAAGAAACCCAAAGTTTTATGGGAACACTGAAACTAGTGGTGGACGAAGGCAAAATCACCGCTATCAATATTCTTCCCGCCGAAGACTATCTGATAAGCGTCATCTCCTCGGAGATGAACGCCACTTCCTCTTTGGAGTTTCTGAAAGCCCATGCCGTGGTATCACGCAGCTGGCTGTTTGCCCAAATAGAGAAACGCAAGGCCTTGAGTGACAAAAACGAAGGCTTTTTCTCCTTTATCAAAACCGATACCGAATACATCCGCTGGTACGACCGCGAAGATCATACCATATTCGATGTTTGCGCCGATGACCATTGCCAACGCTACCAAGGAATAACCAAAGCATCCAGTGCCGCCGTGACCGAAGCAGTAAGAGCCACCCGCGGACAATTGCTGATGTATGAACGCGGCATTTGCGATGCCCGTTTCTCCAAATGCTGCGGAGGAGCAAGCGAGGAATTCGGATACTGCTGGGAAGACAAGAATTATCCCTACTTGTCTACAATCCGTGATGCGGAAGAAGAAGAAAACCGCCCGTTACCCGATCTGACCAAAGAAGAAGAGGCAGAGCGTTGGATACGTACTTCTCCTGTTTCGTTCTGTGACACCCACGATAAAAAAGTCATTTCACAAATTCTGAACAACTACGATCAGGAAACTACAGATTTCTATCGTTGGAAAGTACGTTATTCCCAGGCAGAATTATCCGAACTGATCCGTCAAAATACAAAATCGGATTATGGGGACATCATCGACCTGATTCCTATCCAACGCGGCAAATCCGGACGTATCTGCAAACTGAAAATTGTAGGTTCGCTAAAAACATTGACTATCGGAAAGGAACTGGAAATACGCCGCACTCTATCTTCTTCCCACCTGTTCAGCTCAGCCTTTGTAATAGATAAGGGAGAACTGAAAAACGGCGTTCCCGAATGGTTTCTGCTGACCGGCGCCGGCTGGGGACATGGAGTAGGGCTCTGCCAAATCGGGGCTGCCGTAATGGGAGAACGGGGATATACCTACGATGAAATTCTATTACATTACTATAAAGGTGCGGACATCCGCCGTTTTTATTAACAGGCCCCGCCCACATGGGCGGGGATTCCATTCGGACTCTTTAAAATGAAAGGAATCATGAAAAACAAGCATACCTCGCCATGGGCATGGATACCCACTCTATACTTTGCACAAGGGCTGCCCTATGTGGCAGTAATGACCATTTCGGTCATAATGTATAAAAGATTAGGCATCAGCAATACCGAGTTAGCTTTTTATACCGGTTGGCTCAACCTGCCTTGGGTTATCAAGCCTCTATGGAGCCCTTTCATTGATCTTATCAAGACGAAACGCTGGTGGATTATCACCATGCAACTTTTAATCGGCGCAGGACTGGCGGGCATAGCCTTCACCATCCCCACAGAGCATTTTTTCCAACTCACTTTGGCCGTTTTCTGGTTACTGGCATTCAGCTCCGCCACACACGACATTGCTGCCGACGGCTTTTACATGCTGGCACTGGACTCGCATCGGCAAGCCCTGTTTGTAGGAATCCGCAGTACCTTCTACCGTATTGCAACCATTGCGGGACAAGGATTACTTATCATGCTTGCAGGAAGACTGGAAATAATGACAGATAATATACCATACGCTTGGTCCATCACCTTTTTTGTATTGGCCGGACTTTTCCTTGGAATATGGATTTATCATAAGTTTGTTCTTCCCTGTCCGGATTCAGATCATACCTCCAAAGAAGTTTCCGCTTCCAATCTGCTCAAAAAGTTCTTTGGTACTTTTGCCAGTTTCTTTCAAAAAAAGCAGGCAGGCATTGCCATTCTTTTCATGTTACTCTACCGTTTGCCCGAAGCTCAACTGGCAAAAATGTGCATTCCTTTCCTTATAGACCCCGTTGAAAAAGGTGGTTTGGGGCTGACAACCGAAGAAATAGGTTTCGTACAAGGCACTGTCGGCATCATCGGACTTACCCTAGGAGGTATTTTAGGAGGAATAGCCGTAGCCCGTAACGGTTTGAAACAATGGCTCTGGCCGATGGTATGGGCCATTTCCTTACCCGATTTAGTCTATGTTTATCTCAGCTATATCCAGCCTGATTCTCTATATCTCATCAATATTTGCATCTTTATAGAGCAATTCGGTTACGGATTCGGTTTCACAGCCTATATGCTCTACCTTATTTATTTTGCAGACGGAGAACATAAAACAGCACATTATGCCATTTGTACCGCATTTATGGCATTAGGCATGATGATTCCGGGAATGGCTGCCGGCTGGCTTCAGGAGCAGATGGGATACAACCATTTCTTTATCTGGATTATGATATGCTGCGTTATCACCTTCGGAGTAACGGCTCTGCTAAAAATTGATCCGGAGTTCGGCAAGAAGAAAGGTTGATCCGACCTTTATTTCAGCCTGTCCTCGGAAAGACAGGCGGATTATGGCTCTCTGGAAGGAATCAGGGAGGGTGTCGCAGATATGTACACGCTGGCCCGCACACAAAAAATCTATGGTTCTTTTCAGAGTTCATTCTCAAATATAGCGGCACAGTTGGGAAGGGTTCCGTTAGAAATTCTGAAATTATAGGCTCCGCACTTCAGCATTTGTTTTAATTCGTTTTTCCCTCCTCCTTTCATTTACCGTCAAAACGCCCTGCCGGTGGGTGTTCCGGTGATGAAGGAACATCCCGTCATTGTCCTTTCATCCTCCTTTTCTGCTAAATCCATAATGCTTCATTTTTATACATGGCAAAAATATAAGAATGAAAAAAGGGCGATTCTATATAGTATATTAAAAGTAAAAAGTCTAATGATCCCTTTTTAGTCATTAGCCTTTTCCCATCTGTCGGGAAGCAGTTGCCTGTATTTTTCCAGT
>ENA-UEQL01002480-UEQL01002480.1-human-gut-metagenome-genome-assembly--contig:-NODE-2480-length-12254-cov-3.536585_pt1 | contig 12254 bp, 9 predicted proteins | sample MGYA00242905_ERZ507926 | MGnify/ENA primary metagenome ERZ507926 (study PRJEB26167, sample SAMN06115531) | human gut metagenome | host: Homo sapiens | place: China:Henan | collected 2015-09-09 | study...
CGTATTCGTCGAGCTTTTCGGACGTGCCGGTCTTGCCGCCGACGCGGTAGCCGGGAGTCCTGGCGCTTTTCGCCGTGCCGTCGCCCGGGGAGAAAAACTCCTCCTGCCCGTCGCGCAGGCAGCGAAAGCTCACGTCCGGGCGGCCGAGCGCCGTGCGCAGCGCGCTCTGCACGCACGCGGCGCTCTCGCTCCGGTCGGTGCCGAGAAACTTCTGCCGCGCGGGAGTGTTGTAGAAAAGATCGCGCACGGTGATCGTCGTACCCTCCGGGCAGCCGGTCTCCTCCATGGAGACGATCTCCCCGGCCTCCACCTCCACGCGCACGCCCATGGCAGCGCCGCGGCGGCGCGTCGTGAGCGTGATGCGCGAAACGGCGCTGATCGCCGCGAGAGCTTCGCCGCGAAAGCCGAGCGTGCCGATGGCCTCGAGCCCGCGCTCGTCCGAGAGCTTGCTCGTCGCGTGGCGCAGAAAGCACACGCCCGCGTCCTCCGGCGCCATGCCGACGCCATCGTCTGTGACGCGGATATAGTCCCGCCCTCCGGCGCGGAGCTCAAGCACGACGGTGCGCGCTCCGGCGTCCACCGCGTTTTCCAAAAGCTCCTTGACCGCCGAGGCGGGGCGCTCAACGACCTCGCCCGCGGCGATAAGGTCGGCAACGTGCGGCGAAAGGACGTGGATGACCGGCATGATATATGTACCTCCAGAATGGGAATCGATAATATTTCATTCTGATTATAAAGCAAAGACGTTGCGGAATCCAGAGCAAAATGTTAAAATACTCTATTATCGGAAGAAAAGCCTCCCTTGTGTAAAGGGAGGTGGCACGGCGCGCAGCGCCGTGACGGAGGGATTGTCGTTTTCCGGAGAATACAATCCCCCAGTCAGCTCCGCTGACAGCCCCCTTTGCACAAGGGGGCCTTTTTTCAATCAATTATCATAGCGTAAAAGCGCAAAAAATGCAATACCGAGGAAAATTCCCGGGTTGTTCATGCATTTGTCATAACTCCACGCTATAATAGGAAAAAAACTTGGAGAGGAGCGGCAGGTATGAACGAAAAACCCACGCGCGATCGATCCGTCGGATTCACCGACGCAAGTTATATACGGCAGGACGACGCGCCGAATATGCCGCGCTGCTACTCTTTTTCGGAAGAAAAATCGTCCGGCACGAAGAAAACGGTCTCACCGCTGCGCGTTGGCGCGCTGTGTCTTGCCTTTTTCGTGCTCGGCTCGCTGCTCACCACGGCGTTTTCCGATGCGGAAAATCCTGTCGTGAATACCAAAACCGCCGTCCCCACGCCTTCATCGGAGACGGTCCAGACCGGCGGGGATATTTCCGGCGCCGCGGCGATCTCCGCGGCGGTCCATGCCGATACGCCCCCCTCCGCGACGAGCGCGCCCACCGGCGAGCGCCCCTATCTCGGCGTGATCGTTCAGACCGTGAGCTGCGCCGCGGCGGAGTATTATAACGGCTCGGACAGCAACGCCATGGTCCCCGGCGTGCAGATCTACGCCGTGGAGGACGGCGGACCGGCGAGCGTCGCGGGACTTTGCAGCGGCGATATCATCATCCGGCTGAACGGCGCGGACATAGCCACTGCCGCCGATCTCACCGCCGCGGAAAACGGTCTTACGCCGGGCAGCAAGACGATCCTCATCGTTTACCGCGCGGGCGAGTACCGCGAGGTGCCGGTCGTGCTCGGCGAGCTGCCCGACGAGGACGGCGAAGAGGACCACGGCTGGTGTGATTTCGATAACGCCTGGTAATCAATTATACAATAAACCCCTAAACCCCTGCGGCAAGACCCACCTCTCCTCGATAGGGGAGGCAAGAAAGATCTCGGATAACGGACTTGGCTCCCCGAATCGGGGCGCCGGCACGGCGCAGCCGTGAGTGGGGGGTTCTGACCTCCCCACATTCTGGGGAGGCTTTTTTCTTGCAAACGACACGATAAAGGTGTATTCTCTATACTTATGGACGCCATAATCAAAGCCATAGGAAAAACACCCTCCCTTGCTACCCTCCCCCTGAGGGTCGAGGAGGGCTATTTGCCTGCCCTTTTGACCCAATCGGGCGGCGCGATGCGCGCTCTCGGCGCGGCGATGCTCCGCCGCGAGACTGACCGGCCCATCTTTGTTCTCTGCACCGACGAGACGAACGCCGGAACGCTCGCTGCCGATCTTGAGGCGCTGCTCGGCGAGAGCGTTGTGCAGCTCACGGGACGGGATCTCGCGCTGCGCGATATCGAGGTCGTATCCCGGCAGGAGGAGCAGCGGCGGCTGCGCGCGCTCGACGCGCTCTATGCCGGCGCGCTCGTCGCGGTATGCACCGTTTCCGGCCTTCTGCAGCGCACGCTGCCGCCGGATATTCTGGAAAACGCCGCCTTTACGCTCCGTCTCGGCGAGGGCGAGGGCCCCGAAGCGCTCGAGCCGCGCCTGCTCGCGTGCGGCTACCGCCGCAGCGACATGGTGGAGGGCCCCGGCCAGTTTTCGCGCCGCGGCGGTATTCTTGACATCTTCTCCCCCGGCGCGGAGCGCCCCGTGCGCGCCGAGTTCTGGGGCGACGAGATCGACTCCATGGGCTTTTTCGACACCGACACGCAGCGCCGCGCGGAGAATATCGAATCCTTCCGCGTGCTGCCCGCGTGCGAATCGCTCGTTGATCCCAGCCGCGCCGGGAGCATCGCCAAGGCGCTTCTGAGCCGCGCCGCGCGCGCCGAGCGGCGCGAGCAGACGGAGCTTGCGCGCCGTCTCCGCCGGGACGCGGAGCTTATTTCCACCGGCGCGCCCCTGCCCTGGAGCGACCGGTATCTCCCGGAATTATACAGCGAGTATTCAACGGCGCTCGATTTCATCGCGCCGGACGCCATCGTTTATATCGACGCGCCGAACCGCTGCGCGGAAAAAGCGAAGGACATTTCCGACTCTCTCGCGGACGATCTGAAGATCCTGCGCGAAGGCGCGTTCCCGGTCGCGGAAACCGGAGATTATCTCCTGCCGTGGAAGGACGCGTGCGAAAAAATCGCGGACTTCGCGGTCGTGATGGCGGACGCCTTCAGCGCGGGGCGCTATCCCCTCTCCCCCCGGTCGGTGCTCGATACGAACGTCCGCCAGCTTCCGAGCTACGGCGGCAGCGCGGAAACGGCGCTTGCCGACGTGCAGCGCTATCTGGAAAACGATTTCCGCGTCGTGGTGTTCGCCTCGGACGCCCGCCGGGCGGATGTGCTCGCAGCGATGCTCGAGCGAAACGGCATACCGCCGCTGCGCGGCTTCCCGAACGGCGCTCTGCCGCCGGAGGGACGGGCCACCGTTGCGGTGGGCGCTCTCTCCGCGGGTCTTGAAGCGCCGGAGGCGCACCTTGCCGTGCTGACCGATACGCAGATCGCCGCGGGCGCGCTGCGAAGCCGCAAGCGCCGCCGTGCCATGGCAGACCGCGAGAAGCTCGGCTCCTGCGCCGATCTCTCGGTCGGCGATCTTGTGGTGCACGAGCACCACGGCATCGGCCGCTTTGCCGGTATCTTCAAGCTGCCGGTGGACGGCATCGAAAAGGTCTACATTAAAATATGTTACACCGGGACGGACAGCCTGTACGTTCCGGCGACACAGCTCGACCTTGTGTCGAAATACATCGGCGGCGGTGAGGACCGCCCCGTGAAGCTCTCGCGCATGGGCGGCGCGGAGTGGAAAAAGACGACGAGCCGCGCCAAGGCCGCGGCAAAAGAGCTCGCCGCCGAGCTCACGAAGCTCTATGCCGCGCGCGCCCGCACGCCGGGCTACGCCTTCGCGCCGGACAGCCCGTGGATGACGGAGTTTGAAGAGGCGTTCGGCTACGCCGAAACGGACGATCAGCTCCGGTGCATTCAGGAGATCAAGGACGACATGGAAAAGCCGGTTCCGATGGACCGTCTGCTCTGCGGCGATGTCGGCTACGGCAAAACGGAGGTCGCGCTCCGCGCGGCGATGAAGTGCATTTTAGACGGCAAGCAGTGCGCGATCCTTGTGCCCACCACAGTGCTTGCCCGCCAGCATTACCAGACCGCGATGCGCCGCTTTTTCGGCTACCCGGTGGAGATCGCACTCCTGTCGCGCTACAGCACGCCCGGCCAGAAAAAGGACATTCTCAAAAAGACGCTCGCGGGCAGCGTCGATCTTCTCATCGGCACGCACAGCCTGCTGCAGAAGAGCGTTGTCTTCAAGGATCTCGGCCTTCTCATTGTGGACGAGGAGCAGCGCTTCGGCGTGACGCACAAGGAAAAGCTCAAGGAAATGTCGAAGGGCGTCGATGTGCTGACGCTCTCGGCAACGCCCATCCCGCGCACGCTCAACATGGCGCTTTCGGGTCTGCGCAGCATGTCCACCATTGAGGAGCCGCCGCGCGACCGCCAGCCCGTGCAGACGTTCGTGATGGAGCAGGACGAAAAGGCCGTGTGCGACGCCATCCGGCGCGAGCTTCTCCGCGGCGGGCAGGTATACTATCTCCACAACCGCGTGGAGAACATCGAGCATGTGGCGCTGCGGCTGCAAAAGCAGCTCGGCGGCGGTGTTTCCGTCGGCGTGGCGCACGGCAAAATGGACGAGGAACAGCTCTCCCGCGTCATGGACGATATGGTCGAGGGGAAAATTCAGGTGCTCGTCTGCACGACGATCATCGAGACCGGCATCGATATCCCGAACGTCAACACCCTCATCGTGGAGGACGCCGACAAGCTCGGCCTTGCCCAGCTCCATCAGCTGCGCGGGCGCGTCGGACGCAGCGCGCGGCGCGCGAGCGCGTATCTGCTCTACCGCCCGGAGAAGGCGCTCACGGAGATCGCCGAAAAGCGCCTGACCGCCATCCGCGAGTTTGCCGAGTTCAACGCCGGGTTCCAGATCGCCATGCGTGACCTGGAAATTCGCGGCGCGGGCAACCTCCTCGGCGCGGAGCAGTCGGGCCACATGATGGACGTCGGCTACGATATGTACTTAAAGCTGCTCGAGGAGGCCGTGCTCGAGGAAAAGGGCGAAAAGCCGCCCGTGCGCACCGAGTGCGCCGCCGACCTCTCCGTTACGGCGAACATCCCGGAAAAGTATGTCCCGAGCGCCGAGCAGCGCATGGACCTTTACCGCCGCATCGCCCTCATCCGCACCGAGGCGGACGCCGACGATCTCACCGACGAGCTCATCGACCGCTTCGGCGACCCGCCGGGCGCGGTGAACGCGCTCATCCACGTGGCGCTGCTGCGCGGCGAGGCCGGGCGCGCCGGTATCTCGGACATCTCCCAGAAGGGAAACATGCTCTATTTCAAGGTAGAGAATTTCGACATGGAAACGCTTTCCGCGCTCTATGCGCAGAAGGAGTTCAAAAACCGCGTCAAGCTCGAAGCCGGACGCGAGCCGCGGCTGGGGCTTAAGCTCCGGCCCGGCGCGAGACCCATTCCGGAAGCGCGCGCCCTTGTGGAAGCGTGGAACAAACTGCAAAAACCGGCGGCGGCGCCCGCCGCGGAAAAGGAGTAAAAAAACTATGAAAGCAAAGAAACTGCTCGCGCTGCTTATGAGCCTTGTGCTGCTGCTCGGCGCGCTCGCCGTTCCGGCGCTCGCCGCCGACGACGGCACGACCGGCGACAGCGCCGCGGCCGGCTCGTCCGAAGCCGCATCCGAAGCTGCATCCGACGCTGCCGCGGCAGCGCAGGAAGCGTATACGAAGATCATGGAACAGCTCGACGCGGCCAGCAAAAAGTACGACGGCGACACCGTCGTCGCCACGGTGAACGGCACGGAAGTCACATGGAAGCTCTGCTACTATCTCATCGCCAGCATGACGAGCCAGTTCATCCGCTACACCATGGCGATCCCCGACTTTACCACCGACACGGGCGACGGCACGACGCTGCAGGACGCGATGCGCGAAGCGCTTGAGGCGCGCATGAAGTATTACACCGTTCCGGCGGCCGAGGCGGACAAGCGCGGTCTCGCGGAGACGGTGGACGCCGAGGTCGAAACGCAGTGGAACAGCATCGTGGAGCAGTACGGCGGCGTGGACGCGCTGATGGAGGCCATGGAGAGCGCGTATCTCGACGAGCCGACCTACCGCCTGCTCCTCCGGAGCAACGCCGCGTTCAACGCCATCATGGAGGACACCTACGGCGCGAACGGCGAGAAGCTCTCCGAGGCGGACGTCCTCGCGTGGGCGAACGACAACAACTATGTCCGCTGCAAGCATATCCTCTTCCTCACAAAGAACGACGACGGCACCGACATGACGGACGAAGAGAAAGCCGAAGTCCGCAAGGAGGCCGAGACGACGCTCGAGGAACTGCGCGCGCTCGAATCCGACCGCGAGACGATGATGGCGCGGTTCGACGAGTTGATGGCGGAAGCCGACGACCCCGGCATGACAAACTTCCCGGACGGCTACATTTTCACCGACGATCAGATGGTGCAGGAGCTTGAGGACGGCGCCCGCGCTCTCGCGGACTATGAGATCTCCGACATCGTGGAATCGAGCTACGGCTACCACATCATCCTCCGTCTCCCGCTCAATCCCGACGGCAAGACCCTCTCGCAGGATTCCGGCACGGGCGATTATATGACGCTGCGCGCCGACGCCGCCAACGAGCTCTTCAACAACATGCTCATCGACTGGATCAACAACGCGGAGGTCGAGTGGAAGGGCGATTTCGGCACGATGGATTATAACGAGCTGTTCGAGGAACCGGCGGCGAAGTCGGCGAACGTCTGGATGTACGTTGCCATCGCGGCGCTCGTCGTGATCGTGGCGCTGGCGGCGGTGCTGCTCGGCAGAAAGAAGCCCGCCGAGACCGAAGAGACGGAAACTTCCGAGACAGCGGAAGTGACGACGGACGAGACCGAAAAGGCCGAAACGGAAGACGCTCCGGAGACGGAGCCGGAAAAGGCCGCGACGGAGACGGAAGCGCCCGCCGAAGCGGAAGGCGAAACGAAAACGGAAGAGGACGAATGATCCTCTTCCAATAAGTCCATGCACCGAAATTTTCGCCGACGGCGAAAACCGCGTGCGGATCGTTGAGACATACTGATACAAAACCCCTCCGTCAAAGGACTTGCTTTTGACGGAGGGGTTTTTGCGGTCAGGGCGTTTAGTTTTCGTGCTCTGCGAGATGCCGTTTGATGGCCTGGAACGTCTCGTCGCTGATGTAGTGCTCCACGCGGCAGGCGTCCTCGGCGGCGGTCTCCGCGTTCACGCCGAGCCGGGTGAACATCTTCGTGAGACACATGTGCCGCTCAAAGATGTACTGCGCGCGCTCGCGGCCCTTGTCCGTGAGCGTGATCGCGCCGACCTTGTCCACCGTGATGTATTCCTGCTTCTTCAAAATGCCGATCGCCCGGCTGACCGAGGGCTTTGAGTAGCCGATGTATTCGCTCACGTCGATCGAACGCACGACCGGCAGCGACTGGCTCAGCCGATATATGGTTTCGAGGTACATTTCCCCGGATTCCTGCATGACCATGAGAAAAAACTCCGTTTCGTTGGATGATTATCTATTACCATATCACATTCATTTCCGAAAAACAAGCGAATTTCCAACGGCGTGCCGTGTCGGAGCCTGTCCTTTTGTGCCGATTATACAAAGATGAAAAAAAGCGGCGTTCCCTCTTGACAAGTTAGCGCGGGATAACTATTATATAAGGCGGTTAGTGAGAGCTAACCGATTATTTTTGCGCATATGTTAGCTTGAGCTAACATTTGGAAGGAGGATGCGGCATGATGCCGTTGGTACTGGCGAATGTCGGTGAACCGCAGATTGTAAAGCGCATCGGCGGAAACCCGGAGACGAAGCGTCATCTCGAGGACCTTGGCTTCACCGTCGGCGGCGAGGTCTGCATCGTGAGCACGCTGGGCGGAAACGTGATCGTGAAGGTCAAGGAGTCCCGCGTCGCTGTCAGCGATGAGCTGGCGCGCAAGATCATGGTTTGATCATGCGTTGACGGACAAGGACACACGCCCTTGCGAATCAACGCTCAGGAAAGAAAAAGAAAATATAAAATAAGGAGGCAATGGCATGAAAACTCTGCGCGAAGTGCCGGTCGGCTCGACGGTCAAGGTCGTGAAGCTCCATGGCGAGGGCGCGGTGAAGCGCCGCATCATGGACATGGGCATCACGAGAGGCACCCAGGTCTACGTCCGCAATGTAGCGCCCCTCGGCGACCCCATCGAAGTCACCGTCCGCAACTACGAGCTTTCGATCCGCAAGGCGGACGCCGAGATGATCGAGATCGAATAAAAACTTTTCGGGGAGAGCCCCTAATTTTTTCGAGCAGCGGTTAGCGAAGGCAAACCGCGGAAAAGCTTTTGAGAGCAGAAAGGAAGCGTGAAAATGGATTTGCGCATCGCCCTTGCGGGCAACCCGAACAGCGGCAAAACCACCCTGTTCAACGCTCTGACCGGCTCCAACCAGTTCGTCGGCAACTGGCCGGGCGTCACGGTCGAGAAGAAGGAAGGCAAGCTCAAGAAGCATGACGACGTCGTCATCATGGACCTTCCCGGTATTTATTCTCTGTCCCCCTACACGCTCGAAGAGGTCGTCTCCCGGAACTACCTGATCACGGAGCGTCCCGATGCGATTTTGAACATCGTCGACGGCACCAACCTGGAGCGGAACCTCTACCTCACCACGCAGCTGACCGAGCTGGGCATCCCGGTGGTCGTCGCCATCAACATGATGGACGTCGTCAAGAAGAACGGCGACCAGATCAACGTCAAGGAACTCTCCCGCCAGCTGGGCTGCCCGGTCGTTGAGATCTCCGCTCTGAAGGGCACCGGCATCATGGAAGCCGCCGAGGCTGCCGTTTCCGCCGCTGCCGGCCCGCACACCGAGCCGCAGCACACCTTCTCCGGCCCGGTCGAGCACGCCATCGCCCACATCGAAGAGGCTGTCCTGCATGACAAGCCCGCCGCTCAGCAGCGCTGGTACGCCATCAAGATCTTCGAGCGTGACGACAAGGTCCTCGAACAGCTGCAGATCCCCGCTGACGTCATGCAGCACATCGAAACAGACATCAAGGCCGCTGAGACCGAGCTCGACGACGATGCGGAATCCATCATCACCAACGAGCGCTATGTGTACATCGCACAGGTCATCAAGAGCTGCTACAAAAAGAAGAGCGCCGGCAAGCTCTCCGCTTCCGACAAGATCGATAAGATCGTCACCAACCGCTGGCTGGGCCTGCCCATCTTCGCGGCTGTCATGTTCATCGTGTACTGGGTCGCCATGGTCGGCGTCGGCGCACCGGCGACGGACTGGGCGAACGACGGTCTGTTCGGCGACGGTTGGCACCTGTTCGGCATCGGCTCCTCCGCTTACTCCGAAGCTGCTGACGAATACACCGCCGCAAGCGAAGCGATCAGCGGCTACTATGAGCTCGACACCGAAGCCGAAGACTTCGATGCTGATGCGGCTCTGGCCGAGATGAAGGCTGTGACCGCCGATTCTGAAAGCACGACCATCGAGGTCGAGGATGAAGAGACCCTCGCCCTCAGCGATATGACCGTCTACTATGATTCCATCCCCGACGACGCGGACGAAGAGACCACGATCGGCATGTCCTATGTCGACGCCGTCAGCTACTTCGAAGAGAACGGCTTTGACGAGCCCGATCCCGCCGACTACGGCGTCTGGGTCCCCGGCGTTCCTGTTCTGATCGGCAATCTGCTTGACGCCTGCAACGTTCCCGAAGACGGCTGGCTGCACGGTCTGATCCTCGACGGCATTGTCGCCGGTGTCGGCGCAGTTCTCGGCTTCGTGCCGCAGATGCTCGTTCTGTTCCTCATGCTGGCCTTCCTCGAAGCGTGCGGCTACATGGCCCGTATCGCCTTCGTTCTGGACCGTATCTTCCGGAAATTCGGCCTGTCCGGCAAGTCCTTCATCCCGATGCTCATCGGCACCGGCTGCGGCATCCCGGGCGTTATGGCTTCGCGTACCATTGAAAATGAACGTGACCGCCGTATGACGATCATGACCACCACCTTCATCCCCTGCGGCGCAAAGGTCCCGTTCATTGCCATGATCGCCGGCGCTCTCTTTGGCGGCAGCGCCTGGGTCTCCACCTCCGCTTACTTCATCGGCATGGCCGCGATCGTCATCTCCGGCATCATGCTGAAGAAGACCAGGATGTTCTCCGGCGATCCCGCTCCGTTCGTCATGGAACTGCCTGCATACCACTGGCCGACCCTCGGCAACGTCCTGCGCAGCATGTGGGAGCGCGGCTGGTCCTTCATCAAGAAGGCCGGTACGATCATCCTGCTGTCCACCATCTTCGTCTGGTTCACCACGTACTTCGGCACGGTCGACGGCACGTTCCGCATGCTGTCCGAGGACGAGATCGACCACTCCATCCTCGCTGCCATCGGCGGCGTCATCGCCTGGATCTTCAAGCCCCTCGGCTGGGGCAACTGGCAGGCAGCAGTCGCCTCCATCACCGGCCTCGTTGCCAAGGAGAACATCGTCGGCACGCTCGGCATCCTCTACGGCGGCGGCGACGGCACCGTGTACCAGAACATCGCGGCTGCCTTCAACGGCATCAGCGGTTACAGCTTCCTGGTGTTCAACCTGCTGTGCGCTCCGTGCTTCGCGGCCATCGGCGCCATCAAGCGCGAGATGAACAGCCAGAAGTGGACGTGGTTCGCCATCGGCTATCAGTGCGGCTTCGCTTACCTGTGCGGCCTGATGATCTACCAGTTCGGCTGCGCCTTCACGGGCAACCTGAACGTGATCGGCCTCATCTGCGCGATCCTGGCGCTGGCCGGCATCATCTACATGCTGGTGCGTCCCTACAAGGAAGCCACCACGCTCAAGGCCTGAGCCTTTCCAAAATTCGTAAACGCAAAGGAGTGATTTTCCATGTTCAGCTGGATTGGCGCGAACCTCTCTACGATTTTGATTTCGATCTTTCTCATTGCCATTGTCATCCTCATTTCCCTTTCCCTGATCCGCCAGAAGCGGCAAGGGCGCTCCTCCTGCGGCGGCAGCTGTGCCCATTGCGGCGCACAGTGCCATAGCTGCCACCCCAAAGGGCAGTGAATCCGATTTGGACAGACAGAGTCCCCCAACTCTGTCTGTCCATTTTTATATGCGGCGCGCAATATCTTAACAAACAATTCAGGTGATCCTTCACAGAATCGTCATCCTTTTTTCGGGAACCAATTTACAATGGGAGCGTCTCATCCTGTAAAGCACCGCGGCCCCTGGATCGCGGGGAAAGGAAACCAACACCATGAAATTTCTCAAACGGGCTCTGCCCATCGTGCTCGCCGTGTGCCTGCTCGCAAGCCTTGGCGCCGTGTCGGCCATCGACGCCGGCGAGACGCGCACCGTCATCGGCGCCGACCTCACGGACGACCAGATCAAGACCGTCTACAAGACCTTCGGCATCGAGCGCGGCAGCGTCAAGGAGCTGACCGTCACAAACAAGGACGAGCGGCAGTATCTCAGCGGCGTCATCAGCGACGCGCAGATCGGCACCAAGTCCATCTCCTGCATCTCCATCGAGGTGCTCGACGCCGGCAAGGGCATGACCGTCGACACGTCGCACATCACCTACTGCACGAGCCAGATGTACATCAGCGCGCTGGCCACCGCCGGCATCACGGATGCGAAGATCACCGTGACCGCGCCGTTCGACGTCTCGGGCACGGCGGCGCTGACGGGCGTGTACAAGGCGTATGAGGACATCACGGGCACAAAGCTCGACGAGACCGCCAAGGCCGTCTCCTCGCAGGAACTGGCCACGACGGCGGAGCTCGCGCAGGCCATCGGCGACTATGACTCGGTCGAGATCGTCAATGAGCTCAAGCTCATCCTCAACGAGACGAAGGACATGACCGACGCCGAACTGCGCGCCAAGATCAAAGAGATTGCCGCCGAGTACGACGTCACGCTCACGGACGATCAGATGACCCAGCTCGTGAACCTCTGCCGCTCGCTCGAAAAGCTGGACACGAACGCCCTGCTCTCGAAGGTGCAGGCCGTGCAGGACACGCTCAAGCAGCTTGCCGGCGCCAAGGAGAAGGTCGCCGCCTTCACCGGCAATGTCAAAGACGTGATCACCGCCATCGGTGATTTCTTTGACCGTGTCATCGCTCTCTTCCGCAAGTAAATCCGGAGACGAGAACCCCGCCCGCAGGCAGCGCCTGCGGGCGGGTTTTTGCATACCAAAGCGCGGGCGGTGCATCAGCACCGCCCGCTGCGATCCATGCTTTTCTTACTTTTCTGCCTGCCGCTTTTTCCGGCGCTTTTCGCGT
>ENA-UEQL01002482-UEQL01002482.1-human-gut-metagenome-genome-assembly--contig:-NODE-2482-length-12247-cov-7.676993_pt1 | contig 12247 bp, 11 predicted proteins | sample MGYA00242905_ERZ507926 | MGnify/ENA primary metagenome ERZ507926 (study PRJEB26167, sample SAMN06115531) | human gut metagenome | host: Homo sapiens | place: China:Henan | collected 2015-09-09...
ATGGCGTGCCGTCTATGGCGAGGAAAAAGAGGAAATTACCATCCCCGGCCGGCGTTGGCCTCCAGCAGGAAGCTGTCCCATCCCCAGCCGAACTTGTTGCAGCAGAACAGGGCAAGCACCAGGGATCCCAGGGGCAGAATATTGTTGGACACCAGGAAATCCCACAGGTCCAACCAGGCGGTGCCCTCTGCAAAGGGCTGGAAGTGCAGCACGCTGTAACCCAGGGCCGTGGTCAGCGCCACCAGAAAGATCCCCCCGCCGCAGACCAGGCACCCTACCGGGCGGCTCCAACCGGTAAGATCCCGCACCATGGCCAGTATCTCCTCGCACACCGCCAGCACCGTGGATAGGGCCGCGAACACCATAAACAGGAAGAACAGGGTTCCCCACCAGCGGCCGCCGTTCATGTGGTTGAACACGGTGGCCATGGTGTCAAACAGCAGGCTGGGACCGGCATTGACCTCCACCCCATAGGTGAAGCAGGCCGGGAACATGATCAGTCCCGCCACCACCGCCACAAAGGTGTCCAGCACGATGATGTGCACCGACTCCCCCATCAGGGAGCGCTCTTTTCCGATGTAGCTGCCGAAAATGGCCATGGCACCCATGCCCACGGATAGGGTGAAGAAGGCCTGGTTCATGGCCCCCACCACCACGCTGCCGTTGATTTTGGACAGGTCCGGCACCAGATAGAACCGCAGCCCCTCCGCCGCACCGGACAGGGTGAAGCTGTGCACCGCCAGCACCAGCATCAGCACCAGAAGCAGCATCATCATATATTTGGTGATCCGCTCCAGGCCGCTCTGCAGCCCGAAGCACAGCAGGCCGAAGGCCAGCACCACCGTCACCGCCAGATAGGTCACGTTAACCCCCGGGTTTGTAATCATGGACGAAAATCCCAGATCCTGGATATTTCCCGTCAGAAACCGCACAAAATAATACACAATCCACCCGGTGACCACCGTGTAAAACGCCATCAGGGCCACGCTTCCAAAGAATGAAACATACCCATGAATATGCCATTTCTGGCCCTTTTTCTCCAGTTTTTGATACATTTTGATGGGGCTCGCCTGTGCCGCCCGGCCCACGCTGAACTCCATAATCATGATCGGCAGGCCCAAAATCACCAGGCAGAAAAAATAGAGCAAAACGAAGCCGCCGCCACCGTATTGGCCGCACATCCAGGGAAATTTCCAGACATTTCCGCAGCCAATGGCGCACCCGGCGGACAGCAGGATGAAGCCCAGGCGGGACCCCAGCTTTTCGCGTTCCATTATTCTTCTCCTTTTTGTATAAATATTTGATTTGAAGCTTTGTTATTGTATCAAATATTTATTTTTTCGTCAAGGAATGATTATTATTTCACAATACACTTTTTTCGAGATAGCCGGAGCGGAGGAGGGACTCTATAAAGCGCTCAAAGGAGGGCGCAATAACCTCTTCCGGCGTTTCATATAATTTTACAGCGTCTTCTATAATTTCTTCTGTAGAAAGTCCCTCATTTATTTTCGAGAAAAAGTATGCTCCGGTGGAATTGATCCCCTCGACATACGGGACGCGGCCACGGGCGGGGCCGGTGGCCACCAGGAAATCTTCATCGCAGATTTTCGTAAGAATTACGCCAGGAATGACGGTATATTTCATAATAAATCACCGTATATCGAAAGACTGCATATCATTGATGAAAATATCTTTGACCAAGCACAGTTTATACTGAAACAACGCTCATCAAAGAATGAGGAAAAGCAACAGATAGCAAGAACAACAAAAGGCAGTACATTGCTGTCGGGAAATATATACTGTGCCCACTGTGGTCAGAAGATGGTATCAACAAGCTATATCGACCGATACGACAGGGCAGACGGCAGTCAGTACAGAGTTCGCAGACAGAGGTATATCTGTACGAACAAAGCAATGAAAAGAGGTGCATGTGACGGACAGTCGGCTTATGTGGCACACAGAATTGACGGTGCTGTACTTGCAACATTGAGAGATTATCTCGCCAAAATCAAATCAACGCCAAAAGATATAGCACTGGAAAAACGCTACAAATCCGAAATATCGGAGTATAGGAGAAAACAGACAAAGCTTGAAAAAGAAATTGAAAAGCTTAAAAGACAGGTGGTTGAATTGTCCGCCGAAATAGGACGCTCTTTACTCGGCGAAAGTCGCTTCACTCCCGATATACTGTCCACTTCTATTGACAATACAAACGATTTGCTCCATAAAAAAGAAATTGAATTAAGTGATATAAAGTACAAGCTTGCCAATCAGCAAAATGCGATGGGCAGGCTTGATTTTTATTATTCACAATTCAGAACTTGGGCAGACGAATTTGACAATTCAACAATGGAGCAGAAGAAAATGATAGCCTGTCAGCTCATAAGAGAAGTGAAAGTATCACGGGGATACGAATTAGAGATTATATTCGACCTTAATTATGAACAATTCCTATCTCTATAAAGCTTAATAGATTGAATTTACAAATTTATTCTGCTATAATATTTTCAGCTTAGAAGTGGGTGAAGATATATGAGCGAAGAAAATAAGATACAAATTTTTGAAGATAAAAAGATTCGTACTGCGTGGAATGAGTCGGAAGAAGAATGGTATTTTTCCATAGTTGATGTAATTTCAGTTCTGACTGACAGTAACGAACCTCGTCGTTACTGGAGCGATCTTAAGCGAAAACTTAAAGCTGAAGGAGCAAACCAGTTGTACGAAAATATCGTACAACTGAAAATGCAATCTCCTAAGGATGGTAAAAATTACAAGACGGATGTTGCAAATACAGAGCAACTTTTGAGAATAATTCAATCTATTCCGTCACCAAAAGCAGAACCATTTAAAATGTGGCTTGCAGAAGTTGGCAGAGAAAGAATAGATGAAACTATTGATCCCGAACTTACCATAGAGCGAGCTCTTGAAACATACCTGAAAAAAGGATATAGCAGAGAGTGGATAAATCAAAGACTTCAGGCTATACAGGTGAGAAAAGAGCTTACTGATGAATGGGATTCTCGTGGTGTAAAGCAGGGTGTAGAATATGCAATTCTGACTGATGAAATTACAAAAGCGTGGTCAGGAATGACAACCCGCCAGTATAAAAATCTCAAAGGATTGAAAAAGGAAAACCTGAGAGATAATATGAGTACGCTTGAGTTGGTACTGAATATGTTGGCTGAAGCAACTACAACAGAAATTTCTAAAGAGAAAAATCCACAAACTTTTGCTGACAACAGAAAAGTAGCAAAAGAGGGTGGTGAAGTTGCCGGAAATGCAAGAAGAGATATTGAAGAAAGAACAGGCAGACCTGTAATTTCTCCCCAAAATGCAGTTGATTTCTCAAATCTCATTTCTGATGTTATAGAAAATGATTTCGATAAAAATAAATAAAATATTTATTGCCTTGTAAGTTTAACGCTTGCAAGGCTTTTTTATATCCCGATTTCAAGTTTGTTCCTCGGATGTTTGGCAGAAAGGATGTTTTTCTGTTTGTTAATGCTCGTATGTGTGTAAATCTGCGTTGTGGTAATGGAGCTGTGACCCAGCATTTGTTGAATATAGCGTATGTCAACATCTTCTTCAAGCAGTAGAGTTGCAAAAGAGTGACGAAACATATGCGGAGTAATGTGCAGCGGCACTTCTGCACCGATTGCATGGTTGGTAATCATATTACGAACAGATTGTTCAGATAGACGGTTGCCGAGTCTATTTATAAAGAAAAATTTGTTGTTTGCTATTTCAAATTTAAATGATTGATTATACTTTTTGAGCAACTCCTGAACATTTTGATTGCAGATTTGAATCAGGCGTTCTTTTGAGCCCTTTCCGTAAATTTTGATTATGTAATCATTAAAATCAATTTGTTCAGTCGTGAGTGTGCATAATTCTGAAATCCTCATTCCGGTGGCAAACAGTAACTCAAGTATGAGTGCATTCCGCAGAGCAACTTTTTTAGCATACTCAGTTTTCGCTTTGGTAAGTTGTAGATAAGCAAACCTAATAATTTGCTCAATATTATTTATGGGAATAGTTTTTGGGAGAATAAAGGGTTCTTTATACTTGATTTGTATCTTATGAAAAGGGTTAATATCAATAAGTTCCTCAATTTCAAGATAGTGAAAAAATGCTTTTAGCGAAGCGATTTTTCGTTTAACACTCTTAGGTTTGTACTTGCAATGCAGTAAATCAATGTATTGCTCAATGGATTTTTTGTTTGTCCATTCAATAGCAGATTCCATAGTGAATTCAAAATACTGCCTTAAATCAATAGTGTATGATTTTATCGTTTTCTGATCGAGATTTTTCCTTGAAAGGCAAAAGTTTAGATAATCAGTTGTTAGATTATTTGCTTGTACATTTTTTATTTCCATCGCATATAGCTCCTTATTGTTTATAAATTTATTATGCAACAGAAAATAAAGAAAGTCTATTCAAATATCTATATTTATTTTGCCTAAAAATTTTATTTATTGAGCAATAAACAAAATTGTATTATACAAAATGCATAAAAACACTATGTGAAATTTTATAACTGATTTACGCAAAAGTTATTTAAATATTTGTCAAATTATGTTATAATTAATACCATAAAGGGTAATTATAAATGTTTTTATATTACATACCCAAAATATAGATTTAGTTAAGGCTTAATACTTTTTTCTTAGAATGAGATTAAGCACTACATAGACATACACCAGTTGAATGTAAGATGTGTAGCGTATTTTGTTAACAGAAATGTATTATTGACCTTACATGAAAATAATGAATAAAGGATAACTAAGAATTATCTTTCCTTGATGGTTTAAATTAATTTGGAGGAAAAATATGGACTTATGTTCAATCTATCCCAAGCAATTTAGAAATAGCAAAATTCCTATTGATAAGGATCGTTGTTTTGTCCTAATGCCATTTTCAGAAGAATATGACAAATTGTATGGAATTATTAAGGATACACTCTTGCAAAAAGGGATTAGTTGTTTTAGAGATGATGAAATATTAGGTTCTCAACCTTTTATGAACAAAGTAATAACGGAAATTTTAAAATCACGATACTTAATTGTAATATTGACTGATTATAGACCCAATGTTGTTTATGAGCTTGGTATAGCGCATTGTTTTAAAGACATTCAAAATGTTTTGATACTAATAGATGAAAAGTCAAAGCTGAATGAGTCTATTCATGATTCTGCATCTGACCTCTCACACCTCACATATGTTGAATATAATATAAATAATAGTTCAATGATACGCTCAAATATAAGGGACTTTATTAATAAAAATGGCCCAATATTTGATTTGCAAGACTTTTTATTTGAAAAAGGTATAATCTCTTCAATAACTGAAAATACAAATGATTTTATTTCGTATATAAGAGAAAAATTTAATAATGACTTCAGCACCTTAAGCGATCTGTTAACGAAAAATGAGGTGATTTGTTCACAAAAAGAAAAAATTTTAGAAAAATGTAACAGTGAATTATATGAAGAGATAGATTCAAATAATCAATTTATAGATATAATGATAAAGGTATTTGCTGAAACTTTGATGGCGGTTAATGAAACTTCTATTTGTGAAGAGTATATACAAGGTTTTATTAAAGATGAATTGATTAGAGAAAGAGATATTTCTGAAAATTTAAAGAGTCAATGGAAAACGGATCTTGTTATATATCTAGCTAATCAAGAATATTTTCTCGATATACTAATACCATGGATAATAAATTATTTCAAACGCACTAAATCATCAACCATAGATTTAAATAGATATAAATTGGAATCTTTTCTTATCAATACAAAAATAGAAAAAATTGACGAAGCATTATGCAATGCTTTAAGAGAATCAGATTTTCATATTAGAGAACATTTATCAGATATAATTGGTGAAAAACGACTAACTTTGGCATATCCAAATTTATGTTCAGCTATTGTTAACGAACCAAGTTTGTATGCTGGTAAAAGTATCATAGTGGCATTGGGCAAAATAGGAAACGGTACAGATACCAATGCTCCGAAAATCATTTTGCAATGGCTTTCGAAGAACATTAACAGAATATTAGCTTCTGGACAAGATTTTACAAATTCTATTTTAACAAAAAGTCGTATCGCAATTAAAAATTTGTCTGTTGAATATATCAAATATTTTGATGTTTCGTTTGAAAAATATATTACTAACAAAAACTATTAAAAATACAATAGAATATTTTTTACTCTTTCTACATCTAAATATTCAAGTATTTCTTCTAAACTGCAAAGTTTAAAAAGACATTTAAAATATACACAAAGCAATTTATTTAGTTCTTTTATCTCTTCGATGTTCTCATACATCATTGTAAATAATGTTTTGCTACACTTTTCAACTAATGAATTATAATCTTTTTTTAGATGCAAATTTTTTGTGTCAACAATATCCTTAATGAAAGAAAGTATGCTAAACATATCGTAAATATGATTTTTATTAAAGGAATGAACTATTGAATGTGTTCGTTGATAATAATGTGTGTAAGAATTAGGTATTAATATAATTTCTTTAGAATAAGCAATTGTTTGAAAACTAAATGCCACATCTTCAAAAAGAGACTCTTTAAAAAGGATTACATTATTGTCTAAAAAACTTTTGCGAAACATTTTATTACCTAAATAAGAACTTATGGTAACATCCAAAGAATACGTATTACACAACAAAGATAAAGCAAGTTCTTGATTTATGACAGTATAGTTTTTATAATCAGTACGAATATATGATGAATATTTATTGTTATACTCCTTTTTTATTCCCCATATAACAAAATCGCAATTTGCGTTTTTGTGCATAATATCTATAGCTATGTCATATGTACATAAATCTGTCCAATCATCACTATCAAGAAATGTTACAAAATTTCCTTTAGAATGTTTCAATCCAAAATTTCGTGATAAACCTGGGCCCTTTGTAGTTTTGTTTTTATAATATTTTATATTGTTATATTCTTTTTGAAAAGATAAAACAATTTTTTCTGTATCATCACTCGAATTATCGTTAATAATAATGATTTCAAAATTTCTAAAAACCTGACATTCTAATATATTTAAAGTTCTTTTTAAGTATTGGGCAGTATTATGCACAGGGATAATAATTGAAAGTAGCTCAGAACACATTTTGTTTACTCCTTTAGAATTTTGTCAATTGTTGAAAAGTGACTATTGGCTTTGCTTTTTAAAAAATTAATATTTGAATTAGAAAACGACTTCCTGTTGTAATCAATAAAAGAAAAATCCACTTCATCTAATTTATCTATATTGATAATATTTCCTTTAAAGTCATATGAATCTAAAGCATTATTGAATTTATCGTTATAACATACAGGAAAGAATGGAATTCCCGCATTCCAGCCTAAAATTGCCGAATGAAATCTAGTTGCAATAATATAAGAGGAAGATAAAAAATTTTTTAAAAAACTATCTATATTACCTTGATAAATGGAAATCTCTGTTACCGATTTAGTTGCAGGCGATAACAGATTATAAATGATTTTGGCAGCAACATCATCTTCTTGAACTTTACTAAAGCAAGTTAAATTAATACTGTAATTTCTTTTAGCATATTCTTCGGCAATGTATGACATTTTTTTAAAATATAAACCTTCATCAAAGTTTCTTAATCCAGAACGATTATTTTTTTTAATACATGAAATTGCAACTTCTTTTTTGTGTATTACATTTGGTAATTGATATTTAAATAAAATATCAGGTGCCCAATTCATGTTTTTTAAGTCAAACAATCTATAAGAATATTCATCACGAAATACTACTTGTTCTGATTTTTTAAAAAATGATTTGTATAAAAATAAAAATAATTTTGAACTATATGGACCAAAATTTGCACCAATAATGTATGTTGGAATATTGTCTAATCTTTTTTTACAGTCGATATGGTATTTTTTATATACCCCTTTGTTATTTGACTGCATAAATATTGAACCACCAATAAATATTTGTAGATCAAAATTAGTATCTTTTAAAAAATCATCAGTTGAAAAAATAATTAAATTAGAAATATTTAGAAAGGCTCTTTTAAAAGGGGCTTTGCAAACAATATAAAATTCAACATGTTGGTATCTATCACATATGTATTTAACAAACATATCATCCCCTAAATTCTGCTCTGAATATGTGTGTAAAAATACTTTTTTCATTTTTCCTCCAAATTAATTTAAACCATCAAGGAAAGATAATTCTTAGTTATCTATTATCTAAAACAGAAAATACAAATAAACTTATTATAAAAGAAAGTGAGAATAAAATTATGAAGGTATATATATTAGAGCCAATTGCTACAATATGTGATAAGGAAAATACAAGCGAAGTTATGTTTTTTGTTGATATTATCAAATACCAGTTTGATCGTTTTGGAATTGAGTATTTTTGTGTTCAAAAAACAAATTATAAAAAATTCAGTTTACAGTTGGACGCTGATTCAATTGTGATAATTTTTAATGACTGTATAGGTACAAATAATGAATTTCTCAAAAAAGCAAAGTTAAAAAAATCAAAAATATTTCCTGTAGCTTTTTGTAAAGATGACAGGATTCCACCTACTATTGTTTCTGGTAAGCAAAGTTTTGATGTTTATGATCAATTAAGAAGGAGAAATTTGTCGAATAGTTACATAGAGGTCACAGCTAAAGTTTTTGCACGTAAGATTATTTCTGAATGTATGCCTACAATTTGTAATGACAATATAAATATTTTTCTAAGTCATAGACGAATGGATGGAGAAGAAATTACAGCTTCTATTTGTGATATTTTAAAAGTCATAGCACCAGAGAAGGAATATTTTCGAGATATAGTAAATGTTAATATTGGAGAGAATGCACAAGAAGTTATTGATACCGCATTGGCTTATAGTGATGTACTTGTTTTTTTCCATACCACTGAATCTGCAACTTCTAAATGGGTTCTAAAAGAAATATTGTACGCACTAATTAACAATATTCCGATTCTCTGGATTAAAATCGGTAACCCAGATATTGGGAATTTAAAGTATCAGCCTTCCGAAAAACCTAACCTTGAGTATTTAGAAAAAGATTTTAGTAATCGGGATAAGCTTAATGAAATAGCAGATCAGATTTTGGTCAAATCATATGAAATACTTTTAGCTAAAAGTGATGATGTTTATGATGAAATGAACTGTATTACTGATTTGTTGAATGATAAGTTGGAATTAGTTAATGACACAAAAATGCTTTATACTTTATCATTACCAAGGAAAGGTTATAGCTATCCCCAAAGGACAATTAATCAGTTTGTACAATTTTTTGGAAGAATACCGAAACAATCTGATGCGGATGACTTAAAAAGCACCTTAGCACGTTACTCATCATCAGAGTTTGACTCAGCAGTAATGCTTTCAAAAAGAGTAATTACCCGTACTAAATATGACGATATCCTATCCGATAATTTCGATGATTTTTATTATACATATTTTAAATATCTAAAAGGTAATTCAGCAGATTTACCATACGATATTGTTATTTCGGGAGCTTTCCCTGACGGCGATGAAATTTTTAAGCAAAATTTAACTTACTCTTTAATTTGTTTTGCGAAAGAGATACTTAAAGAAGGCTTTAATTTGTGTTTTGGAGCACATCCGACGTTTCAGGAATTAATTTTTGATACTGCAAAAATTGTTACAGAAAATCATGTAGAAAAAGTCAAGATGTATATTTCTAATTATTTTGTATCGCATAATAATATTTCAAATTTTAAGAATAGATGTACTCCTATAGAGGTAGGCGAAGTTGATAATAATCAGACTTTAAGCCTTACAGAGTTAAGAAAAAAACTAATTGAAAGAGAAAATGTAAAAGCATTAATTTGTTTAGGTGGGAAAATAAAAGAAAATAAGAGTGAAGAAGGTATTAGAGAGGAAATCACCATAGCAAAAAGTAAGGGAATACCGGTATTTTTGATTGGTTCTGTTGGCGGCTGTTCATCGATAATTGCAGAAGATTATGCTAAAAATGATAATTGGAACGAATTAAATGATGCATCCAAAGAGCTAAATACCAGTCTTATGCAAGGTATCGATTATAAAAAATCTGCCAGATTAGTCATTGATTATATAAAACAAAATGTCAGTGAGGAATAAGTATGGGGAATAAAATTTTCGTTTCATATAAATATGGAGATAATAATGTAGAAAATATTATTGGTACGAAAGGCAAGGGAGGATTATGTACTGTTAGAGATTATGTTGATGAACTTGAAAAAACATTGAAAAATAAAACAGAACATATTTATAAAGGTGAATCTGATGGTGAGGATTTATCTCAGTTATCAGATGATACAATTTGGGAGAAGTTAAAAAATCGTATATACGACAGTACGCTTACAATTGTTATGTTATCGAAAGGAATGAGAGAAAAGTATAAAGCTGAAAAACATCAGTGGATTCCTCAGGAAATATCTTATTCACTTAAAGAAATTTCAAGGATTGATTCCAGTGGAAATTCAGTGACAAGTAAAACGAATGCATTAATTGCCGTAATTATTCCTGATATATATGGTAATTATGATTATTTTACATATCAAAAAGATTGTTGTAACCAAAAGTGTATTCATTATAATAACGACTCAGATAGGATTTTTACAATTATGAGTAAAAATATGTTTAATCAGAAAAGTCCTGATAAAGAGCAATGCGACAACAACAATTACATATATCATGGAGAATGCAATTATATGCTTTGTGTTAAATGGAATGATTTTGTTGATAACGTTGATAAATATATTGATAGGGCATATTCAATCCAAGATAACCAGGATGAGTATGATATAGCTAAAACAATATGATAAAAGTTATAATAATTAAAAAATGATAATAGTTGAGGTGTTGGTAAAATAAAGATTTTTCAGCAAGGAGAGTTTAGTGATTATTCAAATATTAGTTTAGGATTGTCTATTTTGTGAGATTTGTGATGGTGTTTATGATTATAAACTTGATGATGGATATTATAACTTAGGTTCATGGGTAGAAAAAGCTGAAAAATTACATAACCAATAATGGTGAAATTATGGATAATAAATTAAAGCATTTAGAACTAATTCAGGGTGTTATTAATCGAATGGCGAGTAATTCTTTTAAACTCAAAGGTTGGGCAGTAACATTAGCATCAGGTATTTTTGCTTTGGCAAGTAAAGAATCAGATAAAATGTATTTTCTTATTACTTATGTACCGGTTATTGTTTTTTGGTTTTTAGATGCATATTATTTATGGCAAGAACGGCTATATAGAACTTTATATAATGATGTTCGTATGAAAGATGAAAACGATATAGACTTTTCATTAAATGTATCAAATTATGCAAATAATCCAGTAAAAAATACATTTTGTTCTAGTTTATTATCAAAAACAGAAATATGGTTTTACATACCGCTTGCGTTGATTTGCACTTGTGTTATTATAATCACTCATATTTAATGCCTTGGGAGAATGAAGTAAGAAAATGTCTGGCGTAACAAAACATATTTATGAACATGAAATTAGAGATATCTTGCAAATGTGGCAAAAACAGATAAAATCTTTATTACCTTTATTGCCGCAATATTACAAAGAAAGTGATATAATAGCATTACTAAAACATTATTATCCCCACGAATGGAATTCTGTTAAATATAAATATTCTTACTATCAGCAAAAGGATAAGTATTTAAAGAAACGCTTTGGGAAAATTCGCTATGGTATGAAGAAACCTGAGAGGCTGCTTCAAAGTGTTAGTTTGTATAAAAAAGTTACCTCTTTTGAATACAAGAAACACTATTCTGATTCTTTTTCGGAAGAAGATTTTTTAAAAGCAAAAGAAGCATTATGGAGTAAACGAAGACCAAAAATAGAACGAATAGATCAGAAAATAGAAAAATCTTTAGCAAAAACTCAACAAATTACTCCTGCATATTTAGATCAACTGATAGAGCGCATGACTGTTAATCATGATGTCATTGGTTCGAGCCCAGTTGGGGGAGCCATAACAGAGTAGTTTTTACCTACTCTGTTTTTCTTTGTTCAAAATCTTATCTAAATTACTATTGTAATTATCATTGATAAGGTGCATTTGTGCGGTAACCGTCAAATAAAGCACACCTACACAAACCGCCCGAAAAGCGATACAATATCAAAAAACGCAGGTTCTATGTCAATAGTTGGGGTAATCCGAAAAATGAAATAAAGATATTTAACAAGCGGCAGAAAATTAAACTGTCGCTT
>ENA-UEQL01002486-UEQL01002486.1-human-gut-metagenome-genome-assembly--contig:-NODE-2486-length-12236-cov-4.112509_pt1 | contig 12236 bp, 8 predicted proteins | sample MGYA00242905_ERZ507926 | MGnify/ENA primary metagenome ERZ507926 (study PRJEB26167, sample SAMN06115531) | human gut metagenome | host: Homo sapiens | place: China:Henan | collected 2015-09-09 | study...
TGAGGCCCTGAAAGAAATTATGGAAAGGGAACGAAACAAAATAGTAAGCTCAAGCGTTATGAATAAAGAAGAGATACAGAAAACCGGATGCCGGGATCTCTATTGCCTGCTACGAAGGATGAGTGGCATAACATTCGCCGATGGTTCCGTACGCATCCGTGCGAGCGTTTCCCTAAACAGTCCTAGTGACCCGCTAGTAGTGGTAGACGGTATACCGATGGACCTATCTGTTCTAAACACGATTCCCGTCGAAGATGTCTCGGAATTAAAAGTATTGAAAGACGCAGGTGAATACGGGGTGAGAGGCGCGAACGGAGCGATCGTCATAAAAACAGGCAAATAAACAAATAAGAAAAAGAGAAACGTATCAACATGAGAGTATGGATTAAACGGATAGGAGTGATATGCCTAATACCGATCGCATTGGTATTGTTACTCTCTATATTACTATATATACCTCCTTTCCAAAACTTCGCGGTACGGAAAGCGACCGAATACGCGGGAAAAGCGACTGGTATGCAAATCGGGATCGAGCAGATTAGGCTATCTTTCCCGTTAGACCTTACGGTTAAGGGTGTCGAGGTCGTAAATCCTCCCGTCGATACCTTGTTGAGTTTACAGAGCTTGACGGTACGGGTTCGTGCCCTTCCTCTTTTGCGGAAGCAAGTATTGGTAGAGGCGATCGACCTCCGGAACGTAAAGGTTAACACCGGGACTATGATTGAAGGTATGGAAATCAAAGGATTCTTGGGAAAGCTTTACCTGCACGCCGATCGTATAGACCTGTCCGAGGAGAAAGCTACATTTAATACCGTAGATTTATCCGATACCGCCATTACCCTTCTATTAAATGATTCAACCTCGAAAGAAGACACGACTTCCACACCTCTGAACTGGGTACTCAAGCTGGATAAAATCAGTTTGGACCGGGTAGCCTTCGCCCTACAAATGCCCTCGGATTCCTTACGCCTTACGGCTTTCGTAAATAAAGCCGGGCTAAATAACGGCCTCGTAGATCTTGGAGCGGAACAATATAAGGCGAGAAACTTTGACATAACGAATTCTACATTCGCTTATGACGGGAATTACGCGGCACCCGAGCAAGGACTCGATTTCTCCCATATTAGTTTAACGAACCTGAACACCTCTATCGATTCCATCTTATATCAAGGAAAAGAAATAAACGCCCACATCAAGGAATTCTTCGTGGAAGAACGTTCCGGCCTCAAGGTTTCGGCATTAGCAGGAAATGTCCGGAGTGACCATGAACAGATAGACGTACCGGACCTACTTCTCCAGACACCAAATTCCGAAGTGAGATTGACTGCGACTATCCCTTGGAGCTCCCTCGAGGATCATCCGCAAGGTAGCATGAAAGCCCTGTTAAACGCCTCGTTGGGGAAAGAAGATTTATTGATAGCGGCAGGTTCCCTACCGGAGGATTTCAAGAAAGCCTATCCGGACAAGCCTCTCGCCATTACGGCTGGCGTAGAAGGCAACCTCTCCAGTATACGTATCACACAAGGCGATATCATGCTGCCGGGAGCGTTTCAGATGAACGTCACGGGTAGCATGGAGTCCGTGACGGATAGCATCCGGCGAACCGGTGAGATTCAGTTAAAGGCTCGATCCGGTAATCTGGACTTTTTGCTGGCGATGCTTCCCGCCTCCCAACGGGATCAATTTGCCATTCCGGCAGGAATTCAGTTGAAGGGGGAAGCTACAGTCGCAAATCAAGAATACCGCACCGAGCTTGTTCTTACCCAAGATAAAGGCAAAGTAGGTCTGACCGCCCGCTATAATCCGGTGCAACTGGCTTATGAGGCTAATTTACGGATAGACAGTCTGGAACCTACTCATTTCATGCCTAAAGACTCTCTATTTTGGCTGACCGCCTCTGTTAAAGCAGAAGGCCGGGGTACAGACCCTTTCTCTGAACGTACATGGGCCAAACTGGACGGTAAGATATCGGATATACGCTACGGCGCCTCATCGGTATCAGACGTATCCATCGATGGCTCTCTGGAAAAGAACTTACTGAAAGTGGATCTGCTTAGCAAATACCCGTTGGCGAAAATGGATGTCTCCTTAAACGCGACCCTCCACAAGCACGAGGTGAAGGCGATGCTGATAGCGGACGTGGAGAATGCGGATCTATACGGCATGCACCTGATGGCAAATCCCTTCGCCACCTCTTTCCAGCTCTTCGCCGAGGCAGAAAGTAATCTGGATGAAGATAACACGATCGACGTTACGTTAGGAAACTGGGAGGTCGTCACCCCAAAACAAAGTTTCAAGCCGAAAACGCTGACCTTGCATGCCCGGACGGATATCGATACCACCCGTGTGTCTTTCCACGCCGGGGATTTGGGGATCATCCTCACGGGTAATGATTGCATACACCACATCACGGATAAGTTGACTAAGGTATCGAACGATATCACCCTCCAATTGGAACGGGACTCGACTGTCAATCTGGAGATCCTTCGCCCGCTCCTCCCCGATATGTACCTCGAGGTACGGGCGGGACAGGACAATCCGATCTACAACTATCTCCAAACCTATTACGTAGATTTCAAGAGCATCGCCATGAACGCCTATACCTCACCGGAAACGGGTATACGCATGGATGCCTCCATTTACGATCTGGCACGGGATACGATGCAGATCGATACCATCCGGGCGGAGATGCACCAAGATTCGCTCGGATTACTCTATAGCGCCCAAGTGATCAAGAATAAATACAGGCAGCAACAACCTTTCAGCGCCGGGCTGGACGGGCAAATACGTTATGGCTTCGGCGACGCCCGCCTTTATTTCAAGGACGGGAAAGGCGAGACCGGCTTGTTGCTCGGAATCCGGGCCGATAAGATACAGAACGGGGTCAAGTTCCATCTCTTCCCCGATGACCCGATCATAGCGTTCCGCCCTTTCAAGCTGAACCCGGATAATTACGTCGTGGTACGCAGCATGAAGGATATCGAGGCGAACCTGCGACTCAGCGGAGATAATAACGCCGCCTTGTGGATACACTCCCAAGCGGAAAGTGACGAGATGGAGGAAGTCCACGCCGAGTTGAACCAGATCGACCTTGGGGTTATCTCCAACGCGTTCAGTTATATCCCGCCGATGGAAGGTATATTGAACGCCGATTTCCAGTACGCTCCTTCCGACTCGGCCTTCATGGTCGTGGCGGATATGAACATTGATGATCTGTATTATGAGAACGAGCGGGTCGGCGAACTCATGTTCAACGCAGTCTATCTACCTTTAGAGCAGGGGAACCATCAAGTGGATATGCACCTTTTCCGGGACCGGAAAGAGGTGAGTGCCATTACCGCCTTATACCAGATGGGCGAGACCGACCATATCAGCGGTACTGTCGAGTTCATGCACTTCCCCTTGGATATCGCCAACCCGTTCATTCCGGATGATATGGCGAAAATGGGCGGAGACCTCGATGGTACGCTCGCTATCAGCGGACAAAGCGATAAACCCATGGCCGAGGGATATCTGATTCTCGATACCGCCTCCGTTTATGTAGGCGCCGCAGGTTCTACCTTCCGTTTCGACGATAAAAAGATAGAAATAAAGAACAACCGGATCTTGTTCAACCAATATGGTATTTACGCATACAACAAGAATCCGTTTATCATCAACGGAGAAGTGGATTTCAACAATTTATCCCGCATGACCGCCAATCTTAAACTAACGGCGAATAACTTGCAACTGCTGAACGTTAAGAAAAACGAAGAAAGCCTTGTCTACGGAAAGCTGTTCGTCAACCTGAATTCTACCGTACGCGGGCCGTTGGATGCCTTGACCATGCGAGGCGACTTGCAATTATTGGGCGGGACGAATATCACCTACGTGCTGAAAGACTCCCCGCTGACCGTGCAAGACCGTATGTCGGACATGGTAACCTTCACCTCTTTCACGGATACCTTACGCCGGCGCATGCCTCGTAAACCCCCGTTGCCGATGGGAGGCATGGACATGCTGATGACGATCCACATCGATCCCGCCGTACAAGCGAACGTGGATTTAAGTCCCGACCAGTCCAACCATATCAATCTGGAGGGTGGCGGCGATCTTTCCTTCCAGTATACCCCGCAAGGCGATATGTTTTTGAACGGACGCTACACGCTATCCGGGGGAACCATCAAGTACTCTATCCCGGTAATCCCATTGAAGGAGTTCAACGTACAGGAGGGTAGCTACGTGCAATGGACGGGTAACCCCATGGACCCGACCTTGAACCTTACGGCCACCGAGCGAGTCCGTACGTCCGTCACCCTAACCGGGCAATCATCGCCCCGCTTGGTGAATTTCGACGTAGGCATCGAACTGACCCAGCAACTGGAGAACCTAGGGCTGCAATTTACCCTCACCGCCCCGGAAGACATGGCGATGCAGGAGGAACTGACCTCGAAAGGCCCGGAGGAACGGGCGAAGCTGGCTGTCAGCATGCTCGTGACCGGCATGTACCTCGGCGGCGGCGGTAGCGGCAAGGTGAACGTGAATATGGGAGACGCCTTGACCAGCTTCTTGCAAAGCGAGATCAACAACATCGCCGGAAGCGCCTTGAAATCCGTGGATATCAGCTTCGGCATGGAGACGTACGACGATAATGGCGACGCCGGAGGTGGTACCCGTACCGACTACTCCTTCCGCTTCGCCAAGCGATTCTATAATGACCGTATCCGTGTGGTTCTAGGCGGCCGTATCTCTACCGGCGAGAACATTAACAATGGACAGGCGCAGCCGTTCATCGATAACGTATCCGTAGAATATCGGTTAGACAGCAGTGGCTCCCGTTACGTCAAACTTTTCCACGACAAGAACTACGAGAGCCTGCTGGAAGGCGAGATCACGGAGACCGGGGCCGGTATCGTGCTCCGCAAGAAAATGATGCATCTCAGGGAGCTATTCAACTTCAAGAAAACGAAAGTGAAACCAGTGAAAGAGGAAACAGAAAAGGAATGAATATGAAAAACGTTTTAATATATTTTAGGAAGGATGCCCTCCTAGAGCAGGGAAACATGCCTTCCCAGAGCAGGGAAACATGCCTTCCCAAAGCAGGGAAGGATACTTTCCTAGGACGAGGGGGGGTGTCTACCCAAAGAGCGATCCTATCGTCGCTGGCGCTACTCGGGCTGCTGGCCTTCTTATTCACCTCTTGCTCCACCACGAAGAACCTTCCCGAGGGAGCGGTCCTATATACCGGTATCAAGAAAATAGAGGTGAAGAACGAGGATAAGACCAAACCCGGCGAAGCCGCCTTGGAAGAGGTCGAGGCCGCCCTAGCCTATCCCCCCAACAACGCCTTGCTGGGAAGCTCCTCGATCCGGGTGCCCTTCCCCTTCGGCCTGTGGGTCTACAACGCTTTCGTGAACAAGAAAGGGAAGGTCGGCAAGTGGATCTTCAACAAGCTGGCGTCGAAACCGGTGCTGATCACCACCGTGAACCCGGAAGTCCGTGTCAAGGTAGCCCGGAACCTATTGAACGAATACGGTTATTTCAATGGAGAGACCTCTTTCGAGGTCGTACCCGATCCCAAGAATCCCCGGAAGGCGAAGCTGGAATATAGCGTCACCATGAACGATCCGTATACGCTAGACAGCATCCAATACGTCCATATCCGTCACCGTGCCGACTCATTGATCGATGCCACGATCGGCGATCGTATCCTCCACAAAGGAGAGAATTTCAATGTCGTCCAGTTGCAAGCCGAGCGGGAACGCATCTCGTCCTTGCTCCGTAACAACGGCTATTACTATTTCCGTCCCGATTTCATCACCTATCAAGCGGATACCTTGTTGAACCCCGGGAAAGTGGCCTTACGGGTGGCCCCGAAGGAAAGCCTGCCCCCCTCGGCCCTCCGCCCTTGGAAGCTCGGGGATATATCCGTCTGGCTAAACGGTTACCAGAATGAGACTCCCACGGACTCGATCCGCTATAAGGACCTTACGATCCATTATGAGGGCAAGCTAAGGGTTCGCCCCTCGGTCATTTACAACCGTTTATATTTCAAGCCGGGGGAACTTTACAACCAGCGGGCGCAGGAACGGACGCAAACCGCCCTGTCCCGCTTGGGTATCTTCCGTTATGCCGAGTTGCAATATTCCCCCCGTGATACCATGCGCCGTCAAGATACGCTGGATCTGCGGATCAATACGGTCTACGATCTTCCATTGGACGGCGAGCTCGAGTTGAACGTTACCGCCAAGAGCAACGACCAAGTGGGTCCGGGCGCCATTTTCAGCGTGACCAAACGGAATGTCTTCGGAGGGGGCGAGACCTTCGGCGTGAAACTCCGCGGCTCTTACGAATGGCAGACCGGCAACAAGCTGGATGGTAGCAACTCCAAGATCAACAGTTATGAGTTAGGCTTGACTACCACGCTGACTTTCCCACGGGTATTGTTCCCTACATTCAGCAAACGGGACATGAATTTCCCGGCCAGCACCACCTTCCGCCTCTATGCGGACCAGATGAACCGGGCCCGTTTCTTCAAGTTGCTGGCATTCGGTGGTGACGCCTCGTATGAGTTCCAGCCTACTGCCACGTCTCATCATTCCATCACCCCTTTCAAGCTGACGTTCAACTTGCTCCAGCATACCACGCACGAGTTCGACAGCATTACCAACGTGAATAAGGCTCTAAAAAAGAGTTTGCAAAATCAATTCATCCCGGCCATGAACTATACCTATACCTATGATGATTCCCCGATTACCAGTCGCCGGAACCATCTTTGGTGGCAGGCATCCGTTACCCAAGCGGGCCTTGTCTTGGATGGGATTTATGCGTTAGCCGGGAAGAAATTCAATAAAGAGGATAAGGAATTACTCGGCAACCCCTTCGCCCAATTCATCAAGGGAACCGCCGAGATACGTTATAATTACGCCCTCGGGCATAAGCAATATCTCGTAGGCCGATTAATGGCCGGCGCTATTTATAGCTACGGCAACGCCCGTACCTCCCCTTATAACGAGCAATTCTACATCGGCGGAGCGAATAGCATCCGTGCTTTTACGATCCGCAGCATCGGTCCCGGACGCTACTATCAAAACAGCGATAACAATAAATACGCTTACATCGACCGTACGGGTGATCTTAAATTCGAGGCCAACCTCGAATACCGCTTCCCGATCCTTGGCGACCTGCATGGGGCCACTTTCCTCGACAGCGGTAACATCTGGCTGATCCGGAACGATCCGGATCGTCCCGGCGGACAACTGAAATGGGGTAGCTTCCTCAAGGATCTAGCCTTGGGAACCGGCTTCGGCCTGCGTTACGACCTCACCTTTATCGTCATCCGTTTCGACGTGGGTATCGGTCTGCATCTCCCTTACGATACCGGAAAGAAAGGCTATTACAATATCCCGAAATTCAAGGACGGCATGGGTTACCACTTCGCTATCGGATACCCCTTCTAGCTGTTCCATTCCTAGGATTCTGTGGTCTTATCCAAGGTATTTCATTTTCAATAGGTCAACCCTAATTGGAAATGAGATACTTTTGCGCTCTCATTTTAATAACAAACAGATTAATTAACGAACAGAATCATGAAGAAGATTTTTTACTTAATGTTGGTAGCCCTTACTGTGGGTATGTTCACCGCTTGCGACGACGATGATGAGAATACCCCTCAAATCAACAACCCGGAACCCAAGGAACAATGGGGCAAGACGCTTCGAGGCGACAATCAAACCCTACTGGCCTTTCCTGATATCTATGCCGATTATTGGGAATACACCTATTCTTACAAAGATAATCCAAACATCGGCCTTCGTTTGACTGGAAAGTTCCCGAAGTCACGCTTCTTCAATTTCACGGTTTATAACGACGAGACCCAAATAGACGTATCCAGCATTGAAGACGTAAATATCCAACCCGATGACAGCTCCATCAACCCCTATGTAAAGGAAACAGACGACTACGGAGCAAATGGCTATACGATTTACATCATTCCCGCTAACACCCCCGCCAGCGCACGTGCCTCGATGAAGAACATATGCGAGTTTCCGGAAGATGTCAATATGGTCTCCATTTTCATGCGTCTTTACTTGGCGAAACAATATAGCAGCGATGAGTATGGCGGCGTGGACATGCCTGCTATCCAAGCTTTCAATGTGACTACAGGTGAGGAAGTGGATTTCCCGAAGCGTGAGGTCTGCAACATCCACGAATCGTTGAACTTGCCGCCGATGGATTTCTCCACCGACCTGCCGCAACTCCCGTTCATGCGTGCCCCGCTGAGCCTAATGTACCCGAACAGCCCGGCAGAATACCTATTCGCCCGCATCAAACTGAACGAAGGGGAGGTAGCAACTTTCCGTTTCATCCCTCCTACGGCTCCTAAAAGCGTAAGCGAATACGCCACCGCCGATGTACGATACTGGTCCATATGCCTTGGGTCAGCCGAGACCTACTCGTATGCCTCTATTTACGACAAAGAAATGCCTAAAGTGGACAAGGAAGGTTTCGTAACCTTTATCATAGCGGACGCCAACTCCGCCAAACTGCCCGATCTCCAAGCGAAGGCGGAAGCCAACGACGGTACATATATACTGACTTGGAACCGTAAGGAGCAAGGAGATGGAATCCTTGCCTTATACCGCAACATGGTGATCAACGAGAATTATCCACATTCCATGCGCAAGCTGATGGAGTCCGTTCCTCTAGCGGCCGCCGGCGGCGATATGAGCGGTTTCAACCCGATGAAGATGATCGCCATGCTCGCTATGGGCAACTGGGGACCGCAAGGCTATAAATTCAGCGAGGACGATTTCTTGAGCGATAGCTTCAATTACGCCAATATCCGAAAAATGAAATAAACCGATAGACATATCGTATTTTCAAGTCCCCTCGTATCCGGTCTGAACCGGGACAAGGGGACTTCATTTTCACACTCTTATCATAAACCATGGAATTTAGATTCCTTATAGACGGGCGGTAATATAATCAATGATCTGCAGACAAAGGCTCGTAGTCTGCTCGTTCACATCCAATTCCGGATTCAGCTCTACCAGATCCATCGATTTAATCAAGTTTGTCGATAGCATATGATCCACGAAGTTATTGAACTCATCCGGCATCAGTCCCTCACACACACGGGTTCCCGTGCCCGGGGCGAAACGGGGGTCTATGCTATCCACGTCTATGCTGAAATGCACGTTGCGGATCTTCCGTTCCTTCAATTTCCGCTTGATGTCCTCCGCTACGAAGCCGATGCCTTTCAGATGGATCGTCTCCATCGTATAGACACTCAGCTTCTCCCGCTCGATCAAATCCCACTCGCCTTCATCCAGACTGCGGGTCCCGACCAAGAATACGTTCTGCGGGTTCACCTTGTTCCCGGGTGCGTAGACATTCACCAGCTCCTCGCTTCCCATCCCCATCAATGCGCTAAGAGGCATCCCGTGGATATTACCACTGGGAGAAGTCTCGCTGGTATTGATATCCCCATGAGCGTCCAGCCAGATAATGCCGAAATCATCATAACATTTACCCACGCCCGAGGCGCTACCTAAACCCAGCGAATGATCCCCACCGATTACCAAGGGGAAAGCGCCGCCTCTCAAGGTATCATAAACCAACTCCGCCAAGTTGTTATTCACCTCTACGATGGCATCCAAGTATTTCATGCTGTTTCCCCGGGCGAATTTATTAGGCGGATAGGGGAGGAAATTGAGGATGTACATTCTGATTGAACTGGTGCCGGAAGTTGATGGAAGCGGATTGGTGTTTGTATGCATCCTGTTGATTGTTTTGGCATTGCTGATAGGTTTACAGATCTTGTATCCATTAGGAAAAGAGAGCATCGTGATATGGAGTACGGTAGGAGGGGCTGTGTTGAATTTTATATTGAATCTTTTGTTGATCTCCCCATATGGGGCGGTTGGTGCCGCCATTTCGACTTTTAGTGCTGAATTTGTTGTGCTATTTATCCAAATTCTCGTTGGACGGAGTTATTTGCCTATCCGCTTGTATGAGTGGGATTACTTGAATTATCTCTTAGCTTCTGGGGTATTGTTTGTTGTTCTCTATGGCTTGACTTTTTGGATTGTGAATAGTTGGTTGTTGATTATGGTAAGCGTGATGATCGGAGCTTTTTCGTATATTGGATTCTTATGGTTCAAGCGTGATGTCCTCTTCTTGGAGGTTCTTGGTTATATAACTAAACTAATCAAAAAATAAATGAAACAGTATGATTATTTGATCGTTGGTGCCGGATTGTTCGGTTCTACATTTGCCTACTTTGCCCGTAAGCGAGGTAAGCGGTGCTTAGTAATAGATAAGCGTCCACACTTGGGTGGAAATATATATTGTGAGGAGAAGGAAGGCATCCATGTACATAAATATGGGGCGCATATCTTCCATACCTCGAACAAGGAAGTGTGGGATTTTGTGAACTCTATCGTAGAGTTTAACCGTTACACAAATTCTCCGGTGGCGAACTATAAAGGAAAACTCTATAACCTTCCTTTCAATATGAACACTTTTTATCAGATGTGGGGAGTAACTACTCCTGCTGAAGCCACTGCTAAAATTGAAGAACAAAAAGCAGAAGCGGTAGCACGCATGAAAGAACAGGGAGTGACTGAGCCGCGCAACCTGGAGGAACAGGCACAGCTGCTTATAGGAAAGGATATTTACGAAGCATTGATAAAGGGATATACCGAAAAACAATGGGGACGTAAATGTACGGAACTACCTGCCTTTATCATCAAGCGTCTGCCTGTACGCCTGGTATTTGATAACAATTTGCTGGCTTTGCAAAGTGTCTCCCTGTCATATGAGTTGCCTCGTAAGATTTCCCAGAAAATGTATATGGAAAGAGTGAAGCTGCTGTTGAGTTCCACCGATCTGTTCCGCTTGTCCTCGGTAAAACAGGAACGGGGGACGAGTTATCCCTTTGCACGTACTTTCAGTATCGGTTTGAATGTTACTTTTTAGTCGTTAACAGATAAAGATAGAACTTATGAAAATGAAAAATAGCATATGGAATTTAGTTTGGGTGTGTTTGTTATGCTCCTGTAATTCCTGGTTGGATATTAAATTGATAAACCAGAGCGAAGAATCGGAATTGTTCAGTACGGAGCGTGGATTTTCCGAAGCGTTGGCCGGGGTGTATTATGATATGTCGGCGGCGGGACTATATGGTCAGACCCTTTCATTCGGCATGCTGGATGTGATGTCGCGTACTTATGATTATTCCCGGGTGCCGAATGCCATGAAAATATTCAGGGATTATGATTATGAAGACAAGGATATGGAGGCTTATATCTATTCCATATGGTATGCTTTATATGCTAATATTGCAGCCATCAATAATATATTGGAGTGGAGTGATAAAAATGCTTCTGTCCTGTCGGATGCCCGGCGTAATCAGGTCCGGGGTGAGGCATTGGCATTAAGGGCAATGCATCATTTCGATATTTACCGTTTGTTTGCTCCCGATGTGAAGCTGGATAAGGATGCCCGGATTTTACCTTATCAGCTGAAGTTCGGAGTGGAGACACCTGCTGTATATACGACACAGGAATATCTGAATCTGGTGGTCGGGGATTTAGAAAACGCTTTGGAATGCCTGAAAGATGATCCCATTTGTTCGGTGGTACCCTATGAATTAGGAAACGGGGTGGATGAAAATAAAGATCAGGCTGACCAGTATGTTGCACGAATGAATTATTATGCGCTGTCAGGATTTATGGCAATGGCTTTTTCTACTTCATTTAGCAGTCTGTCAGATACGGATTGTTGTTTGTTGCATCCTGATAGCACTAATATAGATGTTATAATTATAGCAATACTCTTTCTCATTTGTCTGTCGTGGTTTAGTTTCGTTGTAAAAGTAATCTTTATTTTCTATATTATGCTCTTTTATAGGGAGATTATTTTAGTTCGGAAAATAATATTAGTACTGTCTATATCATACATCATATTAATTTCAAATGTGCTTTTATTTTATTAAGTTCATGTGATCTAATTTGATTATTTCCCAGCTATTAATAGACTGATTCCAATCTATTAGATATAAACTTATTCTCTATTAATGCCAAACTTCCTTTTCACTAATGGAAAAGATTACTTACATTAAAGGTAATCTATAAATGAAGCTTTTGTTTTTATAAACAAAGCTTTCATTTATAAAATCAAAAGCTTCATTTATATAATTACAACTTGCAATTATAGATTAAGATTAATGAAAAACAAGTTTAGAATTATAG
>ENA-UEQL01002489-UEQL01002489.1-human-gut-metagenome-genome-assembly--contig:-NODE-2489-length-12231-cov-3.821623_pt1 | contig 12231 bp, 8 predicted proteins | sample MGYA00242905_ERZ507926 | MGnify/ENA primary metagenome ERZ507926 (study PRJEB26167, sample SAMN06115531) | human gut metagenome | host: Homo sapiens | place: China:Henan | collected 2015-09-09 | study...
GCTTCGCTGCCAGCCCCCTTTACACAAGGGGGCTTTAAAAGCGTTTTAGGATTTTGCTTCGCCGTCGGTCTTGGGTCTCGGCTTTCTGCGGCGGTGGTTATTGCGGCGGGGCTTATCCGTGCGCTCGGCCTTGTCCCCGGCGGGGGCTGCGCTCACCGGCGGCTTTTCACCGCCGCGGCGCGCGCTGCGGTTTTCCCCGGCGGGCTTTTTCTCGCTGCGCTCCGGCTTCTTTTCCGCGCGCTCGGGTCTTTCGCCGCGTTCCGGACGCTCGGCTCTTTCGGCGCGCTCGGACCGTTCGGCATTCGCGCCGCCGCGCTTCCGGCGGGAGCGGCTGCTTTTCTTCTCGCCGGAGGGCTTCTCCGCGCTCTGCGGCGCGGCGGACGCGGTGCGCACGTCCTCCACAATCATCGACGGCATGATCCAGCCGTTCGTCTCCGGCTCGGCGATCTCTTCCTTGACCTTTTTGGGCTTGTTGCGGAGAAGGTCGGGCAGGGGCTGACCCTCCGCCGGGCGGCCGCCGGGGATCTCGGCGATCTCGTCGGCATCGTAGGTGCGGATCTGCGCTTCGCCCGGGCCGTCCAGCTTTACCTTGACGTTCTGGCGCAGGAGATTGACGAGCGTGACGCTGCCGTAGCCGTCCTCGGTCTGGACGAACGCGCCGTTTTTCGGCACATGCTTCAAAAGGTCCTCATACGCCTCCTGCTCATAGCGCAGGCAGCACATCAGCCGCCCGCACGTGCCGGAGATCTTCACCGGATTGAGCGACATCGACTGCGTTTTCGCCATCTTGGTGCTGACGGGCTGGAAGTCGTCGAGGAACTGGTGGCAGCAGAAGGGCCGTCCGCAGATGCCGAGACCGCCGAGCATCTTCGCCTCGTCCCGCACGCCGATCTGCCGCAGCTCGATGCGCGTGCGGAACACGCCCGCAAGGTCCTTTACGAGCTCGCGGAAGTCCACGCGCCCGTCGGCGGTGAAGAAGAAGAGAATTTTATTCCCCTCAAACGAGCACTCGACGTCCACGAGCTTCATTTCGAGCTTGTGCTTTTCGATGAGCTCCCGGCAGATGCCGAGCGCTTCCTTTTCGCGCTTGCGGTTGAGCTCTGCAATGCGCAGATCGTCCGGCGTGGCGCGGCGCACGACGGGACGCAGCGGCTGAACGCAGTCGCCGTCCCCGACCATGTGATTACCCTTGACGCACTCGCCAAGCTCCATACCCTTGGACGTTTCCACGACGAGCGTGTCGCCCGTCCTCGCGGTCACGCCGGCGGGGTCGAAATAGTACGTCTTGCCGCGGCCGCGGAATTTTATACTGATTACTTCTGTCACGGAATTTTCCTCATTTCCTGATGTGTGAGCGCCGGAGGTCATTTGCCGTCCGGCAGATAGGTGGATAGATAACCGGTCACGTGCTTCGGGCCGACATTCAGCCGGAGATATTCCTCCGCGCGGCGGAGAAACGCTTCGAGCGCAAGAAGCTCCCGCCGGTCGGAAACGAGCTTCACCGCAAGCTCCTCCGCCGCGGTAACGACCTCGAGAAGCTGCACGTTATCGAGCTTTTCCATCGCCGTGCAGCAGCGCAGAAGCTCCGCGCGGTCGAGCCGCGCTTCAAGATAGCCGCGGGCGCGCTCGTTCTCCGGCGCGGCAGTCCCGCCCGCGAGCCGGATCTCGCCGCAGCGCGACTGCACCGTTTCGAGCAGCTTTTCGCGGCTTTCGGCGCAGAGAAGGAACATGACGCCGCGCGGCGGCTCTTCGAGCAGCTTCAGGAACGCGTTCTGCGCGGCGATGTTCATCGTGTCCGCTTCGGGAAAGATGTATACCTTGCCGTCGGCCTCGTTCGGCAGCACGGCGGCGTCCACGGCGAGCGCGCGGATCTGATCGACGGTGATCTCGCGCCGCAGCTTGCCGGACTTGTCCGCCGCGCGCTCGACGAGCGCCACGTCCGGATGGATGCCGGGGAACGCGCCCTGGAACACCTTGCGGCAGTGGCGGCAAGCGCGGCAGGGCTTCGCGCCGCTGCTCTCACAGAGCGCCGCCGCCGCCATTTCCCGCGCGCGAGAGCGCGCCGCGTCTCCGTCGCCGGAGATTATATACGAATGCATCATCTTTTCCATATCGATTCAGTATACCATACACATTTTTAGTTTGACAAGCGTTTGCGAATTGAATACTATGGAAAAAACATCGTGAGGAGGGAGAATATGCGAGCCGCTATCTGCGACGACCGCGCCGAGGACGCGCAGCTCGTCGCGCAGTATGTCCGCGAATGGGGTGAGAGCCGGGAAGAGAGCGTCGCGCTCGAGATGTTCCCCTCCGCCGAGGCGTTCCTCTTCGCCTACGACGAGGACAAGAATTTTGACCTTCTTCTGCTCGATGTCGAGATGGGCGGCATGGACGGCGTGACGATGGCCAAGCGCGTCCGCGCGGAGAACACCGCCGTGCAGATCGTTTTCATCACCGGCTACACGGACTACATCGCCGAGGGGTACGACGTGGCGGCGCTGCATTATCTCGTAAAGCCCGTCCGCGAGGAAAAGCTCTTCGAGGTGCTCGACCGCGCCGCGGCGAAGCTGCGCAGCGACAGCCGCGCGCTCACGCTCGAGTGCGGCGGCGAGATCTTCCGCGTGCCGCTTTATGAGATTCGCTATCTCGATGTGGAGAAAAACTACACGACCGTCCACGCGAAGCGGGATTATACCGTAAAGAAAACGCTCGGCGCGCTCTCGGACGAGCTGGACGAGCGCTTTTTCCGCATCGGGCGCGCGGCGATCGTGAATCTTTCGTACATCCGCCGCGTGACGAAAACGGACGCGATCTTATCCGACGGCGCGGCCATCCCGCTCCCGCGCAGCGCTTACGAAGCGCTCAACCGCGCCATTATCGCATATCATTGAGAGGTGAGAGCATGAGCCTTTTTTCCCGCCGCGTCGATAAGCAGCTCGAAGCCTACCAGCGCGAGCTGGTGGACACGCATTATAAAGAGGTGGAGAACATGTACCGCCAGATCCGCGGCTGGCGGCACGACTACCGGAATCATATCCAGGTGCTCAAGGCGTTCGCCGCCAAGGGCGATATGGACGCCATCCGCGCCTATCTCGACGAGCTGGACACCGATCTGAACACCGTGGACACCGTCGTCAAAACCGGCAACGCCATGGCGGACGCCATTTTGAACAGCAAGATATCCCTCGCCAAATCGCGCGGCATCACGGTGCAGGCCGACGCGCACATCCCCGTAAAGCTCAAAATGTCGGAGCTCGATCTCTGCTGCATTCTCGGCAATCTCTTTGATAATGCCATTGAAGCGAGCATGGCCCTGCCGGAAAAGGACCGGCTCATCCGCGTGTACATGGACATGAAGGGCACGCAGCTTTATATCTCCTTCACAAACTTCACCGCCGGAAAGAAGCTGGAAAAGACCGGCGGGCGCTTCCGCACCACGAAGGGCGAGGGGCACGGCTTCGGTCTCGTGCGCATCGACGATATCGTCGCGCGGCTGGACGGGTATCTCTCCCGCAACAGCGAAGACGGCGCGTTCACGACCGAGATACTGCTCCCGCAGGTGTGAGCGAAACGGTTTATCCCCGAAAATAGGCAATTCGTCCCCGGTCTGCGCCGGGGACGAAGTTTTGTGATAGTGTTATCCTCGCAAAGAAGAGGTGGTTTCGATGAAAGAAAAAACGAAAAAGCCGCGCTACAATCTGGGGCAGAATATGCTCTGGATGCTGCGGCAGGCGCACGCGGTGCACCGGGACGATGTGCCGGTCATTACGGTCATCCGGGCGCTCGCCATGGCGGGCGTGGGCGTTTCCGGCCTTCTGCTCGCGCCGGAGATCGTCCGCTGCGTGGAGGAGGGAGCTTCCCTCTCCCGCCTTCTCACGACGATCGCCGTGCTTACTGGGGCGTTGCTCGTGTGCTCGGCGGTCAGAGACTATCTGCATCATGGGCCGCTGTTCTCGCGGGTGGATGTGCGTCTTGCGATCATCCGCAAGATCCATTATAAAGCCTGCGTGATGGCCTATCCGCTCACCGAGGACCCGGAGGTCCTCAAGCTACAGGAGCGGGCCGCCCGCGCGACCTGCAACAACCGCAGCGCGAGCGAGTCCATCTGGCTGGACGAGCAGAAATTTCTCACAGCGGCGCTGAGCTTTGTGGTGTATCTGCTGCTGCTCACGAATACGAGCGCGTGGCTTCTCGCCGCGCTCACCGTGACGACCGCGGCGGAGTATTTCGTCAACCGGCGCATCAACGAGTGGGGCTACCGCCACCGCGACGAGGCCGCCGCGCTCGAAAAGAAAATGGACTATGTTTCCGACAAGGCGCAGAGCACCGTCCTCGGCAAGGACATCCGTATTTTCGGCATGCGCCCGTGGCTCGAAGCCGTGTATGACAAAACGCTCCGCGCGTTCGACGCCTTCGTCGAGCGGCGCGAGCGGGTGTATTTCTGGACGAACGTGATCGACGCCGCGCTCACCGCCGTGCGCAACGGCCTTGCCTATTACTTCCTGCTGCGCCAGACGCTCGCCGGGGGAATGGGCGCGGGCGAATTCCTGCTGTGCTTCTCCGCCGTCGGCGCGTATGCCGAACAGCTCAACGGCGTTCTCGCCGAGCTCGGCACGCTGCGGCGGCAGAGTCTCGATCTCTGCGTCATCCGCGAATATCTTGAGCTGCCGGAGCCCTTCCGCATGGAGGGCGGCAAGCCCCTGCCGGAGTGCCCGGACGGGAAATACGAGCTGCGGCTCGATCATGTCTCCTTCCGCTATCCCGGCGCGGACAAAGATACGCTGCACGGCATCGATCTCACGGTGCACCCCGGCGAGCGGCTCGCCGTCGTGGGCTTAAACGGCGCCGGCAAAACGACGCTCGTAAAGCTGCTCTGCGGCTTTTACGACCCTTCCGAGGGGCGCGTGCTCTTAAACGGCGAGGACATCCGGGAGTTCAACCGGCAGGAGTACTACACGCTCTTCACTGCCGTGTTCCAGAAGTTCTCCGTGCTCGAAGCGACGCTGGAGGAAAACGTCGCGCAGACGCGCGAGGGCATCGACGAGGCGCGCGTTCGCGAATGTCTCGAAAAGGCGGGGCTCACGGAGCGCGTGGCGGCGCTGCCGGACGGACTCAAAACGCACATCGGCCGCCAGGTGTTCGAGGACGGCGTGCTGCTCTCCGGCGGCGAAATGCAGCGGCTCATGCTCGCCCGAGCGCTCTATAAAAACGCGCCCATCCTGCTGCTCGACGAGCCGACCGCCGCGCTCGATCCCATCGCCGAGAACGATATCTATCAGAAATACGCCGCCATGACCGTGGGGCGGACGAGCGTGTTCATCTCGCACCGCCTTGCCTCGACGCGCTTCTGCGACCGCATTCTGCTCATCGACGGCGGCGTCATCGCCGAACAGGGCAGCCACGAGGAGCTGCTCGCGCGCGGCGGAAAATACGCCGGGCTCTTTGAAGTGCAGAGCAAGTATTACCGGGAGGAGGGTGAAAACGATGGAAGAGAATAAGAAAAAAGTATCCTCGCGCGAGGCGTGGCGGCTGCACCGCCGCGCGGCGAAGCTCTTTTATGCCGAACGGCCCGCGCTGCGCGCAGCAAACTGGCTTTTTGCCGCGTTCAAATCGCTCTCGCCGTATGTGCTGATCTGGCTTTCCGCGCAGATCATCGGCGAGCTCACGGGCGCGCGCGATGCGCACCGGCTCACGGTGCTCGCCGTTGCCGCCGTGGCCGCGGCGTCGCTGCTGCCGCTCATCACTGCCGCGCTCGAGCGCTGGCAGACGGTTTTGTTTGATAACTATTTCTATATCAACCAGAAGATCTACGCCAAAAAGATGCTGGACATGGATTTCCCCCGGCTGGACGATCCCAAAACGCACGACGATCTCGCCCAGATCGGCCAGAACGAAAACTGGGGCGGCTATGGCCTGGGCCGCGTGATGGATGTGGAAATGGAGCTTCCAAAGGCTGTGTTCGGCGTTCTGGGCGTCATTGTCCTCACCGTAACGCTCTTCACGCAGCGCGTGCCGGAGAGCGCTGGGGCGTGGACGGTGCTGAATCATCCGCTGTTCATCGCGGGATTCGTGCTGCTGCTCGCGCTGCTTACGGCGCTTTCGCCGCTTTGCGAATATCGCATGGCCGTGCTCACCGCGGAGCTCGCGCCGCTCGCGCGGCTCGGCAACCGGTATGGCTTCTTTTCGGATATGGCCCTTTCCGACCGCGACCGCGCGAGCGACATCCGTATGTATAATCAGCAGGACATCTGTGATAGCTACGCCTCTTCCGACATGCCGTTCAGCGCAAACGGCCCGTTTGCAAAGCTCGCGTGGGGTCGCGGCGGCGTACTGATGATCGTGAGCGCTTCGGTCTCGGTGCTGTTCACCGCGGCGGCGTACCTCTTCGTCTGCTGCAAGGCGCTCGCGGGCGCGTTCGGCGCGGGCAGCGTTGTGCAGTATGTCGCGGCGCTCACCGCCCTCTCCGGGCACCTTACGGAGCTCCTCAACCAGAGCAGCATTGCGCGCAGCAACGCGCCGTTTTTGCAGGATCTCTTCGCCTTCCTCGATACGCCGAACGAGATGTATCAGGGCTCGCTCACGACCGAGAAGCGCTCCGACCGGAAATATGAGATCGAGTTCCGCGACGTCTCCTTCCGCTACCCCGGCACGGAGAATTGGGCGCTGCGCCATCTGTCGGTGAAGTTTGAGATCGGAAAAAAACTCGCCGTCGTCGGGCCGAACGGCAGCGGCAAAACAACGTTCATCAAGCTGCTTTGCCGTCTGTACGACCCTACCGAGGGCGAGATATTACTCAATGGCATAGATATTCGGAAATATAATTACAGAGAGTATATGGACGTATTCTCCGTTGTGTTCCAGGACTTTCAGCTGCTGGCGTTCTCGCTCGGGCAGAACGTGGCCGCCGCGCCGGAATATGACCGCGCGAGAGCCGAGAAAGCGCTCCGGCAGGCCGGCTTCGGCGACCGGCTCAAAGCGCTGCCGCTCGGAACGGAGACGAGCCTCTTCCGCGATTTTGACGAGAACGGCGTCGAGGTCTCCGGCGGCGAGGGGCAGAAGATCGCCATCGCCCGCGCGCTCTATAAGGATGCGCCCTTCCTCATTCTCGACGAGCCGACCGCCGCGCTCGACCCGATCGCCGAGGCGGAGATCTACGAAAAGCTCAACGACATGGTCGGCGACAAGACAGCAATTTACATTTCGAACCGGCTCTCCTCGTGCAAGTTCTGCGACGAGATCGTCGTGTTCGACACCGGAAAGATCATCCAGCAGGGCGCGCACGAGACGCTGCTCGCGGACGAGAGCGGAGAGTATGCGCAGCTCTGGAACGCGCAGGCGCAGTATTACCGCTGAGTCTCCGGCGCGTACACGGCGAAGAACCGCCGGATGCGGCGCTCGATGAGCGAAAGAGCCACGCAGAGTTTGCGCCCGCAGGCGCAAATAAAGCGCAAAGCATTTTTGCCGGCGGCGTGTACGTCGGCAAAAATACTTTTTTGACAAGCTCAAACGGAGGGGGAGACCCCTCCGTTTCCGTTTCTTGCGGCGGAGGGGTTTTCTCCGTCAAGGTCTTTTCAACGGCGGAAAAATGCGCTATACTTTCTCTGTATCTCTTAGAACAAGGAGCGATGCCGTTATGATGGATAAATCGAGAGCGTTTCTCCGCACTCTGGGTCTGCCGGGGGGCGATCTGCACGCTCTTCCGACCTCGGAGGCGACATTTCCCGGCGGAGCGCAGTTCGGCGTGGAGATCCCCACGGTGAACACCTTTGCCGCGGCAAAGGCGCTGCTGCGCGAAACGCAGCGTCTCGGCGTCACGGTCAACCGCATCGACGAAACGCTCGGGGCGTTCCGCCACACGCGCGCGGAGCTCCTCGAATATGCCGCGCTCTGCCGCGACAGCGGCGCTGCGCTCACCGTGTCGATCGGCCCGCGGGCCGCGTATGACACCTCCGCCACGCGCCTTTCGCGGCAGGGCGCCGTCATCGGCTACCGGCTGCGCGGCGAGGAACAGCTCGTCCGCGCGCTTGAGGACGCGAAGCGCGTGTGCGATCTCGGCATCCGGGGGCTGCTCGTATACGACGAGGGGCTGCTCTGGGTGCTCAGCGAGGCACGGAAAAGCGGCGAGCTGCCCGCGGACACGGTGCTCAAGGCGAGCGCCCACTGCGGCCACGGCAACGGCGCATCGTTCCGGCTGCTCGAGCAGTGCGGCGCGGACAGCATCAACCCCGTGCGCGATCTTTCGCTCGACATGCTCTGCGCGCTGCGCGCGAGCGTTTCCGTTCCGCTCGATGTCCACACCGACTGTCCGGAGGGCTCCGGCGGGTTCATCCGCACCTACGAAGCGCCCGAGATCGTGCGCTGCTGCGCGCCGGTGTATCTCAAGATCGGCAACAGCGCTCTCGCCGCCCACGGCTCACTGCCGACGGAGGCAGACGCCGCGCGCATGGCGCAGCAGGCCGCCATCGTGATGGAAATGCTGGAGCGGTATCTGCCCGAAGCGCGCCAGCTCGCCCGCGGTGAGGGGCGCGGGTTCGTCGCCGAAGCGGAGGTTCGCGTATGAGCGAGCGCATCGAGACCGCCGCACTGCGCGATTTTTCCGTTTCGCTCTGCCGCGCGGCGGGGCTTTCGGCGGACGATGCCGCGCTTTTGACCGATAGTATTCTCTTTGCCGAATGCCGGGGCGTCACGTCGCACGGGCTGCTGCGTCTGCCGCAGTACATTGCCCGGCTCCGCTCGGGCGCGACGGCAAGCAATGTTCCGATGCCGTTCACGATGGAATCCGGCGGCACGGCGCGGCTCGACGCGCAGAACGGTCTCGGCCAGCTCGCCGGGCGGAAGGCCTCCGATAAGGCGGAAGAGCTCGCCGCAGAATACGGCGTTTCGTTCGTAGCGGTGGCAAACTCCAACCATTTCGGCACGGGCGCATGGTACGCCATCCCCGCGGCGCGGCGCGGCTTTTTCGCTTTCAACATTTCCTCGGCGGCCAGCGCCATGGCGCCGCACGGCGCGGCGCAGCCGCTTCTCGGCACCGACCCGGTCGGGCTGGCACTGCCGCGCGGCGAGGGGAAGGCTCCTCTCGCGCTCGATATGGCGCTCTCCACCGCAGCGCGCGGCAAGATCCGCTATGCCGCACTGAACGGCACGCCGATCCCTGAGACCTGGGGGCTGGACGCGCACGGCGCGCCCACGACCGACGCCGCCGCCGTGCTCGCCGGCGGCACGCTCCTCCCCGCCGGCGGCGCAAAGGGGTCGGGGCTTGCGATTTTCATTGAGCTTCTCTGTGCCGTGCTCACGGGCAGCGGCGCTCTCGGCGGCACGGGGCTTCTCTCCGATCTCTCGCGCCCGGCGGGAACGGGGCACATCTTCGGCTGCGTGGATATAAAGCGCTTCCTGCCGCTCGAAACGTTTGAAGCTCTGTGCGAGGAGAGCCTTTCGCGCGTCACCTCTCTCACCCCGGCGCAGCCGGGCGGCGAGATTTTGCTCCCCGGCGAGCCGGAGGAGCGCCGCGCCGCCGAGAGCGCGGCAAACGGCGTGCCGGTAGCTCCGGCGCTGCGCGATACGCTCATCGCGCTCGCCGAAGAGCTCGGCTGCGCGGCAAGAATTTAAACTTATACACTTTGGAAGGAGGACGTATCCCCCATGAAACTACGCATCGACACCTCCCGCTCCTACGCTCTCGCGCTTGAAGGCGGCGGGGCGAAGGGCGCATACCAGATCGGCGCGTGGAAAGCGCTGCGCGAGGCGGGCGTGAAGATCGACGCCGTCGCGGGCACCTCCGTCGGCGCGCTCAACGGCTCGCTCATCGTGATGGGCGATCTGGAAAAGGCGGAAAACATCTGGGAAAACATCCGCTATTCGCAGGTCATGGACGTGGACGACGAGACGATGTCGCGCCTTTTGAAGGGCGACGTGAAGCTCGACGAGATCGACAGCGTGGCGCAGCAGATGTTCGAAGTGATAAAAAACCGCGGCTTTGACGTTACGCCGCTGCGCAAGTGGATATCGCAGGTCGTGGACGAGAAAACGGTGCGCGAATCTCCCGTGGAGCTTTTCATCGACACGTTCTCCCTTTCGGACGGGAAGCTGCTCGAGCTGCGCGCGAAGGACCTGCCGGAGGGCACGCTCTGCGACATGCTGCTCGCAAGCGCCTATCTCCCGGTGTTCCGCAGCGAAAAGCTCGGCGGCAAGCGCTACGCCGACGGCGGTCTGCGCGACGTGCTGCCGCTGCATGTGCTCATTGAGCACGGCTACAAGGACATTCTCGCGCTGCGGCTGTTCGGCATCGGCGTGGAGCGCTCGGTGAAGATCCCGGAGGATACGCGCGTCTATACCGTTGAGCCGACGGCCGATCTCGGCAGCACGCTCGAATTTGAACCGGCGCAGAGCCGGGAAAACCTGCGCGCCGGATATTACGATATGCAGCGCTTCCTCTACGGGCTGCGCGGCACGAAATACTATGTGGACTGCGATTGGGACGAGACGAAGGCGCTCTCGCTTTTGTCGGACGCCGCCTCCGCCGGGGAGAGCGTCAGTCTGCGCACGCTCTGCGAAAAGCAGCTTCCCGCGCTTGCCAAGCGGCTCGACGCGGAAAAGGGCGACTATATCGATCTCGCCGTGGCGCTCATCGAGGCCGCGGCGGAGCACAAGGGCGTTGATCCCTGGCAGATCGTCACGGCGGACGCGCTGCTCGAGCTTGCCGGCGGCGGAGCCGCTCTCGCCGCGGCATTTGCCGAACCGGCGGCGCGCAAGCTCGCCCGGCAGGGCGGAACGGCGCGGCCGGCCCCGGCGCTGCTGGGTCGCAAGCGGCCCGCGCAGGGCTGCCGCCGTCCGGACGGCGGCGAGGGGCTGAACGTCTGTCTGATGAACGACTCGTTCCCGCCGGTCGTGGACGGCGTGGCGAACGCCGTGGTGAACTATGCGAAGATCCTCACCGAGACCGAGGGGCTCTGCGCCGTGGCAACGCCGGAGTATCCGGGCGTTGTGGACGATTACCCGTTCCCCGTCGTGCGCTATCCGAGCATCGACACGACGAAGATGACCGGCTACCGCGCCGGAAACCCGTTCGCCCCGGCAGCCGTGGCGGAGCTTGCGGCGATGGACTTTGACATCATCCACACGCATTGCCCGGTCGTTTCCACGCTGCTCGCGCGCAGTCTGCGCGAGGCGATCGATAAGCCGGTCGTGTTCACCTATCACACCAAATTCGATATCGACATCGCCAAGGCCGTCCGCGGCAAAACGCTGCAGGACGCGGCGGTGAAGCTCCTGGTAAGCAACATTTCCGCGTGTGACGAGGTATGGGTCGTGAGCCGCGGCGCGGGAGAAAATCTCCGCTCTCTCGGCTACGCGGGCGACTACATCGTCATGCCGAACGGCGTCGATCTCCCGCGCGGCATGGCATCCCCGGAGGCCGTGGACGCGCTGAGCAGAAAATGGGCGCTGCCCGCCGATAAGCCGGTATACCTGTTCATCGGGCGCATCATGTGGTACAAGGGGCTGCGCATCATTCTCGACGGGCTCAAAAAGGTGCGCGACGCCGGCGGCGATTTCTGCATGGTGTTCGTCGGCGACGGGCAGGACCGCCCCGCCGTGGAGGAATACGCCGCGCAGCTCGGTCTCACCGACCTCTGCCGCTTCACCGGCACCGAGCGCGACCGCGACACGATCCGCGCATGGTATACCCGCGCCGATCTGCTGCTCTTCCCCTCGACGTTCGACACGAACGGCCTCGTCGTGCGCGAGGCGGCGGCGTGCTCGCTCGGCAGCGTGCTCATTGAAGGCAGCTGCGCCGCCGAGGGCATCACCGACGGCGATACCGGCATCCTCATCCCCGAAAACGGCGACGGTCTCGCCGCGGCGCTGCTGCGCGAGGGCGCGAACCGCGCGTATTTCGCCCGCATCGGCGAGACGGCCTCCGAGAAGATCTATCTCTCGTGGGAAGACAGCGTGAAGAACGCCCGCGCGCAGTACCGCAGCGTGATCGAGCGTTGGAATAGCGGCGATCTGCCGCGCCGCCGCGTTCTCCCCGGCGCGCCGGAGTGGACCGGCGACGTCGCCGAGCTCATCAACCGCGCCCGCACCGGCTGGGACAAGGCAAGAGAAGCGCTGGACCGGTATCTGTAAGATTTCGGTAAAGGCCCCCTCGTGCACTTCTCCATCAGAGGCGGCAAGTACGGTTTGCAGTAAGCTGGCTTGGCTCCCTCCTTGAGGGAGCTGGCAGCTATGCTGACT
>ENA-UEQL01002490-UEQL01002490.1-human-gut-metagenome-genome-assembly--contig:-NODE-2490-length-12231-cov-3.530360_pt1 | contig 12231 bp, 14 predicted proteins | sample MGYA00242905_ERZ507926 | MGnify/ENA primary metagenome ERZ507926 (study PRJEB26167, sample SAMN06115531) | human gut metagenome | host: Homo sapiens | place: China:Henan | collected 2015-09-09...
AGTGTATTAACACGCTTAATACACTACACTCGGGAGGAGTGACACTATGATCCATCTGGACTATCGGGACAGCCGCCCCATCTATGAGCAGGTAAAGGACAGCCTGCGCCGTTTGATGGTCACCGGTGTCTTGGCGCCCGGCGACAAGCTGCCGTCGGTGCGGTCCATGGCCTCGCAGCTATCCATCAACCCCAACACCATCCAGCGGGCCTATGCCGAGCTGGAATCGGAGGGCTATGTGGTGTCCGTCACCGGGAAAGGCAGCTTTGTGGCGGAGGGCGACACCCAGAACGCCGCCCGCAAGGCGGAGCTCACCGGTAAGCTGAAGCCCATCTTGGAGGAGCTGCGGAGCCTGGGCATGACCCACGAAGAGCTCATGCAGCTCTGGGAAGGAGAGAAGAAGTAATGTTAGAAGCAAAAAACGTCGTCAAGAGCTTTGACGGCTTCCGCGCGCTGGACGACACCAGCCTGACCGTCCCCAAGGGCGCGGTGTACGGCCTGGTGGGCCCCAACGGCGCGGGCAAATCCACCATCATCCGCCACTTCACCGGCGTCTACCGCCCGGACAGCGGCGCCCTGACTCTGGAGGGCCAGCCCATCTACGAAAACCCCGCCGTCAAGCGCCGCATCTGCGTGATCCCCGACGACTGGTTCTATTTCTCCCAGTGGTCCATCCGGGAGATGGCCCGCCTCTATAAGGGCATGTACCCCACCTTCAGCCAGGAGCGCTACGACAAGATGCACGAGGTGTTCCCTCTGGACGACCGCCAGATGATCCGCCGCATGAGCAAGGGTATGCAGAAGCAGGCGGCCTTCTGGATCACCATGAGCTGCATGCCCGAGTACCTGATCCTGGATGAGCCGGTGGACGGCCTGGACCCCGTCATGCGCCGCCAGGTGTGGTCGCTGCTGCTGGGCGACGTGGCCGAGCGGGGCACCACCGTGCTGGTGTCCAGCCACAACCTCCGCGAGCTGGAGGACGTGTGCGACCATGTGGGCATCATGAACAAGGGCAAGGTGCTCTTAGAGCGCAGCCTCAGCGACCTGCAGGACAACACCGTGAAGCTGCAGGTGGCCTTCGGCGGCGATGAGCCGGCCATGCCCGCCGGCCTGAACGTCCTGCATCACGAGAGGATCGGCCGTGTCCATACCTACATCGTCCGCGGCAATCAGAACGACATTCTGGCCCAGGTGTCGGCCCTCCAGCCCATTCTGCTGGAGGCCATCCCCCTGACGCTGGAGGAGATCTTTATTTACGAGTTGGGAGGTGCCGACTATGCGGTCCATGATATCGTCCTCTGAGCGTGCGCTGGCCCGCTCCGACTTCCGGCGCTTCTGGCCGCTGCTGTTCGGCTATGCCGTGCTGTGGCTGTGCGCCCTGCCCCTGTCCCTGTGGAGCCGCCACGATTACCTCAGTTCCCGCCGCCCCATGGAGGCCATGGCCAGCGTCAGCAACTACTTCTATAACGCCTCCCGTGCGTCCATCTACGTCTCCGCCTTTTTCGCGGTGCTGCTGGCCATGGCGCTGTTCGCCTACCTGATGAACAGCCGCAGCGTGGGCCTGATGCATTCTCTGCCCATCACCCGGGGCCGCCAGTTCGCCACCCACTTCGCCGTGGGCGTCGTCATGTTCACGGCGGTGCACCTGGCCACGGCCCTGCTGACCCTACCGGTGCAGGCGGCGCTGGGCGCCGTCAACATGCGGGGTACCTGGGAATGGTTCGCCGCGGCGGAGCTCACCAGCCTCTTCTTCTTCGCTCTGGCCACGCTGTGCGCCATGATCACCGGCTGGCTGCTGGCCGTCCCCGTGATCTACACCGGCATCAACTTCCTGTTTGCCGCCTTCCATCTGCTGTTCTCCACCATGACCCAGCTGTTTTACTGGGGCTACGAGAGTGCCGGCTGGCCCGCCTGGGTGAACTGGCTGACCCCCTTCCTTCGCCTGTACCAGGCCGCCGCGACCACCGGCCCGGAGGATGAGATCCCCTACGGCGTAGAGGACGGCACCCGCTACTATTTCGACTATCTGCCCTCCGCCTTCTGGAAGACCATGCTGATCTATACCGCGGCGGCGGTACTCTTCATTGTGCTGGCCTGGCTCTTCTGCCGCGCCCGCCGCAGCGAGACCGCCGGCGATGCCATCGTGTTCCCCTGGCTGCGTCCCATCGTGCTGTACGTCATCTCCCTGGCCGGCGGCATGGGCCTGGGCATCCTGCTGTGGTATATGGTGTCCAATACCCAGAGCATCGTCGCGCTGCTGCTGTGCCAGATCGTGGCCGGTCTCATCGTCTATTTCGGCGTCCAGATGCTGCTGCACAAGTCCTTCAAGGTGTTCAACCGACGGGGCTGGCTGGGCGCGGCCGCGCTGACGGCGGCTCTGGTGATCGTCAGTCTGGCGATCCGCTTCGACGCCTTCGGCGCCCATAAGTACGTTCCCGACGTGAACCAGATCGAAAGCGCTGAGATCAATACCTACGCCTACGACAATATTCCCAGCGTCCGCGGTCTGAAGGATCCCCAGGGCCTGGAAAAGCTCACCGCCCTTCACAAGGCGATCCTGGAGCAGGGGCGCCCCGCCAGCCAGGAGATCGATCAGATCAACAGCATCCCCACCAGTGAATACACCGGCGATCAGGACTACTTTACGTTCTCCATTGACTATACGCTCAAGGACGGCAATACGATCCGCCGCAGCTACAGCCAGATCGTCCGCCGCGGCACGCCCCTGTACGAGGCCGCCAACGCCTTCTATAACGATCCGGCGGTGCGTCAGGTCAGCTATGATGACAACTATCTTGATGCGGAGATCGAGCCCTCCGCCATCACCGGCGGCTGGTTCAACAACTATAAGCAGGACGGCGGCGGCTCCGCGGAGCTGACCGGCACCCAGGCCCGCCAGCTGTACGCCGCCATCCAGCGCTACTACGAGGCTCAGCGCCAGCAGACGATAGACGTTCTGGATGCCGCCAACGCTGACCGGCAGTATGCCTGCTTCTATCTGGAGATCCTCTACCGTGACGATACCGTCGCCGCCACCGTCTCCGGCAATGGGGCGGAAACCGCAAAGGATGATTGCAGCTGGAGCATCGACAACCTCCCCGCCGACTGCACCGAAGTCCTTGACCTCCTGCTCTCCTTCGGCCTGGCCTAAACCACCGACGACCTGCTGTACGACTAAACGCCGAGGTTCGGTGCACCTTCCGTAGGGCGGGGTGACCACACCCCGCCGCCCGCTAACCGCCGCACTTCGGTATACCCTTCGTAGGGGGCGATGCCCACGCAGTGGAGCGAAGCGGAACAAGTACCCTTGGGGTGCATCGGCCCGCCCGCTAACCACCGCATTTCGATGTACCCTTCGTAGGGGGCGGCGTCCTCGACGCCCCGTCGATGAACGCAGATGCCATGATAAACCGTGCGGGCCGTCGAGGACGCCGGCCCCTACACGCCCCATCGCCGCACCCTGCCCGGTGAACAATGCCGTTTGCGTCATACGGCGGCGCGATGAGGGCATCGCGCCCTACACAATCACCAGAGGGCTGCCCTCTCCCCCACAAAAAACTCTACCGCGGCGCTGACGACACGCCGCGTATCACAACCACATACACCCGATGGGATGGGCAAAATGCCCACCCCGCCGCGAAGCGCACCCATTTTGCCCGCTTCGCCCACGAAAAGCTGCTGTCCATCGCTGCGTAGGGGCGACCCTTGCGGTCGCCCGCCGCCGATGACAAAACGAGTAGCCGCGGCACAAAGGAGGCCGTATCCCATGACTACCTTACAGATCATCAATCTCGCCATCATGCTGGCGTTTTTCCTCTGCTATTCCTACCAGTTCTTCTATATCCCCGTGGCCTGGTTCAAAAAGGACGCCCCCCACCGCGAGCCGGTGATGCACCGCATCGCCGTGCTGATCGCCGCCCGCAACGAGCAGGCCGTCATCGGCAACCTGATCGACAGCATCCGGGACCAGGACTACCCCGCCGATAAGGTGGATGTCTTCGTGGTGGCCGACAACTGCACCGATCTCACCGGCAGCGTGGCCGGTGCCCACGGGGCCAACGTCTACTTCCGCAATGACACCACCCAGGTGGGCAAGGGCTACGCTCTCCAGTATCTCCTCCACTGCATCGAGGATGACTACGCCCCCTATGACGCCTATCTGGTGCTGGACGCCGATAATATCCTGTCTCCCAACTATATCACCGAGATCAACAAGACCTTCTCCGACGGCTATGAGATCGTCACCAGCTACCGCAACTCCAAGAACTACGGCGACAACTGGATCAGCGCCGGGTACGCCCTGTGGTTCCTGCGGGAGAGCCGGTATCTTAATCACGCCCGGTTCCTGCTGGGCACCAGCTGCGCCGTGTCCGGCACCGGCTTCCTGTTCAGCCGCCGGGTGCTGGAGGAGACGGGTCCCTGGCCCTTCCACCTGCTGACGGAGGATATCCAGTTCTCTGTGGACCAGGTGACCCGGGGCCGGAAGATCGCCTTCTGTCCCGACGCGGTGCTGTATGACGAGCAGCCCACCACCTTCCGCCAGTCCTGGAACCAGCGGCTGCGGTGGTCCAAGGGCTATCTGCAGGTGTTCCGGGGCTACGGCGCCAGGCTGCTGCGGGGCGCGGCCCGGGGGAGCTTCTCCTGCTATGACATGGCGGCGGCCATTATGCCGGCTTTCGTCCTGTCGGCCACGGCCATCGTCTGCAACGTGACGGCGGCCATTCTGGGGGCCGTCCACGGGGAGGACCTGACCATTGCCCTGTGGTCCGTGGGGCAGATGCTGCTGAATATGTATCTGACCCTGTTTGTGCTGGGGGCCATCACCACCGTCACCGAGTGGAAGCGCATCCATACCAAGGCGGTGAAAAAGGTGATCTACGCCTTCACCTTCCCGCTGTTTATGTTTACTTATATTCCCATCTCCTTTGCGGCGCTGTTCAGCAAGGGGGAGTGGAAGCCCATCGAGCACCGGGTCAGCGCCGCGTCCCTGCGGGGCCGGGGCCGGGAGGAGCTGCTACCCTTCTGACCGGCAGTCTGCCGCCGGTGCAATCCGAGAAATGAGAGGCGATCACCATGTACACCATCCTGGTCTGCGACGATGAAAAGGACATCGTGTCGGCCCTGAACATCTATCTGTCCGCCGAGGGCTACCGGGTGCTGACGGCCTATGACGGCTATCAGGCCCTGCGCCTGCTGGACCGGGAGGAGGTGCACCTGATCCTGCTGGACGTGATGATGCCGGGGATGGACGGCATCACCGCCATGACCCGCCTGCGGCAGAGCCACAACCTGCCGGTGATCCTGCTGACGGCCAAGTCCGAGGACACGGACAAGGTGCTGGGACTGAACATGGGGGCCGACGACTATGTGACCAAGCCCTTCAACATCCTGGAGCTGAAGGCCCGTGTCCGGGCGCTGCTGCGGCGGGCTGCCGGGGTCCAGCGGAGTCAGGGGAGCCTGCTGACCGTCGGCAAGATCACTCTGAACACCGAGGAACGGGTGGCCATTCGGGACGGGGAACCGGTGGAGCTCACTGCCAAGGAATATGACCTGATCGAGCTGCTGATGCGCAATCCCCGGCGGGTGTACAGCCGGGAGAACCTGATGAATGTGGTGTGGGGCTACACCTACGCCGGAGATTACCGCACGGTGGATGTGCATATCCGCCGCCTGCGTGAAAAACTGGAAGAAAACCCGGCGGAGCCGGATCACATCCTGACCAAGTGGGGAGTGGGCTACTATTTCAAAGGATAAGGCTTCCAAGAGCAGGCGCATGGCCCTTTGGGGCAGCCTGCAAGTCAAATTCGGACTGAGCTACATCGCCGTCATCGCGGCGGTGCTGCTTTTGCTGAACACCTATCCGCTGCTGGTCAGCGAGGATCTGGTGTTCCGCTCCAAGGAGACGAATATGACCGGCAGCGTGTCGGTGGTGGTGTATTCTCTGGCGGGCCTGAACCGGTTGAATCAGGAAAACGTGGCGGCTGCCATGGCAGTGGTGGAGGAGACGGGGCTCAGCCGTGTTCTGGTGACGGACAGCGCCGGGTTGGTGCTCTACGATACCCGGGAGACCGGCAGCGCCGTTGGAAAGTACACCTTCTATTCCGAGATTGTGCAGGCATTGGAGGGATATGACGCCTTTTCCTGCTCCTACCGGGACGGTGCCTTCCGCAGCCGCACGGCCTCTCCGGTGCTGTATCAGAACCGGATCATCGGCGCGGTGTACGCCTACGAATATGACACAGAGCAGGCGGCGCTGCTGGAAGGACTGCAAAGCAACCTCCTGAAGCTGTCCGCCGGTATCGCGGCGGCGGTGGTGCTGCTGAGCATCCTGCTCTCCCGGATGCTGACCCGGAAGATCAGTACCCTGCTGACGGCCATCCGTAAGGTCCGGGCCGGCGCTTACGAGCATCGGACCCACATCTCCGGCCGGGACGAGATCGCCCAGATCGGAGAGGAATTCAACAGCCTGACGGACCGGCTCCAGACCACGGAGACCTTGCGCCGCCGGTTTGTGTCCGACGCCAGCCATGAGCTGAAAACGCCGCTGGCAGCCATCCGGCTGCTGACGGATTCCATTTTGCAGACAGACCAGATGGATATGGAAACGGTCCGGGATTTTGTGACGGACATCGGCAGCGAGGCGGAGCGGCTCAGCCGCATCACCGAGGACCTGCTGCGCCTGACCCGGCTGGACAGCGACCTTCTGGACGCACCGGAGACGGTGGAGGTGGCTCCGGTGCTGGAACAGGTCATGCGGATGATGAGCCTGCTGGCCCAGGAGAAGGGCACGGAGCTGACCTACCGCATGGAGGAAAACTGCCGGGTGTCGGCCACCAAGGGGGAAGTCCATCAGGTGATCTATAACCTGACGGATAACGCCGTGAAATACAGCGGCAAAAACGGTAAGGTCCGGGTGGAACTGCGACATGAGGACCATGACGTGGTGCTGACGGTGGCGGATAACGGTCCCGGCATCCCGGAGGAGGATCTGCCAAAGGTGTTTGAGCGGTTTTACCGGGTGGACAAGGCCCGTTCCCGTGCCGCAGGCGGCACCGGCCTGGGACTTTCCATCGTTCAGGATACGGTAAAGAAACGGGGCGGCACGGTGTCGGCTGCCAACCGCGCCGGAGGCGGCGCGGTATTTACCGTTCGCTGGCCTGAGGCGGAAGGAGGCGATCGCTCATGAAAAAACGCTGGATCGCCATTGCACTGCTGACCGTGCTGCTGATGGGGATCGGCGGCGCTATCGGAAAAGTCGGCGTCCGCCAGGAGAGCGGCGGCAGCGCCTATTCGTTGTATTTTGTGGAGCGGGATCTGCGCTCCGCCGATGGAGGAGACGCCCTCCGGTCCGAGGAACGGACATTAGAAGACGGCGGCCTCTCCACAGAGGAACTGGCGGCGGCGCTGGTGGCAGAGCTGTTGAAGGGCCCGGCAGACCCCACGTTGAAAAGCCCGTTCCCAAAGGGAACAGCCCTGCTTTCCGCAGAGCAGAAGGGAACGGAGCTGCGGGTGGATCTCTCCGCGGCTTACAGCACCCTTTCCGGCGTGGGACTGTCTCTGGCGGACTATGCCATTACCCTGACGCTGACGCAGCTGCCGGACGTGGCCCGTGTGCGGATCACCGTGGCAGGCCGGGAGCTGGACTACCGCAGCAGGCAGGTGTTTTTGGCCCGTGACATTCTGACCGTCCCGAAGGAGGACGTGGTGGGCACTGTGGACGCTTCCCTGTACTTTGTGAACGGCGATGGCGCATTGACGGCAGAAGCCAGAACACTGAATCTCTACGAGGGCGATACGCAGGTGTCCGCCGTGGTGCGGGCACTGGAAAACGGGCCGGAGACCAAGGGCCTTTCCGCTGTGCTGCCAGAGGGGTTCAAGGTCCGGAAGGTGTGGCTGGAAGAGGAGATCTGCTATGTGAGCCTGTCCTCGGCGTTGCTGGAGGGCCAGCCGGAGCCGGAGACCCTGTCTCAGGCGGTTCTGGCGCTGGAGCAGTCCCTGCTGTCGCTGGAGAGCGTGGAGGAAGTGCGGTTTCTGGTGGACGGCGAACTGGCAGACACCTACGGCCCCATTGACCTGCCGTAAAGAAGAACGAAAAAAAGGGCCGTCCGGAAATGTGCCGGACAGCCCTTTTCTCAATCATTGAATTTGTCGATGGTAACGGTATCGCAGAACTCTGTTTTCAAGGCTTGCAGCTTGGCGAAGGTCTTCGTCCCGCAGTGGCGCTGCTGGTCCTCCGGGGTTTGCCAGGTTTCCACCAACAGAAGCGCGTCAGGGTCCTGAGCGTCCAAAAAGTAGTCGTATTTCAGGTTGCCGGTTTCGTGAATGGAGCAGGCCCGGACGCCTAAATCAGAAATGGCCTTGAAGAATTCCTCCCGCTTGCCGGGCTTGCAGTGATAAGTGACATTCCATGTGAGCATAGTGGTTCCTCCGTTAAATCAATTTTTCCATGTCCGCCGGGATCGGGGCGGTGAAGCGCAGGGAAATGCCGGTAACCGGGTGGGTCAGGGCCAGCGCGTAGGCGTGGAGAGCGGGGCGGGGGATCAGGTCCGGGTCCTCCGTGCCGTAGAGCCAGTCTCCGGCCAGCGGACAGCCGATGTGGGCCATGTGGACCCGGAGCTGGTGGGTGCGGCCCGTTTCTGGCCGCAGCTTTACGAAAGACAGACCATCCCGCTGGGATAAGACCTCGTAATGGCTGACGGCCCGCTGCCCGTCGGAGCGGACCATGCGGCGGACGGCAGAGGTCTCGTCCCGGCCAATGGGCGCGTCGATGGTGCCGGCGGGCGGCTTCGGACAGCCCACGCACACGGCCCGGTATTCCCGGTAAAAGCCATCCGTGTGGAGGGTGCGCCGCAGGCGGTCATGGATATAGCCGCTTTTGGCCACGGCCATGAGGCCGGTGGTGCCCTTATCCAGCCGGTTTACCACATGAAAGATAAAGTCCGGCCCCCGCTGATAGGCCAGCGCCCCCGCCACGGTGGGGGTGTCCGGCAGAAAATTGGAGGCGTGGGCCGTCATGCCGGCGGGCTTGTTGAGAATCAGCAGGTGTTCGTCCTCATAGACGATGGGCAGGGGCCAGTTTCCCGGTGTGGGGAGGAGCTTGGGCGGGCGCAGATCGTCAGACCGCACCGCCACCACATCCCCAGTATGGACCGGGTCCACCGTTCGGGCGTGGATGCCATTGACCCGGATGCCGTTTTCCGCACGGGTGAGCCGGGCTACGGCGTGGGTGGAGAAGTGGAGCTTCGCCTTCAAAATGTGCCGAACGCAGACGCCGTCCTCCTCCGGCGTCACGGTGTAGGTGATAACCTCCATCAGCTTTTCGCCAGATAGGTCCTGAGACTGTCCAACGCCACTTGGGCATCGCCGGTGCCCAGATCGTACACCGCTTGCAGCCTGTCGCTGCGGCGTTCCAACCGCCCGATCTCAATGGGCTGGCTGGGATGCAGCACCCACGCCTTTCCCTGCTGTTCCCAGTTCAATAGCTCCCGAAGGGCGTTGTTATAGACGTTGTGGCGGTTTTTGAGCTGCTCTGCCAGCGCCGGGTAATGCTTGTACCACAGGTCAATGGGCTTGGGGTTCATGGGCTTCTTTACATAGCTTTTGTCCCGGGTGAGGATCACCACCACCCGGTCAAAGCCCAGCTTTTCGGCGGCTTTGAAGGGGATGGAGTCCGCAACGCCGCCGTCCAGATACAGCTTGCCGCCGATCTTCACCGGCTGGGACACGAAGGGCATGGAGGCGGAGGCCCGGATCACGTCCATCTGGGCCATGGCGTGTTCCAGACGGATATATTCCGGCTGGCCGGTCTTCACATTCGTCACCACCGCCCAGAAGGGGACGCCGGAGGCGTCAAAGGTGTCGCCGTCAAAGGGGTCCAGCTCCCGGGGGACCTTTTCGTAGGCGTATTCCGTATCCACGATGTTGCCGGTTTTCAACAGGGGGATCAGCCCCATGTAATGATGGTCGGCATTGAAGCGCTTATTGTAGCGGATCACCCGTCCTGGCTGCCGGGAGAGGTAATTCACGCCGAAGGCGGCCCCGGCGGACACGCCGATGATGCCGTCGAACTGGATTCCGGCGTTGTAGAAAACATCTAAGGCCCCAGCGGTATACATTCCCCGCATGGCTCCACCTTCCAAAACAAGACAGGTTTTCATAGCTTAGCCTCCTATCGGCACTTGTCGGTTTCAAAAAATTAGTATATAGTATATCACGGAAAAAACAAAACGGCAATCTCGGATTGTCGGAAAAGGAGAACCGCTATGCTTTTATCCGCGGAGCATCTGTCTATCAACTTTGGCAGCCGTCAGCTGTTGGAGGATGTGAATTTTTATCTGAACGAGGGGGACAAGGTAGGCGTCATCGGCATCAACGGCACCGGCAAGTCCACCTTTTTGAAGGTCCTGGCCGGGAAATTAGAGGCTGACGCCGGAACAATCTCCCGAAATCCCAACGTGCAGGTAAGCCTGCTGGAGCAGAATCCCCCCATGGAGGATGACGCCACCGTTTTGGAGCAGGTATTCCTGCATTTCCCCAAGGAATTCCGGTGGCGTTCGGAGGCATTATCGCATGGCAGGAATTGCTGCTGATGATGTGCACCCAGATTGTACTGAAATCCATGTACGAGGTGATAATACTGCCGGTGACCATCCGGGTGGTGAAAGCCATTAAAAGGATAGACGGTAGCGATGTCTACGACGAGGGGATTTCTTACAAGGTGTGGAAAATCAGTGAAATTTAAGTAGTAGAGGTTGTCATAAATATATAATAAGGTGAATAAAGAAGCAGCATTGGTCGTATTCAGCGGTGGGCAGGATTCGACAACTTGCCTGTTTTGGGCAAAGCGTGAGTTCAGGAAAGTATATGCGTTGAGCTTTCTGTATGGGCAGAAGCATCAGAAGGAAGTGGAGCTGGCACGGGAGATAGCGCGTAAAGCGGAAGTGGAGTTTGAAGTAATGGATGTTTCCTTCATCGGCAAGTTGGGGCATAATTCGTTGACAGACCCCGGTATGGTGATGGATAAGGAAAAGCCGGCAGACGGTGTTCCGAACACTTTTGTGCCGGGACGTAACTTGTTCTTCCTGAGCATTGCCGCTGTCTATGCACGCGAGAAAGGCATCAATCATATCGTGACGGGTGTGTCGCAAACGGATTTCAGCGGGTATCCCGATTGCAGGGACGCATTTATCAAATCGCTCAACGTAACGCTCAACCTTGCCATGGACGGGCAATTTGTACTGCACACCCCGCTGATGTGGATAGATAAAGCCGAAACGTGGGCGTTGGCGGATGAGTTGGGAGTACTCGACCTGATTCGTCACGAAACACTGACTTGCTACAATGGCATACCCGGTGACGGTTGCGGACACTGCCCGGCCTGCAAGCTGCGTAGAGAAGGATTGGAAAAGTATTTGGCGGGTAAGCGATAACCTCTTTTAATCCCTGGAAAATGAATTGAAATCAATTAAGTAAACAGATACGCTCTGAATGATATATAGCCCTGATATAAACTAAATTTCAACTACTTGATAATATGACCGAATTAAAAGACCAGCTTTCCTTATTGGGAAGAAAAACGGAGTATAAGCAGGATTATGCCCCCGAAGTATTGGAAGCGTTTGACAATAAGCATCCCGGTAATGATTATTGGGTGCGTTTCAATTGTCCCGAATTTACCAGTCTTTGCCCCATCACCGGACAGCCGGATTTTGCTGAGATTCGTATTTCTTATCTGCCTGACATGAAGATGGTAGAGAGCAAGAGCCTGAAACTTTACCTGTTCAGCTTTCGCAATCATGGCGATTTTCATGAAGATTGTGTAAATATCATTATGAAGGACTTGATTAAACTGATGGAAGGTATATTTGAATACATTAGAGGCAATGTACCATGAACATCCGGTAAAACTTGATACAACTTAGAACTTTTTCCAATTAACACATTTAATAAAATTTCTATTGCTAAATGTTTTTTTACTTTTTCTTTTTGTGTAGCAACCTTATCTTTTATTCCTATTGTAAATAATGGTTCACTTACATCCATTTTTTGTTCTGTTTTTTCTTGCAATATCTCCTGGTTCATCATATTCTTTTATAAATGATCCATATAACATTTTTTTCATTCTTTTAAATTCTTCTGATTCTATTCCTTTTTCTTTTACATCTCTTATTTTCATTACTTTTTGTATTGCATTTTTTATTACTGAATATGATAAACCTGCTGATATGTCTC
>ENA-UEQL01002494-UEQL01002494.1-human-gut-metagenome-genome-assembly--contig:-NODE-2494-length-12225-cov-9.485430_pt1 | contig 12225 bp, 10 predicted proteins | sample MGYA00242905_ERZ507926 | MGnify/ENA primary metagenome ERZ507926 (study PRJEB26167, sample SAMN06115531) | human gut metagenome | host: Homo sapiens | place: China:Henan | collected 2015-09-09...
CAAAAAAGCCAACTAATTCGCAATACTTTGTGTATGAATTAGTTGGCTGATTTTGTAATATTTAATGAATGTCCCTTCTTATTTATTCAGGCAGTTGGAGTTGGTTTATACTAACTCTTCTGAGGTATATCCTTTGGGCAATGCACGACAATTGTAAGCCGATGCCATAATTTCACCATATGCTCCTGCTGAACGGAGAGCGAAAAGGTCGCCACGGTGTGCTTTGTTCAAATCAATAGCCTTGCCGAATACATCGGATGATTCGCAGATGGGGCCTACCACATCGTAAGTTTCCATAGGTTCTTCCGAAGTGATATTTTCTATTTTGTGGTATGCCTGATAGAGGGCAGGACGAATCAAGTCGGTCATGCCGGCATCTAATATGGCAAACTGTTTGTTGGTTCCTTGCTTTACATAAATCACTTTGCTGATAAGGCTGCCGCACTGTCCTACTACGGCACGTCCCAGTTCGAAATGTAAAGTCTGCTGGGGGCGCAGTTTCAGATGCTTGTGATAAGTGGCAAAGTATTCCGTGAAGTTGGGGATGGCTTGACGGTTGGGGTGTGCATAATCAATTCCTAACCCGCCGCCTACATTGATATGTTCTACTATGATTTGGCGGGCATAGAGTTTTTCCTGTAGTTCGTTTACACGGTTGCACAAGGCTACAAAATCACCCATATCCAGAATCTGAGAACCGATGTGGAAATGTAAGCCTACAAATTTTACATGAGGCAATGTTCCGGCCATATCAATCACTTTGTCCATATCTTCCATGCTGATCCCGAATTTGTTCTCTGCTAGTCCGGTGGTGATATTTGCATGGGTATGCGCACCTACATTCGGATTGATACGGAAAGCTACACGGGCTGTTTTGCCTTTGGCGGCAGCCAGTTCGTTAATGATTTCCAGTTCGGGTACAGACTCTACGTTGAAGCAGAAAATATCATAATCCAGACCCAGATTAATTTCCCAGTCTGTCTTGCCTACACCAGCATAGACTATTTTGTTTGTCGGGAATCCGGCCTTAATGGCTGCGCGGATTTCTCCGCCACTTACACAGTCGGCTCCCAGACCGCTTTCGCGGATAATTGTCAGGACTTTGTGGTTAGCATTGGCCTTCACGGCGTAATGCACGCAGAAATTATTGTATTTGCCTGCTTCTTTGTTGATGCATGACAAGGTTTCTCGCAGCACATTGACATCGTAATAGTAGAAGGGAGTTTCCAACTCTCTGAACTTGTTTACGGGGAATGTTCCTTTCATATTGTATTTTGTTTTTATGAGCAAGGGCGAATTAAATTCGCCCGAAAACACCAACTTTGTAGAGTGGGATGTATTCGGGCGGATTCAATCCGCCCCTACAGTAGAAATTATTTATTGTTGAATAAATGATCGCTTAATGACTGCAATGCTTTCTTCTTGTCTTCTTCACGAATCAGGAAAGAAATATTGTAGTTGCTACCGCCGAATGAAATCATACGTACCGGTATGTCGCGCATGGCATCCAACGCTTTGGCTTCAAAGCCTACGTTTTCCCATTCCAGGTCACCGACTACACAGATGATACACATATCCTGATCTACGGTTACTGTACCATATTTCTTCAAGTCGTCCAGAATTTCATTCAGATGTTTGGTGTTATCAATGGATACGGAAACACCGACCTCTGAAGTACAGATCATGTCGATAGAGGTCTGATAGCTTTCGAAGATTTCGAATACTTTGCGCAAGAAGCCGTGGGCCAGTAACATACGGCTTGATTTGATCTTGATGGCAGTGATGTTGTCTTTGGCTGCAACTGCCTTGATTTTGCCTTTTTCCGTATCATTGGAAATCAAAGTCCCCGGGGCTGTAGGTTCCATTGTATTAAGCAGACGGACGGGAATATTGGCATATTTGGCAGGCTGTACGCAAGTAGGGTGCAGAATCTTCGCACCAAAGTAGGCCAATTCGGCAGCTTCTTCGAAGTGCAGGTGACGTACAGGAGAAGTCTTGTCTACGATGCGCGGGTCATTATCGTGCATACCGTCAATATCTGTCCATATCTGGATTTCGGAGGCGTTTACAGCGGCACCGATCAGTGATGCGGTATAGTCGCTTCCGCCACGTTGCAGATTATCTATCTCGCCATAGGCGTTACGGCAGATAAAACCTTGTGTGATATAAATTTCAGCATCCGGATGTATTTCCAGCTGTGCGGCCAGTTTTTCTTTGATATATACAGGATCGGGCTCCGAGTTCTTGTCCGTGCGCATGAATTCCAATGCCGGAAGTAAGATGGCGTTGACCCCTTGTTCCTGCAAATAGTTGGTAACCATGTTGGTGGAGATCAATTCGCCTTGTGCCAGGATTACTTTTTCTTCGAACAGTGTGAAAATATCTTTTGTATACGAACGAATATAATCGAACTGTGCTTTTATAAATTCCTGTGTTTTCTGCTTATACTCGTCAGTAGAATAAAGTTCATTAACATGCTGTTTATATTTAGCCTCCAGTCTGTTAATGATTTCATTCGCACCTTCGGGATTTTTCTTATACAGATAATCCGAAATTTCAACCAACGTGTTTGTTGTTCCAGACATGGCTGAAAGTACAACAATCTTCTGTTCACCGTCGGTAATTAATTTGGCTACTTCTTTCATTCTTTGTGCAGAACCTACCGAAGTACCTCCAAACTTTAAAACTTTCATTTTTCGTTTCGTATTTTAATTGTTCCTATATTGATAATTAGCGTGCAAATATACAAATAAGACTGCAAAAATCAGCATTTTAGCGATGATATTTATCATTCATCTACTTATTCTGCCGTTTCTTGGGGTGTAACTGTCGTTTTTTCTCCTTTTTCGGTCTCATTTTGACTTCTTTCCATCCGGCTGTATTCGTGAGTCACTTCTTTGATATGATGATTCTCAAAGCGGTAGACAACTCCCGGATATTCCGACAGGAGATGCAGATTATGGGTGGTCATCATGATGGCGGAGCCTGTAGCACAAATGGATTTCAGAAGTTCTACAATTTTGCGCCCTGTTTCGGTGTCCAGGTTACCCGTCGGCTCGTCGGCCAGAATAATGTCCGGCCGGTTCAGGATGGCACGGGCGATAACAATGCGTTGTTGCTCGCCACCCGATAGCTCGTTAGGCATTTTGTATCCTTTGCCGGTCATTCCCACTTGGTCCAGTACTTCTTCAATGCGTGCTTTGATGGTTGCTTTGTTTGTCCATCCGGTGGCGCGCAATACAAAACTGAGGTTTGCGTGTACGGTGCGGTCTGTCAGTAACTGAAAATCTTGAAAGACAATGCCTAAACGGCGGCGCAGTTCGGGAATATGCTTCCGCTTGATGTTAGTCATGTTGTAGCCTAACACCTCAGCTTCTCCTGACTGTATATCCAGCTCACCGTAAATTGTTTTCAGTAATGAGGTTTTTCCGGAACCGACTTTTCCAATGAGGTAAACAAATTCACCCTTGTTCAGTTCCAGGTTTACATCTTCCAATACGCCTAACTCTTGTTGTTTGATATATACGTTTTTATATCGAATGAGAGCTTCGTCCATCATTTTAATGTTTTTTCCACGTAGCGCTATGACGTTCTTTCAATTCACGGGCAAGGTCTTCGATGCGATAGCCTTTTGAGGTGAGCAGTACAATCATGTGGTATATCAGATCGGCTCCTTCGTAGATGAGGCGTTCGTCGGTTCCGTTACAAGCTTCGATAACCGTTTCCACGGCTTCCTCGCCTACTTTCTGTGCCATTTTGTTGATACCGGATTCGAACAGGCTGGTGGTGTAAGAGCCTGCAGGCATTTCCTCGTGACGTTTGTCAATGAAATCTTGTAATTCCCTCAGGAACATGATGTCTTCTTTGTTTTCTTCTCCCCAGCAAGTATCTGTTCCGGTGTGACATACAGGACCTGCCGGATTTACTTTGATCAGCAGGGTATCCTTGTCACAGTCTTCTTTTATAGAAACAACATTCAGGAAATTCCCGCTTTCTTCACCTTTTGTCCACAGACGGTTCTTGGTACGGCTGAAGAAGGTTACTTTACCGGTTTCCACTGTCTTTCGGTATGCTTCTTCATTCATAAACCCTAACATCAGTACTTTGCTGGTGCTGTTGTCTTGTATGATGGCGGGGATCAACCCGTTCATTTTTTCGAAATTCAAATCCATTTTTCTATATTTTATTGTTATATTATCGGTGTTGTATAGAACTTGTTTAAAATTTCATCAGCATCGTCATTCAGAGTGGAATGAGGATCTGAAGGTCGTTTGCCAGTCTTTCATCCTGTTTGGGATGGTAGTGGAAACAGATTTAGATGCAATTAAAAACAGAGTTATAACCTCACATTAATTCCTTGCTCGCAAAGATACTGTTTTAATTCGGGAATTTTAATTTCTCCGAAATGAAAAACGCTGGCTGCTAATGCAGCATCTGCTTTCCCTTTTGCAAATGTATCGCGGAAATGTTCCATGCATCCGGCGCCTCCAGATGCGATGACGGGAATTGTCAGTAAATCGGCCAGGGTGGAGAGGGCTTCGTTGGCATATCCGTTTTTCACTCCGTCATGGTTCATGCTCGTGAAAAGAATTTCTCCTGCCCCGCGGTTGTTCACCTCTTTAGCCCAGTCAAACAGGTACTTGTCGGTTTCAATCCGGCCGCCGTTCAGATAGCATTTCCACCCGGTTTCAGTCTGCTTGGCGTCAATGGCTACCACACAGACCTGTGAACCGAAATGTTTGGCAATCTTGTCTACCAAATCCGGATTGCGGATGGCTGATGAATTGATAGAAACTTTGTCAGCTCCTGCATTCAATAGCCGGTCTACGTCGCTCAGTTCGTTTATACCTCCTCCTACAGTAAAGGGGATATTGATATTGGCCGCTACCCGTTTTACCAAATCGGTAAAGGTTTTGCGCCCTTCATGGCTGGCAGTGATATCGAGAAAGACCAGTTCGTCAGCTCCCTGTTCACTGTAGGTACGCCCCAGTTCTACCGGATCACCTGCTTGACGTAAGTTTACGAAATTGGTTCCTTTTACGGTCTGCCCGTCTTTGATGTCCAGGCAAGGTATGATTCTTTTTGCTAACATGATTTGCTCTTACATGAAACGGTTTAAGTCTTTCAATGTAATTTTTCCCTCGTATAATGCCTTGCCGAAAACAACAGCCGGAACTTTGGCTATTTCCAGGTCGATAATGTCCTGTATACAGCTTACTCCTCCGCTGGCTATCAGATGCATATTCGGGAACTCCTTCAGGATTTGCTGGTATAGTTCCACGGAAGGCCCTTGCAACATTCCGTCACGGCTGATGTCGGTACATAACACCTTGAAAACCCCTTCTTTAGTATAATCTTTCAAAAAAGGGATCAACTGCTGCTGACTTTCTTCTTTCCAGCCATTGACAGAAATTTTATTCTCCTTTACATCAGCTCCCAGAATGATTTTCTCGTTTCCGTATTGTTCCAGCCATTTTTTGAAAAGCCCGGGATTTTTCACGGCTACGCTGCCCAGGGTTACCATTTGTGCGCCATTGTCGAAAGCGATGACTAGGTCCTCGTCTGTTTTTATCCCTCCTCCAAAATCAATGACCAGAGAAGTGCGGCTGGCGATTTGGTCCAGTACACGGTAATTCACAACATGGCGTGAAACTGCTCCATCCAGATCGACAATGTGCAGACGATGAATCCCATGGGCTTCAAATTCTTTGGCAACCTCAACCGGGTTTTCGTTATATACTTTCTGTGTGTTATAATCTCCTTGAGAAAGACGGACGCATTTGCCATCAATAATGTCGATGGCAGGAATTAACTCTATCATATCTATTTCTTCTTATGCATTGTTATATATAATGTAATGGTTCACAATTCTAAAAAGTTCCTCAGGATTCGTTCGCCCACGGCTCCGCTCTTTTCCGGATGGAACTGTGTCGCATAGAAATTATCTTTGTGCAAGGCCGAACTGTAGGGGAGGATATAATCTGTTTGTGCTGCCGTAAACTCGTTCAGAGGCACATAGAAGCTATGTACGAAGTATACAAATTCTTCTTTGGTGAATCCTTTGAACAGGTCGCTGCGTACATGAGTCAGGGTGTTCCATCCCATATGGGGTACTTTGTCTTCATGCCGGGTGGGGCTGAACAACTTTACATCAGTATCAAAGATGCCCAAGCAGTCGGCATTTCCTTCTTCGGAGTGCCGGCACATCAGCTGCATTCCCAGGCAGATACCTAGTACAGGTTGTTTTAAGTTTTTAATAACTTCATCCAACCGGTTTTTCCGGAGATGGCTCATGGTTGTTTCGGCTTCGCCCACACCGGGGAAGATAACTTTGTCGGCACTCATCAATACTTCCTTATCGGAAGTGATGGTTGCTTCTACTCCAAGGCGCTTCAGTGCATAGTCTACGGAGTAGATGTTTCCTGCATTATATTTTACGACAGCAATTTTCATCAGCTAAAGATAACTGTTTTATTTTTATAAGCCAATACTTTTCGTTCAATATGTTTCTGAACAGCACGAGAAAGGACTATTTTTTCCAAATCTTTACCTTTACTTACTAAATCCTGCACAGTGTCCTTGTGTGTGATGCGTACTACATCTTGCTCAATGATAGGACCGGCATCCAGTTCGGAGGTAACATAATGGCTGGTCGCACCAATGATTTTTACTCCTCGTTCAAACGCTGCATGATAAGGTTTTGCACCAACGAACGCAGGGAGGAAAGAGTGGTGTATGTTGATGATGCGGTTGGGATATGCTTCAATCATTTGTTCGGAAATCACTTGCATATAGCGTGCCAGTACAATGAAATTGATGTTATGTTTTTCCAACAGCTCCATTTCTGCTTTTTCCTGTTCCTTTTTGTTCTCTTTAGTAATAGGGAAGAGATAGAACGGTATACCGAAACGTTCTGCCACATGCTGAAGGTCGGGATGGTTACTTATAATCAGCGGAATTTCCACATTCCATTCTCCGGCCGTGTAGCGTGCCAGCATATCGAACAGGCAATGGGACAGTTTGGAAACAAATATGGCCATTTTGGGTTTTACATCCGAGAAATAAAGACGGAATTTCATTTCATATTTTTGGGCATACAAGGTTTCAAAATAATCTTCTATTTTATTTTTAGGAATAAAGAAATCCTTTATTTCCCATTCTATACGCATGAAAAATATATTTTCTACATGGTCCACATATTGGTCTAAGTAGACAATATTACCTTTGTTAATTGTAATAAAGTTTGTGACTTCTGCCAAAATGCCTGGTTGGTCTGGGCAGTGCAACAATAATTTTGCAGTTGTATTCATCTTTTTCCCTAATTTTCGATTTTAATCTATTGAGTGCACAAAAATAGCGAATTATTGCCAATAAGCTAAATTTTATAACAAGAAGTTTGTTGAAAAGATTAAAATAATAACAATATCGTAATTTTTAGGGTGGGGAGGTGAAGGGAGTTGGAAAATATTTTTTTTATGGTTTTTGCCAAAACGCTTGCAGATTTAAAAATAATGCGTACCTTTGCACCCGCAATCGAGAGAGAAAGCGTCGGAAGAGAGACTATCAAAATTATTGGTGCGTTAGTTCAGTTGGTTAGAATACATGCCTGTCACGCATGGGGTCACGGGTTCGAGTCCCGTACGCACCGCAAGTCTTTTTCCGATTTATCAAAATTACTGGTGCGTTAGTTCAGTTGGTTAGAATACCGGCCTGTCACGCCGGGGGTCGCGGGTTCGAGTCCCGTCCACTCCGCCAAAATTCTAAAAGCCTCGGTTTGATTTCCGAGGCTTTCTCATTTTCAGCGGCCTTTCGACCACCTCCAAAAAATTATTCCAGGGCTCCCTGAGCAAAAGAACTGCTCAGATAGTTATCCAGGTCCTTGTCGCCTCTTCCGGAAATATTGATCACAACGACGTCGTCTTTTCCGAACTTTCTCTTTTCCAAGACAGCAAGCGCGTGGGACGATTCAAGAGCGGGAATAATGCCCTCTTCTCGTGTCAGCATGAATGCGGCCTTTAACGCCTCATCATCTGTCACTGCTTCAACTTCCATTCTTCCGGTCTTTGCCAAATGAGCATGCAACGGTCCGATACCGGGATAGTCCAAGCCGGCAGACAGAGAATAAGCCTCCTTAACGTTGCCCTGTTCGTCTTTCATCAACATAGTCTGAGAACCATGGAGGATTCCTTTTTCGCCGATAGTCAGAGTGGCGGCAGTTTCTCCGCTGTCAACGCCCTTGCCTGCTGCTTCGGCTGCAATGAGATGAACTGACGGCTCGTTGATAAAGTGGTAGAAAGCGCCTGCCGCATTGCTTCCGCCGCCCAAACAAGCGACGACGTAATCAGGATTTTCTTTACCGGTCTTCTCTTTGAGCTGCTTTTTAATTTCTTCGCTGATTACGGACTGGAACCGAGCCACCATTTCCGGATACGGTTGGGGACCGACAGCTGAACCGATCAAATAGAAGTTTTCGGGGTCTTTCATCCAGGCTTCGAGGGCTTCGTTGACGGCGTCGTTGAGTGTTTTCGATCCGCTGGTCGCCGGAATCACCTTTGCGCCGAGCATCTTCATTCTTTCCACGTTCGGTCTTTGACGCTGAATGTCGAGCTCTCCCATATAGACAGAGCATTCAAGCCCCATAAGAGCACACACGGTAGCGGTAGCAACGCCGTGTTGGCCGGCGCCGGTCTCGGCAATGATTCGCTTTTTGCCCATGCGTTTGGCTAAGAGTGCCTGACCGATTGCGTTGTTGATTTTATGTGCACCGGTGTGATTCAGATCCTCTCTCTTGAGATAAACATTGGTGCCGTATTTTTCGGAAAGACGCGGAGCAAAGTAAAGAGGGGACGGACGACCGACGTAATCTCTTAGAAGGTCATTGAATTCTTTCTGGAATTCGGGGTCATCAACATAACGAAGATAAGCTTCCTGCAGCTCATCGATGTTTTTCTGAAGCTCGGGAGGAACAAAGCTGCCGCCGAATTCACCGTAAAAGCCCTTTTCATCAACCGGAAGAATAGATTTATAGAGATTCATTTGAGGTACCTATTTAATAAAAAACTGGAAAATAAAAAAACCACCGAGTTTTTTGCTCGATGGTTAGATTGGTTCTTTAGCTTCTAGGCCGAAGATTTTAGTAAGCATTACTCCAGCACCATCGAGTGAAATCGATGGGCCACCACCAACTGTGAGAAGCAACGCTGAAGTACATGGTTGCAAAATGAACTAAGTTATATCCGTAAGAAAAATATTATCAAGAAAAAAGTGAAATTCGGTTCTTTAGAAAAGTTTTTTCGTTTTTTGGTCTGAGGATTTTCCCGAACTCAAGAACGACAGGACTACTGAAGTAATAGTACAAAAACTCAGACATCCAACCGTCCGGGTAAAGAAAAGTCTCGGAGCGAAATCACGGGACTTTTGGTTTTTGGCTAAAACCATTTACGCGGTTTCAGCCTTTAGCACTCAAATACTTGCTTTTGATTAGTACAAGCCGATGAACTTCCACCAGGTCATACCGATGGTGAGCCAAATCACTACATTAATTGTTGTGATGATGAAGCCGTTGCGCCACCATTCACCTTGAGAAACATAGCCGGCACCGAAATAAACCGGGCCGCAGCCGTTGCCGTAGTGAGTCAGTGAAATCGGCAGGTTAGCGAAGCAGCCGAATGTGATGGCAACCAGCATGGCCGGGACACCGCAGGCGGCGGCAACTGCTACGAATGCTGCGTACATCGCTGAAATACGTGCTGTTACGGAAGCGAAGCAGTAGTGCGAATAGATATAAATAAGCGAAATAAGCACGAAGGATGCAACCCAACCCATATCAGCGGCAGCAACTGCTGTACCGATAAGTTTGGCGATCCATGCAATGAAGCCGGACTTAGCAAGTGCAGTAGCCAAAGCAACCAAGCCGCCCATCCAGAACATTGCGTCCCAAGCACCTTTTTCGGAGAGGATGTCTTTCCAGTCCAAAACTTTTGCAATCAGCATGATTGCCACAGCGAGCATGGCAACCGGTGTTGCGCCGAGTTTTGTCCAAGAGCCTGTAGCCCACAGAGCCAAGCACATGACGAATACGAATGCGAGGACTTTTTCCTGAAGGCTCATCGGACCCATCTTTTCGAGCTCGTTGATAGCTAAGTCGCGAGCATCGGGAATGTCTCTGATTTCAGGGGGAGAAAGTTTGAGCATCAGAACCGGAACCAGGAACAAGCTGATCAAACCCGGAACGATAGCGGCAACTGCCCAGTTCATCCATGTAATTTCGACACCGACAGCGGTAGCAGCCAAGCCGACGCACAGCGGGTTGCCGGCCATAGATGTCAGGAACATTGTGCAGGTCACTGCGTCAGTGTGATAACCGACCTGCATGAGGTACTTACCGATTTTGCCGGCTGTGAGCCCGGGCTGAGAACCGAAGGCATTCGCCAAAGACTGAACGATCGGGTAGAAAACGCCGCCTCCTCGAGCAGTGGCAGAAGGCATAGCCGGAGAAACGATCAGTTCGGACAACGCGATGGAATAACCAAGGGTCAGCGAAGAACGACCGATGTATTTAATAATAAGGAAGGCAATACGACGGCCGAAACCAGTTTTGATAAATGCGCGGGAAAGAAAGAATGCGCAGACGATCAGCCAGATCGTGCCGTTGCCGAAACCCATCAGAGCCTGACCGGTCTTTAAAACACCGGTGATGGCGCAGAATGTGAGTGCGATAAATGCAACCGCACCCATTGAAATCGGCTGAAGAATGAAGCCGGCGATGGTTGCAGCAAAGACAGCAAACAAGCCGACAGCCGGAAAGGCAAAAAGCCAAGCCGTGAGGAACGGGGATATTCCGCAGCCCGCGGCCCCAAAGGCAAAGATGAATGGAAACAGTTCTTTAAAGATGCCGAACCCGACTTCAGCGAAGAAGGATGGGCACGTAGAAAACCTAAGAAGAAATAAATATGAAGGAGAAAATCTTATGAAAAAGGTGCTTAAAACTATTCTTATGGGTGCTGTGGCTTTCAGCCTTGCTATGGGAGTGGGCTGTGGGACTGGTGAAAACAGCAGTCTGGAAAAAGAAAGCTCAAAGGCTGAGGACAGCAGTTCACAGAATAAACGCAGACAGCTTCGTGACAAGTCTGACTACGGAAAAGTGATAGCCCTCACTTTTGATGACGGCCCTAACACTGACACAACTCCCCTTGTGCTTGACAAGCTTGAAGAACACGGCATTGTGGCTTCGTTTTTCGTTATCGGAAACAACATCACAGACGAGAGTGCAGAGGTCATGAAGCGTGCTTACAACATGGGCTGTGACATTGAAAACCACTCTCAGAGCCACCCTGACATGACAAAAATGACCGCAGAGGAAATAAAGGCCGAGATAGACTTTACTTCCGACAAGGTGGAAGAGGCTGTTGGCGAACGTCCGCAGTTTTTCCATCCGCCATATATTGCGGTAAATCAGACCATGTTTGACGCTGTGGATATGCCGTTTATATGCGGGTACGGCGCCGAGGACTATAACAATGCCATAGGCGTTGAGGAGCGTGTTGAAAAGGTGCTTGCGCAGGCTAAGGACGGGGGAATTATCCTGCTTCACGATATGAACGGAAACGTTCAGACAGTTGCGGCCCTTGATAAGATAATCCCTGCCCTCAAAGCACAGGGCTACGAGTTCGTTACCATAACAGAGCTTTTCCACGCAAAGGGAGTTGCCATTGACCCTGACTCCGAGATAATCTACAGCTACGCTGAGCAGACTGAGATGTACGGCTAAAAATGACAAACAAAACCGCCTGAGAGAAATAGCTTCTCAGGCGGTGATTTTTTTTATCAAGTAAATCGTGCCCCAGGCTGATCCTCCGGTGGGATAGGCGCTCCGCAATGAGGACATTCTGTACAAGTGTCTACGACATAGGTATAGCCGCAATATTCGCAGGCTTTTTCCTGAGCTGCGTCAGAACATGGCTTTGCCAGAAGTGCATTGGTTCCTACACCGGTTCCGATTCCTACTGCTACCATGAGCATCTGCACCGGAAATACCAGCGTGAGGGCATTTAACGCAGCCTCACTTCCCACCTTCATATTTCCCACAAATGCGCTGTCTACGATGTTGTACACCGCCTGAAGCGCCATGGACAGGATCATCGGCAGTCCCATCCGCATCATCAGCCGGTTTACCGGCATCTCTTTCATTCTGTTGTTTTCCGTCATTTTTTTGAATTCCTCCTT
>ENA-UEQL01002496-UEQL01002496.1-human-gut-metagenome-genome-assembly--contig:-NODE-2496-length-12213-cov-11.351928_pt1 | contig 12213 bp, 8 predicted proteins | sample MGYA00242905_ERZ507926 | MGnify/ENA primary metagenome ERZ507926 (study PRJEB26167, sample SAMN06115531) | human gut metagenome | host: Homo sapiens | place: China:Henan | collected 2015-09-09...
CCCAAAAAAGAGGAGCAGAAGAACGAGCGCTACAACCGCATCGCGCTGGAAGCCGCCAAGCAGTGCGGCCGGGGCGTGCTGCCGGACGTGGCCCTGCCGCTGCCCAACTTCGGGGCCGTGTGCCGCACCTTTGACCAGTACGACCTGGTGCTGTTCTGCTACGAGTGCGGCGGCGCGCCGGTGCGCCAGCTGCTGGCCGAGGCAGCACCCGCCGACGGCAAAAAGCGGAAGATCGCCATCGTGACCGGTGCAGAGGGCGGCTTTGCCGCCGAGGAGGCCGAAATGGCCGCCAAAGCCGGAGCCAGAACGGTTGGCCTTGGCCCCCGCATCCTGCGGTGCGAGACCGCCCCGCTGGCCGTGCTTGCCGCCGTGATGACCCTGACCGGCAATCTGGAATAACCGGGGCTCCGGGCGGCGCACCTTCCATCCAAGAAAAATTCCGACCCACGGGTTCGGGAAAGTCTGCGGGCTTTCCCGGGCCCATTTTTTATTTTTTTGCCTCGTATAAAGATCTCCCGGATTTTTGTGCAGCATTACCCTGTCATTCTCCCTCAAATTCTCAGCTGTTTTTGTGCTCGTTCCACAAAATTACCTACCCCCCCCCCCGAAAATTCAGCATTTTGTCTTGACATTCTCCACGGCACCGTACTATACTTGCGCCACAAAGAGACGCCGGGCATGAAAATGCACAGCCATGTGATTTTCTGCCCCGAAGTTCCGGGTTTTGCCGGTTTTCGGCATCGTTCCCGGTAACGTTCACGTCTCTGTAAGTTTTTTTGTTTGGAGGGTTTTGCAATGAGGAAAAATGTGAAACAACAGCTTGCCTTGCGGGTACTTTCTACAGCTGCGTTGATGGCCATGGTCTCTTCCATCGCCACGGCAGCCTTTGCGGACACTTACGACCTGACCAAGGGCAGTGTGGACATCCTTGCCGAGGGCGGCAAGCAGTATATCACCCAGTGGGAGGATAAGGACAACGACACCTGCGTGAAGGATGGCGAGGGAAAAGAGATTCGTGATCGCGAAGATTCCGACATCACCCTGACCACCAAAGACGAGACCACCGGCAAGACCGAGACCACCTCCAACACCGTCACCATTGACGCCAAAGAGGACAACACCGCCAATGTGACCCTGGAGAATGTGGACATTGAGCAGCCAGACTCCCATTGGAGTGGGAATACTGACCCCGCACCCATCGAGATCAAGGGCGACGGCAATACCAAGCTTGAGCTGAACGGCAATAATACCGTTCTCAGCGGCAATGGAAAACACGCCGGTATTGAAAAAGCAGACGTTAACGGCACCGGCACCCTGACCATCAAGGACGATGTGAACGATGATGGTACTGCAAAGACCGGTACCGAGGCGGACACTACCGGCAAGCTGGTGGCAGGCGGCTACGATAATGGTGCCGGTATCGGCGGCGGCGGATATCACGATGGAAAGAGTTATGCCGATACTTCCAACATTACCATCACCGGTGGTGATATCACTGCCAACGGCGGTGTTTACGGCGCTGGTATCGGCGCTGGTTGCTATGGAGATGCATCAAATATCCGCATTGAGGGCAATGCACATGTTGCCGCCTTTGGAAGCGGTAGTGCTGCCATTGGATCCGGTTATCAATCGAATGGCAACAGCGATATTACCATCACCGATCATGCCACTGTGGAGGCTGCTAGCGATGATGCCTGTGGCATCGGTGACGGTCTTAATGCTTCTGGTAAAGCCACTATCACAATTTCTGGTCATGCATCGGTACACGCCGAAGCCCAAGACTATTCAGCAGCCATTGGCAGTGACACGTCTTCTGCTACGGTCAACATCGAAGATCATGCTGACGTTACTGCCGTTAGTCATAGTGTTGCCATCGGCACCAGTTATGGCCATGAGTATAATGGAGGCACCTCCACTGTGATCAATATTACCGGTGGAACAGTAAATGCCGTCACCTGTGGCAAAGAATCCAGACCCGCTATTGGCACAGTTTATGGCAATTTGGACCTTACGATCAACAGCTCTACCGGAAAAACGACCGTAAATGCCTACACGACCAGCAGTGACTCCCTACCTTTAATTGGCACCGCCGATCATTACGACTCTTCTACACATAAATATGATAGCATCAGCCCATCTGAGGGCGCAGAATACAACGAGGATGGCTCTTCCAATCTGGGCGAAGACAACGCTGCCATCATCAATTCCTACCGCAACACTACTTTGGGCACTGCCACTTTTAATGCGCCCAAAACACTTGATGATTATTCATTTCATGCCACTTATGAAGCTTATGGCGCTCTCTACAATGCGAAGCACACCCTCTCTGACAAAAACAAAGGTGACCTCACCAAGGTCGTCCACAACCGCAAGTACATGGACGAGACCATCGACACCAGCGACCTGAAGGACGAGGACCTGCACGACTGGCAGCTGGTGGGCAAAGTCGTAGAGCCTACTACCGAAGAGGACGGCTGGGCAGACTACATCTGCTCCATCGACAAGTGCGGGCAGACCAAGCATGTGGTGCTGCCCAAAATCGTGCCGGACACGCCCAGCACCCCGGAAACTCCCGACACGCCCGACACCCCCAACAAGCCGGATACCCCCAACAAGCCGGACACGCCCGACACCCCGGACGTCCCGTCCACCCCGGAGGTGACCCCGGATGCCCCTGCACAGGACGGCACTGCACCGGCTGACACGCCCGCCGCAGACACCACCGCAACCGTACAGAACGTGGCGCAGAATGCAGAGCCGGAAGCTGCTGCTCCCGCTGCTGCCGCCGCCCTGCCCCAGACCGGTGCAAACTGGCTGGCAGTGGCAGGCAGTGCCCTGAGCGGCATGTTCCTGCTGGCCGCAGGCTTTGTGCTGGACCGCAAGAACCGCCGCATGAACTGAGGAACCATTTTTATAAAAGCCATCTTCTCCTGCTGTGCATTCCGCAAGCTGCACGGCAGGTTCCCCAAACAAAGGGGGCTGCTGCACAGCGTGCAGCAGCCCCTTTCTTTTATCGCTTTATTCCAGCTCGGTGTCGTCCGGGTGGGCGTCGGCTTCCAGCAGAGCCTTTTTGGTGTGCAGCAGGTTCTGCGGGCTCACCGAGAAGCTGCGCAGGCCCATCTGCAGATACTGCACCGTATTCACCGGATTGCCCACGGCAAGGCCGCAGATGGTCACCGGCACGCTGCCGGCCTTTGCCGCCTCCATGACCATGGCGATGAGCTTTTTCATGGCCGGGCTGGCGGGGCGGTAATACCGCTCCGCGCTGGCCAGCTCCCGGTCGGCGGCGTGGGTGTACTGGGTCAGGTCGTTGGTGCCGATGACCAGAAAATCGCACCCGTGGGCCACGAATTCCTCCGCGGTCAGGCAGGCCGACGGCACGCTGAGCATGACGCCGAAGGGGGTCTTTTCGTTGAAGGGCACGCCCCGCTCCCGCAGGCTCTGGCGGCAGTGCTCCACGATGCGCATGGCGGCGTCCCAGTCCTCCACGTCGGTCACCATGGGGAACATCACCCGCAGCGGGCCGCGGGCCGCGGCCCGCAGCAGGGCACAGATCTGGGTCTCAAACTGGCGGGGCTGGCGCAGGCTGTTGCGGATGCCCCGCAGCCCCAGCTTGGAGGACTGCACCCCCTGATAGGCGTCCGCCATGGTGCGGTCGGCGCCAAAATCGAAGGTGCGCACGGTCACAGGGCAGCCCTGTGCCGCTGCAAGGCAGGAGGAATAGAAATAGAACTGTTCCTGCTCGTCCAGAATGCGGCCGGGCAGCATCATGTAGCTGCTGCGCAGCAGGCCCACGCCCCGGGCACCGGACTGCATGGCGGTGTCGATGTCCTCCGGGCCAAAGCAGTTGGCCAGCAGCTCAAAGGCTGCGCCGTCCCGGGTGTAGCCGGGCTGGCGGCCCAGCACCCGCATTTCTTCGTTTTCACGCTGCAGCTCACAGATGCGGGCCTCTGCCTGCTGGCGGGCCACCGCGTCCGGGTCCAGGATGCACTCGCCCTTGGTGGCATCCAGAATGACCGTGCGGCCGTCGCAGTCCTCCAGAAAATCCGCTCCCACCTGCACGATGCCGGGGATGTTCATGGCCCGGGCAATGATGGCGGCATGGCTCTGGCCGCTGCCCTCGGTGGTGACGACGCCCAGGATCATGCCGGAGGGCACACTGAACAGGTCGGTGGGCATCAGGCGGTCGGCGGCCAGGATCACCGGGTGGTCCAGCGCCAGCCACATGCGGGGCCGGTTGCCCAGAATGTTGATCACCCGGCTGGTGGCGTCCAGAATGTCCACGCTGCGCAGCTGCATGTAGGGGTTGTCCTTCATGTTGGCCAGCTGGTCGGCGTAACGCTGGCCCACCTTGTCCATGGCGGCAGCGGCGCTGATGCCTGCCTTGATGCAGAACCGCACCTCGTTCATCATGCCTTCGTCGTCCAGCATCATGCTCTGGAACTGCAGGATGGCCTGCTCGGTGGAAGCGGCCCGCTCTGCCATGGAGTCCAGCTCGCTCTGGGCGGTGCGCACCGCATCTTCCAGCTGGCGCAGCTCCCGTTCCGGGTCAAAGGGCCCGGTGCTGAACGTTTCCACATGGCGTTCCAACCGGCTCACCTGCCCCAGCACAAGGCCCGGGGACGCAGAAACACCTTTACAGATCTTCATGTTCGGTCACCTCCGGCAGTTCCGGCGCGGTCAGGGCCTGCCAGACCAGCGCCTGCAAGAATGTATTGGGCAGCAGGGCTGCCAGCGCCGCCCGGCCCGCGTCCGCGCTGCCTGCAAACAACGGGGCGAACCCGGCCATGCGCGCACGGTCGCATTTGTCCAGAAACGCCTGCCCCAGCGTCCGGGTGGTGTAGTACACCGTGGGGTCTACCCCCACGTCCTCGGCCACGGCTTCCAGCGGGGCAAGCTCGGCGTCCTTCATCCGGGCCAGCAGCAGGGCCGCGTCTGCGGTAAGGGTCACGGGGTATTTCTCCCGCACGGCCTTCTGCACCGCGTCGAACCGTGCCCGGAACGCGGCAGCATCGGCGCTGCTGTCCGGGCCGTTGTCCACGGCATAGGCGCAGCCCCGCACCCGGCCAAAGGCCCGCAGGGTGTCGTAATAACCCAGCTCCACATTGCGGCGGGCGGTATCGGGGTCAAAGTGCAGGATGTCGCCCAGCTCCCAGTAGCTGCGCACCATGGTGGTGGGCAGACCGGTGAGGTTGGGGCGGGTGATGCCCACCCCCTCCAGGTCCACGCACACCAGCTCGTCAGCCCCCATCTTTTTCGCAAGGCCGGTGGGCATGTTGTCGCTGTAGCCGCCGTCCAGGAACTTGACCCCGTCGATATCCCGCGCCCGCAGGGCAGGGAAGCAGGCCGCCGAGGCCATGAGATAATCCTTCACGCGGCCCTGCGGGATCTCGTCCAGCGTCAGCTCCCGGGGCTTCAGGCCCCGCTGCTCCACCGTGACAAGGCCAAAGCGGATGTTGGCGCGGCGCAGCGCGTCCTCGTCCAGCACCCGTTCCACGATCTCTTCCAGCGGCGAGACGTCCATACCGCCGGCCTTCACCACGCTGCGCAGAAAACTGTGCAGGGCCGACAGGTCGGCGTTTTCTTCGGGCAGCTCCATCACATCCTTGCTGCGGATGGTCAGCCACATATCCCGCGCCACCTCGTACAGGTCCAGCACGAACATGGCACCGTTCAGGCTGCCCACACTGGTGCCGGTGATGATCTGCGGGTGCCAGTCCAGCTCCATCAGAGCCTTCCACACGCCCACCTGATAGCTGCCGCGTGCTCCGCCGCCGGCCAGCACCAGCGCTTTGCACGGAATGGTTTGGTTTTCCATACTGCCTGCCTCCCTGTCTGTCTTTGCTGAAATTATACCATATTTCCCGGAAAATTTCTCCCCGTTTTTTGGTTCCTCACGGCTTTTATACGGCTAAGATCCGTGGTATACTGGGCAGGAATCATCTTGAAGGAGGAACTTTGCCCCATGCGCTGCAAGCAATGGATCTTTGATATGGACGGCACCCTCACCGACAGCATGACCGTGGTGTGGCGGGGTGCCCCGCTGGCGCTGCTGCAGCGCTATGGCCGCACGCCCAAAGCAGACCTGAACGACGTGCTGCTGACCATGGGCATGGCCGACGGTGCCCGCTACCTCATCCGAGAATACGGCCTGCCCCTGACCGAGGCGGAATATTACGACGTGATGCGGGACGTGATCGCCCAGCTGTACGAAACGGTGGACCTGAAGCCCGGTGTGCGCACCCTGCTGGCAAAGCTGCAGGCCGAGGGGGCCCGGCTGTGCCTGTGCTCCAACACCTGGTCCGACCAGTGCCGCACCGTGCTCACCCGGTTGGGCATCGCGGACTATTTTTCCTTCATCGTGGAGGCGCAGGGCGTGCTGCACAAGAGCCGCCCGGAGGTGTTCTTCGAGTGCATGCACCGGCTGGGCGGGGCCGACCCCGCCGCCTGCGCCGTGTGCGAGGACGCCATTTACGCCGCTTCCACTGCCCACAAGGCCGGGTTCACCGTGCTGGGCGTGCAGGACGCCGCCAGTGCCGCCGATGCCCCTGCCATGGCGCAGGTGTGCGACCAGTTCCTGCCGGATTGGACCGCACTGGACTGGACAAAGATCTGAGAAATTTTTCCGCAAAAAACACGCCGGTGTTCCCGCTGTGGGAGCACCGGCGTGCTGTTATTTCAGGCTGTATTTCTGCTGCTGCACCCATTGCTGGAAGGCGTCCCGCACGGCACCCTCCCGCCCGCGGGGGATGGAGATGCGGGCCCCGCTGCGCATGCGCAGCTCCCCGGCAGAAAGCAGGTCCGCCTCGGCCAGATTGACCACATAGGAGCGGTGGGGCTGCAAAAAGCGCCCATCCGCCAGCAGAGGCTGTGCCACCGCAGAAAACGGCACCCGCAGCGACAGGGTGGGCACGTCCTCCCCGCTGGTGAGGTGGAAGTGCACGATGTGGTGGGTGCACTCCAGATATTCGATGCCCGCATAGGGCAGCGCCCGCAGGCCCTCGGCGGTGTTCACCGTGACGGACGGGCCGTATTCCGGCTCGGTGGCGCGGGCCAGCAGGGCCGAAAGCTCCCGCTGGCGCACCGGCAGCAGCAAATATTGCAGCGCATCCACCTTGTAGGCGCTGTAAGCGTGGGCCGTGGTGCGGGCCACAAAGGCCAGCGGGGCCCGGCGGCCCCGGCGGCGCAGCTCCCCGGCAGCCGCCAGCCCCACCGGCGTAGCCGAGCCGGAAAGCTCCAGCAGGTACAGGTCGTACCGCACGCCCTCCCCGTCCTTCCGCAGCAGGGCGTCGGTGTCCGGCAGGTGTTCCACGATGCAGGCGTCCGCTCGCCGGGCAAAAAATTCCATGCACTGGCGTTCCAGCCCGCTGCGCAGGCCCGCGTCCGGGCTGCACACCGCAATGTGAAAAATCACAGGATCCCTCCTCTTCAAACCCGCCCTTGCATTTTGCGCGGTGCGGGGGTATAGTAATCAAAAAACAACAAAGGAGACGCCGCCATGTCAAAGCCCCTTGTCAGCATCATTCTGCCCGTGTACAACGCCCAGAACCACATCGCCCGCTGTCTGGAGAGCATCTGCGCCCAGAGCTGGCAGAACATCGAGGTCATCGTGCTGAACGATGGCTCCAAGGATCAGAGCCTGCCCGTGTGCGAAGCGTTCCGCGCAAAGGACGAGCGCATCGTGCTGGTGGACAAGGCCAACTCCGGCGTGTCCGACACCCGCAACCTGGGCCTGAAGCTGGCCAGCGGCAAGTATGTGCAGTTCGTGGACAGCGACGACTATATCGACCCGGACTTCACCGAGCATCTGGTCACCGCTGCCGAACAGAACAGCGCCGACCTGGTCATCGCACCTTACAAGATGGTGATCCCCGCCGGGGCCACCAAGCCCGAACAGGTGCTGGAAAAGCTGCAGGACGACCTTGGCGTGATGCACGTCGCCCGCCCGCCGGAGGTGCGGGTGTACGGTTTTCTGCCCGAGGGCGTGTACGACAAGGACACCTTTGCCCGCCGCCTGATGGACAAGCCCGCCTCCTATTTCTACAGCGTGCTGTGGAACAAGCTCTACCGCCGCGAAATGCTGCTTGCGCACGACATCCGGTTCACCAGTGAGATGCGCTGGGCCGAAGATCTGGTGTTCAACATGCAGTACATCCAGTACGCTGCGGTGTTTGCTTCCATTGCACAGCCGGGCTACTACTATGTGCAGAATCCCCAGAGCATCTGCCACACCCAGATCAACCCCGCCACCCTCGTGCAGAACAAGATCCAGGTGTTCCGCTATTACAAGGACCTGTACACCCGTCTGGGCATGTACGAGCAGGTGCGCCCGCAGCTGTACAAATTCCTGGTGGATATTGCGGAGAGCACTTACCCTTCCGGCCCCTTCAAGGAGGTCATCGACGAGGCCAAGGCCTACTGGAAGGATGCCCGCGAGGACGTGCAGACCCGCACCGCCGAAGCGCGCGAGCGCTGGAACGGCATGCGGGAGGAGCTGCGGGAAACGGCGCAGGAACGCAGTGCCGAGTGGAAGGCCCGGCACGACAGCGACCCCAAAGAATAAGCAAAAGCAACAAACGGGAAGCCGCAGGAGCTTGCACGCTCCGGCACGGCTTCCCGCTTTTTTATGCGATGTTCAGCGGCCGGGTGCTCAGCAGCCGATGGCGGCGCACTTCTTGGCCAGCCACTCGCGCTCCTCGTCGTTCAGGCGGGGTGCCAGCTTCTCGAACACCTGACGGTGGTAGTTGTTCAGCCAGTCCAGCTCGTCCTTGGTCAGCACACCGGGCACGATGGGAGAAGTGGCGATGGGCACGAACATGATCGGCTCAAAGCCCAGGAAGGTGCCGTACTGGTTGTCGGCCTTGTGCACGCACACCAGCTCGTTCTCGATGCGGATGCCCACCAGATCGGTCTCGTACACGCCGGGCTCGTCGGTCACGATCATGCCCGGGCGCATCAGGGTGGTGTTGCGGCCGTTCAGGGCGTGGGGGCCTTCGTGGACGTTGCCCACAAAGCTGACGCTGTGGCCGGTGCCGCAGCGGTAGTTGATCAGGTGCTGCCACAGCGGTTCACGGGCGATGGTGTCGATCATATGGCAGTCGCAGTAGTCCAGCCAGATAGCCTTGGCGATGTCGATGTGGCACTGCAGGGTCCAGGTGTAGAACTTGCGCTCGTCCTCGGTCAGCTCACCCAGCGGGTAGGTGCGGGTGATGTCGGTGGTGCCGTCCATGTAGGTGGCACCGCTGTCCACCAGCAAAAAGCCCTTGCGCTGGAGCTTTGCGTGGTCCTCCGGGGTGGCGTGGTAGTGCATCATGGCTGCGTTGCCGCCGTAGGCCGCAATGGTGCCAAAGCTCTCCACGATGAACTTATCCGTGGTGCTGCGGTACTTGTGCAGGATCTCGTCCACGGTCAGCTCGGTCAGCTCTTCGCCGGCTTCCAGACGCTTTTCCAGCTCGATCTGGAACCGCACCATCGCCACAGCGTCGCGCAGGTGGGCTTCCTTGTCGTGGGTCAGCTCCACTTCGTTCTTCACGCCCTTCATGGGCAGCAGCGGGTCGGCCAGGTCCTTCACGGTGAGGGCGGCGTTGTTCTCCAGCACCTGATACACGGCATAGTTCACGGTGGCGCTCTCTGCCAGCACGGTCTGGGGCTCGGTCTCAGCGGCCATGAAGTCCAGCACACTGTCGTACTCGGCCAGGGTCACACCGTTGGCTTCCAGTTCCGCCTTTGCCTCCGGGGTCACGCGGGCGGTGTTGATGAACAGCACGGCGCGGTCCGGGGTAACATAGCAGTAGGCCATGGCGTAGGGGGTGCACTCGATGTCCATGGCGCGCAGGTTCAGCAGCCAGGCAAGGTTGTCCAGCTTGCCCACCAGCTGGGCGGTGCAGCCCAACTGGGCCAGCTTTGCACGCAGCTGGCCCAGCTTTTCGGCGGGGGAGAAGCCTGCGTATTCCTTGGGCAGGATCCAGGCCGGGGTGGCGGGCAGAGCCGGGCGGCCCTCGGTCCACAGCTCATCCTCCAGGAACAGGGTCTGAATGGCGGCGTTCTTGGCTTCCAGCGCCTTCTTCACGCTGTTCACCAGCGCGCAGCTGGCGGTCAGACCGCACAGGCCCAGCTTGCCGCCCTCAGGCACCACCTTGGCGCAGTATTCCTCCACGGTGGGCACGCCCGGCTCACCCATCTTCATCAGCTGGATCTCGGTGCCTGCGATCTCCTTCTCGGCCTGCACAAAGTAACGGCCGTCGGCCCAGACAGCACTCTCGGTCATGGTGACCACAAAGTTGGAGTTTTCACCATGGAAGCCGGAGAAGTAGGTCAGGGAGGTGTAGTGGTCGGGCAGGTACTCACTGGAGTGGGGGTCGCCCACCGGGATCAGGTACACGTCCACACCGTTTGCCTGCATGGCGGCGCGCAGGGCGGCCAGCCGTTCGGGAACTGTATTCATGCTCATAGAAAAGCCTTCTTTCTCATATTTGCCGGAAGAACGTCCGGCGGCGGTGGTTTGCTACTGCATATTGTAGCATTCCGGCGCAAAGAATGCAATGCGGGAGTGTCGCCTGCATCCTGCGGGGGCGGACCGCCTGCCGGTCGTTGACCGTCCGTTGGCGGGGTCTTGCCGTCCGGGGGCGTCCGTCCCTCTGCCGGAGCCTGCCCCTTGCCGAATCGCTGCCCGCCGGGGCCGCCGGTTCCCCTTATTTGTCGTCCAAAACGCGAAAACGCAACCAAATTGCAAAAAATGTTACAATTTTTTCTTGAAAAAGGCCGTTTTCCCATTGACAGGCTTGCTATAATAGAGATGTAAGATTTTACGGGCCAGCGCTCTGCGGCTCTGTCTGCTAACAAAGAAAGAGGCATTCAAACTATGACCAAAATTGATATTTTTTCCGGCTTCCTGGGCGCCGGCAAGACCACTCTGATCAAAAAACTCATCAAGGAGGCCTTTGCCGGCCAGCAGGTCGTTCTGATCGAGAACGAGTTCGGTGAGATCGGCATCGACGGCGGCTTCCTGAAGGAGTCCGGCATCCAGATCAATGAGCTGAACGCCGGCTGCATCTGCTGCTCTCTGGTGGGTGATTTCCGCACCGCCCTGCAGCAGGTGGTGGAGCAGTACCACCCCGACCGCATCGTCATCGAGCCCTCCGGCGTGGGCAAGCTGAGCGACGTGACCCGCGCCGTGGAAGGCGTGGCCGAGCACCTGGACGTGCAGCTGAACAGCTTTGTCACCGTGGCCGATGTGAACAAGGTCAAGATGTATATGAAGAACTTCGGTGAGTTCTACGACGACCAGATCAGCCATGCAAGCTGCATCCTGCTCAGCCGCACCCAGACCGCCAGCGAGGAGAAGATCGCCGCCGCCGTGGCCATGCTGCGCGAGAAGAACCCCACCGCCACCATCGTGACCACCGCATGGGACGAGCTGACCGGTGAGCAGATCCTGAAAGCCATGTCCACCAAGGACGACTTCAAGGCAGAGCTGATCGCCATGGCCGCCAAGGCAAACGAGAAGCACGCCGAGGAGGACGAGGAAGAAGAGCACCACCATCATCACCATCACGACGACGAGAACGGCGTGTGCAGCTGCGGCCATCACCACCACGATGATGACGATGATGAGGACGAGCACGAGCATCACCATCACGACCATGACGAGGACGATGACCACGACGAGCATGAGCACCACCATGATCACGATGAGGATCATGACCACGAGGAGCATTGCTGCTGCGGCCACCACCATCACGATGACGACGAGGATGAGGACGAGCACGAGCATCATCATGAGCACGGCGGCCACTGCTGCTGCGGCCATCACCACCATCATCATGACCACGACGCCGATGAGGTGTTCACCAGCTGGGGCGTCGAGACGGCCCGCAAGTTTACCAAGGCCGAAGTGGAGCACGCCCTCACCGAGCTGGACACCGGCAATTACGGCATGATCCTGCGCAGCAAGGGCATCGTGGACGGCGGTGCCGACGGCTGGCTGGAGTTCGACTATGTGCCCGGCGAGTGGGAAGTGCGTGCCCGCGGCGCCGACGTGGGCGGCAAACTGGTGGTCATCGGCTCCAAGCTGAACGAGAAGGCCATTGCAGAGCTGTTCGGCTGCTGAGATGTAAAAGAAGGAGAAATCATCCATTATGGCAAAAGAAATTCCGGTCTACCTGTTTGTGGGCTTTCTGGAAAGCGGCAAGACCAAATTCATTCAGGAGACCT
>ENA-UEQL01002499-UEQL01002499.1-human-gut-metagenome-genome-assembly--contig:-NODE-2499-length-12206-cov-5.589331_pt1 | contig 12206 bp, 9 predicted proteins | sample MGYA00242905_ERZ507926 | MGnify/ENA primary metagenome ERZ507926 (study PRJEB26167, sample SAMN06115531) | human gut metagenome | host: Homo sapiens | place: China:Henan | collected 2015-09-09 | study...
AACGTGATGAAAAGGATTCTGTGGGCCATTCTGGCACTGGTAACGAGCGCCAATGCGGCATATTCGCAGACGTGCTGTTTCGCCTCCTGAGGATCACTTAAAGTAAACTTCCATTGCCGGTTTATCTTTTCCGGATGTCCGAAAGAAACCTGAGCAGAAGCAGAGATCCACAACAGATGCGACAAAATAATTCCTAAAACAAATTTACACCCTTTTGTATTCATAACTTCACTCTTTTATTGAGGATCCACATCACAAATGACCCGAAGTGTTCCCCACTGTTTTTCTTGTTTCAATATTCTGATTTCTTCACGAAGCCTGTTTTTCACCCCCGAACAAGAGATTCCGTTTTCCAGCTTCAATAACAAAATCAGCCGATGATACCCACCGATTTTACTAATCTCCGGAACAGCAGGCCCACACACCCGTTTGCCCAGCTGCCCGCGCAAACGGACAGCCAGCCGGTTAGCGGCATTCCGTAAAGGTACCACCTCTTTATGTCTTAGTTCCACCTGAATCATCCGGCCGAAGGGAGGATATACAAACAACTCCCGTTCTGCAGCCAATTGCTCGAAAAACGTCCGGTAATTCCCATCGGTCAGCATGGTATACACTCTGTTTTTAACATCCGCCGCCTGAATAACCACTTTTCCCCGGTCACCTTTCCGTCCACTACGCCCGCTAACCTGCAACAACATACAATAAACCCGTTCCTCCGCCCTGAAATCCGGGAAATTGACCATACTATCGGCATCTATCACTCCGACCAGCTTGACATTTGCAAAATCCAGGCCTTTAGTGACCATTTGAGTCCCGATCAGGATATCGGTCTTCCCCTGTTCAAAATCTTCGATGACACTCCTGAAACGAGACTTACTACTCATCACGTCCAGGTCCATCCGGGCTACCCGGGCCTGCGGGAAAAGCCGTAATACTTCTTCCTCTATCCGCTCCGTTCCGGGTGTTCTTTCCCGGTAATGCCCCTCCCCGCAAACCGAACAACGGTCGCTCATCGACACGATAGCCCCGCAATAACGGCAAACGAGTACATGGCGCTGCTTATAATAGGTCAGACTCACATCGCAATAACGGCATTTCGGGATTTCCCCGCAACGGTCACATTGTACATAGGAAGAATAACCTCTGCGATTCTGAAATAAAATAACCTGTTTGTGTTCGCTCAGCACTTTCTCCATCTCTTCCAGCAATAAGGGAGAGAAACTACCTTTCATCAGCTTTTTACGCCGGTATTCTCCCACATCGGCCAAACGAATTTCGGGCATCTGAATTCCACCATAACGGCTGTTCATCTGTACATACCCATATTTTCCGGTAAGCGCATGTTGAAAAGACTCGAAAGAAGGCGTCGCCGACCCTAACAGGACTCTGGCTTCCGACAATTTCCCCAGCATAACCGCAGCATCCCGGCCATTATAACGGGGTGCAGGTTCTTTTTGTTTGTAAGAAGCGTCATGTTCCTCATCCACAATAATCAATCCCAGATTCCGAAAAGGCAGAAAGATCGACGAACGCATTGACGCCTGGACAGCCGAAATAAAAAGCAAGCTCTAGAAAAGAAACAGACCATCCGTTTACTTTAAACGGATGGTCTGCCTGCATCATGCAGATGATATCTTTTATCTGAACAGATAATGTGTTCTGCCATATCCGCAGGCACATTATCTTTTTTATGCTCTTATACGAACCAGCGAACGTAGCAGAAGTCCTGACGGTGAGGCAGGTCTGCATTCTTCGGGAACATACGGTAAGAAACCTTGAAGCTACCCGCATTTTCCATCTTGTGCTTAGCTTGGAAAGTATAAAGGTTACCTTCTTTCTTCACTACATTGAACGGTTCTACGGAGTAAACATGCTGTTTGCCATCCTGAGCCGTATAAGTAGTCACCAGTTCCAGACCGATAGCATCGTTCAAGCCCTTTTCGTCGATAACGTAAGTAATGGTGTATTCCTTACCGCTCTCGATGGAGCCTTTCACCAGGTCTTCGGTCTTTTCGCAAGACACCACTTCAATGCTGTCCCACTTCTCGGCAACTTCTTCCTTCCAGGCAGCTATTTCCTTAGCCTTGGCACAACCGTCGGCAGCCAGCATCTTGAAACGTTTGGCCTCCTTGATGTAGAACTTGTCGTAATAGTCGTCCAGCTGACGCTTCATTGTATAGTGGGGAGCAATCTGTGCGATGGAGTTCTTGATAGTCTTCACCCAACCTTCAGAATATCCCTTCTTGTTGCGTGCATAGAACAACGGCAGAATTTCTTGCTCAAGAATGCTGTAGATAGTAGCGGCATCGAGCTGGTCCTGATGTTCCTGGTTCTGGTAAGTACGCTTTTCGGTCAATGCCCAACCGGCACCTTCACGATAGCCTTCCAACCACCAGCCGTCGAGTACGGAGAAGTTTACAACACCGTTCATCAACGCCTTCTCGCCGGAAGTACCGGATGCTTCGAGCGGACGTGTCGGAGTGTTCAGCCAGATATCCACACCTGAAACGAGGCGACGTGCCAACTGCATGTCATAATTTTCCAGGAAGATAATCTTGCCCAGGAACTCCGGACGACGGGAAATCTCGATGATTCTCTTAATCAAGCCCTGGCCGGCACCATCGTGCGGGTGAGCCTTACCGGTAAAGAGGAACTGTACCGGATAGTCGGGGTTGTTCACAATCTTGGCCAGACGGTCGAGGTCGGTGAACAGCAAGTGTGCACGCTTGTAGGTAGCGAAACGGCGTCCGAAACCTATCAGCAGAGCGTTCGGATTGATTTTGTCCAGCAGGGAAACGATGCGTGAAGGGTCACCCTGGTTCTTCAACCAAGTTTCACGGTATTGCTTGCGAACATAGTCAATCAGTTTGTTCTTCATCACCATGCGCGTCTTCCAGATTTCTTCGTCGGACACGTTATAGATAGCCTCCCAAATCTTGGGGTTGGACTGGTCGTAGAGGAAGTTCTCATCAAAATGCGCAGCATAGAGATGTTTCCACTCCGTAGCGCTCCAAGTGGGGAAGTGTACACCGTTGGTAACGTAGCCCACATGGCTTTCTTCGGGGAAGTAACCCTTCCAGATGGAAGCGAACATCTCCTGGGAAACCTTTCCGTGCAGCCAGCTCACACCGTTCACCTCCTGAGAAGTGTTGCAAGCGAATACAGACATACAGAAACGTTCACCCTTGTCGCCCGGATTGTTACGTCCGAGGTCCATCAGGTCGTCCCAGCTGATACCCATTCTTGAAGGATAGCCGCCCATGTACTTGCCGAAAAGGCCTTCGTCGAAGTAGTCGTGACCGGCAGGAACCGGAGTATGTACAGTATAGAGAGAAGAAGCACGTACCAGCTCGATAGCCTGGTCGTAAGTCAGACCTTCGGCCACGTAGTCACAGATGCGCTGTACGTTGATTAAAGCAGCATGTCCTTCGTTGCAGTGATAGATATCTTTCTTGATGCCCAGCTTCTTCAGCGTCAGAATACCACCGATACCGAGCAGGATTTCCTGCTTCAAGCGGTTTTCCCAGTCACCGCCATACAGCTGGTGAGTGATGGAACGGTCGAACTCGCTGTTCATTTCATTGTCAGTATCAAGCAGATAGAGAGAGATACGTCCAACGTTCACTCTCCACACATAAGCATGCACGTAGTAGTCCAGATAAGGAACATCCACTACCATCTGCTCGCCCTTCTCATCCAATACACGGTCGATGGGCAACTGGCCAAAGTTCTGTGCCTCGTAATTGGCAATCTGCTGGCCGTCCATAGACAATGTTTGTGTAAAGTAACCGTAGCGGTACAGGAAACCGATTGCACACAAGTCGGCGTTGCTATCGGAAGCTTCTTTCAGGTAGTCACCGGCAAGTACACCCAGACCGCCGGAATATATCTTAAGTACATGGCTCAAACCATACTCCATACTGAAATAAGCCACGGACGGGCGCTTGCTGTCAGGCTTCACATCCATGTATGTGCGGAACTTGGAGTATACGTCATCCATTCTGCGCAGAATAACTTTGTCATTTGCGAGTGCCTCGAGTTTAGCATAACTCATACGTTCCAGCAGAAGTACGGGGTTCTGTCCCACTTCTTTCCAGAGAGCAGGGTCAAGGTCTCTGAACAGTTCGGTGGCTTCATAATTCCATGCCCACCAGATGTTATGTGCCAGTTCAGACAGTTTCTCCAGTTCGGCGGGAATGTGCGATTTCACATTCACATCTTTCCAGTTAGGAGTGTTTACATTACTAACTTTAATCTTCATTGTATGATAACTAATTGATTAATAATTCTTTTATTTTAGTTGACGCTTCATGGCATTGCGCAGTGCAATGTCGTAAGCCTCGTAATAATATTGTATAAAGTGCTTCCACAAAGCCTGCTCTGCCACCTGGCCTGCACGCTTGCGTATTTCCTTGATTTCGGCTTCCGTCTTGGTAGAGAACAAGGCTACGGTGTCCTTGATGCCGTCTGCCACTTCGGAATAGTTATAGTCCGAACGGTGCAGCACTTCCACTCCGTCGTTTATGCCATGCTGGTTTTTCAGGCTGTTCACCCAAAGTCCGAAACCGGCAAGGTCGGTGGTGATGGTAGGCACCCGGAAAGCCACGCTCTCCAGCGGGGTATATCCCCACGGTTCATAATAGGACGGATAGACACTGAGGTCCTCGCCTAAAATCAAGTCATAATAATGCTTGTTGAGGATGCCATCGTGACCATCCTGATAGCAAGGTACAAAAATTACTTTCACCTTATCTTCGGGACGATTGCCCATACCGAGGTATTTCAGCATATCCAGCACCTGGTCGTGCGTCATATTGTGCAGCCAGTGGGTGATGAAAGGACACTGCAACGGTTCGGTGAACTTATCTTTGCTCTTCAAGCGCTTCTGCAAGTCCTCGCGGGGGTCTCCCACCCAGCTGGGCACGTTGACAAACGCCAATACTTTCTTCTTTAAATCTTTATCGCGGTTCAGCCGGTTCAATGATTCCAGGAACACATCGATACCCTTATTTTTGAACTCATAGCGTCCGCTGGTACCGATAATCAGCGTATCGTCGCCCAAGTCCTCACCCAGCAGGCAGTTTGCCACACGCAGCATGGTGGAACGGGCACGTTTGCGCTTGCCGGTAAAGGTGGCGCCTTTCGGTACAAAATCATCTTCAAAACCGTTCATCAGCACAACATCCGCAGGCTTGTCAAGCAATTCCCTGCATTCGTTGTTTGTGATTTCGCTCACAGTGGTGAAACAGTCCACATAGTGGGCCGTCTGCTTTTCAATGGAATGTTTGGACTGCATGTTCAGCTCCTCCGCCATCTGGTCGCCGTTGTAGGCGAAAAGATAATCGTAAAGCGGCTTGTTGTTGCCAGCTATGGAGCGGCCGATGGACGTGGCATGGGTGGTGAAGATAGTCCCTATCTCGGGAACGGCAGACTGAAGATAGAGGGCGGCCATGCCGGTCATCCACTCGTGTGCCTGGAACACCACTTTGTCCGTTTCCGTCAAATTATAGCGATAGAAGCTCTCTATCACCTTGCCGGTAGCGAAAGCAAACATGGATGCTTCGTCATAATCACCATATCCATGCAGTGAATCCACCTGATAGCGGTTCCACATTTCTGTATAAATCTCATTTTTTTCTGCAAAGAACGGTTGGAAATCAACCAATATAACAATAGGTTCTCCCGGAATGTTCCAGCGACCTACGCGGACGGAAAGATTGTCTTTCAACGCTGCATGTTTTTTCCACGCTGCACAAAGGTTATCAGACTCAATGAACAAAGGGTTCTCTTTTCCCTGCCAGAAATCCGGCCCTATAAAGAATAATCTATCGCGAAATTTAGTCTGTAAAGTATTTGCCCTTGTAGACAAAACTGTATAGATACCGCCTACTTTATTACACACTTCCCAACTCGCTTCGAAGATGTAATCGGGGGTAAGTAGTTCTTTAGTCATATTATGTTATAATCTCTTTATCTTAATTACGGCTGCAAAAGTACGTATTATTCTTTGAAAAATAGCCTTTTAATCGAAAAAACTGATTAAATATGCATAAACAATCGTTTGCGGAATGTCATAGTTTAGCCACAAAAGCCCCATTGGCTCGCCCATCCATGCATTTTTCGTCTAAAATTCCCGAAGTTTCAAAAAAGAATTCCCGGAGTTTTCAGTTGAAGCCCCAGGAATTTAAACAAAAAACCCCAGGGATTTCAATTGTAAATCCCTGGGGTTTATTTTCTTATAATCCGGATTATACCATCAATGCAGCTACCAGCGCCAAAATAGCATAGAATTCAGGAAGCGCGGCGTAAATCATTGTATTGGTCTGTACGTCGTGTCCCTGGGAAATACCCACAATACCGCTAGCACAAATCTGTCCCTGACGGATAGCGGAGAACAGACATACCAGTCCGACACCCAATCCGATGCCCAGCATCAAAGGACCGTCTGTCGCAAAATCCCTGCCCATAGACATCAGGAAAGCCACGAAGCCGTAAAGTCCCTGCGTAGCCGGAAGGGCCGACAAAATCATATAACTTGCTGACTTGGAAGGGTCTTTCTTCAACGCACCTTCTGCCGCACTACCGGCGATAGTTGTACCGAAGCAACTGCCAATTCCTGCAAGGGCCAACATCAGGCCCAGACCGAGATAACCTAAAATTTCATTCATAATGTTTCTATTTTTATTTGTTTTTTAATTTGTTTATTTCTTTACTACTGTAAAAGGTTTATAGGCTTCGCCCTTACCTTCGTAACCGGAATTCTTGAAGTATTCCACAAATGTCAGACGGAGCGGGTGTACAAAGGCACTCAGACAAGACATGGCAATGTTCAGCGTATGCCCGAATATCAGTATCAGACCGCAGAACAGCCATCCCAGGGCCGGACCTGCAGCATCGTTCACCATGAAGGCAAGCTGGTTGAACACGCCTCCAAGCATACCGCCTGCCAAGCCGAGGGCATAGAGACGGATGTAGGAAAGTATATCGCCCATCAATCCGGTTGCCATGTTATAGGTATCCCATACTCCGGCACCGATGTTGACAAATACATTCCGGTGGATATTGTTCAGCAGGTAGATACCGATGGCAGAAACACCGCCAATCACGATAAATGCCCACGTAGACACGTCTTCCGAAATTATTTTGAAGAAGGAAAGTCCGCCGGTGCAGATAAATCCCACCACCAGCAACAGCCATCCCCAAGCACTGAGCGACTCCTTGAAGCCGAAACGAACGGTCTGTCCCACGGCCTTCACCGTCATGGCAATGCAGATGTGCACCGCACCGATAATCAACGCCAGCAGCATTTGCTTGTCATAGGTAGTCTCACCTATCTTACCCACAATCATGAATTCCTTCAGTTTGGCGGGTATCTCCAGGTCAAAGAGGCTTACACCGAAGAAGGTTCCCAATATGGCACCGATGACGGACGTAAATATACCCAACGTAATCACCAGGTTCATCATGCCTTTCATGGACTTGGACATCTTCCTTTTCAAAATGAACCCGAGTGCAATCAGTACCAGACCGTAGCCCGCATCTCCCATACAGAAAGCAAAGAAGAGCGAGAAGAATGGCGCAAGTATCGGTGTCGGGTCGAACTCGGCATATTCGGGCATACCGTACATTTTGGTAAGCACTTCGTACATGCGTGTATAGGCGTTGTTTTTCAGCTTGATGGGAGCATTGTCCTCGCGCTTGGCAGCCCTTATCTCATAATAAGTGCCGCTTTCATCGAGAAGTTTCCTCACATCCGCCTCGCAGTCTTCGGGAATCCAGCCTTCCATCAACACTACGGCACCTTCTGCCATATGTTCGCTGTTCAGCTTGACTTTCAGCAGGTCTATCTCTTCCTGGAGCTGTAGGTTGTACTTCTCCAACGTGCAGTAATTCGCTTTGCAGAATTCTTTCAATCCGGCATGTGCCTGCACAAGGGCCTCTTCCGTATCGGCTTTCTTCCGGCTCAGTTCGGAGAGGCTGAGTGAAGGCAGACGGAGCGGTTCCACATCCAGTTCTACCGGTTGGGGGGTGACGGTCACGAAATAAAGATGTCCGCCGTTCTCTTTCACCACGATGGCATTGTAGTCCTCTGCCCACGCTTCGTTATAGTCTTTCTCCGGGCAGGTATAGAACTGCACGAACCAACCAGCATCTTCCAGCTTGCGGATGGCTCTCCAATCGAAATCGCCCCAGACTTCCATCTGCGCCACATCCTTGTCGATGGCGGGAATCTGCTGGTTCAAGTCTTGTATCCGCGCCTGCAAGTCCTCGTAGAATTTCACCAGAGCATCGGCCGACAACTCTTTATGCACCTTTTCTTCCGGCTGTTTGTCTGCCAGGGTGTGCATGCTCTGAAGCATATTCTTGTAGAGCGTACGCTTCTGCATGAATTGCTGCAAGGTGTCGTCCATCTCGCCGCACTGCCTTTCCACAACGTGCACCACGCCCAGTTCCCGGATTTGTGCCAGAAATGCTTCGTACTCCTTATGATACACAAGGAACGTGAGCTTCTTCATTTTCGTAATCATGCCTCTGCCTCCTTCCTTTTCTCCTGATGGGATTTCATGATTTTCTGCGATGACTTGGAAAGGTTCTCCTCGTCTTCCATAAACCGCTTGATTTTGCGCAGAGCATCCTGATAACCCGGAATCTGTACTTTCTCAAAAAGATTCACCTTCTGGGTGGTCTTTTTACGCGCATGTTCCAACAAGTTCAACTTGGCAACAGTAAATTCACGCTCGATGGCAGTATGTGCCAGTGACTTAAGCAAATGCAGCCCGTCTGCATACCATTTGGGCGCATTGAACAAGCTGTAAGGGCGTATCTCGAAATCTACATTCTCGAGCAACGGCACCCGTACACCGGCAATCTTCTTTACACCGAGATGAACATCGCTGACCTTTATCAATGAAGCGTCGAACTCATTCCAAAGGGCGAACATGGCTTCGTAAGCTTGGATTTCCTTTTCCAACCTCGCGTCCAACGCGGCAGCGTCTCCCTTGCAGCGCTTCACTTCCATACGCAGGGCACTCTCCTTGTTCTTGATGATGGGGAGTGTACGCACGCGCACCTTCAGTTGCTTTTCGAGTTGCTGAAGCGAGGTTTTGTTATATTGAAACTTAATAGCCATTTTATTTACGATTTAACGATTTACGATTAGACGACTGAAGCTACTCAATTTCTCAATTTACAGATTTACAATTTCAGTAATATCAATCGTAAACCGTAAATCGTCTAATCGTACATTTATTTAGTTTGCTTTCGGCCAGAACTGGTCCACAAGCTCTTTCTTGATATTCACCTCTTCCGGACGGAAATACTTGCCGAACAGACTCCATGCCACATCGAGCATCTCTGTGGTATCGAGGTTGACATCGATGGCCAGTAGCTGGTTGGAGTAGTCCTTGGCAAAGGCAAGGGTACGTTCGTCGTAGTTCGTCAGGTCAAAACCGTTTTCAAGCTTGGTTTTGGCGTTGGCGGCATCGGCGTACAGACGTACGGCGGCATTCATCACCTGCGGATGGTCCTTACGTGTCTTTTTGCCCGTAACAAGCTGTTTCAGACGGGACAAGGAACGGAACGGGTCAACGATAACCTTACCGATGTCGCTGTCACGACGGAGGAACAACTGGCCTTCCGTGATATAACCCGTATTGTCGGGCACGGCATGCGTAATGTCGCCACCGGACAGAGTCGTCACCGCAATAATCGTGATGGAACCGCCGCTTGGGAACTGCACCGCCTTTTCGTATATCTTCGCCAAGTCCGAATAAAGGGATCCCGGCATGGAGTCCTTCGAAGGAATCTGGTCCATACGGTTGGATACGATGGCGAGCGCATCGGCGTAGGAAGTCATATCCGTCAGCAGCACCAGCACCTTTTCATTATTGTTTACAGCAAAATACTCGGCCGCCGTCAGTGCCATATCCGGAATCAGCAGACGCTCTACCGGAGGATTCTCGGTGGTATTCATAAAGCTGACGATACGGTCGAGCGCACCGGCATTGGAGAATACGTTCTTGAAGTAGAGGTAGTCATCGTTCGTCATACCCATACCGCCAAGGATAATCTTGTCGGTCTCCGCACGCAGAGCCACATTCGCCATCACCTGGTTGAAGGGCTGGTCGGGGTCGGCAAAGAACGGAATCTTCTGTCCGGACACCAGCGTATTGTTCAAGTCGATACCTGCAATACCGGTTGCAATCAGTTCCGAGGGCTGCTTACGGCGCACCGGATTCACGGATGGACCGCCAATTTCCACCTCCTCGCCTTCAATGGCCGGACCACCGTCGATGGGGTCGCCAAAGGCGTTGAAGAAGCGTCCGGCAAGCTGCTCGCTCACTTTGATTGTAGGAGCCTTGCCCAAGAATACTACCTCTGCATTGGTGGGAATACCTTCCGTACCCTCAAACACCTGCAAAGTCACTTCGTCGCCGGCAATCTTCACCACCTGGGCCAGCTTGCCGTTTACGGTCGCCAACTCGTCATACCCCACTCCGGTTGCCTTCAGCGAACACGTAGCTTTCGTAATCTGAGTAATCTTGGTATATATTTTTTGAAATGCTTTTGTTGCCATCTATTTATTTACAATTTAGCAATTTACTATTTACTATTTAAATCTCTGCCATCCTATTCTACTATTTTCCTATCTACAACCTCCGTACACCTGCATCCGCAAGGCAAATAGTAAATTGTAAATAGTCACATAGTACATCCTTAGGCTTTACGTTCCTCAACCAGTTCCTGCAACTGCTTATGGAACTTGTCGTATTCTTCCGACTTAAACTTCGAGTAGTTCATCTGCTTACAGATGTTAATCATTTTCTTGAAGTAATCCATTACTTCGTTGAAGTTGTCGAACTCAAATTCTGTATGACAGATTTCTATTACCATATTCAGAATCTCCTCCTGACGCTCCATCGGGGTCACGGCATCAATTTCATCAAAGGCATCCTGCTGCAGAATAACGAAGTCAATCAATTCCGATTTCCAGAAAGTCACGTGATACTCTACGGGCACACCGTCGTCACCCAAGATGTTGATTTGCTCGGCAATCTCCTTACCACGCTGCAAACGGGTCTTGATTTCATTCACCTTGCCAATCCACTCACCATTGATGTGCTTGGTGATATACTCTTCAAATTCAGGGTATTCTATATATTTGGAATACGAGTCAATCGGGTTTACGGCAGGATAACGCTTCTTGTCGGCACGGTCTTGCTCAAGGGCATAGAAGCAGCGTGCCACCTTCTTCGTATTCTCGGTTACCGGCTCCTTCAAGTTACCACCGGCAGGCGATACCGTACCGATGAAAGTAATGGAACCGGACTCGCCGTTGTTCAGCTTCACATAACCCGCACGGCCGTAGAAGTTGGAGATGATGGAGGACAAGTCCATCGGGAAGGCATCGGGACCGGGCAACTCCTCCATACGGTTGGACATCTCGCGCAATGCCTGCGCCCAACGTGAAGTGGAGTCCGCCATCAGCAGTACCTTCAATCCCATGCTTCGGTAGTATTCTGCAATCGTCATAGCCGTGTAGACAGATGCCTCACGGGCAGCCACCGGCATGTTCGAAGTATTGGCAATGATAATCGTACGTTCCATCAGCTTCCGTCCCGTATGCGGGTCAACCAATTCGGGGAATTCTGTAAAGATTTCCACAACCTCGTTGGCACGCTCACCGCAGGCAGCGATGATTACGATGTCCGCTTCCGCTTGTTTTGAAATGGCATGCTGAAGCACCGTTTTTCCAGTACCGAACGGACCGGGGATAAAACCCGTACCACCTTCCACAATCGGGTTTACGGTGTCGATTACACGCACACCGGTTTCCAGCAATTTGAAAGGACGCGGTTTTTCCTTATAGTTGGTCATGGCGCGCTTCACGGGCCATTTCTGTATCATGTTCACCCGGATGTCATTACCTTCGCTATCCGTCAGCACTGCAATGGTATCCTCAATGCTGTAATCACCTTCCTTTGCAATTGATTTCACGGTGCACACACCTTTCTGTTCAAAAGGCACCATGATTTTCAGAGGTTGGAAGTTTTCGTCCACTTGTCCCAGCCAGGCAGCGGCTTCCACTTGGTCGCCCACCTTTGCCAAAGGCACAAAATGCCATTTGCTTTCCTTATCCAACGGATACGTATATTGTCCGCGCTTCAGGAAAACGCCATCCATTTTATCGAGGTCGTTTTGCAGAC
>ENA-UEQL01002500-UEQL01002500.1-human-gut-metagenome-genome-assembly--contig:-NODE-2500-length-12203-cov-13.275029_pt1 | contig 12203 bp, 8 predicted proteins | sample MGYA00242905_ERZ507926 | MGnify/ENA primary metagenome ERZ507926 (study PRJEB26167, sample SAMN06115531) | human gut metagenome | host: Homo sapiens | place: China:Henan | collected 2015-09-09...
GGAGCAACGGAGGAGGAGAAACGGATGAAACGGCTGCTGGGACTGCTGATGGCGGTGATGGTGATGATGGGGGGAATGGCAAGTAGTGCGGAAACGGCACAACAGGAGGCAAGAAAAGAGCTACTGTTTAAGCATCAGCCTGATCAGATTGGGATTGTTACGCCGCTTCCCGATGGTAGACTGTTTGTTGAATCATTTGTGGAGGACACAGAAACGTCGGCATACCACTACATTGAGCTGTTTGCTCAAGAAGGCAGTTTGCTTTGCGCATCAGCAAGTGGATTTACGAACTTGGCAGAACCGTCAACCTATAGGCAAACCGTTCTGACAGCGGATTCGATTCAGTATGAATATTATCGTGACTTGGAATTGGATACCAATTACACCAGCGTACCTGATTTGGTGCGTGGGCGCTTCGTTTCGTCCGAATTGCAAACCTCGAACGACGCGAAGAAATACTATGCGGAAAATTGCATGCCGTTCGTCTGGAAGCAATATCCGTTTACGGGCAACGGGAAAATTCCGTTTTCGCTGACGAACGTCCAGACGGGAAAGACCGTGAGCGGCGCAACGGAATACGGCGCTCATGCCATTTGCACCGATGCGGCACAGCATTTCTATCTGATTGATGTGGACGGGGACACGCTGCAAGTTCGGCAGTATGATGCACAGTGCAAGCTGGCGCAGACCCTGCATTTTACGGATTTGCCGGGGACGCCGGGGTCAGCTGCCTGCGACGGAACGACCCTCTATCTGACGTTGTGTGCGCAGGAGACGGAAACCCTTGCCGTGATTGACCTGCCGACGGACAGCGTGACGCGCATGGCGGCAATGCAGTATCCGGCGGGCATCACGGCAAGCAGCGTCTTGTATGCTGCGGACGACAAACTCTTTGCAGCGGGCATTGCGCCGGATGGAACGGGCTGCCTGTGGGCGGTTAACCCGGATGGAAGCTGCGCGGAGACAGTCAGCCTGCCGGACGAAACGCTCTGGGTGGCGCCGCAGATGCAGGAGGGGCGCGTGGTGGCGCTGTCCCGCAGTGCGGACGGGCGAATCTGGCGCGAGGAATATCAGCTGGCGGAAGCGGCGCAGGAAATCCCCCTGACCGAGAGTGCGGACGACACGAACTTCTACACCTACACCGATGCGTCCGGGAACACCTACGACCTGTTTGAAATCGTCAAGTGGCAGGAGGACGAGAACCACCATGTCACGGCGGTGACGGGGCGCTTCGAGCGGGTTGTGACGGAGGAGGACTGCGAAACGGGCGCATATGCGGATGACGGGCAGACGGTGACGTTCCCGCTGGCGGCGGACTTTTCCGCCATGATGCTGGGCAGCATGACGGACGCGGACATGCAGCTTGTTCCCGTGACGGACTTGCGGGCGTGGTACATCAGCGCGTATCTGGATGACACAGCGCCCGAAAGCGGCGAAATTGTTTTCCAGCATGATGCTTCGCAGGAGAGTGAGACGTTCGACTTCTGGTTCATTACGGTGCAGATTAGGTTAAATGATGCGGGTGAAATAGCATACATGGAATATGTGTATGTTCCGTGGGCGTAATTACAAGTGGGGCAATGACGTAAATGATGCGTCATTGCCCCTTTTGTTAGTTAATCATGCTTTACATACTTGGACCATCCCCAATACTTCCAACGACCAGCCTTCATTTCGGTCAAGTTCGGACCGGAATCATTAGCAACACCATCGTTATATTTAGTCGCAATGTTAGAGTGAGAACTGCAAGACTGGTAAACCGCGTGTTTCAGTTCTCCGCGAAGAAGAACTTTGCCTGCGTATACACCCATGTGCGATTTCTTTGTGGAATCATCGCTACTCTGCTGAAACACCTCCATGCCGACTTTAAGGTCATCATAACTGGAAATCTTTCCCTTTTCAGAAAGATACCCGTTATATTCGGTGGTGCATCCATGAGCGCCTTGGTCACTGCGCGCTTTGTATGGATACCACGCGCAGTCGATGAGTTTCTTGCTTGCGTTGTATCCAGAACCATACTTCCAGCCAGAATTGCAGTAGCTTTCGAGATTCTGAATGTACTCCGTAACGGTGAGATTAGCGGTTGTAACCGATCCGGAAGCCGTTTCGCAGTTTTCCGGGTCAAGGTGAGTACCCAGAATGCTTTCGAGGGCGGTCAAACTGTTCTTTCCGAAAAGACCGTCCGCAGTCAGATTGTTTGCCTCCTGAAATTTCTTAACTGCGGCAAGCGTGTTGTTGCCATACTTGCCATCTGCCCCTTGCGTATCGTAACCCAAATCGGTCAATGCACTCTGAAGCAGCTTAACTTGGGAATGAGTCGTGCTGGTATCCTTTCGAAAATACCCATTCCCCTGATGAATGTTGTAAAGTTTTACCTTGCTGTTGTAACCAGAGCCAGTAATTTCAACTGCCATAATAGATTATCCTCCTTAAAATTTCAATGTGCTTTATTTTTACGGGCAATTTGCTTGCGCAGGGCGGCCCAGTCTCCCTCACAACCACATTCATCACATCCATCCCTCCTTTCGTTTCTTGAAAAGGAATACATCCGTTCTCAAAACGTTCGTTCTTGCGACCGAATGTTCCCTTTCGACGCGAAGCATATCACCATTCGGTTATTTTATCAAGCGAATTTTCGACCAATTGGGTATATTCATCATTTCCGACAATTTCGTAGTACTTCTTTTGTTCAAAACAGCAAACATATGTTCGTATTAAATGTAACAAAATCTATGTACAACTTCCCTTTTCCGCCGGATGATGATATAATGGAAGCAAACAGGGCGGAAAGCCCGGAGCAACGGAGGAGGAGAAACGGATGAAACGGCTGCTGGGACTGCTGATGGCGGTGATGGTGATGATGGGGGGAAGGGCAAGTAGTGCGAGCGCCGCCACCTTTTCAGCGTGGGAGGGCGACGTGCCGCACACAGTGGTCAGCGAAGAGGTGGCGGCGCAGATTGCGGAAGATACCGCAGTGGAAAACGGCTTTCGGTTGAATGACGTTACACTGATGCACGCAGTGACGCAGCTGGTGAAAGAAGATGGCACGGGACGCCCTGTTTGGGTGGTTTCGAGGACGTACAGGGACAATGACACGGAGCAGATTCATCAATATCATGCTGCGATTGATGCGCAGACGGGGGACATGCAGTACGACACCAAGTTCTATTTTGAAAAGGTGCACGACTGGGAAAACGAATTGCAGTGCGATAACGAATTTTGGCCGTATGAGAAGCGGTATCTGTTTGACCACCTGTATAATTTTACGCCTTCGATGGCAATGCCGGAGGAAAGTCTGCTGACGATGGAAGAGGTTCGCCTTGTCTGCGATTACAAAATTCGGGAATGGTCGGACTTCGCGATTTCGCAGGAAGAACTAAATAAGTACACGATGTCAGCAAGGTTCTATAAGAGTGAAGGCGACAGTTTGGGAAAATGGTTCGTTTTTTACTACTTGCTGGATGCAGATACGCCGCGCTATCAGCTGGAATTTGCATATCAGGTAAACTTTGAAGAAGGCACACTGGATGCAGTGGTTTATTCGTGGGAGGATGCCCAGCATTCAAGAGGATAATAATATGAAGCGGATACAGGCGCGAAGTCTGTACCCGCATGTTGTTAATACTCTTGATACTGCCCTTTCAAATTCCAGAGTTTCAGCTTGCTGTTCTTCCCGAAAATCCCATCAACGGTTAAGTTGCAATCTGCCTGAAATTCCTTGGCAGCAGCTTCTGTGTTAGCCCCATACATCCCGTCTGCACTTCCAACCTTTGTATAGCCAAGTGCCAGCAAATCCGTCTGGATATTACGGACACCAATATAAGTGGATGAGGCGTGAAGGCTCTTTTTCCAAGTGGTTGTGCCATAACGGGTTTCATAGGTGTTTTCTTGCGAAATCTCCGTATATGAAAGATATCTATAATCGACATAACCTTTAATGTCGGGGTCTGAGTAAAGACATACATACTGATCATAGCCGACAATTCCGGGAAGCTGTATGAGTTTGGTGCCACGAGGCAGATAATAGGTCGGTACGTCCAAATCTTTAGTGTAAAATTTAACAGTTTCTCCAACCGGAACTTTAACCCAAACGATTCGCCCGCTTGGCTTGGGGGTACTGCTATCAGAAGAACTGTTTGGAGTGACATAGGATTTGGAAACATAACCGACCTTACTGGCATCATCATTCCAGTAAGTTTCATACCAATCGTCGGTACGCATTTTAATTGGAATGACGGCTTTGTCTTTCACCTTGGGCAGCAATGAAATATGATGATACCAAGATATCTGTGCAAGCGGTACTTGCACAAATTCCCTGCCTTCATTCTCTAATTCTGCAAGTGTCGCTTGCAGAATTGGCAACTCCTTTAATTCTGCAAGTGGCACTTGCAGAATTGGGAAATCGGGATATGCTGACGCAAAGCGTTTCATATATCGCAAATTACGTACAGAATAGCCACGATCATCTGGATAGCGAGAGATTAAATCCTTCGACAGTTGCTCTATAACCTGTTTGCCCCAACCTTCCTGCTCCTGTTTCTGCAATATACTTTTGCCAATGTTCCAATACAGGGTCAAAGTTCCCACATTCACATTAAGAGCCGTATGGAGTTTGGCAGTATCAATTAGGTGCTCAATATCTTTACGCCATTGGGCATAACCATTTGGCAATAACGTGTTGCTTCCCCTGATTATTTCGTTCATAGTGCTACTCCTTGTCGATATTATTAAACGATATACTACGCAACTGAGCAAGTATCTCTTTCTCCAAATGGTGACTCTCTTCAAATTGTTGTGTCAGTGTGGCTTCATATTCACTCATTAGCTCGTTGAACTCCTCCTCAGTTATATCCACATAGTCAATCTTTATGTCGAAATACTGTCCTGCCGAGAGGCTGTAACCCTTCTCCTTTATTTCATCGTAGCTGACGGCAACAGAGAAGTCGTCCACGGCTTCCTTGTTCTGGAAAGTCGCAATAATCTTCTCAATCTCTTCGTCGCGCAGACGCACCTTCTTCAAACCGTTGCTGTCCTTGTATTCCTCACCAAGTTTGCTCGCGTCAATGAGCACCACTTTGTCGGCACTCTTGGACGCATCGAAGAACAACACAGACACATTCGTGCCAGTGTTGGCAAACACATTACTTGGCATCGATACACAACCATACACAATCTTATTGTCAACAATGTGCTTTAGAATTTTGTTCTCTATGCCACTCTTAGCGGTGATGAAACCTGTAGGAATAACGATGGCACCCTTGCCAGAACCAGACTTCAATGAGTTGATGACATGCTGGATGAAGCAAGTGTATATCGCCATGCTTTCCTTCTTCTTGGCAGGAACCTTTGGCACACCAGCCCAGAAGCGGGCAGGGAAAGCTGCTATTTTCTCACGAGTATCGCTAAAGTCCATCTTGAAAGGAGGGTTGCTCACTACATAGTCAAACTGGCGGAGACTCTGTCCGTCATCGCTCTTGTGATAAGGCGATACAAGTGTGTCGCCTTGCACGGCATGATCGAGTGATGATACCAATCCGTTGAGCAGCAAGTTGAGTTTGAGCATCTTGTTGCTTCGCTGCGAGATGTCCTGTGCGAAGATAGTACAGCAGTTCTCGCCTACTTGATGGGCAAGAGCCATAAGCAAGGTGCCAGTGCCAGCCGATGGATCGTAGCACTCCACGTTGTGAAGGTCGGCATTTTCGCCCACCAACAGACGCGCCATGATAGTGGCAATGGCGTGAGGCGTGTAATACTCGGCATACTTTCCGCCGCCAGCCGTGTTATAGTCCTTGATAAGATATTCAAAGATGTTGGCAAAGAAGTCGTAGTGCTCAGCGAATGCCTCCTCAAACGAGAAGTTGGCGAGCTTGTCCACCATGGCACGGGCAAAAGGCGCACGTTGTGCCACGTCTGTGACATATTGTGTTATAGGCTCAAAGAGCGGAATCTTGGTGTTCTGCGTGGTCTGTGTGGAGAATATTGCGAGGTTCTGCTCGGCAATGTCGCTCATCGTATTGTCGAAGATGAAGTCGAAGTCGCCCTTTGCCTGTTGGTTCCAAAGATTGGCTATCAAGTGCTCTGGCTTCAGGCGAGGGAGGTCGGGCGAGAGCGAAGCCCAAAGCATCATACGTTCCATATCGGAAAGTTGGCTATATGCCACCTCCCATTTCTCAGCCGTGCGTATCTTGGCTGCATAAGGACTCTTTGATGTCTTGAGGGCATAGCCAAACTTGTCATTCAGAAACTTGTACAGGAACACTTGCGTTATAATCTTGTATTCATTACCGTCGTTGCCCATACCGTATGTTGTGCAAGTGGCTTTCAAGGCATCGATGAGAGCCACGGTCTTTTCTCTTATAGTCATATTCATATTTAACTTCTTGGGTATGTTGTGTTATATTGGTTGATGTATTGCCGAGCTATGCGAGTCTGGATGAACGAGAAGTCATCCATCTGCGGCTCAATGGTGGGATAGTTGTAGAGAGCCTGTGCTATTTCCGTCATGACAGTCATTTCAAAATACTCATCTTTCTTCAGAATGTCGTTGCGGTCGTACACCTTCTGGTCTATCTCCGATTTTATGTCGGTGAGTATCGCCACAATGTTGTCGTCATAATAGCTGAATATGGCAGCTTTGTGCTCTGCGAAACGCCGCTTGTTCTCTTCGCGTATGCGCTTGTGCACATTGGCAAACTTAGTGTCGCCATTATATTTTTTCAGCAGACGGTTGTTGCTCTCCTGTAACTTCACAAGACGCTCGATGATTTCGTCAAGTTCCTTGCTTTCTTGATTGAACTTGGCTATGCTGTCCACCACAAATCCGTGCTCCTTAAACCTTTGCATGAAAGCATCACGCAGGGTGATGTATTCAGGGTCGTCAGGGTCGGTGTTTTCCGTAAACTTGCGTATGGCTACCGACCACTTGTCTTGCAACTCACGCCCTCCAGCTATCATCTTCATTTCCTCTTCACCTATTTTTGAGAAATTGAAACGGATGTCCTGCATGGCCTCATTGACAAGTTGCTTGGTCTCGTCGGACACGGCAAAGGCTTCCTTCTGGTTGATGATGTCAATGTGGTACTGCACCTCTTTTAGCATGTCGGGCAACTTGGTTATCTCCAGTTTGCTAAAAGCCTCCTTCAAATCGTCATCGCCAAAGGTGCGTACTATGTTGGCACAGTCCTTAGCTGATATGAGCGTTTTCTTCAAGTCGAGCAATATCTGCTTGTCCTCAATGGACGAAATCTCAGACGAGAATTCTTCTACGTTGTTTGTGGTGTAGTCGAATAGCGTCTGTCTGACATCGCGCATTTGACGTATCAGTTCGTCTGGATTCTCAATCACCTGCGAGAAGGTGTCGGTTGTGTGGTTGCCGTCTACTTCGTCTGGGTTGTTGAATCGACTCAACTCTTTAAGATAAGCCTCATTGGTTTCCTCAAAGTTGCGCTTTATGTTGGCAAAATCGATGACATAGCCATATCTGTTGTCCTTGTACGGACGGTTCACACGGGTGAGGGCTTGCAGCAGGTTGTGGTCCTTCAGTTTTCTACCGAAATACAGACGTTTCAGTCTGGGTGCGTCAAATCCGGTAAGGAGCATATTGAAGACAATGAGCAAGTCGATGGTCATGTTCTTCTTGAAGTCTTTGATGATTTGCTTGCGTGTCTCCTTGTCGTCGCTGTCGTGGAGTATCAGTCCCACTTTCAAAGGCTCCTTTTTCGTACCATACATAGGCACCGCTTCGGCAGCCATCCATATTTGGTTGCCCATCTTTATCTGTATGGGGTGCGACTGTCCGCCATCTGGTATGTGCTGAAAGGCTTCGTATAGTTTGCGTGCTTGCTCACTTGTCTCGCAAATCACCATTCCGCCCAAGGTTTCATCCCCTTGCATCTTACGGAATTGGTGTAAGTCGTCGGCAATGTAATGAGCCAGCTCACGTACATAACTTTCATGCTCTATTATTTGCGAACGCTTGATGTCTTTCTTTTGCACAAGCGTTTCAAGTTTGTCGTACACCTCCGAGAGACGTTCCTTGTATGAAGTCTCTATATCTTCACGTATTACTTTTAGCGTGTATCCATCGGCAATGGAGCGGTCGTAATAATAAGTGTGAAAATAGCGTTGGAACACAACACTCGAAGCGCAGTCGCTTTTTAGCAATGGTGTGCCTGTCAAGGCAATCTTGATGGAATTAGGATCGGCATCGAAAAGGTTTGCTAAGAAGCAACCTCCCGGCTTATAACCTCTGTGAGCTTCGTCCATTATGAAAATGCGCTGCAAGTTGGTAGCGTATGCAGGAAGACAGACCTTCTCCTTGTCTTCGGCAAAGCGTTGGATATTGACAACTGTAATCTCAGGCTGGCCACTATTGCCATCTTGTGCATGGTTGTTGCGGAACTGTGCCATCAGTTCGGCACGTGTGTTGGCTGTTGATACTACCAAGCCTCGTGCCTCAAACTCTTGCGTGGCCTGTTCCAACAAGTCTATTCTGTCGACAATGAAATAGAACTTCGCCACCATGTTGTGCTTTGCATAATAGTCAGAAAGGACATAAGTGAGGTAATAGGACAACGCGGTCTTTCCACTTCCCTGTGTATGCCATACCACGCCAGACGTGGCACCCTCTTTCAACTGCTCACGAATGGCCAAAGACGCAAACATCTGTTGATAGCGCATGATATGTTTTTGATCGGTGCTCTCAATCTTGCCGTCCACTTCCTTTTCCATTTTTACATAGGCTATACCATACTTGATGAGGAATAGCAGACGTTCTGGGCTACACATGGATGTAAGTATACGGTTTGTGGGTGTATTCACATCAAGGTTGGTTTGATATTCAGGCGTGTGGTGAATTACCTGACAGTTGAAATCAGACAGTATGCGCTTCTCCTCGTCTTGCTTGATGTTGTCGTATGGATATTCTTTTATATATGGTGCGACTGGGAGGTTGGATGGATTTTCCTCACGGAAACAGTTAAACGGAGCACTTTCTCTTGCAGCCGTACAATAGAAAGCGCCCTGTATAGGTACAATGCCTCCCATCGTGTCATACTCCATGTTGTTGGAGAATATCATTAGTTGAGTAATGTTAATGAACCGGCGGAACTTTCTGTTCGGGAAACGTTCGTGGTTCATTCGTTTACTCTCAGCCACCATGCCACCATGGTTGTTGGGTTTCTTCACTTCAACGAAGCAAAGTGGCAAGCCATTGACAAACAGAGTAATATCAGGGCGGAATTCGTCCTGACCATTCTTGCAGGTAAACTCAGCCGTGAAATGAAACGAGTTGTTTTGTGGATTATCAAAATCAATCAGCCGTACAGGTGAAACCGTAGTAAGTCGCTTATAGAAGGATTTGCCAAGGTCATCATTTGTCAGTTCTTGCCTTATGCTACGCAAGGCTTGTGCAAACTCTCCTTGTGCAGATGGATTCAATCGTTCAAACTGTTGTTTGAAAACATCAATAAGTATATTTGTGTCAGGGTCGTAAACACTACCAGCCATATCTTCACTGATTTTTCCGATATAGCCATACCCCAATCGTGTCAGATGCACCATAGCAGGCATCTGAACTCTTGTCGCTTCGTTGAACTTACTCATACCTACTTGCTAAACTTATTGGTAACCATTTTTATTTTAAGGCACATGTCCATAAGCCAGTCACACGCTTCATCCCATTTATCAGGATTGTTAATATCAAGATTCTTGCTTATAAGAAAACGGCTTGCTTTCTTTGCATTACGCCACTCGACGGTTGCGCCTAAGAAATCTTCTATTTCTTTCTTGTTGTCTAATAGAGAGTTATAGATATTCTTGTTATCTGGAATATAAAGCCCTGCATTGATGTCGTTCTTTTGGAAATGCACCTCCATACAAAGATGATATTCAGAACTCCCAATACTCAAGTCGTACCAATTTTGGGGATGCGCTTTCCGCTTTCTAAACGTATGCGCAAAATTAGAATTGTTTTCCCAACGGTCAACAAAATATTGCCAGAATTGCATTTGCCGAGATTGAGTGTTGGTAATTGACACATTCTTCATGGCTTTAGCCCAATCATTTGGGCGTTCTACTATATTGAATTTTGGTGCAGGTTCACTATTGCCTATTTTCCAAACTTCAATTTCTATCAAGAAGAATGCGGAACTGTCATCCGTATGTTGGTTAAGCCATTCTATCGCTTTTTTATGTTCATCGCGAGCTTTTCTGACTATCCATATAATTACCTCCGCATCTTTTCCTGATGCATACGTTATAATTTTTCCCAAGTGGTCATGATTAGTTTCTTCCAACTGGTTTTCAATAACAACTTTTCTTCCAGTTCCTTCTTCTGTTGCAAACAAGTCAACGCTAAAGTCACCAACATTAGATTCTTGTTCTTCCAAAACAAGTTCAATGCCGATAGCATCACTCAATGCAGCAAGATTTTCCTCTTTGGCAAGCCAAGGGGTGAAATCATTTGCTTCATGTTTCCAAATAGAACGCAAGTCTGTTATTTGTTCTAATTTACCTAATTTCATGACCATTTGTTGTTTAATCAAAATTTATAATCTCACTTACGTTGACATCCAACAATTCTGAAATGCGTTTCAGTGTTGCTAAATCGGGTTGACTGGTATTTGTACACCATTTAGAAACAGTTGTTTGGTTTACATTAAGCTGTTCTGCCAACCATTTGTTGGTTTTCTTTTTCTTGACCAACACCAACTTAAGTTGATTCAAATCTTCCATGTAGCTGTAATTATAATGAATTTAACGCAAAGATAATGATTTTGTGTGGTAAACGAGCTGAATCTGTGAAATATTTAAATTATTATAACAGACTGCACTTACCAGAAATAATCTTCTCATTGATTTCAATCTTATGCCTACCAGTTGTGGTACGTAGATTCTTTCTGATGGTTTCAAGCGTAGAGTTTGCAAACCATTCGTTGAATGTGTGCATCACAAACAATGCAGTAGCATCACCTCCAATGTTATATTGAAAGGCAATGTTCCATGCAAAATTCTTCAATGCTATCTGAGTGACAGATAGTCGTCTCTTGATACGAATGTCTGTTTGGGTGAGAGGTTGCTTGTTGGTGACAAAATAGCGAACACACTCACAAAGTTGGAATATCTCTGTTTCTTCAAAATCCAAACTCTTAAATGTATCTTTTGTGTATTTCAACACGGCTTGGAGCTTCGCTTCGTCTGCATTTTCTTTTTTCTGCACGTATTGCTGCTGCTCGTATTGATATTCTTGGTGAAACAATTCCATTCTTTGTTTCTGTATCTCTACATAATTAGGGGCGGTTGTTGCAATACTTGCAGCTTGAAATTCCATAGAAGAGCATTTTGACATAGAGGCGAACTTCTTGATAATTGGCGAACAAAGAATTGACAAGGTCTTTAAGCAAGCATAGATTGCCACCAATATGAAAACTGAAACTTCCATAGACACGGACCACACCAGCTTGCCCAAAAGTCCACCAACACCACCTTACCGCATAAATCGGCAAGCGACAGCATCTGCCCGTCACGCTGTGCCAACGAGAACACGGGAGCTATCCGTCCCGGAGCCAGACGCTGGCGAGTTTCCAATTCCTCACGGATGTCGGTCAACATCTCGCTATTCCTCACTGCCTCATCAAACAGCCCGAATACCCGCTCGAACTCGTCCAACTTCATCCCGTCTATCATGGGGGTCAAGTACAGCGCTGCCGCTTCCGATGACGGATGTGCCGCCATGATTTCCAGTTGTTTTCCGAATACCAACTCCCGAAAACGATCCTCTATCTCCTGCAACGTATCCGCCTTCCGCATCACCTCGTCCGTCAACTCCGCGTTGTCATCCAACGAAGCGAACCACTTTTCCAACCGTTCATAATCCTTGAACTCCGGCAATTTCCGTAACGAGAAATACACTTCATCCAGAAGATTACACACCTCCGTGTTTTTGCCGCCCGTGACTTTCATATCCCGGATAAAGAAACTTCCCCCGGTATTCCGTTCCAGATTTGCCCAATCACCTTGCAGCTTGATCGGACTATTCTCCAACACGATAAGCATATCCAACACTTCTTTCCCTTCCGGTACCACTCGCAAAGAACACGCCGCCACGAAAGGCGTCTTACCCTCGAAACGAAACTTTCCCCCGCTCATCTCGGCTGTATCTTCTGCGCAACCAATATGAAGCGGTGCTGAAGGCTTTCTATGAA
>ENA-UEQL01002502-UEQL01002502.1-human-gut-metagenome-genome-assembly--contig:-NODE-2502-length-12194-cov-4.183214_pt1 | contig 12194 bp, 12 predicted proteins | sample MGYA00242905_ERZ507926 | MGnify/ENA primary metagenome ERZ507926 (study PRJEB26167, sample SAMN06115531) | human gut metagenome | host: Homo sapiens | place: China:Henan | collected 2015-09-09...
GAGCCGTCGGTCAGCACCCCGGTGCCCCGACGCTCAAAAGGAATGGTGGGCCACTGGTACTTGCGGATGCCGCCGTAGTAATGGGTCTTGAAGTAGGCCAGCTCGCTGTCCTCATACAGGGGATTGGGTTTCAGATCCAGACGGGGAGAGTCGATATGGGCGGCGGCGATCTGGGCGCCCTCCGCCAGACTGCGGCGGCCGATGACGGCCAGCATCAGGCCCTTGTTTCGGTTGCAGGTATAGACCTTGTCGCCGGCAGACAGCGCCATGCCCCGCTTGTAGGCCACAAAGCCGTCTTACCGGCATCCAGAAATGCCTTGTAGACGGTGCAGTACGCCTCCATCTTCTCCAGCTCGGAGGCGCTCAGCACATCGTAGCCGTTGCGCTCGTCCTTCAGGAGCTGCTTCTTCAGGTTCTTCAGTTCCTCACTCATGGTCAGTTTCCTCCTCAAAAATATGTTGTAATCTCTGATAGGCAATGGTTTCAAATGCCTCCGGCGTGGCGGCGTCGTTTACCAGCACGTCGGTGCAGTGGGCACGGTAAAAGTCGTCGGGCTTCTGGGCCTGCACCCGCAGCCGGGCGTAGTCCTCCGGTATGCCGTCCCGGGCCATGATGCGGCGTACCCGCGTTTCCGCAGGCGCCAGCACCGCCACGGTGCGGCGGCAAAGGCGGGACAGGCCGCTCTCCACCAGATTGATGGCGTCGATACCGATGAGCGGCGCGTCGCTGTCATTGATGCGGCGCAGCAGCTCACGGGGCAGACGGTCAAAGATGATGGCGTTCAGCTTTTCCATGGCGGTCGGGTCACCGAACACGGCGGTACCCAGCCTCTGCCGATCCAATCCGCCGTCTGCGCCGAATACCGGGCCGAAGGCGTCGGTGATGGCACCGCGCAGGGACTCGTCGGTGCGCAGCAGCTCGTGGTACACGGCGTCGCAGTCCAGTACCAGTCCGCCCAGACGCTCCAGCGCCCGGAGGGCGCTGGTCTTGCCCGCACCGGTGGGGCCGGTGAAGCCGATGACCAGCGGCGACACGTCTACAACATGGAAGCCGGCGGCCTTTTTCAGGCGGTTGGACACCGCAAGACCCAGACCGGATTCATCGGGACACTGGGCGTATATCTCCGTCACATCCGTATCGTCGAAGGTACGCAGCGCGTCAAAAACGTGCTGCGCCTGTGCCAGCTTGTCGTCCACAGACCCCAGCCGGTGGACGATGTGGCCGGTAAACTGCGGGGCGTACTCATCAAAGCAGATGACGCCCGCCCCCTGCGGCAGATGCTCCCGTATGTAGGCGGCGCTGCGGCGGGCGGGGCCGGTGACCACCGTGACGGCGGCCTTGGGCGCGTAGTGGCGGTACTTCATACCGGGGGCGCGGGGACGCTCCCCCTCCCCCATTTTGCGGCGCACCGCGTCGTCTACCGCCACCTCGCCCAGCACCTGCTCCAGCACCTCCAGCGGCAGACCACCGGGACGCAGCAGACGGGGCGGCTGCACCGTCAGGTCGATGATGGTGCTCTCCACGCCTACGGCGCAGGGGCCGCCGTCCACGATGCCGTCGATCCGGCCCATCATGTCCTCCATCATGTGCTGGGCTGTGGTGGGACTGGGCCTGCCCGATGTGTTGCCGCTGGGCGCTGCCACCGGCACACCGGCGGCTTTGATGATAGCCAGCGTCACGGGGTGATCCGGGCAGCGGACGCCCACCGTCTCCAGACCGCCGGTGGTACGCAGGGGTACGATGTCCCGCCGGGGCAGGATCATGGTCAGCGGGCCGGGCCAGAACCGCTCCGCCAGCCGATAGGCGGCGGGCGGCACGTTCTGACAGTACCGCGCCAGCCAGTCCGCCGAGGGGACGTGGATGATCAGGGGGTTATCCTGCGGGCGGCCCTTGGCCTCGAAGATGCGGCGCACCGCGTCCTCGTTCAGCGCGTCAGCACCCAGACCGTACACCGTTTCTGTGGGGATGCCCAGCAGACCGCCCCGGCGGAGGATGGCCGCCGCCTCCGCCACGGCGTTTTTATCCTGTTCCGGATGGAATATCTTGGTTTCCAAGGAAATTTCCTCTTTTCGGCAGTTTACTTACAGACCCAGATCCTCGCCCACCAGAACGACCTTGATGCGGCGCTCCGGCATACAGAACCGGGTGATGACCAGCTTGGAGCAGATGCAGTCGGGGCTGGTGCAGTCGCCGCACTGTCCCGTAAGGCCGCAGGGCGTTTTGACCCCGAACCGCTGGGCGTTGGCGGGCGCCGCCACGTTCCGGGCGCGGGCGACCGCGTCGTCCAGCGTACCCAGCACCTTGTTCATACCGGCAATGACCACCACCTGACGGGGGCCGAAGCACATGGCCGCCACGCGGTTGCCGTTGCCGTCGATATTCACCAGCTGGCCGTCCTTGGAGATGGCGTTGCTGCTCATAAGGAATGTGCCGCAGGTCAGCGCCTGACGCATGATAGCCTGCTTCTCCTCCGGCGTCTGGGCGGTATCGCGGTCAAGGAGGGTATAGCCCTCCTGCGCCATACGCTGCTTGATGCCCAGCTCGTCCACGGTCATGGCGCCGCCCCAGGACACAACATCCGTCTTCGGGGTCAGCTCCAGCACCTTCTCCACAGCCTCGGCGGCGGTGGAGCAGTAGTACGCCTCGAAATGGCGCTTGTTCAGCGCCTCCGCGGTCTTGGGGCCGGAGAGGTCATACATCTTTTTCTTGTACTGGTTCACGGTCATTCCTCCTTGCTTTCTTGCAGTCTCTGCGCCTGATCGTTGAGGATCAGGGCGTCGATCATATTGTCCAGCTCGCCGTTCATGATGGCGGCGATATTGAAATTCTTGTTCTCCCCCGTGAGCCGGTGGTCTGTCACGCGGTTCTGCGGGAAGTTGTAGGTGCGGATCTTACCACTGCGGTCGCCAGTACCCACCTGACTTTTGCGGGTGGCGGCAATAGCGGCGTTCTGTCGCTCCTGCTCCGCCTCGTACAGCTTGGAGCGCAGGATCTTCATGGCGCGGTCCTTGTTCTTGTACTGGCTGCGCTCGTCCTGACACTCCACCACCGTGCCGGTGGGCAGGTGGGTGATGCGGATGGCGGACTCGGTCTTGTTGACGTGCTGGCCGCCTGCGCCGCTGGAGCGGTAGGTGTCGATCTGCAGATCCTTGGGGTCGATGGAGAACTCCACCTCCTCCGCCTCGGGCATGACGGCCACGGTGGCGGCGGAGGTCTGGATACGGCCGGAGGACTCGGTCTCCGGCACGCGCTGCACCCGGTGGGTGCCCGCCTCGAACTTCAGCCGGGAGTAGGCGCCCGCCCCCTCCACGGTGGCCACGGCCTCCTTGACGCCGCCCAGCTCCGTCTCGTTGAGGGACACCACGTCCAGGGTGAAGCCCCGGCGCTCGGCATACATGGAGTACATCCGCAGCAGGTCGGCGGCAAACAGCGCGCCCTCCTCGCCGCCGATGCCGGCCCGGATTTCCAGCACCACGTCCTTGTCGTCGTTGGGGTCACGGGGCAGCAGCAGGCGTTTCAGTTCATCCTCCAGCCGCTCCCGCTCCGCCTTGGCGGCGGCCAGCTCCTCCTGGCCCAGCTCCTTCAGCTCGGGGGCGGACAGCATCTCCGTGGCGGCGGCCATATCGGCCTCCGCCCGGGCGTAGGCCCGGTATGCCTCCACCACCGGCGTCAGCTCCTTCTGTTCGCGGCTCAGCTTCGTCATGGCCGCCCGGTCGCTGTACACCGCCGGGTCGGAGAGCTGGCGCTCCACCTGGGCCAGACGCTGGGCGATCTTTTCCAGCTTATCCAACATGGCCGCTCTCCAGATACTGCTGCACGTCGGAGATGAACTTGTCCCGCCAGAAGGTATAGCCCACGCTGCCGGGCTGGAGAGAGACCTCCAGAATGTGCTTTTCGGCGGTATAGAGATCCATCTGGTCATAGACGCTGACGCTGCGGCGGTTACTGCTGCGGGTCAGCACATAGGCCACGCGGGACATCTCCAGGCCGCGGCGCTTCAGAAGGCCGCGGATGGGGCTGGAGCAGCGGCCGCCCCACACGGGGGTGCCCACGATCACCAGCTTATAGTCCTCGATATTCCGCTCCGTGGTGAAGGGCTTCAGCGGCGCGGTGGTGCGGCGCATGGCGTCCATTCCCGCGTGCAGCCGTCCCCGCCAGCCGTTGCGGTCGGCGCCGTCGTCGATGGCCACGATCTCCGCGCCCACCGCGTCGGCGATCTCCTTCATGGCGCGGCGGGTGTTGCCGCTGAATGAGTAATAGATACACAGTACGTCGCTCATAGTCAAGATTCCTCCAATGCCAGGGACAGCTCCTCCCAGCGGGCCATTTCCTGCTCCAGCCGGGCCTCGGTCTCCTGCTTCTGCGTGAATAGTTCGTTCAGCCTGCCCGCGTCGCAGGCGTTGGCGGCCATGGCCTCGTCCAGCGCCGCCAGCTCCTTTTCCAGCCGGGCAATGCCGGTCTCGCAAATGGTGAGCTGCCGCCGGGCCGCCTGCTGGCTGCGATTGCCGCGGCTCTGGCGGGTGTCGCCCTTCTTTACCGGGGCCGCCGGTTCCGGCTTCGGCTCCGCCGCCTTCATGGCGCGGTACTGGGCAAAGCCCATGGGATAGTCGGTGATGGTGCCGTCCGCCAGCTCCCAGATGCGGGTGGCGAAGCGGTTGATGAAATAGCGGTCGTGGCTGACGAACAGCAGCGTGCCGTCAAAGGCCTCCACCGCCTCCTCGATCCACTCCCGGCTGGCGATGTCCAGATGGTTGGTGGGCTCGTCCAGGATCAGGAAGTTGATCTCCTCGTCCATCAGCATGCACAGCCGCAGGCGGCTCAGCTCACCGCCGGACAGGACGCTGACGGATTTGAACACGTCCTCCCCCTGGAACTGATAGGCTGCCAGCCGGTTCCGGGCGCTCTGGGGCGTGATGTTCTTCTTGGCGTACAGCATGGTGTCCACCAGATTCCGCTCCGGGTGGTCAAAGTGGATGACCTGCTCCAGATAGGCCCACTTCACCGACGGGCCTAAGCGAATGGAGCCGCCGTCGCAGCTCTCACGCCCCGTCAGCATGTTGAGGAGCGTGGTCTTGCCGGTGCCGTTGTCGCCGATGAGGGCGATGCGCTCGCCGCCCTCCACCCGCAGGTATACATCGGAGAACAGCGTCCTTTCGTCGAAGGACTTCGTCACGCCCCGGAACTGCAGCACCTCGTCGCCCTTAAACTCCCGGCTGGCGAACCGGGCGTCCATCTTTTTGGCCTTGGTGGGTTTGGCGGTGGTGCGCATGCGCTCGATGCGCTTTTCCATGCTGAAGGCCCGCTTATGAAGGGCGTCGTTGCCCATGACGGCCCACAGGTGCATCTGCTCGGCGGCGTTTTACAGTTGCTGGATCTTGGCCTGTTCCTTCAGATACTGCTTCATCCGCTCCTGATAGCGGCGCTCCTTTTCCACGGCGTAGAAGCTGTAATTGCCGGAGTAAAACTCCGCTTTGCCGTCCAGCACCTCGATGACGCGGGACACGGTGCGGTCCAGGAAGTACCGGTCATGGCTGATGGCCACCACCGTGCCGCGGAACTTGCGGAGATACTCCTCCAGCCATTCCGTGGCCTGTAAGTCCAGATGGTTGGTGGGCTCGTCCAGCAGCAGAATGTCCGTGTCCTCCAGGATCAGCCGTCCCAGATTCACGCGGGTCTTTTCGCCGCCGGAGAGCTGGTCAAAGAGCTTCTGGCGCATGTCGCCGTCGATGGACAGGCCGTTGGCCACCTTGTTCTTGGCGGTGGCGGTGTCGTAGCCGCCCAGCGCCTCGAAGCTGGCGGTCAGGTGATCGTACCGCCGCAGCATGGCGCTGTCGCTCTCGCCCTTTGCCATCCGGTCGGTCAGCTCGTCCATTTCGGCCTTCAGGGCCTGCATCCGCTCGAAGGCGGAGTCCAGCACGTCCTCCACCGTGTATCCGGCGGGATAGACGGGGATCTGGGAGATGAGCCCGATCCGCCGCCCGGTGGCGATGACGATCTGGCCGCTGTCCGGCTCCAGTTCGCCGGTCAGCAGACGGAACAGCGTGGTCTTGCCCGCGCCGTTCTTACCCAGCAGGCCCACACGCTCGCCGGTGTCCACCTGAAAGGTGATGCCGTCCAGTATTTTCTTTTCCAGGTCGAAGGACTTGACAACGTCCTTCACAGAAATGTCTACCATAAAAATTTACTCTGTCGATTCCAGATCCTTTACAATATCGGTGAAATGCATGGCGTGAGACGCCTTCACCAGCACCACCGTTCCGGCGGTGAACGCCGCCCGGATGGCGCTCAGGGCATCGGCCACCGTGGGGAACCACAGGACGTCGGGGTTGGCGTCCTGAATCGCCTTGGCCTTGGGGCCGACGGCCACCACGGTATCCAGTCCCAGGGTGCGGGTCAGCGCACCCATATCCCGGTGGGCCTGCTCCGTCAGATCGCCCAGCTCGCCCATGTCGCCCAGCACCGCCATGCGGCGGGGATGCTCCGTCTGTGCCAGGATACGCAATGCCTCCGCCATGGCCTGGGGGTTGGCGTTATAGCAGTCGTCGATGATGATGCGGCCGCCGCCGCAGCGCACCAGGTGCATCCGGCTGCCCACGGGACGGTAGGCGGCGATGCCGGACAGCAGCTCCGCCTTGGTCAGGCCCAGATGTTCGCCGATGGCGATGGCCATGGCGGCGGGATAGATCATGTACGCGCCGGGGGAGGGGATGGCTACCTCGTACACCTCCCGCTTTGTGGTGACGGTGCAGGTGACGCCCTCAATGCCGTGCTCGGCCACATTGGTGACCCGGACGTCGCAGCGCTCATGCCGGCCGCACAGCACCGTCTCAAAGGGCAGCGTCAGACCGGACAGCAGCTCGTCGTCGCCGTTCAGCACGGCGAGACCGCCCGGCTGCAGATTCTCGAAGATCTCGCACTTGGCCTGCAGGATGCCCTGCCGGGTGCCGCCCAGGTTTTCAATATGGGCGTCGCCCACGTTGGTGATAACGGCCACGGTGGGCCGTACCATCTCGCCCAGATAGCGGATCTCGCCGAAGTGGTTCATGCCGGTCTCAATGACGGCGGCCTGATGCTCCGGGCTGAGATTCAGCAGCGTCAGCGGCGTGCCGATGGCGTTGTTGAAGTTGGCCTGGGTCTTCAGCGTGGAAAAACGCTGGCTCAGCACGGCGGCAATCATCTCCTTGGTGGTGGTCTTTCCGGCGCTGCCGGTGACCTGCACCATGGGAATATCAAACTTCGCCCGATACCACGCCGCCAGCGCCTTCAGCGCTTCCAGCGTGTCGGACACCTGAATGTAGAATTTATCCGGCAGCAGGGAGGCGGGCTTTCTGGCCGTCAGGCAGCCTGCCGCGCCGCGCTCCAGCGCCGCGTCCAGATAGTCGTGGCCGTCGAACCGCTCACCCACCAGCGGGACGAACAGCGCCCGGTTGGGGATGCTGCGGCTGTCGGTGGAGACCTGGGTCACCACCGCGCCGCTCTGTTGCAGCAGCGTGCCGCCCACGGCGGCGCACAGCTCCTTTACGGTGCAGCCGGTCATCTGTATTCCGCCTTTCTGGCCTCAATGGAATCCCGCACGATCTTCTCGCACAGGTCGGCATAGCTGAGCCCCACCTGGGCCGCCTCCTGGGGTACCAAACTGGTGGGGGTCATGCCCGGCAGAGTGTTGATCTCCAGGCACCAGGCCTTGCCCTCATCGTCCAGCAGGAAGTCGCTGCGGGAGTAGACGGCCAGACCCAGCCCCTGATGGAGCTTCAGGGCCATCTCGCCCACCTGACGCCACTCCTCGTCGGAGATGGGCGCGGGGCAGATCTCCTGTGCGCCGCCCTTCTGATACTTGCACACATAGTCGAAGTATTCGCCCTTGGGGATGATCTCCACGGCGGGCAGATAGGTGTCGCCCAGCACGGCGATCTGGATCTCGCGGCCCTTGATCTTCTTCTCCACCACCACATGGCCGCCGTAGGGCAGCAGGTCATAGAGGGCTTTCTTCAGCTCCTCGCGGGTGTCGGGCAGGGCCATGCCGATGGAGCTGCCGCCGTTGACCATCTTCACCGCGCAGGGCACCATCAGCTCCCGGGTCAGGCGGGGAATGTCGTCCTTGGTATAATGTACGTCCACCCACGGGGCGGTGCGGATGCCCAGAGAATCCATCATCCGCTTGGTGACGGCTTTGTCCATGGCCATGGCGCTGCCCAGATAGCCGGAGCCGGTATAGGGCACGCCCACCAGGTCAAGGGTCGCCTGGATGCGGCCATCCTCGCCGTTGGCGCCGTGCATGGCCAGGAAAACCGCGTCGGCCATGGCGCAGACCTTCAATACATCCTTGCCCAGCAGGGAAGGACTCTTGTCCTGCCGCGCAGCACGGACCGCCTCCAGATCAGGGGCCGTCTCCTCGATGGCCACCTTTTCCAGCAGGCCGTCGGGCGCGTCGAAAATATCCTCCAGAGAGCCGTGATAGTTCTCCAGACCCATGAACATATCCACAAAAATGGCCTGGTGGCCCTTTTCCCGCAGAGCGCGGCACACGCCGCTGCCGCTGACCAGGCCCACATGACGCTCGGTGCAGAAGCCGCCGGACAAAACTACGATCTTCATGATGAAAGACCTCCTTAAAGAACAAATACCCATACGATACCTATTATATCAATTTGACAGTATAGCATATTCTCCGGGAAAAGACAACATACTTTCGCCAAAAGGGATTTTTGGTGAAAAATGGTATCAAAAACGGCATGGTAGACATAAATTTTGAAAAAGTCGGAGAAAATACGGCCTTGATATTGCTTTTGTAAAATTTTATGGTATACTAATGCTGTAACTGTGCGTTCATCTTTCTACATCATATAGTATATGTGGTGTATGAAGTTTTCTGCCCTGGGCATGATAAGTGTCGGACACAGCGTCCGGCCACGGTACTCCGGCCGCTGCCCACGGGCCTTTTGATCAGTCGGATGTAAGAGAGGGTGCAAATCTTGAATAAATATATTGTTAACGGCGGCCGTCCCCTGTATGGTGAGGTCACGGTCAGCGGCGCGAAAAACGCGGCGGTGGCCATTATTCCTGCCGCTTTGATGGTGGACGGCGTATGCCGCATTGAGAACATTCCCCAGATCAGCGATGTGACGCTGTTCTTCTCTATTCTGGATGAGTTGGGCGCGAAGGTGCGGATCCTGAACCGCCACGCGGTGGAGCTGGACTGCCGCGCCATCCGTTCCACCCGCCCCAGCTATGAGCTGGCGCGGCGGATCCGGGCCAGCTATTACCTGCTGGGCGCGCTGCTGGGCCGCTTTGGCGAGGCCACGGTGGCCATGCCCGGCGGCTGCGATTTCGGCGTGCGGCCCATCGACCAGCATATCAAGGGCTTTACCGCCATGGGCGCGCAGGTGTCCGTGGAGGGCGGCTACATCAACGCCCGGGCCAAGAACGGTCATCTGAAGGGGGCCAACGTCTATCTGGACGTGGTGTCCGTGGGCGCCACCATGAACATCATGATGGCGGCGGCACTGGCCGAGGGTACCACCATCATCGAAAACGCCGCCCGTGAGCCCCATATCGTGGATCTGGCCAACTTCCTGAACTCCATGGGCGCGGACGTGAAGGGCGCGGGCACGGACTCCATCAAGATCCGCGGCGTCAAGCGTCTGAACGGCGGCAGCTATGCCATCATTCCCGACCAGATCGAGGCGGGCACCTATATGGCAGCCGTGGCCGCCACCGGCGGCGAGCTGCTGATCCGCAACGTGATCCCCAAGCACATGGACTGCATCAGCGCCAAGCTGATGGAGATGGGCGTGGAGATCGAGGAGAACGGCGACGAGATGCTGGTGCGGCGCACCGGCCGTCTGCAGCGCACCAATATCAAGACCATGCCCTATCCCGGCTTCCCCACGGATATGCAGCCTCAGATCGCCTCGGTGCTGGCGCTGGCCGACGGCACCAGCCTCATCACCGAAAGCGTGTGGAACAACCGCTTCAAGTATGTGGATGAGCTGAAGCGCCTGGGCGCCCGCATCCAGGTGGACGGCAAGATGGCCGTGCTGGAGGGTGTGGATCATTTCACCGGCGCACCGGTGCAGGCACCTGACCTGCGGGCCGGCGCGGCGCTGGTCATCGCGGCCCTGGCCGCCCACGGCACCACCGAGATCAGCCATGTGCAGTATATCGAGCGCGGCTACGAGGACATCGTGGGCAAGCTGCGGGCTGTGGGTGCGGACATCTCTATGGTGGACGAACCGGAGGCGGAGAAGGACGAGGCCCGTATCGGCTGACCAACAAACACATACCCAGCGTCTGCCCGGCGATACCGGCGGGCGCTGCGTTACTTTTACGAGGTGGACATATGCAGCGGATCACCGTGCTGTGCGTGGGCAAGCTGAAGGAGAAGTTCTATGCCGACGCGGCGGCGGAATATTGCAAGCGGCTGAGCCGGTACTGTAAGATCGAGGTAACGGAGCTGCCGGAGACGCGCCTGCCGGAGGATCCCTCCCCGGCGGAGATCAAGAGGGCGCTGGCGGCTGAGGCCAACGCCATCCGGCAGAAGCTGGAGGGCGGCGCGGTGGTGGCCATGTGCATCGAGGGGCAGACCTGCTCCAGCGAGGCGCTGTCCAAAAAGCTGGCGGCCTTCGCGCTGGAGGGGAAGAGCAAGATGACGTTTCTGATCGGCGGCAGCTTCGGGCTGGACGAGACGCTGAAAAAGCAGGCCGACTGGCGCTTGAGCATGTCGCCCATGACGTTCCCCCACCATCTGGCCCGGGTGATGCTGCTGGAACAGATCTACCGCGCGTACCAGATCACCGAGGGCACGCGATATCATAAATGACGAGGGAGGTTTTACGATGAGTTTTTGGGAAGATATGGCTTCCGGCTGGTGCTTCCATAAAAAAGAGCTGGACTGGCCGTTGGAGGAAAGCGGCGAAAAAGTGAAGGCCGTGCTGCTGAAGGAGACTTTCGACTCCCCGGCGGAGTCCGACATGGTGATCTCCATGCTGGCGGCCTACGGCATCCCCTGCTTCAAGTACTATGATAAAGACGGCGGCGCGGGAAAGGTCATCAACGGCTTCTCCGGCTACGGCGCGTCGCTGTATGTGCCCCAGACCATGCTGGAGGAGGCCAAAAATATTCTGAACGCACAAGCGGTAGAGGAGGACGAAAACGATGCTGGATTACATGCGTGAGTACGAAAAGTGGCTGCAAAGCGGCGCCCTGACGGCGGACGAGGTGCAGGAGCTGCAGTCCATCGCCGGAGATGAGAAGGAGATCGAGAGCCGGTTCTACGGCCCGTTGGAGTTCGGCACCGCCGGACTGCGGGGCACCATGAAGGTGGGTTTGCACCAGATGAACGTGTACGTCATCCGCTGGGCCACCCAGGGCTTTGCCAACGTGATCTGCGCCGAGGGCGAGGACGCCAAAAAGCGGGGCGTGGCCATCTGCATGGATTGCCGCCATCACTCCATGGAGTTTGCACGGGCCGCCGCCGAGGTATGCGCCGCCAACGGCATCCATGTGCGCATCTTCGAGTCCCTGCGCCCCACGCCGGAGCTGAGCTTCGCCGTGCGGGAGTACGGCTGCCAGGCGGGCATCAACGTCACCGCCAGCCACAACCCCAAGGAGTACAACGGCTATAAGGTCTATTGGGAGGACGGCGCGCAGCTGCCGCCCCATCACGCCGCCGCCATCGCCGCGGCGCTGGAGAAGATCGACATCTTCACCGGCGTGAAGCGGATGGACTTCGACGAGGCCGTCAAGGCCGGGCTCGTCGAGACCATGGGCGACGAGACCGACCGCAAGTTCATGGCCAACGTCATGGATATGGTCAACGACTACGACTCCGTCGCCAAGGTGGCGGACACCTTCCAGGTGGTGTATACCCCCTTCCACGGCTGCGGCCACAAGCTGGTGCCGGAGGCGCTGACCCGTTTGGGCATCAAGCATCTGCACTGCGTGCCGGAGCAGATGGTCATCGACGGCGACTTCCCCACGGTGGTGTCCCCTAACCCGGAGAATCCCGAGGGCTTCTATCTGGCTATCGCCCTGGCCGACAAGGTGAAGGCCGACTTCATCGTGGGCACCGACCCGGACAGTGACCGTGTGGGCATCATGGTACGCAACAAGGAGGGCAAGTTCCAGCCCGTCAGCGGCAACCAGACCGGCGTGCTGCTGAGCGATTACCTGTACGGCGCCATGAAGCGCAGCGG
>ENA-UEQL01002503-UEQL01002503.1-human-gut-metagenome-genome-assembly--contig:-NODE-2503-length-12193-cov-9.337735_pt1 | contig 12193 bp, 7 predicted proteins | sample MGYA00242905_ERZ507926 | MGnify/ENA primary metagenome ERZ507926 (study PRJEB26167, sample SAMN06115531) | human gut metagenome | host: Homo sapiens | place: China:Henan | collected 2015-09-09 | study...
ATTGAGGGAGGTTACGTAATCATCAAACGCACTCATAGAAAGTGAAACTTCTCCAGAGGTTGTTACATCAGCTAACAGAGCTGTGTTTTTTGCCAATGTAGATATGTTACGGGCATACGAACGCAATATTGCACGAGTTGTCCGTTCATCCCTTTGTACGCCATCCACTCTGGAGATATCGTCCCGACAGATGGCATCAACATAATTGCGTGCAATAAGTAGCTTTGCCTTATCACTCTTCATATTAAGAAATGCTGGCCATCCGCCACGACAAGCAGCATAAATCAAGTCTTCAATCTTCATATCTGAAGTGATGCCGTCTATGTCCAAGTCTTTATTATCAAACAATTCTTTGAGTGAAATCTTTCCGTTAGACTCTCCCGATTCCCATAAGCTCATTGGCAACATCTTCATTCGTGATATTCTACCCGTACCAGAATGATGAATCTTGCTTCTGTCAACGACAGTAGATCCTGTAAGAATGAACTGTCCTGGAACCTGGCGTTTGTCCACCATTGTACGCACTGCATCCCAAAGAACAGGAGCATCCTGCCATTCATCTATTAGACGAGGTGTCTCACCCATCAACAACAATGATGGTTTTGAAGCAGCAGTTGCAGCGTATTCTTCCTGCATCTCTGTGTCCTGCATCTTTATGACACTTTTGCTCAATTGCTCTGCAGTTGTTGTCTTTCCGCACCACTTAGGACCCTCTATTAGTACTGCCCCAAAAGCCTCAAGACGCTCTGCCAGTTGAAGGTCTGCAATTCTATGTGAATAACTCATATTGTAACCACGGTTTGATTGTGTATGCAAAGTTAATGACATTCAGTTGTATATGCAAGCAAAAACTAATATTTGTGCATATTTAGTGCGATGAATTGTGCTGTTTTGTAACTAACTTTTGCGGTAATTTGTAACTAACTTTTGCGGTAATTTGTAACTAACTTTTGCGGTAATTTGTAACTAACTTTTGTGGTACACTTTTGCAGCGGTTGAGTACGTGTTTTGCTTATCGTTGCTTGACCAAGGTCAAAATCGGCTGCACATTTACAGCACGTTCCGAGAGAAGTCAGCAGAGGTCATAGTACCCTGTCTATATGGAAGGAAATAGTAAATCACCGCTACCTTGATAGTCTTTTGTAGTCAGATGCCCGAAAAGGAACTCTCTATTCACACGATAGGACGGAATCCGACAATAGAATCGAAGTGACGTGCCTCGAAGGGATGCCGGAAAAACAAAAGAGGGAGGAAAACGGCTTTGTTTTCCTCCCTCTCAATTTGTCTGTCGCGTTGCTATTGCTTTGCGTTGCGCTTGATAGAGTCGTAGATGTAGTCGAAGATGTTGTAGCGGGCACCAATCTTTGAGAACGCCGGGTTGTTGCGGCTTGGGCAGACGCGGTTGCTGAGGAAAATGTAAATCAGGTCTTCCTTCGGGTCAACCCAGAACGATGTGCCAGTGAATCCGGTGTGTCCCACCACTTCCGCACTTGCTGCATCCGTTATCGAAGAGTAGCTCGGACGCTTGAAGTTAGGCTTGTCAAATCCGAGTCCGCGGTGCGAATTGAGCGATCTCATTGTCAGGAACGTGTTGACAGTAGACTGCGAGAGGATGCGCTCGCCGCCATACATTCCTCCAAACAGCCACATCTGGCACAGTTTGGCAAGATCGTTGGCGTTGGAGAAGAGTCCGGCATTTCCTTGTATGCCGCCGGAGAATGCCGCTGTCTCGTCGTGGACAACGCCGCGGATATATCCTTCGCGGAAATACTCGTCGAGCTCTGTCGCTGCGATTTCTTTTTCAGGGAAGAAGTCGAGCGGGCGGTAGACGGTGCGGAAAGCGCCGATGCGGTGGAAAATGTTGTCGTAGACATAGCGGTCGTGGCGCACTCCGGTCACGTTCTCCTCCGCCTGACGGAGCAGGCAGAAGTTGAGGCAGCTGTACACATAATTGTGGTTTGTGCGCTGGCGCTCGTTGTAGATCATGTTCATCACCGAGTCCATCGTGATTTGTCCCACCCATAGGTTCTTGCCAATCTGCACGTTGAATTTGTCGGTGCGTTTAGGCGAAGTGATGTCGGAGCGCACGTGTGCAGTGTTGTTGATATATGCGCCTCCGGCAAACCGCTTGTAGTTGGCTGATTTCTTGCCCACGCTGAGCGCGCCGGTGTAGCTTTTAGGGTCGGTCATTTGTTCGTAGATGCTCAGCGACGGTGGCATTCCCGTTTCGTGGAAAAGCAGGTCGCGGATTGTCAACACGCCTTTCGACGAGCCTTTCAGTTGAGGAATATAGTCGCTGAGGAAACCATTGATGTTTAGTTTCTTGTCGTCGACGGCTTTCATGATGCCCGACAGGGTTCCAGTGGCTTTCGACACAGATGCAAGGTCGTAGAGCGTGTTGCCGTTAACGGCGTCGTCTTTTCCGTTGTCGGTGTATCCGTAACTTTTCTTTACAACGATTTTTCCGTGGCGTGCCACAATTACTTGGCAGCCAGGGAAGGCTCCTGCCTTCACGCCGAGGTTGGCGATTGAGTCGATTTGCTCTACGAGTCTCTGGTCAAGACCTACGGCTTCAGGCACGTCGTAGCCAAGGCGTGACGCCATCACAGTGACGCCGTCGCCAACTTTTGCAACTCCGGCAACGCTTACCGGCATACGGCCAGTGGCGTCGCTACCGCCGAACACCACTTGTGCGGCATATTCCTGAGCAAAGGCATGGTCTTCGTAAGCCTCGATTACAGCCGCGCTTCCGGCTATCTCCTCGCTGAAGTCGGCAAGGTCGTAAGGCTTGATGAAGAACACAAGAACCACTTTGCTCTTTCCGGCTTTCGCGATGGCTTTCGCGATGGCACGCTTGGTGCCGCCGTTGTTGTTGAACACACCGATTACCAATGCCGATGCGCTGTCGTTGTCTTCTGCCCACGACTCGGCGTTGTGTTCGGTGAGATGGTGGGTGGTGATGTCGGTGTAGAGGGCGCATGTCTGAGTGAACACCTTCGCGTCGTCGACTTTCTCTCCAGCCACAGCCACGCTCACCTTGTTTTCAAGATGCTTCACCGGCAGGCAGTCGCCGTCGTTTTTCACTATGGTCATCGCCGCTGCGTAGAGCTTGCGCAGCACGAGCTGTGCGTGGCGCGAGTTGATGCGCTCCATCATACCGTCGATGTTGACAGGCTTGTAATTGTTGAGGCCGAGAGCGTATTTGTATCTCAGCACTTTCTTGCACGTCAGCTCGATTGACTTTTGCTTATCGCCGCCTTGATTGTAGTAGTCGAGAAGCTCGTTGAAACTTTTTTCGAGATTGTACGGTTCAAGAAGCACGTCGGCACCTGCGAGGAAAGCCCTCAGTCCGTTAGGATTGCCCGACTTCCTTGCCCCCTGCATTGTAAGCGCGTCGGTAAACACCAGTCCGCCGAAGCCTAATCTCTGTTTGAGCAAACCTGTGACAACGCTTGGAGTCAATGATGTAGGGTTGTTGCCCGTTTTCAATGCCGGTATCTGAAGGTGTCCTACCATCACGCCCGAAAGTCCGGCATCGGTGTAGGTTTGGAACGGCACAAGGTCGATCGACTCGATGCTTGCAAGCGAGCGGTTGACAATCGGCAGCGTCTTATGAGAGTCCTTCTCCGTGTTGCCGTGTCCGGGGAAATGCTTAGCCACCGACAGCACACCGCCGTCCTCAAGACCGCGAGAGTAAGCCACTACTTTGTGTGCGACGTTTTCGGCATCCTCGCCAAACGAGCGCGTGCCGATTACGGGGTTCAGAGGGTTGCTGTTGACATCGGCAGTAGGGGCGAAATTCACATTCACACCTATCTCATTGCATTCGCGAGCCATTTCGCGTCCGTATTCATAGATGAGCATATCGTCCTGCACGGCGCCGAGCATCATGTTTTTAGGGAAACGCGGAGTGTCGGGCATGCGCATCGACAATCCCCATTCGCCGTCGAGAGCGATGGCAACCGGTGTCGATGAGATGCTGTTGACGTAGTTTGCGAGTTCGGCGTGGTGCTCAGCCTTGCCGTTGGCAAAGTATGCCCACCCGATATGGTATTTTTCTACGGTCGATTTGATTTGGCGTTTCGCAGCATTGACATCTTTTGACTGGAAACTTTGAGCAATCAGCTGACCCACTCGTTGCTCCGGAGTCATGGAGTTGTAGACAGAGTCGACCCAGGCATCCATTTCATCCTGGGGCTGGTTGCTGATAAACAATGGAGTCTTTGCCGTAATGATGCTGACGGCGATAAGACTGATGCCTAATAGTAAAAATTTTCTTAGATGCATTGTCTTGGGCTTATTTATTGGTTATACGTTTGGTGTGGTCAAGCGACAGTTTGGGGTTTTCCTTCACATAGTCGGCGATGTCGAATTTCATCGGGCGGTCGCTGCTGTAGAGCAAATTCGCCTTTGCGAAGGAAACGAGGTCATCGTTGCCCTCGTAGATGTAGCTTATCGTCGAGATGCGGTAGGTGCGGTTCTTGTCGATTTTCTTTCCGTTGATTTTTGCGTTTACGGCTTTGCCGTCCTTGATTGTGAACGAGATTCCGCGGCTCACGCATTGTCCGCCTTTCATTGCAAGGTTGTCGAGGCATTCCTGAAGCAGCGCGCCGTTCATCTCGAGCACAACGATGTTGTTGTCGAACGGCATAAGGTTGTAGACCTCGCCGAGACTCAACTCGCCTTTATGAAAGTCGGATCGCAGACCTCCGGAGTTTGTCACTCCGGCGTCGACTTCAACGCCCGACAGCCGTTCGCCGACAGTCTTTACGGCATCCGCCGCCCAGTTTCTCATAACGGTTGAGTTGCGTTGCATATCCTCGTCGGTAGAGCCGATGATGATAGCCATCACACGAGCCACTTCCTCGTCAAATGGCTTCAGCCACGCTTCCGTGGCAGCGTCAAGACGGCCGTCGTAGCGGGAGTCGATAGGCAGCAGTTCGTAAGCAGGCAGCTTCTGCAAGTCGTCGAGGTCGATGGTTATTTTTGTTATAGTGTGGCATTCGTTTCTGTTTTGAGCTACCAGAACATTTTTGCCAGCCTTGTTTGTAAACACGTATTGGTGATTGCCGGTGGCCGGATTGATTGAAGTGTGTGAGTGTCCGCCGAGGATAAGGTCGATGTTGCTTGATGAGAGCGCCATCACGCTGTCTGACGGAAGCCCTGCTTTTCCGGGACGGTAGCCGATGTGAGAAAGCACGATTGCGTAGTCGGCACGGTCGTCGGCTTTAAGAGCTCCGGCGATGCTGTCGGCAAGAGCCATTGGGTCGCGGTATGTCATTCCCTTGTAGTTGTTGGCAATGACGAGACGGTCCGGATTTGCTCCGACACCGATTACGGCAAATCTCTTGCCGTGGAAATTGCGTATGATGTATGGTTTGACAAGGTCGGACAATGCCGTCTCTTTCAAGCCATAGTTGGCGTTGATTACGGGAAATTCCACACGTCGGTAGTTGTCGGCGAGCGATTCGATGCCGTTGTCAAACTCATGGTTTCCGATGGTCGCCGCGTCGTAGCCCATGCGGTTCATCATTTCATATTCCACCTCGCCTTTGAACAGCGTGAAATACATCTGTCCCTGCACGTCGTCGCCGGCATCGAGCAGCATAACGTAGGGTTCTGCCCGGCGGATGCTGTCGACCGCCACTTTCACGCGCACCATGCCTCCCGGTTTCGTCAGTTGTTCGGGACGCACGTTGCTGTGCATATCGTTTGTGTGGAGAATCACAAGGTTCTCCGCCATCGCTCCCGAGGCGAGGATTGCTCCAAGAGCGCATGTCGCTAATGTTTTACGTAGTCTCATTGTTGGTCTGTCTTAAATTTTACGAATTTACGCAAAATCTTTCAGAAACAAGACTGTTGTAAACAATAATTATAAAAAGATAAAAAATTTTCAATCAGCGGGTAATCAGATATCCTCCGCCGGCAGGCACAACCGAAAGCCGTTGCAGCCCGTAGCGGTTCTCGAGCGCCTGTCCTTTTACGGGCACTCCGTCGGCCTCGCAGACGTTGAACCGCGAACCGCATTGCTTGCAGTATGCCTCGAGTGTCGACGAGTCGAAGTAAAGCACCGCTTTTCTGCTCACCTCCACAGGGCATGCCCTGTCGTATGCCACAGGGCCGTTGATGCCGTAGACGAGCATCACGCCGCCGTATCCGGTGAAGGTGCGTTCGGTGTATGCAAAATTATCGGGAATCCTCTGCTCCCGGTCAAATATGCGGCACATTCCGTAGCCGCTCACGCCGTATGTGTTCCACAGGCCGGCGTTGCTGAGGTCGATATTGATGTTGAGCGCGGGAATGCGTTGGCTGTCGACCGACTCGCACGCCATTGCGGAGAGCATCACCGACAGCAGGAGGATGTATTTCAGTATCTTCATTTCTTTAATCACGTTTCTTCAGTGTTTGCATAGCAGTCGCGTCACTTCACTTCAAGAGGGCGTCTATGGCACGGTGGTATTCGTCGAAGCGGAACGCCTTTAGCGTTTCGGCAAACAGCGCCTCGATGCGGTCGTTGCATAGGTTGCCGATTGAGCCTTCGTGGGTGTGGTGCACCTCCTTGACCGGCTCGAAGCGTCCAGCTTCGATGTCAAGACCCACTTTCTTGTATGCGTCGCGGAACGGCATTCCCTCACGTGTCAGACGGTTTACCTCTTCGACGGAGAACATGAATTTATAGCGGTCGTCCTGAGCCACATCGGTGTTTACCTTGATTTCCGACAACATTGCGTTGACCATGTTGAGGATTGACTTCAATTCGTCGAATGCCGGAAGAAACGCTTCTTTTATCAGCTGCATGTCGCGGAAGTATCCCGATGGCAGATTGTTGAGAATCATCGTAATCTGATAAGGCAACGACTGCAAGCGGTTGCATTTGGCACGTGTCAGCTCGAAAACGTCGGGATTTTTCTTGTGGGGCATGATCGAAGAGCCGGTGGTGTATTGGTCGGGCAACTTGATGAAACCGAAATTCTGCGAATTGTAGAGGCAGGCGTCGAAAGCCAGGCGCGACACCGTGGATGCTATTCCTGCCAGCGCGTTGGCAACCGTGCGTTCCGTCTTGCCGCGTCCCATCTGCGCATAGACCACGTTGTAGTTCATCGATTCAAAACCAAGCAGACGCGTGGTCATCTCGCGGTTGAGCGGGAATGAAGAGCCATAGCCGGCTGCAGACCCGAGCGGGTTGCGGTTTGTGACGCGGTAGGCTGCTTGAAGCACAGTCAAATCGTCGGCGAGGCTTTCGGCGTATGCGCCAAACCACAGTCCGAACGACGACGGCATAGCCACTTGAAGGTGGGTATAGCCAGGGATAAGCACGTCTTTGTATTTGTTGCTTTGGGCAATGAGCGTTTGGAAAAGCTTCTCTGTGGTCAGCGCCACAGCCTCTATCTCGGAACGCATAAACAGTTTCAGGTCGACCATCACCTGGTCGTTGCGCGAGCGTCCGCTATGGATTTTCTTTCCAATGTCGCCGAGACTGCGTGTCAGCATCAGTTCCACTTGAGAATGCACGTCTTCCACGCCTTCTTCAATCACAAATTTGCCGTTTGCCGCCTCGTGATAGATTTTTTTCAGTTCGGCGAGGAGCGCAGAGAGCTCATCTTTTTCCAGCAGACCGATGCTTTCGAGCATCGTGATGTGTGCCATCGAGCCAAGCACGTCGTAAGGTGCGAGATAAAGATCCATCTCGCGGTCGAGTCCTACAGTATATGTTTCCACATCGTGGTCTACCACCACTGATTTTTCCCAAAGTTTAGTTGCCATATTCGTAAATAAAAATTTCCTTACAAAGTTACACTTTATGCGCAACACCGCAAAATTATTCCCGCGGCGCGCGCCGCGGGAAGCGATTGTCAGAGCGCGCCTTTTGTCGACGGCAGGTCGTAGCGGAAGACGTCGCGTCGCGAGGCAGCGCGCAGTGCTCTTGCCAGCGCTTTGAATATGCCTTCAATCTTGTGGTGCTCGTTGGAGCCGTCGGCGTTGACATATAGGTTCATCGCCGCCGCGTCGCTCAGGCTTTTGAAGAAATGGAAAAACATTTCGGTGGGGACGTCGCCTATGCGCTCGCGCTTGAAGTCGGCGTTCCAGACGAGCCACGGACGTCCGCCGAAATCGAGAGCCACAGTGCAGTTGCAGTCGTCCATCGGCAGCACAAAGCCGTAGCGTTCAATGCCGCGTTTGTCGCCGAGAGCCTTTCTCAGTGCTTCACCGAGAGCCAGCGCCGTGTCTTCAACAGTGTGGTGCTCGTCGACATAGAGGTCGCCTTTAGTTTTTATGGTAAGGTCGAATCCCGAATGCCGTCCGATTTGGTTGAGCATGTGGTCGAAAAATCCTAGTCCGGTTGAAATGTCGCAACGACCGTGACCGTCAAGGTCAAGGCTGATGTAGATGTCGGTTTCCGACGTTTTCCGGCTCACCTGTGCCGTGCGCGCGCCGCCCCGCAGATAATCGGCAATGCAATCCCATGATTCGGCGACAAGCACGCACGTCTGCTCAAGTCCGGCATTCTCAATCATCCGCTTGCCGGCGTCGGCATTCTGCAGCAGGATGCCCTTTGCACCTAAATTCTTCGCCAATTGAATGTCGGTAATCCGGTCGCCGATTACGAAAGAATTTTCGAGGTCGTAACTGCCATCCATATATTTCCCGAGCAATGCCGTGCCCGGTTTGCGCGTCGGCTTATGCTCATTTTCAAATGTGCGGTCGATTATGATATCGTCAAACTCCACGCCCTCGCCCTTGAACGTCTGCAACATCTTCTCGTGGGGCGGAAGGAAGTCGGATGTCGGGAACGACGGTGTGCCGAGTCCGTCCTGGTTGGTCACCATCACAAGTTCAAAATCGAGAGTCGAAGCGATGAAATGCATGTTGCGCAGCACGCCGGGAATAAATTCCAGTTTCTGAAGCGAATCCACCTGGAAATCCACCGGCGGCTCGACGATAAGCGTACCGTCGCGGTCGATGAACAGCGCGCGTTTCTTATTTTCCATAACCTTTGAGAGTTGAAATTAGACGATTGTTCTCATCCTCGGTTCCGACAGAGAACCGCAGGCATTGCGAGCACAGCGCCACGCGGTTGCGGTTGCGCGCCACGATGCCGTTGTCGCGCAGATACGCATAGACGGCGTCGGCGTCTGTCACTCTGACAAGCAGGAAGTTGGCGTCGGAGTCAAACACCTTCTCGACCACCGGCAAGACGGCAAGCTCGGTGGCGAGGCGTTTGCGCTCAGCCACTATTGTGGTCACCCATCTGTGCACCTCCTCGCGGCGGTCGAGCATGCGCATGGCATACTGCTGTGTGAGCAGGTTGATGTTGTACGGGTACTTGACCTTGTTGAAAATGCCTATGATTTCCTGCGACGCGAAAGCCGCTCCGAGCCGCACAGCCGCACTTGCCCACGCCTTCGACAGCGTCTGCATTACAATCAGGTTTGGATAGCGGTAGAGTTGTGTCGCCATCGATCCTTTTGTAGAGAAGTCGACATAAGCCTCGTCGACCACGACAATTCCGTTGAATCCGGCGCACACCGCCTCTATGGCGTCGCGCGGGAAGGCGTTGCCGGTAGGGTTGTTGGGCGAGCATATCCATATCACTTTGGTCTTGTCGTCGATTTGCTCAAAGATTTTTTGAATGTCGATAGAGAAGTCGTCGGCAAGCGGAGCGCGGCGATATTCCACATCGTTGACCTCCGCACACACTTCATACATGCCATAGGTTGGCTCTATCGCCACCACGTTGTCGATGCTCGGGCGGCAGAACACGCGATAGACCATGTCGATGCATTCATCGCTGCCCACACCGAGGAAAATTTGGTCGGCAACGACACCGCGCATCTGCCCGATGCGTCGTTTGAGCTCCATTTGCAACGGGTCGGGATAGCGGTTGTAGGGATTGTTGTACGGGCTTTCGTTGGCGTCGATCCACACCGACGCCTTTCCGCTGAACTCTGTGCGGGCGCAACTGTAGGGCGTCAGGTTGTAGATGTTTTCTCTGACAATCTTTTTCAAATCCATAATCTTACCTCTTTTTTACTTGTTCAATTCTTACGGTCGCCGCCAATTTGTGTGCGAGAAGACATTCTCCCTCAGCCATAGTCTCGACCACCGGACCGAGCGTGGCGATGCCTTCTGCCGTCAGCCGCTGGAACGTGATTTTTTTCATGAAGCTGTCGATGTTCACGCCGCTGTAAGCCTTGGCATTGCCGCTTGTGGGAAGCGTATGGTTTGTGCCAGAGGCATAGTCGCCGGCGCTTTCGCAGGCATACTGACCGAGAAACACGCTTCCGGCGTTCTCCACCATCTCGGCGAGCTTGTCGGCGTCGGTGTGGTTTATTATGAGGTGTTCCGGAGCATATTCGTTGGCTATGCGCATCATTTCGTCGTCGGTGCGCACCACAATTATGCGGCTTTTCTTCAACGACTGCTCTATCAAATCCACGCGCGGCAACTCCTTTGCCATCTCCACGGCATTCTTAGCCACTTCGTCGGCAAGACGCTCGCTTGTGGTGACAAGTATCGACTGGCTGTCGGGGCCATGCTCGGCCTGCGACAGAAAATCGGCGGCGACAAATGTTGGATTGGCTGTTTCATCAGCCACAATCATCACTTCCGACGGTCCTGCCGGCAAATCGACAAGCGTGTGGGTCTGTTTCGCCACAAACGCCTTTGCAAGCATGACGTAAAGATTGCCGGGACCGAAAATCTTGTTTACTTTTGGTATTGTTTCAGTTCCGAATGCCATTGCCGCTATCGCCTGTGCGCCTCCGGCCTTATACACCTCGGTTACGCCAGCCAGACGTGCCGCCACAAGGATTGTCGGGTTGACGCGACCGCTCTTGTCGGGAGGCGTGCAGATGGCAATCTCGGGGCATCCGGCAAGGCGTGCCGGGATGGCAAGCATCAGCGCCGTTGAAAACAAAGGCGCTCTGCCTCCAGGCACATATAGTCCGACGGAGTGGAGCGGCACGGCTTTCTGCCGGCACACCACGCCAGGGGTCGTTTCCACCTCAATGGGCTCCATCAGTTGTGCGGCGTGAAACTTGCGGATGTTGTCGGCCGCAACCTTCATCGCATCCTTCAGTTCTTGACTGACAGCGGCTTCCGCCTCCTCAAACTCCTGCTCCGTCACCTTCAGCGACTCGATTGATGGGCAGTCGAATTGACGCTCATATTTCAGCAAAGCAGTGTCGCCGTTTTCTTCGATGTCGTTGATGATGTCGCTGATAGCCGACACCGCCTCGCCAATGAGATTGGGGTCGAAGTCGCGAATCAGCAAATCCTTTGTGTCTTTGGGATACTTGTAAATCTTGATTTCCATTGCTACAATACCATTTTTTCAATGTTCAACACCAGTATGCCTTCAGCGCCGGCAGCCTTCAGTCGGTTGATGATTTCCCAGAAAAATTTTTCTTCGAGAACGGTGTGTACCGAACACCAGTCCTTGTCGGCGAGAGGCAGCACTGTCGGACTCTTGATGCCCGGCAGAATCTGCAACACCGTGTCGAGCTGTGTGCGCGGCACGTTCATTAGGATGTACTTCTTGCCGGAAGCCGCCTTTACAGCCTCAAAGCGGAACAGCAGTTCGTCGAGCACCTCCTGCTTCTCGGCGTCGAGGGCTTTTCCACCGATGAGCACAGCCTCCGAATCAATCACCTTCTCCACCTCTTTAAGGTTGTTGCTCACGAGAGTGCTTCCCGACGACACGATGTCGAAGATAGCGTCGGCAAGACCGATGCTCGGCGCGATTTCAACCGAACCGCTGATTTCGTGCAGCTCTGCCGAGATGTTGTTGTCGCGGAAGAACTTGGAAAGTATGACCGGATATGAAGTGGCTATTTTTTTGCCGTTGAACCACTGTAGCCCATCGTAGCCGGCGCTGTTTGGCACAGCCAGAGAGATGCGGCATCGGCTGAATCCCAGTCTCTTGATTACCGTCACATCGCGTTGTTTCTCGAGCACCTCATTGTAACCCACAATGCCGAGGTCGGCAGTTCCGGTAGCCACAGAGTCGGGGATGTCGTCGTCGCGCAGAAACAGCAGTTCGACAAAAATCCTCCAGCTCATTTTCCCTTTTTATTATTTCTAAGTTGGTTTTGTATGATTTGGCTTCTGTAACGCCCGGTTCAATGTTACCTGGATTAGCAATAACATAATTCAACAAAGCTAAAACACTCTTATATAATGTTTCATCATC
>ENA-UEQL01002505-UEQL01002505.1-human-gut-metagenome-genome-assembly--contig:-NODE-2505-length-12189-cov-5.461113_pt1 | contig 12189 bp, 9 predicted proteins | sample MGYA00242905_ERZ507926 | MGnify/ENA primary metagenome ERZ507926 (study PRJEB26167, sample SAMN06115531) | human gut metagenome | host: Homo sapiens | place: China:Henan | collected 2015-09-09 | study...
CATGATTCAAATAGCCATGGCAAGCATACTGTTGAAACGTTTCATTATTGATAAATGAGTTTCCAAACACGCTCTAAAGTCAAAAAAACAAGTTATGGATATGAAAAGCATATCGGAGAGAGACAGGAGAACTCATCGACTGGGAGTGTGGAGGAAGGGATAAAGAAACGCTATCAAAATTGATGGAACGTCTTTCAAGATGGAAAGTTGATCTATTCTGCACAGATAACTGGGGAGTATATTCTGAAGTGATAGCTGCAGATAAGCTCTATCAGAGCAAATCACAAACGGTGTACCTAGAACAGAACAACGGAAGACAAAGGCATTGGTTCGCGCGTTTCAGAAGAAAATCAATAGTCGTATCTAAAACTCTTGAAATGGTAGATCTTACGATGGCACTTTTTGCCAAATTCCATGTTAACGGAAGCTGGAAAGATATAAAATCATTATTTGATTGACACCCTCAAATTTTTTTTCTGTCTTTTTTTTTGTGGGAAGGTGGCATGGCTGCTGCAAGGGCTTTCAGAGGCTCCCGGCAAGAAAACAGCCGGTGCATTAACGGCATGGCAAGCTGGCGGGCATACTGTAAGCCGTCATATGGCGAAATCCGTTTCGGCTGTCAGGTGTGAAAACCGAAATCCCCTGACCAGTATCCTTCCCTACGCCCTTCCAGTGGGGGGAGAGAACCGAGGCGGATTTTTTTGACGCCACGGCGTCGCTCCTGATGACGAACATGGCCACAAGGCGGGATCTCTCCCGCCTTTTTTCGTTGGTGCGGCAAGCTGGGAGACTGTGACAGGGGGGCCCTCATTCGGGGATGATGCCAGGACCGCAGGCAGTCTGGAGCAAGAGGGCATTTTCAAAAGAGTCCCATGCAGGGCGACGGACTTTGCGGGCCCATCATAAGCGGCATCCCTTTCGGTCATGCACGATGCTGGATAGAGAAGCCATGCTTGCCCCTGTCTGGCGGTTTTTCTGGCAGAACAGGAGGATAGGCAAAAAATGAAAAATTTTTTGCAGAATTTTTACTCCTGCATTGACAGAAGGGGAGTGAATCGAGTAAACGATAAATATGCAGCACGGAGAGTGTTGCAGGTAAAAGGGGGGTTCATAAGGCCGAAGCGCCAACTTCGGCCTCTGGTCCCGGTCCGCAAAACAGGAGCTGTCGCGGACCCGGTACAAGCGATAAAGCGTGCCCAGTATAGGGCAATTCCTTGCCAGGCTCAAGACAGCTCTGCAACCTCTAAAATTTATGAAGGATTTATTATGGATAGTAGAAAACGACAAGTTATTGCGGTGGCAGAGGACGGCGAGGAAATCGTGATCGAAAAGCAGTTTGTTCAGGTTCCTCACCGAGGGATAATCTCCTTTACGACAGAATATCGTTCCGAAGGCTTCATCCTGTCGCGCCGGTGGCCCAGTTCGTTCATCTTTCTGGATGGTCCACGCTGTGGAAAAATCTACTCGGTAGACCCTGTGGCGTTCCCTGATTTCTAATCGCTATGCCGCGACCGGTCTTCGCGGCTGGTCGCGGCGCTCTATCCCATATATAAGGATATTGTCATGACCATACCTCTTTCCCGCATAGCCGATATCCGGCCCGGCTTCCCTTTTCGTGGCCGCATCGAGGAGGACGCTGCGGGCGATGCGCTGGTCGTCCAGATCAGGGATGTCTCCCGCGAGAGCGGCCCGGACTGGCCGATGCTGACGCGCACCCGTCTTTCCGGCCGCAGGCCCTTCCCTTTTTTGCAGGATGGCGACATCCTCTTGCCCATACGCGGCGGCAACTACTTTGCCGTCCATCTGGCGACAGTGCCGGAACCGGCAGTGGCGGCCCTGCATTTCTTTGTCCTGCGTGCTGATGCAAAGCATGTCCTGCCCGCCTTTCTGGCCTGGCAGCTCAACTACGGCCCGGCCCAGGAATATTTCAAACAAGTCCAGGCAGGCTCTGCCCAGCTGGGCTTGCGCCGTGCGGATGTGGAGCAGGCCCCCGTGGCTGTGCCGCCGCTTGAACAGCAGGCCCGTTTTGTGGAGCTGGCTGCCAACATCCGCCGTCAACAGGACATTTTCCGTCAACAGATCGCCAACGCGGACCGCCTGCTGCACGGGCTGGCCGCATCCCTGCATGGTCAGGAAAGGAAGAACGCATGAGCGAGCCCGTCACCCCCATCAACCAGGAAGAGATCAACAAGGCCGTCTGGGCGGCCTGCGACACCTTTCGCGGCACCATCGACGCCAGCGTGTACAAGGACTTCATCCTTGTCATGCTGTTCCTGAAATTCGTGTCCGATGTCTATAATGATGAGCACGCCCGGCTCATGAAGCAGTACGGCAACGAGCAGCAGGTCACTTTCCTGATGCAACAGCAGCGCTTCACCCTGCCCGAGAGCGCCAACTTCTGGACCCTCTACAAGCATCGTCACGAGCCGGGCAACGGCCAGCGCATCAATGAGGCGCTGGCGGCCCTGGAAGATGCCAACGGCAGCAAGCTGCGCAATGTCTTTCAGGACATCAGCTTCAATACCGACAAGCTGGGCGAGGAAAAGCAGAAGAACAGCCTGCTGCGCACCCTGCTGGAAGACTTCGCCAAACCGCAGCTGGATCTTTCGCTGTCGCGCGTGGGGTCGCTGGACATCATCGGCAATGCCTATGAATTCCTGATCGGCAAGTTCGCGGCCGATGCGGGCCGCAAGGCCGGGGAATATTACACGCCGCCGGAGGTCTCCGACCTGCTGGCTCGCCTGCTGGACCCGCAGCCCGGCGAGACCATCTGTGACCCTGCCTGCGGTTCTGCCTCGCTGCTCATGAAGTGCGGCCGCCGCATCTTCCAGAAGACCGGCCAGCGGGACTATGCCCTGTACGGGCAGGAATCCATCGGCGCCACATGGGCGCTGGCCAAGATGAACCTTTTCCTGCACGGGGAGGACAACCACCGTCTGGAATGGGGCGATACCCTGCGCAATCCCAAGCTGCTGGACAAGGACGGACGCCTGCTGCACTTCGATGTGGTCACGGCCAATCCGCCGTTCTCGCTGGACAAGTGGGGCATCGAGGAGGCGGAGCACGATCCGCACGGGCGTTTCCGCCGTGGGCTGCCGCCGCGCACCAAGGGCGACTATGCCTTCATCCTGCACATGATCGAGACCCTCCGGCCGGGCACGGGCCGCATGGGCGTGGTGGTGCCGCACGGCGTGCTGTTCCGGGGCGCGGCGGAAGGCCGCATCCGCAAACAGCTTTTGCAGGAGAACCTGCTTTCCGCGGTCATCGGCTTGCCGGAAAAACTCTTTTTCGGCACCGGCATCCCGGCGGCCATCCTGGTGTTCCAGAAGCGAAAGAACGACGGGAACGTGCTGTTCATCGACGCCAGCCGGGATTTCCGCCCCGGCAAGAACCAGAACCAGCTCATGCCGGAGCATATCGAGCGCATCGTGAGGACCTTCACGGCGCGGCAGCCCGTGGACAAGTACGCGGCCCTCGTGCCCATCGAGGACATCCTTGCCGAGCATGACGGCAACCTCAATATCCCCCGTTATGTGGATACCTTTGAGGAAGAGGAAGAGATCGACCTGCTGGCCGTGCGCGCCGAGCGCCGCAAGCTGGATGCCGAGCTGGCCACGCTGGAAACGCAGATGGCGGCCTATCTCAAGGAGCTGGGCTATGACGAAAAAGCGTGATCTGCCGTCCATGCCGGACGTCCTGCCGCCGGAAGGGGCGGGGATGCCGGACGTGGCGGCGGATGCGGCCCCGGCCGATGAGGCGCCGGGCGTGGCGGTCTTCGCCACAGCGGACGGCAGCGTGCGGGTGGAGGTGCGTTTGCAGGGCGGCACCCTGTGGCTCTCGCAAAAGCAGCTTGCCCAGCTCTATGGGGTCACGGTGCCCAATATCGCCCAACACCTCAGGCATATCTATGCGGACGGTGAACTTGTCCGGGAGGCAACTGTTAAGAAATACTTAATAGTTGCAACCAATGGAAAACATTACGAAACACAGCATTACAACCTGGATGTCGTCCTGCATGTAGGCTACCGGGTACGCTCCACGGTGGGCACCCTGTTCCGGGCTTGGGCCACGGAGCGCCTCAGGGAATACATGGTGAAGGGCTTCACCATGAATGACGACCAGCTCAAATACGGGGACGGCTACGACGCACATTTCCGCGAGCTGCTGGAGCGCATCCGGGACATCCGGGCCTCGGAGAAGCGCTTTTACCAGCAGGTGCGGGATCTTATCGCGGCCACCAGTGTGGACTATGCCATGCGCAGGAATGAAGAGGATGTGCGTCACTTCTTTGCCCACCTGCAGGACTGCATGCTCCATGCGGTCACCGGCCATACGGCGGCGGAACTCAAGTTCCTGCGGGCGGACGGCACCAGGCCGCACATGGGCATGACCCATTTCCGGGGCGATGTGCCCACTCTGGCCGAGGCGGAAGTGGCCAAGAACTATCTGACCGCTGCCGAACTGACCGACATGAATCAGCTGGTGACCATGTTCCTGGACCATGCCGAGATGCGGGCCAGACGCTCCAGATCCATGTCGGGACGGCGCAGGGCCTCTTCCAGCGTCCGGCCGCGCAGCGCGGTACGCAGTTCCGTCTCTTCGGGAGTTGCCGGAGCGGTCTGCGCCGCGTCGTCGCCGTCGGTCAGCTGGACGCGCACCTGCTGCAGCAGGCGGCGCACCGCATGGCCGTGTTCCATCTTGTCGTTGAAGAGGCGCCACTGTTCTTCGCCCACCAGACCGATCTTGCGGCCCAGCGGGGTCAGGCGAACGTCGGCATTGTCCTCGCGCAGCAGCAGGCGGTGCTCCGCCCGCGAGGTGAACATGCGGTAGGGCTCCTCGGTGCCGGAGGTGACCAGGTCGTCCACCAGCACGGCCATGTACGAGGAGTCGCGCCCGGGCACGAAGGGATCGAGCTCCTTCTCCCGGCAGGCGATGTTCAGGGCCGCCCACAGCCCCTGGGCCGCGGCCTCTTCGTAACCGGAGGTGCCGTTGATCTGGCCCGCCAGCCACAGACCGGGCAGGGCCTTGGTCTCCAGCGTGCCGTGCAGCTGCACCGGGTTGGCGTAGTCGTATTCGATGGCATAGCCGGGACGCACCATGACGGCATGCTCCAGACCGGGGATGGCGTGGATCATGGCCTGCTGCACGTCCAGCGGCAGGCTGGTGGAGATGCCGTTGGCATAGACCTCCGGGCTGTCCAGGCCTTCGGGCTCCAGGAAGATCTGGTGCCGTTCGCGCTCGGGGAAGCGCGCCACCTTGTCCTCGATGGAGGGGCAGTAGCGGGCGCCCGTGCCCTGGATGACCCCGGTGAACAGGGGCGAGCGGTCGAAGCCGGAACGGATGGCCGCATGGGCGGCCTCGTTGGTCCAGGTGATGTGGCAGGGCACCTGCGGCAGCACCGGGCCGGGACCACGGAAGCTGAAGCGCGGCGGCGGAGTATCGCCGGGCTGTTCCTCCAGTTTGGAAAAATCGATGGACGCCCGCAGCAGGCGCGGCGTGGTGCCGGTCTTGAGACGGCCCAGCGTGAGGCCCAGACGGCGCAGGCTGTCGGAAAGGCCCGTAGCCGGGGCATCACCCAGACGGCCGCCGGGCAGATGCGTGAGGCCGATGTGGATGAGGCCGGCCAGGAACGTGCCGGTAGTGAGCAGCACATGCCGGGCATGGAAGGTCAGGCCCTGGGCCGTGCGCACGCCGGCGGCATGGCCGTTCTCTTCCAGCACCTCGGTCACGGAGTCCTGCCAGATGCGCAGGCCGGGCGTGGAGAACAGGGTCTTCTTGAGGACCTTCTGATAGGCCTCGCGGTCGATCTGGGCGCGCGTGGCGCGCACGGCCGGGCCCTTGCTCATGTTGAGGGTGCGGAACTGGATGCCCCCGGCATCGGCCCACAGGCCCATCATGCCGCCCAGGGCGTCGATCTCGCGCACCATGTGGCCCTTGGCCAGGCCGCCGATGGCAGGGTTGCAGGACAGATAGCCCAGACGGTCCACATTGCCGGAGATCAGCAGCACGCTCAGGCCCAGACGGGCCAGAGCCACGGCGGCCTCGGAACCGGCATGGCCGCCGCCTGTCACGATACAGTCAAAACGGTTCTCAGCGCTGCATGAGCACATGGGCAAACACCTGGGCGTCCTTGAGGGTGGCGGTGATGGAAGAATGTTCGTCGGGCTGGTGGCAGGTGCTGTCGATGCAGCTCCACACGGCGGCGGGCAGGCCCTGCTGGCGCAGCAGGGCGGCCACGGTGGCGCCGCCGATGCCCACGGGACGGGCCTCCACCTGATAGATGTCCGTGACGGCACGGCGCAGGGCCGCGACCACGGGGCTGTCCGCAGCCGTTTCCGAGGCGCGCTGGCAGTGCTCGATGGCCACGTCGACGCGCACGCCGTGATGTTCGGCCACGGCCGTCAGGCGACGGCGGGCGGCGTCCAGCACATGTTCGGGTTCCACGCCGGGCAGCAGACGGCAGTCCACGTAAAAAGTGTCATGTCCGGGCAGGATGTTGACGCTGGGCACGTTGGCATCGTGGCGGCTGGGCACGAAGGTGGAGCAGGCCGGGTCGAACAGGGCGTCGCGGCGGGGGAAATCCTTGTGCAGCTCCATGCAGGCCAGCACGGCGGCGGCCCCGGCTACGAAGGCGTTGCGGCCCTTGTGGGGCGTGGAGGCATGGCACTGCACGCCGCTGACGTCGACCTTGAGCCAGCACAGGCACTTTTCGGCCACCTCGATGTCCGCGCCCGTGGGGGAACCGGAGTCCGGCACGATGTAGAAATCGTCAGCACGCAGGAAACGCTCTCCTTCGGGGAGAGCCGCGTGGCGCTCCAGCACATGGGCCAGGCCGTAGTCGTTGCCGCATTCCTCGTCGGCCATGAACACCAGGCCCAGGCTGAGTTCGGGGGTGATGTCGCAGGCATGCAGGGCTTCGGCCAGCAGCAGCATGCTCACCAGGCCCTGCTGGTTGTCCTCCACACCGCGTCCGACGAGCATGTCGCCCTGCCGGACCACCTGCCAGGGATCGGAATGCCACAGGGCCGGGTCACCGGGCGGCACCACGTCCATGTGGGCAAAAAGCCAGAGCGTCCGGGAGGAACGGCCGGGGATGCGGGCCACCACGTTGGGGCGCAGCCCGGAGGGCACGCGCGGATCGGCGGCATCCAGACGGCGGATGTCGCTCACCCCGCAGGCGCGCAGGCAGTCTTCGATATACAGGGCCTTGGCCAGCTCGCCCTCGCCGCCGTTTTCCGGGCCCAGGGCACGGAAGGCGGTCAGGTCGCCCTGAAGGGCCGCCACACGGTCCTGGCGCTGATCCAGCCAGCGCAGGAGGGGGGACAGGGCGCTGTCCTGCGAACTTGTGTTCATGCTGTTTTTCCTTGAAGCCGCCCGGGCCTGGAGGCCCCTGCGGACAAATGACAAAAGGGAGGCTGTCGCGACAGCCTCCCCTGTGCAATGTGCCAGAAAATTGCAATCGGTGCGGGATGTTCGCGCCGGGCGCGTCCCGCATGCCGCGTATGGTCTAGCGACCCTTGGCGGCGCGCTTGGACGCCTTCAGGGGGTTGACCTTGGCAGCGGCGGCGACCTGCACCTTCACATGGGTAGCGAAGTTGCAGCGGCCACCGGACCACTTGCTGGCGGGGCTGGCGTAGCTGGAGCAGAAGTTTTCGCCTTCAAACTCGCGAATGCGATCACAGCCTTCGCACTTGTCAATGATGGGGGAAACCACAAAACCGTTCACAACCACGCCTTCGGCGGTTTTCACGGCATTAAGCAGAGCAGCCATAACGATACCTCCATGCGCCGAAGCGCTTTCGTTTCAGTCTGAATGGGGCACTATAGACCAAAAAACAATGGTGTCAAGTCCCCCCGTGCAAGGGAACCCCGCCCGGGCGGCTTTTCCGCTGCCGCAAGGGCCCCGCTCCGGCCCCGGCAGGCAAGGCCGCGACGGGAAGGGCCCGGCTCAGGCCACCTGTTCGGGCAGGCCCAGACGGCGCAGGACAAAGCGCCGCATCTCGCGCACTTCCGCGCACAGGGCCGGGTAATCAAAGCGGGTGAAGCGGCCGTCACGGTACAGGACCTCGCCCGCCACCATGGTCAGGGCCACTTCCATGCCCGTGGCCGCATAGACGGCGTGGGAGGCCGCGTTGAACAGGGGCTGCATGTTGGGCGCGGAAAGATCCAGCGCGATACAGTCCGCGGGACGCCCCACGGCAAGGGGGCCGCCGTCACCGCCCATGGCCGCCGCACCGCCGCGGGTGGCCATGTCGAGCACCGTCCGGGCGGGCATGGTCTCGGGATCGCCCGCCGCCTTGTGCAGCAGGGCGGCGCGGCCCATCTCCGTGAACATGTTGAGGCGGTTGTTGCTGGCGGCGCCGTCGCTGCCCAGGGCCAGCCGCACGCCGGCATCCAGCATGGCGGGCACCGGGGCCACCCCCGAGGCCAGCTTCATGTTGGACGAGGGATTGTGGACAACGCTCACGCCGCGGCGGGCCAGCAGGGCGATCTCGTCGGCGTCCACGTCCACCACATGGGCCAGGATGGTCCCGGGACGCAGCAGCCCCAGACGGTCGGCATGGGCCACGGGGCGCAGGCCGTGCTGTTCCAGGCTCAGGGCCGTTTCCTGACGGGTCTCGGCCAGATGGATGTGCAGCGGCAGGCCCAGCTCGTCGGCCAGTTCGCGGCAGGCCGTGAGCTGCGCCGCCGTGGTGGTGTAGACGCTGTGGGGCATGACGGCCACATGCAGACGGTCATGACCGGCCCAGCGCTGCGCCATCTCCCGGGTGCAGGCCAGGGCCGCATCGGCATCCGGGCAGCAGGCCGAGGGGAAATTGAACACGCCCTCACCGGCCAGGCAGCGCAGACCGGCCTTGTCCGCCGCTTCCAGCACGGCGGATTCGAAGATGTACATGTCCACGCAGGACGTGGTCCCGGTGCGCAGCATCTCGGCAAAGCCCAGCAGGCTGCCCAGGCGCACCAGATCGGGCGTCAGGCCCTGTTCCACGGGAAAGATCTTCTGCTGCAGCCAGTCCATGAGCGGCATGTCGTCGGCCAGGCCCCGCAGGAAGGTCATGGCCGCGTGGGTGTGGGCGTTGACAAGGCCGGGCATGACGAGCATGCCGGAAAGGTCGAGGATTTCACGTGCCTGCCATGCGGCTGTCACATCCTGGCTGTAGCCCAGGGCGACGATGCGCCCGCCATCAATGGCCAGGGCGGCGTTTTCGAGGACGCGCCGGTCATCGTCCTGGGTCAGCAGGACACCGGCGTGGAGAAGCGTGTCGCAGGTTTGCATGGATGCTCCTGACGGGTTAAGGTCTGCGGACGGGAAAACAGGCGTAGTTGTATCCTCATGCTTCGGGGAGGGCAAGAATGGACGCGCTGCTGCTGCTGCACGGTCTGGGTGGAGGGCCCGCTGATATGGATTCGTTGGCGCAAGAGCTGGCGACGATGGGCGTGGCATGCCATACGCCCTGTCTGCCGGGGCATGGCTCCGGCTGGGAGGCTTTCGTACGCAGCCACTGGAACCAGTGGAGCGCGGCGGCCCATGAGGCCTATGCCGCCCTTGCGGGCCAAAACCCGGAGCCGCCCCTGCTGGCGGGCTATTCCCTGGGCGGCCTGCTGGCTCTGGATACGCTTTTCTGGGCCCGGGAGGCCGGGCTGCCCGCGCCCCGCTGCCTGCTGGTCTTCGCCGCGCCGCTCTACTGGTCGTCCCGCCCCGGCCGTCTGGGCGAACGGGCCCTGCGCTGGCGGCTGGCCTGGAAAGCCTGGCGACAGCCTGTGGAGATCTGTTCCCCGCGCAGCGAGGCCGCGCGGGAGACCGCACCCTGGCAGGGACACGAGCGGGTGGTCTGCTGGCGCCATATGGCCGAGATAGCCCATGAGCAGCCCCGGCTGCGGGCCCTGCTGCCCGCCTGCGATGTCCCGGTCTGTTATGTCCAGCTCTGGCATGACAGCAGCTGCCCGCGCCGCAATGCCGTGGAGTGGATCTGCACGGCGTCCCGCAGGGCCGAGACCCATGTGCTGCGCACGGTCAGCCGTCACGGCGGGCATCTGCCCCTGTCGCACAGGGAAAGCCGGGACGAGGTGGTGCGCATCGCCTGCAATTTCGTCCGGGCCGTGCTGGAAAGCTGAGGTCCGCTCCGTACAGAGAGCCTTTTCGGGATAGCGGGACAGCATCCCCGGTGATAGGAAGGGGATGCGTCTTTCTTCCCTCCAGGCGGGTGGAGCAGAGGAGGGGCGATCCTTTCCGAAGGCCGCTTGCGCAGGAACTTCGCTTTTCCGTCTGTCGTCTCTGTACGGGAGCTTCCCGGGCGGGATGGCGGCCCAGGTACCGGGCTTTCCTTCAATAAAGAGGCTGCACAGCCCCCGGTCGTTCAAATCGGCCCTGCGGCGGCGATTTTTTCTGAACGAAGCGCCCCTGCCGGCATGTTTTTTACCGTCACCCCTGCCGTGCGGAGGACGTTTTTCCCGCTCAGGAGAAGGGCTTGCAAGTTTTTTTGCGGCAGGGTATGCTTGCGCGCTGAAAATTTGTTACCCCGGGCATCCCGCATAGAAAGCGGCCTGCCTACAGCATCCCTTTGGAGGTTCGTCTTGTTGTTTGAATCCGTTGCTTTCGCCATGGGTACCCCCCAGGCCGGCGGCGCCGCCCCCAGCGGCGGCGACATGCTGATGCAGTTTGTTCCCCTGATCCTGATGTTCGCCATCTTCTGGTTCCTGCTGATCCGTCCCCAGCAGAAGCGCGCCAAGGCCCACAAGCAGATGCTGGCCGAACTTAAGCGCGGCGACCACGTGATGACCAGCAGCGGCCTGATCGGTCGCATCATGGAAATCAGCGAAGAAGAAGTGGTCATCGAATGTGGCGATGCCAAGCTGCGCATGAGCCGCGGCGCCATCGGCGGCCTGATCGGCAAGAGCGCCGAAAAGGCTGAAGCCAAGGCCGAAGAAAAGAAGTAACATTCCGTTCTTGTTTCGGAATCGGTAATGGTTGCGGCTCCGGCGCCGTCCTGTTTGCAGGGAGGCGCCGGGCCGTGTCGGGCGGTTCTGGCTCCGGCCGGCCGCCTCTTTCCGTTTTTACGGACATCTCCATCAAGTGCGGAAGGTATCCCAATGATTGGTTTGCGCTCGCGCTTGGCCGTGGCCCTGCTCGTGTTCGGCCTGTGCCTTGTCTACGCGTTGCCCAGCGTGCCCTATATCGGGACGGCGCTGGAAAACGTTCTACCATCCAAAAAAATCAACCTTGGCCTGGACCTGAAGGGCGGCATCCACCTGACCCTGGGCGTTGATGTGGCCAAGGCTGTCAGCAATTCGCTGGCGCTGGCCGGGCAGGATATCCGCCGCCTTGCCAAGGACGAGAAGATCGTCGTGCTGCATCCCCGCGTGGTGGGCAATGACAAACTGGAATTTGCCCTGCCCCGTGTGGACGATGAAGCCAAGCTGCAGGAGATCCTGCAAAAGAATTTCCCCCAGCTGAATGTGGGCGAGCCCCGTCGTACGGAAGCTGGTCTGCGCTATGTGGCCGAGTTCCGTCCCGAAGAGATCAGCCGCATCGAGGACATGGCGCTGGATCAGGCCCTGCGGACCATCCGCAACCGTATCGACCAGTTCGGTGTGGCCGAGCCCGACATCCGCAAGCAGGAAGGCAACCGCATCCAGGTGCAGCTGCCCGGTCTTTCCGACCCGCGCCGTGCCGTGCAGATCCTGGGCCAGACCGCCCATCTGGAATTCCACCTTGTCCGTGACGACGTGGATCCCAACAAGGCCGTGCTGCCCAGCGGTGTCATGGCCCTGCCCCTGCTGGAAAAAGGCCACGACGGCAGCGAGACCGCCACGCGCCTGATCGCGGTGGAAAAGGACGCCATGCTCTCCGGTGAGGACGTGGCCGATGCCCAGCCCACCTTCGAAAAGAACCGAGCCAGCGTCAGCCTGAGCTTCAACAGCCGCGGCGCCACCCTGTTCGAGAACGTCACCGGTGAAAACGTGGGCCGCCGCATGGCCATCGTGCTGGACGACAAGGTCTATTCCGCCCCTGTGATCCAGCAGCGCATCGCCGGTGGCCGCGCCGTCATCACCGGCCAGTTCACCACGCAGGAAGCCACGGACCTGGCCATCGTGCTGCGTGCCGGTTCGCTGCCCGCGCCCGTGTCGGTGCTGGAAGAACGCACCGTCGGTCCTTCCCTGGGCCAGGAATCCATCGACAGCGGCATC
>ENA-UEQL01002507-UEQL01002507.1-human-gut-metagenome-genome-assembly--contig:-NODE-2507-length-12184-cov-5.454696_pt1 | contig 12184 bp, 12 predicted proteins | sample MGYA00242905_ERZ507926 | MGnify/ENA primary metagenome ERZ507926 (study PRJEB26167, sample SAMN06115531) | human gut metagenome | host: Homo sapiens | place: China:Henan | collected 2015-09-09...
CCCGCCTGCGGGGCGTTTCCTGCGCCTTCCCCCCGCGGCGGCGGGCTCCCCCCCCCGGGACGGGGGCCCGCCCCTCCCCCATAAAGTCAGTATTCTACCGCTTTTTGCGGCCGGGCTTGCCCCTTCGGGCGCCGGGACGCGGCTTTCCGGTCAGCTTCGGGTCGGGGCCGCCCTGCCCTGCCGCCCGGCGGGAGATCAAATACTCCCGGTCAGGCTGCACCAGGCAGTCCGCCCCGTGCCCGATAAGATCCTCCCGGCCGGCACGCACCAGCGCCTCGATGACCAGCCGGCGGTTTTCCGGCCTCCAGTACTGCAACAGGGTGCGCTGCAGCTTTTTCTCGTAGGGGTCGGTGGGAACATAAACCGGCTGCATCGTCCACGGGTCAATGCCGGTGTAAAACATACAGGTGGAGGCCGTCCCCGGCGTGGGGTAGAAATCCTGCACCTGCTGGGGATGGAGCCGATGCTTTTTCAGGAACAGCGCCAGCTCCACGGCGTCCCGCATGGTGCTGCCGGGGTGGCTGCTCATCAGGTAGGGGATGAGATACAGCTCCTTCCCCTCCTTTTGGCAGATGCGCCCGAACCGCCGCAAAAACGCCTCGTAGACGTTGATATGCGGCTTGCCCATCTCATCCAGCACCCGGGCGCTGCAATGCTCCGGGGCCACCTTCAGCTGCCCGCTGATGTGATACCGCACCAGCTCGGTGAGGAAGGTATCGTCCTCCTCCCCCATCATGTAGTCGTAGCGCAGCCCGCTGCGGACAAACACCTTTTTGACGCCCGGAATGGCCCGCAGCTCCCGCAAAAGCTGCACATAGTCGGTGTGGTCCACCCGGACCGCCGGGCAGCGGGTTGGGGCCAGGCATTTTTTATCCCTGCACAGACCCTGCGTTTTCTGCTTTTGGCAGGCGGGCGCCCTGAAATCGGCGGTGGGGCCGCCCACATCGTGGATATACCCCTTGAAATGGGGGTTCTTGGTGAAGCCCTCTGCCTCCCGGAGGAGCGAAGCATGGCTGCGGGTGGTGATATACCGCCCCTGGTGGAAGGCGATGGAGCAGAAATTGCAGGCGCCGAAGCACCCCCGGTTATGGGTGAGGGAAAACTCCACCTCTTTTATGGCAGGCACTCCGCCCTCCTTTTCGTAGCAGGGGTGATACCACCGTTCATAGGGCAGCTCCGCCACCGCATCCAGCTCCGCCGTTTCCAGCGGCAGCGCCGGCGGGTTCTGCACCAGGTACTGCTCCCCGTGCTTTTGCACGATGGGCCGCCCCGTCACATGGTCCTGCTCCTCCAGCTGCAGGCGGCAGGCACGGGCATAGGTCTTTTTATCCTGCGAAACCTTATCGAAGGAGGCGCAGGAAACGGCATTTTCGGGCAGCGGCTCGGTAAGGGGGCAAAGATAACAGGTCCCCCGAATATCCCGCATCCCGGCGGGATGCTCCCCCTTGGCCATGCGGTCGGCTATTTCGGCGATGGGATGCTCCCCCATGCCGTAAATCAGCAGGTCCGCGCCGCTTTCCGCTAAAATGGAGGGCCGCACGGCGTCGTCCCAGTAGTCGTAGTGGGCAAACCGCCGCAGCGATGCCTCCAGCCCGCCGATGACGATGGGAACATCGCCGTAGGCCTCCCGGATGAGCCGGCAATAGACGATGGTCGCACGGTCGGGGCGCAGCCCTGCCCGGCAGCCGGGGGAATAAAAATCCTCGCTGCGCAGACGGCGGGCAGCGGTGTAGTGGGCAACCATCGAGTCAATATTCCCGCCGGAAACCAAAAACCCCAGCCGGGGCCGCCCGAAGCGCTTCATCTCCTCCGGGGTATCAAAGCGGGGCTGCGCCAGCACCGCCACCCGGTAGCCCAGGCTTTCCAGCAGCCGGGTGATGATGGCAGCACCAAAGCTCGGGTGGTCCACATAGGCGTCCCCCGTGACATAGACAAAGTCCGCAGCCTCCCAGCCGCGGGCTGTCATTTCTTCTTTTGTGATGGGCAAAAAGCTCATAGCCGTTCCCCTCTCATTTTCTCGGTTCGGTCTGGCTGTCCTCGGTGATGCGCGGCAGGCTCCAGCGGTAGTGGGTGGCCAGCATCCGTATGATGAACACCGTAAAAACCCCCGCAAAGACCGCAGCGCTTTCCCCTGCGGGCCCCCGCAGCAAAAAATAGGCCGCCCCGCCGGCAATGGAGGCAATGGCATACACCCGGCGGCACAGCACCATCGGGATCTCCCTGCTCATCATATCCCGCAAAACGCCGCCGCCCACACCGGTCAGCAGCCCCAAAAAGAGGCACAGGAAGGAGTTTTCGGCGTAGCCTGCGGCAATGCCGGCCCGCACCCCGATGACCGAAAACATCCCCAGTCCCAGGGCGTCAAAGACGTTATTGATGCGGTCGATGAGCACCATATGGCCGAAAAAGCCGCCCCGGCAGAACCACGCCAGCAAAAAGACGACCAGGGCGGTCATCAGCGCCACAATGGCATACAGCGGCTCCCGGAACATGACCGGCGGGGTATTGCCCAGCAGCAGGTCACGCAGGCAGCCGCCGCCCAGGGCGGTGGTAAGCCCCAGCAGCAGCACACCGAAGATATCCAGTTTTCTTTGCAGCGCCACCGTAGCGCCGGAGACCGCAAAGGCAACGGTACCAACGGCCTCCAGTGCGGAGAAAAGTGTTTCGGGTAGGGTATTCATGGGGGTTCCTCTTGCAAAATTTAATCAGTCGGCGGACATGGCCTTGCGCTCGTAATACTGTTCCTTGGTCAGCAGCACCTTGCGGGGCTTGCTGCCCTCAAAGGGCCCTACGATGCCCTTTTCCTCCATCTCGTCCACCAGTCGGGCGGCACGGGCATAGCCCACCTTCAGCCGCCGCTGTAATAGCGATGTAGACGCAAGTCCCGCCTCCACCACCACGGCAATGGCCTGCTCCAGCAGGGTATCGCCCTCGGGGTCGCTCTCCCCGGCGCCGGAAACCGAGCCGAACGAGCCGCCCTTGCCCTTTACCTGGGCGGCGGACTGCTCGATCTCGGTCATAATCTGATCATCGTACTCCCCGGTTTCGCCCTGCTTGATGAAGGTCACAACACGCTCCACCTCGCTGTCGGTAACAAAGCAGCCCTGCACCCGGGTAGGTTTATTGCTGCCCACGGGGTAGTACAGCATATCGCCCCGACCGAGAAGCTTTTCGGCGCCGCCCATATCCAGTATGGTGCGGCTGTCTATCTGGGAGGAAACCGCAAAGGAAATGCGGCTGGGGATATTGGCCTTAATCAGCCCGGTGATGACATCGACGGAAGGACGCTGGGTGGCGATGACCAGATGCATCCCGGCGGCTCTTGCCATCTGCGCCAGCCGGCAGATGTAATCCTCGACGTCCTTGGGGGCGGCCATCATCAGGTCGGCCAGCTCATCGATGATAATGACGATCTGCGGCATGGGGTGCAGCTCCTCCCGTTCGGCAGCCAGGCGGTTATAGCCCTCCAGGTCACGGGTGCCGGTGGCGGCAAACAGCTTATAGCGGTTCAGCATCTCCCCCACCGCCCAGCACAGGGCGCCGGCGGCCTTTTTGGGGTCGGTAACAACCGGCACCAGCAGGTGCGGGATGCCGTTATAGCCGCCCAGCTCCACCACCTTGGGGTCGATCATCAGGAGCTTGACCTCCTCCGGGGAGGCCTTATACAAAAGGCTGATGATAATGGAATTGATGCAGACCGATTTGCCGCTGCCGGTAGCGCCGGCGATAAGCAGATGCGGCATTTTGGCCAGATCGGCCAGGCAGATGCGCCCGGAAATATCCTTGCCCAGGGCCACCGAAAGGCGGCTCTTGGCGGCGGTAAAATCGGTGCTGTCGATGATCTCCCGGATGGGAACGGCGGCGATGTCCTTATTGGGCACCTCGATGCCGATGGCGGCCTTATTGGGGATGGGCGCCTCGATGCGCACCCCGCCTGCCGCCAGGTTCAGGGCTATATCATCCGCCAAATTGGTAATCCGGCTGATCTTCACCCCGGCGGAGGGCTGCAATTCATACCGGGTAACGGCGGGCCCGCGGGAAATATCCACTATACGGGTCTCCACCCCGAAGCTGCGCAGCGTATCCACCAGCAGGTCGGCATTGGCGCGCAGCTCCTTCTGGGTATTGCCGCCGCGGGCGGCCTTCGGCTCCTCCAGCAGGTTCACCGGCGGGAAGGTATATTCCTTTTCCTCCGGCACCGGCTCCAGCAGCACCTCCTGTGCGGCCTTTTCCTCCGGCGTTTCGCCAAAGTGCAGCCTGCCGTCCCTCGCCTCGGGACGGGTCTCTCCCACCACGGCCTCGCCGCTCACCGCCCTTGTGATCAGGTCCTCGATGGAGGCCTCGGCGGGGGCGGGGGGCGTTTCGGGCGCCGGCGGCTCCACCGGCCGGAACGCAGGCTCCGGGGCGGGCTCCACCGGCTTGTCCGGCTCGCTCTCAAAATCATAGGCCTTGCCGGTATTGGTGCTCACCTTCATCGCGTCGGTCAGGCGCTCCACCTTGTGCCGGGAGGCTTCGCCTTCCCGGGTCAGGGCGTCCCTTCTGGAGCGTGCAGGGGTCTTTTCCTCCCCCTCCAGCGCCACATCGATATTAAAGCTCTTGCGGTTTTTCTTCTGGGCGGCCTCGGCAGCCTCGGCAGCCGCCTGACGGTTCTCCACCGCGGCGGTATAGGCCTCCTCCAGCTTCTTCACCGGCTTGGCGGCGCCCTTAAACAGCCCGATGAGGGTCATCCCGGTGGAGATCATAAAGAAGACGAAGAACAGGAGGAAATCCACGATAAGCGCCCCGGTATGTCCCAGCCAGCGCAGCGGGTACACCCCGAAAAGGATGGCAAAGGCTCCGCCGCCGGTGAGGGCAGCGCCGTTATGGTACAGCGCCTTTACCGTTTCGGCAAAGCTGCCTGCGGTAGTAACGCCGCCCAGTATATGGGTGATGCCGCACAGCAGCAGCACCATCATCACCACGCTCACGCTTTTCAGCCCGGGGGTGATGGCGGTACGGTCCATGGTCAGCAGCACCGCCACCAGCATCATCAGGGGGCCGATGAGATAGCAGCACCAGCCCATCAGGCCGCGCAGCACGTTATGTACGGTGTGCCATGCGCTGGAGCCGGAAATGGCCGCAAGGCACAGCAGCAGCACGCCCAGCGCAAATAAAATAATGGCGCTTAATTCCCGCCGGGCCTGTAGCTGTGCCTTGGTGGGCTTTTTGGCGGCGGGCTTGCGTTTTTTGGCGGTAGATTTTTTGGTAGCAGCCATAGTGGGGATGGTTCTCCTTTCCGGTTCTCTCTTTTTCCCCTGCACTAAAAAGCAGGATGGCGGCCTATCCCCCATTCCGTAAGGAAACAGGGGAACAGCCGCACCGTAACAAAACTTGTCTTACTTTGCTTTTTTGCTCTTTTGGGTGCGGTTTTCGTACCGGCTGCCCAGCTGGAACTGAAGCATTTCCCTGAAGTCCGCAAGGTCCTCATCGGAAAGGCAGCGCTTGGGAATAAGCAGGGCGCTCTGCTTCCCGAGGAACATGAAGAAATACCCGGCGGTCTCGTACATATTCATGATGTTGCCCCATGCGTGCAGGGCGGTGGTGCCGTTCTGCTCATCCAGCACGTTGATGCCGTTATCGTTAAAGACATAGCGCATGGTATGGCCGATAAAGCTCTTGTCCTTTTTGATGAAGCGGCGGGCGGTAATCTCCGGCAGGACAAAGGCGCCCAGAACGGCGATGACCGCCACGATGGTGATGATGGTCGCCTTTCCGTTCACCTGGAAATCGGCATAGACGCCGACCACGGCGATGAGCAGCAGCAGGATGTTCATCATCATGCTGTTTTTGTTCTTTCCGCCGGTCATAAAGCGGGTAAGGGCAAGGTAATCCTTTCCCTCCATTACGGCTTCGGCTCTGATTTCAATATCCATGTTTTTTGTGTCCTTTCGCAGGTTGTTTTTAGGGGGAAATACGGTTATATCAGCGGATGAGGCCGGTAATAAACGCCTGCACGGCGTTCCCGGTCACCTTTTCCGCAATGCCCAAAATCACCACGATACAGCCCAGCACCAGCGTGTAAACAGCAAAGATACGGAACTTATCGCTTTTGATGAGGTAATTGACCAGCCGGATGGCCAGCAGCCCGAAGATGAGCGCCGCCGCCATGCCGATGAGGGCGGTGCCCCATTCGATGCCGATGCCGGCCGTAGCTGCGTCATGCAGGTCCAGGATGCCGGCAGCCAGTACGGCGGGCAGCCCCAGGATGAAGGAATAGGAAACGGCATAGCTGCGCTCCAGGCCGCACAGCCGCCCCACCGAAATGGTGGAGCCGGAGCGGGAAATACCCGGCAGCGTGGCAATCAGCTGCGCCGTCCCGATGGCCAGGGCGTGCTTGCCCTTCATGGTGGCGGCGTCCCGGCGGCCGTTGGGGATGCGGTCGGCCAGAAACAGCAGTGCCGAGGTGATGAGAAAGCAGATGCCCTCCACCAAAATATCGTTATCGGCACTCACCGAAGTGATGACGTCCTGCAACGGCAGCACCAGCAAAAGCGGCACGCAGGAAAGCATCAGAAGATACAGCATCCGGCGGTAGGGGGTGGCTCTCTGCTTAAATAATCTCCCCCGGAACAGGTCGGCAAACATCAGGAAAAATTCCCGCAAAAGCTGCCAGACCGTCCCCCGGAAGGCGATGATGACCGCCAGCAGGGTACCAAGGTGCAGCATCACCGAAAAGGTGACGGAGCTTTCGGAATTGATGCCGGTGAAATACTGGAAAAGCGATAGGTGCCCGCTGGACGAAACCGGCAGAAACTCGGTAAGGCCCTGCAAAATGCCCTGTAAAACTGCGCTGACGATGCTCATGGTGACGGTGTTCTCCTCTATACTGTGGTTTTGCCGCCTCGCGGCGGGAAGGGTCTTTGCTTTCTCCGGGCCGGCTCATCGTTGCGGCGGCCGCAGCCTCCGCCCCACTCGTGCTGACCCTCCATTGCATTCCGGGCAGCCCTCGCCGCTGCGGCGCGCCCGCCTTCCCCCACCGGGTCTTGCGACCCGCCGGGGACCCCATTGGGCAGCCCTCGCCGCTCCGGCGCGGCCGCCTTCCCCACCGGGTCTTGCGACCCGCCGGGGTCGCCGCTGCAAACCGAAATCTATGTACCCCCGGGGCTCACGGCCGGTAGGGGGTGCCGGGGCGGTAGTCCGCCTTGAGATAGGCGGCGGGGTCGGTGGAGCAGACGCCCTGCACCGTTTGGGTGCCGTCGGCGGCGGTGGCCACCTGCACCCAGCCCTCCGGGCAGGGCAGCCATTCGGTTGGGGGCGGGGGCTGCTGCGGCAGCAGCGCCTCCTGCGGCAGGATGGTATGGATCATCGGGACGCCCCCTTTGCGGCCGGCTTTTTCTCCGGCTGCTTTTTGGGCGGACGCCCGCGGCGGGGTTTTGTCTTTTTCTCCTCCTCATCGATGAGGTCATAGAGCTTGTGCAAGGCATCCTGCAGGCCGCCCAGCTCATCGATCAGCCCGACCTCGACGGCGCCCTCGCCGTCCAGCACCGTGCCGATATCCATGACCAGCTCGCCGTTATTCATCATCAGCTCCCGGAATTTTTCCGGCCGGATGCGGCTGTTGGCGGTGACAAACCCGGTGATGCGCTCCTGCATTTTATCGAAGTAGGAAAGGGTCTGCGGCACCCCCAGCATCACGCCGTTCATCCTTACCGGGTGGACGGTCATGGTGGCGGTGGGGGCGATAAAGCTGTACCGGGTGGAAACGGCCAGCGGCACCCCGATAGAGTGCCCGCCGCCCAGCACCAGCGAAACGGTGGGTGTCTTCATGCCGCTTAATAATTCGGCGATGGCAAGCCCCGCCTCCACATCGCCGCCGACGGTATTGAGGATGACCAGAAGCCCCTTGATGCTCTGATCCTCCTCGATGGCGACAAGCTGCGGAATGACGTGCTCGTATTTGGTGGTTTTATTCTGCGGGGGCAGGATATAGTGACCCTCCACCTGACCGATGATGGTAAGGCAGTGGATCTTATGCCGGCCGCCTTGGGTGGTCACGCTGCCGGAGTGATAGATCTCCTCGCTGCGGCGCTCCTCCCCGGTCTGCTCCGGCGGGGTCTGCTCCTCATTTTGGGGGCTGGGCCCCTGTTTTTGCAAAAGCTTTTTCTGCGGCATGGGTTTTGGCTCCTCCCTATGGTTTTACCCATAGTGTGAGCCGTTCCCTGCCGGTTTATGCCGGGTCAGTAGCCCTTTATCCCCTCGATGGACTCATCGTGGGCGACCCATTCCTCATCCACCTCGAAGGTGCGGTAGGTGTCCCTGGTTTCCCGCACGATCACCCGGTCGATGCCGGCATTGATGATCATTCGCTTGCAAAGGGAGCAGGGGGCTGCCGCCTCCACATAGCCGCCGTTATTTTCCAGCCCCACAAGATACAGGGTGGCGCCCAGCATTTCGCTACGGCTGGCGTTGATTATGGCGTTCTGCTCGGCGTGTACGCTGCGGCACAGCTCGTACCGTTCGCCGCGCGGCACCTGTAATTTTTCGCGGGTGCAGTAGCGCAGCTCGTTGCAGTTGGCGCGGCCGCGGGGGGCGCCCACATACCCGGTGGAAATGATGGTATCATTTTTGACGATGACCGCACCGAAATTGCGGCGCAGGCAGGTGCCCCGCCCGGTCACGGCCTCGGCGATATCAAGGTAGTAGTTGATTTTATCCCGGCGTTCCATGGTACCTCCTTTTGCGGTGCGTGCAAAGCACAATATGAGATTTACAGGGATATTATACACCATCCGCCGCGGTTTGTCTATGAAGGGATGAAGTTTTCGGGAGCGGGGGGGCGGGCGGCGCGGAAAATGAAAGGCCGGCAAGGCAGCCCGAAGCCAGGCTGTTGCCCGGCGGAGCGAAGCGGAGGCGGGCTGTTGCCTGGCGAGGGCAACGCCGCCGGAGTTCATTTTACGGGGCGCCCGCCCCAAAAAAGGGGGCAAGGAATTTTTTCACCGGGTAAAAAGTCCTTTCACTAATACGGCCAAAACGGGGGAATTTTGCATCAAAAAGGTTAAAAAGCAACATTTTTTAATGAAAAGTTTACAAACGGGGGTTTGCTTTCCATAATTGATGGATATTTTCAGCTTTTTATTCATGGGATATTTTGTGCGAATTCCGGGCTGGTGGGGGAAGGCTTTGCGGGGCCGGGACGACCGGAGGGAGCCCGCAGAGCCGCAAGCTCGGCGGGTGGGGTAACCGATGGAACGCAGGGGTCGGCGGGGAGCAGCAGGGCCGCAGGCCGCCCGCCGGAACGGCGGGCAAGCGGGCGAAGCCCGCTTCGGCGATGCTTTGCATCGCCGGGCCTGCGGCCCGACCGGCCTGCGGCAGCTTTCACCGCTTGGGAAGGCCGATCATATCATGCAGTATCGCCGCCGACCTATTGCATCCGGGGGCGAATTATGCTATTTTTTTATAGAGAATACACCCATCCGCACGGGAGGTCAGAGATATGTTCACACGCATTCGGGAAGATATTGCGGCGGTGCGCCAGCGTGACCCCGCTGCCCGTTCCGGCATCGAGATCCTGCTGGTTTACGCCGGGGTACATGCGCTGTTTTGGCACCGGCCGGCACACTGGCTGTACCGGCACCGCTGCTTTTTCCTTGCACGGCTCATCAGCCAGCTCACCCGCTTTTTCACCGGCATCGAGATCCACCCCGGCGCCACGCTGGGACACAGCGTCTTTATCGATCACGGCTCCGGCATCGTCATCGGCGAAACTGCCGAGGTAGGCGACGGCTGCACGCTGTATCAGGGCGTCACGCTGGGCGGCACCGGCAAGGATACCGGCAAGCGCCATCCCACGCTGGGGCGGAATGTCATGGTGGGGTGCGGCGCCAAGGTGCTGGGCCCGGTACGGGTGGGGGATAACTGCAAGATCGCCGCCAACGCCGTGCTGCTCCATTCCATCGATGCGGACAGCACCGCCGTAGGCGTCCCGGCGCGGGTGGTGCGGGTTAGTAATGTCCGGCTGGAAAATGAACGGCTGGACCACGTACACATCCCCGACCCCATCCAGCAGGAGCTGAACCGTGCGCACCGGCAGATTGCCGCGCTGGAGAAGCGACTGGCGGCGCTGGAGGCCGGGCAGGAAAAAGGCGAAGGAGAATGACCGGTGTTTTATATCATTTTTGATTTTTGCATGGCGGCAATTATGCTTTTATTCGGCATAGGGTTTTATAAATCCGGCGGAAAAGCAGCCGATTACTTGACCGGTTACAATATGAGGTCTGCGGATGAACGCCGGAAATATGACGAAGACGCCATGTGTAAAACATATGGAAAAAGGATGATGTACATGTCCATCCCTTTTCTCATTGGGATTGCCATAGATTTCCGATATCCGGGAATCGGCTGCCTGATTGCGTGGGGAATATGGCTTATCATGTTTATTCTATTGCTTATCGATCGGCATAAAAGAGAACAATGACCTGCAGCCTATCCGTCTGTAACGATTAGCATCCTGCCGCCTGACCGCACAGCCGCCGGCCTGTGCAGGGGGCAAAAGGGCGCCCGCAGGGCAGCCCGCCGCAGGCGGGCTCGGCGGCCTTCGGCCGCCGGTTCCGGCTTCGCCGGAACGCCCTGCGGGCGCCCCCTCTTTGCGGGCCCTGCCCCCTGCACCGGTTACAGCGCTGCCACCAGCCTTTTCAGCGGGGCCAGCCAGCTTTGCCGGGGCTCGTCCTCCGCCGCCAGCAGGAACCGTTCCCCGAAGAACACCGCCGTGGCCTGCTTCCCGCCCAGTGTGGCCGCCATGCGCCCCGTGGGGCAGCCTGCCAGCGGGCGCAGCGAGCCCATCCGGGCGCCTGCCCCCAAAAGCTCCCCCTCGCCGCTTCCCTCGCGGATCACCGCACCGTATGCCACGGTGCGCCCCTCCACGGTAAATTCCAGTCCTGTCATGGTGATGATCTGTTCCGTCATGGTGATACCTCCTTGCGGGCTTCCTTTGTTCTGCCCCCATCCTATCATTCCACCTGTCCCATAAACCGTACTTTGATGGACACGCCCCGCCGATTATGCTATATTTATGGGGTACATTTTACAAATAGACCCCGGAGGAACCGCATGGATCAAAAAAAAGCCCTGATGGAGCGCATCCGGCTGTTTGTGCTGGATCTGGACGGCACCGTTTATCTGGGCGACCGCCTGCTGCCCGGCGCCGCCGATTTTATCACCACCGCAAAGGAGAAGGGGCGGCGGGTGCTGTTTTTCACCAATAACACCAGCCGCAGCCCGATGGAATATGTCGAACGCCTTACCCGCATGGGCATCCCCGTCACACGGGGGGATATCCTCACCGCCGGAGATGTGACCGTTCACTATCTTAAAACCTGTCGGCCCGGCAAAAGCGTCTGCCTTTTGGGGGTGCCTGCCCTGCGGCAGAGCTTCCTTGAGGCGGGTATACCGCTGACCGAAGCGCAGCCCGACCTTGTGGTGGTGGGCTTTGATAAAACGCTGACCTATGAACGGCTGGAACGGGCGTGTATCTACCTGCGCCGGGGCGCGGAATTCCTTGCCACCCACCCCGATATCAACTGCCCCACCGAAGCGGAGCCCATCCCCGACTGCGGCGCCATCTGTGCCGCCATCACTGCCAGCACCGGCCTTACCCCCCATGCGCTGGGCAAGCCCGCCCCCGAAACGGTGGCGCTGGTGGAATCGTTCAGCGGCCTGCCGCGGGAGGCGATCGCCTTTGTGGGGGACCGCCTGTATACCGATGTGGCCTGCGGCACCCAAAACGGCGCCTGCGGCATCCTGGTGATGACCGGCGAAACCACCCCCGAAATGCTGGCAGAAAGCAGCTTTTTCCCCGATGCGGTGTTCCCCTCTCTCGGCGCTATGGCACCGCTGCTTTAATTCTGCAATAAAATTTCGCCCCCTGTACCAATTGGTGCAGAGGGCGGTTTTTGTTGTTCCAATTTATTTCCAGTGTTTTAGCTGCGAAAGATGGGCGTCATACTGTGCCCGGCGCTCCGCTTCGCCGATATTTTCAGGGTTCGGCATATGCGCCAGCAAAAAATCCAGCAGCGCATCCTTGCTTTGGTAAGCGAAGGCCCCCTCCGCGTAGCACCACTTGCAGTAATCCTCATTATAGCTGCCGTCTGGCTCCCGGCTGGTGATGCCGTCCTCCAGCGGCATGCCGCAGCACTGGCAGATGAGCTGC
>ENA-UEQL01002510-UEQL01002510.1-human-gut-metagenome-genome-assembly--contig:-NODE-2510-length-12160-cov-9.592982_pt1 | contig 12160 bp, 10 predicted proteins | sample MGYA00242905_ERZ507926 | MGnify/ENA primary metagenome ERZ507926 (study PRJEB26167, sample SAMN06115531) | human gut metagenome | host: Homo sapiens | place: China:Henan | collected 2015-09-09...
CACTCTGCTTTTCGCGTAAAGCTAAGGAAGTCGCCGCCAGCCGCTGAATTGCAAAGAGAACCCACCCTAACTCTCCATAAACATAAGCGAACCACTTTGATACTTCGGAGAACTCCTTCAAAAAGTGGCACACTCCATATTCATAGCATTCGGCGGGCTCCATAAGATGACCTCACAAAACATAAAATCATCTTATTGGGTGCAAAGTTACTGCATTTTTACAACCTGTGCAAGTATTTTTGAATTTTCCTACAAATTATTTTATTTTGCAAGAGCATTAGGCAACATAAGTCGCCATAAATTTCCCCAAGCCCTCTAAGGGAGAGGGCTATGCAAGGGCAGGTTTAACGAACTTAATGAAGAAACATAGAAGAAATACAGAGAATTAATTGTCTATTGATTGCAATTAACGGAGAATAAATACGCAGTTTTATATGGCTTTTTAACGAACTATATGGAGAACCACGACAAACAATTACATGTCTAATTACATGATAATTACATGTTGAAAAACCAATGGTAATTATATGTTTAATCGTCAATTAATCGTTAACGGAGGACTTTTCTCCCCCCTCATTGACGGAGAAGCCCAGCAAATAGGCTTTCGGCTTGCATATTCGAGAAAAAAGCAGTAATTTTGCAGCCCTAAAACGGAGGATTCTACAAAATACCCCAAAAACGGAAAAGGTTCTACCAAATAATAGTTTGGGAGGTTAGAGATGTTTTTGATACAAAATACACTGGTTAGTCTCGACATCTTAGAGAAAGAGTTCTGCTGCGACCTTGATACTTGCCGTGGGTGTTGCTGTATAGAAGGCGATGCCGGCGCACCTATCGACGCTCTCGAAGAGCAGAAAATCAACGAGATTCTGCCGCTCCTATTGCCCGATATGACTAAGGAAGCACGCGCAGTGGTGGCGCAGCAAGGCATTGCTTACAACGACCCCACAGGCGACCGTGTTACTTCTATCGTCAATGGTAAAGACTGTATCTTTGCCCGCACCGACCATAACGGATGGTGCTATTGCCTGATAGAGAAAGCCTACAACGCCGGGCGTATCGACTTCAAAAAACCTATCTCTTGCCACCTCTATCCCATTCGCCTTTCGCAAGTGGGTGATATGGTGGGCTTGGAGTATCATCGATGGGATGTCTGCCATTGCGCACGCCAATTAGGCAAAAAACTACACCTCCCTATCTACCGGTTTCTTAAAGAACCTCTCATTCGCCGCTTTGGGCAAGACTGGTATGACGAACTTTGTTTAACCGCTACTGAATGGAAAAAACAATGCGCGCAGAAATAATCACTATCGGCGATGAGTTGCTCATCGGCCAAGTCGTTGATACCAATTCCGCATGGATGGCGCAACGCCTCAACGAGGCGGGTATCGACCTCTATCAAATCACTTCTATCCACGATGACCGACGGCATATCCTCGCGGCTCTTGACGAGGCTTTCTCGCGTGCTGACATCGTACTGACTACAGGCGGTCTCGGGCCCACCAAAGACGACATCACCAAGCATGTGATGTGTGAATATTTTGGTACTACTCTGGTCGAGGATACGCGCGTGCGCGAACACATATATAATCTCTATCGCGAGCGACCCGATGTGCTCAATCGTCTTACGGCTACCCAATGGCTCGTACCGCAAGCGGCTGATATTCTGCCCAATAGAGTAGGAAGCGCACCACTCATGGTGTTCCATCAGGCCGATAAACTGCTCTGCGCTATGCCCGGAGTGCCTTACGAGATGCAAGTGGCTATGGATGAGCAGATTTTGCCCTATATCAATCGCTATCTGCACCCCGCAGCCAATATCATCCACCGCACTATCATGGTCTCGGGTATCTCCGAGTCGGCTCTCGCCATACGCCTTGAGCAATACGAAAACGCGCTTCCACCATACATACACTTAGCCTACCTCCCTAAAGATGGCACTATCCGCTTGCGACTCAGTTCTTATGGCGAGGCTACTCAAGACGAGATAGATGAGCAACTGCAACAACTCTCTGTCTTGGTCAGTGATTACTTGATTGCCACCGATGACAGTCCCTTAGAAGTTCATCTCGGCGCACTGCTCAAAGCCCGCAAGCAGACCATCGCTACCGCTGAGAGTTGCACGGGTGGTAAGTTAGCCGCTCTGCTCAATAAGCACCCGGGCAGTTCTGCTTTCTATCTTGGCTCGGTCGTCGCATACAGCAACAGTGTGAAACACAGCGTGTTAGGCGTCAGTCAAACTAATTTGGATACTTTTGGCGCAGTCAGCGAACAGGTGGCTCGGGAGATGGCTGAGGGTGTTCGTCGTTTGTGTGGCACCGATTATGCTATCGCCACCAGCGGTATCGCAGGCCCTGATGGGGGCTCTCCCGAGAAACCGGTTGGTATGGTCTGGATGGCATGGGCTACTCCACAAGGCACTACCGCCGAGTGTTTCCATTTGGGCAAACTCCGAGACCAAATCACCGACCGTGCCTCCACCCAAGCCCTCATCCGCATGATACGCATTATCAATGAAGAATGCATAATTCATAATGCATAATGCCCTATTCCATATAGAAATCCTAGAATATATAGACCATCTATATTCCCAAGAAATAATTAGTGGTCAATTACATGGCAATTATATGTTTAATCGTCAATTAACCGTTAACGGAGAACCAACCTGCGCAGCAGGGTCTCTACATTCTAGACAAAGAAAATTTTTAATGCCTTTCTATATGGTCTTTAATGGAGTCCGGTTAGAGCCATTTAATGGAGTACCCACACTATGAACCTATCATTTCTCTTTACCCCTACCATCACCCAATCTATCCTGGTGCTGACGCTGGTTATTACGCTGGGCCTTTGGCTCGGTGAGCGAGCGCGTATCGGTCATTTCTCTCTTGGCGTTACTTGGGTGCTCTTTGTCGGAATTGCCGTCTCGGCTTTGGGTATCCATATAAAGCCCGATGTCGCACATTTTGCCAACGACTTTGGGCTTATCCTCTTCGTCTATTCTATCGGCTTGCAAGTCGGGCCCTCTTTCTCACCCTTTAAGCGTGGCGGACTCCAACTCAATCTCCTCGCCACGGCGTTCGTCTTGCTCGGCTGCCTCACTACTATCGCACTCTATTATCTCACTCCCCTCGGCATGGATACCCTCGATGGCGTCTTGTCCGGTGCCGTGGCTAGTACACCCGCCTTGGCGGCCGTGCAACAAGCATGCAGCGATGTCCTTGGCTATGTCTCACCCAATGTGGCTACAGGCTATGCCGTAGCATACCCCCTCAGTATTGTCGGTACTATCCTCGCCTTCGAGATGATACGCCTTTGTCTCCGCGTCAAACTGCCGCAAGAGGAACAACGACTCCTAACCGAGAACGATACCGCCGACGACAGCGAGAAGCCTGTCTGCGTTGATATCACCCTCCATAACCCTCAAATCACTACCCTTACCATCGCACGATTGCAGACGCTTTGCCCTATCAAGATGATTGTCAGCCGAGTCATCCGACCCGATGGCACCGACGAATTAGTTTCCGAACAGACCACTTTCGGCAACGGAGATATTATTCGCATTCTTACCGATAAGCAGCACCTCGATGCCCTCCGACTCCTGGGCACCGTCAAGAACTATTCTTTCTCCTCTAAGGAAAACTCCGACCACCTTATCTCACGCCGTATCGCCGTTACGCGTCCCGAGTGCAACGGCAAACGCATTGCCTCGTTCAACCTTCGCTCACAGTACCACGCCACGATCACACGAGTCAATCGAGCAGGTATTGACCTCCTCGCCACCCCCGAACTCGTACTACAGTTAGGCGACAGACTCATAGTTGTCGGCGATAAAGCCGATGTACAACGCGTCGCAGAGACTTTCGGCAACGAACTCAAACGCCTCGATATTCCTAACCTCCTGCCCGTCTTCTTCGGTATTATGATGGGCGTCTTGCTCGGTATTCTCCCCATCCCATTGCCCGGCCTCAATCAGACTTTCCGCCTCGGCTTGGCAGGTGGCTCGCTCATCGTCGCACTACTAATCGGGCGATTCGGACCCTATTATAACATGGTTACTTTCGCCACCACCAGTGCCAATATGATGCTCCGCCAAGTCGGACTCACACTCTTCTTGGCTGCTCTCGGCCTCGAAGCCGGAGAGCATTTCGTCGATACTATCATGCAGGGAGGATATATGTGGATTCTCTATGGCTTTATCATCACCATGGTACCACTTCTTATTATCGGATTCGTGGCGTATCAGGGCCTCCACATCAACTATTTCAGAGTCATGGGGCTTTTGGCAGGAGCCATGACGGCAGCACCCGCACTGGCCTATGCCGAGAGCCTTTCCGGGCGCAACGACCAAGCCTCCGTCGCTTATGCCACCGTCTATCCCTTCACCACTTTCCTCCGCGTCATGGCAGCACAACTGCTCATCATATTCTTCTGCTCATAGCAACGACCAATGCATAATGCATAATGATGAATGCATAATACCCTAGAATATCTAGAATATCTAGAATATCTAGAATATCTAGAATATCTAGAATGTCTAGATTTCCTAGAATCTCTAGATTGATTCCTTAGTCCATCTATTCTGCCCATCCCCTCCCTTGGAGGGGATGGGGGAGGTCGCATTCTTCATTGTATGTGTATTAGAAGATAGTCAAGGCTATATGTGCGCAGGCTTCAGCGTCTGCCAAGGCATGGTGGTGGCAAGTAAGGTCGTATCCGCAAGCGGCAGCAACGGTCTGGAGTTGATGATTGGGCAACGCAGAACCAAAACGGCGTCGAGAGGCACTAAGCGTATCCATAAACATATATTCGGGATACCTGAGTTGGTAGGTAGCAAAGACTGCTCGCAGGCAGCCCTCATCAAAGCGAGAGTTGTGGGCAACAAAAGGCAGCAGGTCGATAGGCGTATCGGGGTACACCTCGTGTATCTTCTCCTCCACACACTCCCATACCTCGGGGAACGCTGAAGCAGCATTGGTATCGGCAGCACACAACCCGTGCACCTCTTGGCAGAACGAGGCGTAATAATTGGGCATCGGGCGAATGAGCGAGTAGAAACTATCGGCTATCTCGCCATTGCGCACCATTACCACTCCCACACTGCATACACTGGAGCGGCAACCGTTGGCGGTCTCAAAATCGATTGCTATAAAATCATTCATCGGTATATTCTTTGTATCTTTTTAACACTATAAGTTATTCTTCGTTCTCTTCGCTATAAATCTTGTTGAGCATGATAAACTCTTGCCTCATCTGCTCGCGCAACCACTTAGGGGACAGCACCTCGATAGCCGCACCATAGGAGAGTATCTGCTGGTTAAACTCAAAAGTGGGCACCAGAAAGAACCGGAAGACCGAGTAGTCCTCGTTCCGCTCTATCTCCTCTTGCGACGAATGTATGGGCAGCGAGCGAAAGTAGCACGACTGCATGGCATCGACACGAATACGCACCAGTTCGGGCGTATGCTTACCCATAGAGACCCCATAGCGGTCGGCAAAGTAACGCTCTGCATCAAAATCGGTCGGCATCACAAACGACTCGGCGGTGCGCTCCAGCGACAGCACACGGTCAAGCGCATAGATACGAAGGTCGTCTAAGTTCTCAGGCTTGCCTAACACATACCACCGCTGCCTGAAGATACGCACACAATAGGGTGCAAGGAGCACCTCGGAAGGTGTATTGCGGTAGAAACTGCGGTGGGTAAACTGTATCTTGACACTATCGCGCATAGCCTCGATGATAGGCGTCAGATACTCCTTTCCGGAAGGAATATCCTCCAAGACGATACGGCTGCGCAGTTGCGTACATTCGCTCAGCAAGTTCTCTGCCGCAAAGGTGCTTATCAACCATTGGCGCAGTTGGTCGCGCTGAATATCGGAGGTATTGCGGATGTAGTAACCGCTTGATTTACTGAAGGCTATGTCTATTTGGAATAGTTCTTGTATCGCCTCCTTGTAGCGATGGAAAGTGCGTTCGGGGATTTGGGTCTCGTGGTCGTAGTTGAGCGACGAACGGCTCCAACGACGGTCGATTTCCTCACGCGAGATATGCCCCACCGAGTAGATGAGTTCGACCAACCAAATATAGCGGTTGAACAATACAGATGAGTTTTGCTTAGGCATAAGCGAACCGATTAAGTGGAACAAACAAAGCAGCAATAATTACGGCACAAAGGTACAAACTTTTGACGGGTTATGCAACCTAATGCCAAGTTTTATACCACTTTGTGCCGAAATAAACAGTTAGCAGAAGCCTATGGCTTTGCCTTGTCGCTTGTTGATGAGTTCGTTGTCGCACGCCTCTTGTATAGACGACATGTCTATCCCTTCGATGTCATCTAATATATTGTGTATCACCTGCTTGCGGGCTATATTCTCTATCTGCCCGCCGGAGAAATTATATTTTTGGGCAAGCGAAAGAGCATCGTTGTCTGCCAGTTCGGGCAACATCGCATGCCATATATGCCGGCTCTCCTGGGGCGTAGGTTTCGGGAACTCTATCTTGTAGAGGAAGCGTCGCTCGAAAGCACTGTCTAAGTTGCCCGTCAGGTTAGTGGTAGCAATCATAATGCCGTCGAGTGTCTCCATCTCTTGCAAGATGATGTTCTGCATAGCGTTCTCCATCTTCTCCACGCTGTGTTCGGTATCTGCGCTACGCTTACCGAGGATAGCGTCTGCCTCATTGAATAGCAAGATAGGCTGTACAGGCATTTTCTTGCAGCAGTCACGATAGCGGTCGAAAGTGGCTTTGATGTTCTTTTCCGTATCACCCACCCACTTGCTACGCATATTAGGTATATCCACTTGCATTACGGCACGCCCCGTAGCGCGGGCCAGTTGGTAAGCCGTCTCGGTCTTGCCCGTTCCGGGGCCGCCATAGAAGATACAAGCAAATCCGCGACGCATGTTGTGCTTTGCCAATCGCTCTTGTACCTTGCTCAGACGCTCCGGCATGAGCAGCGATTTGAGTTGCTCCACCTGCTTGGTAACCACCGGATTGAAATAGAGTTGCTTCTCGGCAATGCTGTCCGGCATCTTGAGCCCTACATTGATGTCGGCTGCAAAGTTAATCTCCAGTTCGCTCAACCAATCCTGCTTTGCCGCGTCGGTCAGTTTCCAAGCAGAGGGGTCTGCATGTCCTCCCAGACAACCATTCTCTAATATACCCTTCTTTATCAAATGGTAGTTACCTCGGCGTATGGCGCGCACGATGCAGTTAAGCACATCTGCATCAACGAAATCTTCTACATCGTGCGACATTACGCCGTCATCTCCATCGCATACAAACATACACATTGTTGCCAACAAGAAGACCACAGTGTCCTCATCGAGTTGCAGTTGTTTCACATACTTTACTAATTGCAACTGTGGATTCAATTCTACAAGTTCCAAGATATGTTTGGCGAGTCGCGATTGTGTAAGTTCATTATTAGATGCTGCACTGAACAAACTGTCGAGTTCTTTAATCCAATCCTCGGCAGACAGCCCCTTATAGTTCTTCTTCTCCGGCATTTTGTTTTGTATAATCGACGAAATCACCTTTTCCGAGACGATATAGTGGGTGGCATTTTCCATTCGGCTCTTGAATGAGCAAAGCAACTCTTTCTCGCAAAGGCTGTCCAATGCACCACGCAACTGCATCACCTGCAATGGTCTGCAATCGAAGTATCGGCTCAGATTTACCGCAGAGATGTCTCCAAGGTCATTGAGGTTGAAAACGCAACTGAGAGCCATAGCCTCATCGTGCGAAAGGTTGAGGCGTTGCATCAACTGTTGCAAGTAGGGTTCTGCACCTTGCACCTTATCATCTTGCATCTTAGATTTACGCAAGAAACTATCTGCTTTTTCGAGCAGTTGAACCAAATTTAGCGACTCTAAAGAATTTGTTTCCATAAGCAATTATTGTTTATTAATTGGTTGCATTATTGTTTTGCGGTGCAAAAGTACTACTACATAGTGCCAAATTATGGCAGCCTACATAGTAAAATACCTACAAAGTGCAAAAAAGCGTACACCACACAGCCTTTTTCATCACGCTTAGCACTTACTCTACTTCAAAATGGGAAACCGTTGCTACCCTCCAAGGAGGATAGATGTCCCAAGAAATGCGCCTTGCTTTTAATCTCTAATCGCAACTTTTCATTGCGATTTAATCATTGTCTTTTAATCTCGTTTTTGTTCTCTTTGCGCATACTTGAGACCGAAAGAATTTGCATTCAGCCACAAATGAAAGAGCGATAAGGTAAGTACAAAATCTATGCCATGCACCTATACCTAAGCAAAAATAAATAGAAGGTGTGCTATCCATGCGTATGGAAAATGATTTTCCTGCACATAGCGTAGTATTTGCAATGGTAAAGCCGACTGCAAAGATGTCAGTATGGTTGTTCTGTCCTGCCAAAAGTGCGTCATCTGCCAAAAGTGATGTCAGTATTTTGGTAGCAGTGCCCTTATGCATTGCGCATTTATCTACGCTGAGTCAATACCGAGACCATACCGAGTCGATATCGGGTCGTTATGCGGTGATTATGCGGTGATTATGCGGTGATTAAGGGGTGATTAAGGGGTGATTATGCGGTGATTAAGCAAATCCGACCGTAGGCTAACCGTAATCCGACAGTACCCAAGCCCTATCTAAACACCGCAATGGTCCTGCAAAACCTCGGGGCAACCGCCTCAAATCCGGAATGCTTTATTCAATGCATAATGATGAATGCACAATGCATAATTATATGTCTAATTACATGATAATTATATGTTTAATGACCTATTAACCGTTAACGAAGACCCCCATAAGCGCAATACACGATACAAAGCCATACCGATGAGACAAAAATAATGTTATTTTTTCTGCCATTCTATTGCACGAACTATTCTTTTTCCGTACCTTTGCGCAGAAAACAACTTACTACCACACATCAACTATCAGCGTATGGAAATATCTCAACAACAGATAGAACAAGACAAACGGCGCGAGCGAAAGATACTGCGTGTAACGCTATTGGGCAGCGTAGTCAATACGGTGCTGGTGGTGTTTAAGTTCATCGCCGGTGTGTTGGGCGGCTCAGCAGCAATGATAGCCGATGCGGTGCACTCGTTGTCCGATTTTCTGACCGATATTGTGGTGCTTATATTTGTCAAAATCAGCAACCGCCCTGCCGACCGACACTACACCTACGGCTACGGCAAATACGAGACTCTCGCAACGCTCCTGATAGGTATTGCCCTATTGGCAGTAGGCGGAGTGCTGGCAGCGCAAGGGATAGAAAAGATTGTGCAAGCCGCCCGCGGTGCCACTCTGCCGCAGCCTGGGATGATTGCTTTTTGGGCAGCCGTAGTGAGCATTGTGTTGAAAGAAATCACTTATCAGATTACTATGCGTGTGGGCAAAGAGGTCGAATCGGAGGCAGTGAAAGCCAACGCATGGCACCATCGCTCCGATGCTCTATCGTCTATCGGCACGGGCTTGGGTATCGGAGGAGCCATACTGCTCGGGCAGCAATGGACCATACTCGACCCTATCGCCGCTATCGTGGTGAGCATTCTGATTATCTTCACGGCAGGCAAACTGATTAGCGGTGCTTTGGGCGAGTTTGTCGAGAAGAGCCTGCCCGAAGCAACCGAAGAAGAGATACGGCAGATTGTGGCAGAAGACAGCCAAGCGAGCGAGATGCACCACCTCTGTACACGCCGACTGGGTAACCGCATTGCTATCGAGATGCACTTGCGTTTCCCGGGAGAGATGAGCCTGTACGACGCACATCGCCACGCCACGCACATCGAGCAACGCCTCAAGCAACGATTCGGCTTCAACACCCACATCAATATCCACTTAGAGCCAACCAAAACCGACGGCATCTACAAAGCCCCCACCACGAAATAACCCGCGACGCACGCACAAAAAAAGTATCTGCTAAACGACAAAAAAAGAGGGCATCTGCTAAAACAACAGACACCCTCCTTGTTAGTTATTGTGCGCAAAACGCTATTCTATTCGGCTGTGGCCAACGGAGCGGCTTGCACATAAGTGCGGGCTGCCAACTCTTGGTCGAGCACATACATCCCATACGAGTTACCGTCTAAGAGTTTGAGTTTTTGGATGATGTCGGTAGCGTTCTCCTCTTCCTCTACCTGCTCATCGATGAACCATTGCAGGCGCGATTGTGCGGCATAGTCCTTCTCCGATACGGCAATATCCATTAGGTTGTTGATCAGCGAAGTTACTTTCTGCTCATGAGCGAGCGTGTTCTCAAATACAGCCAACGGATTAGCCCAGTCGGTCTCTACTTTGTCTATCGCTGCCAAGCGTACATCGCCGCCACGGCTCTGCAGATAGTTATAGAAGATCATTGCATGGTCTTGCTCCTCTTTGAACTGCACCATAAACCAATTAGCCATACCTACATAACCGGCACGGTGGCAATAAGCAGACATACTCAGATAGAGATATGCCGACCACATCTCTGCATTGATTTGGGCATTGATAGCCTCTTCTAACTTCTTGGAAATCATAATAAATAAGTATTTAATAGTTAACTACCTATCCTCAATCAAAAAGCGTACCAAACTAACTCTCTGGCAGAAAATTGCACCATTTTATCCATCTGCTCTCTCTCTCGACAAGCCTCAAAAACCGCCCGACAAACATCGCCCAATCTCAGCAGTCTGTTCCATACCACTCAACAGCCTCAGCAGCCCCCACTCTATCTGTCAAAACACCTCAGTGCCGGTCAAAGTATAGGTCTTCCCGCCACGCAGGATATACACTTGTCCGTCCCTAAGTACTTTCCGTACACCAGTGCCGTTTTCTTGCATCGTTGTTCCGTCTATAGCGGTGTAACCATTGGTATTAAATTCGCCGTTGTAGGTGTTCAGCACTTGGTTCTCCCAGTCTTTTACAACGATTTGATAGGTATAATGCGAAGCCTCATCCAACCCCGTAACCGTAAACTTGTACCCTTCTGCGCTCAGCGATGCGGCAGGAGTGTGCTTTGCTTCACCGCGAGCAGGAGCAAAAGCAATACTCGTAAGTTGTCCCTCGCCGTTGAAAATCAACCTACAGAACACTACATTACCTTTCTGAATAGTCAGAGTATAACTATCGGCATTGCTGTCGGCAGGCCAAGTGAAGGTTGCATCGGTGTCAGATGGGCGCACGGTGAGTGTACCGTTAGTGGTGTTGTCCACACTAATAGGCACGATGGTAAACTTGCTCCAATACTCATTCACTTTGTATTTCTTCACAAGGTTAGCCAATACATACAATTCCGCATTGCGGCTCACTTCGGAGAAGGTAGATTTGTAGATAGTAGGCGTAACATCCGCATAGCAAGTAACTGAATAAATACGCTCATCGCCGGCAAATGCGTTTTCGCCGTCTATCTTAATTTCAGGTCTTTTAGTTCCCTCTGTAAGCAGAACGTTATTTGATATCTTTGTGCAGTTACGCACCTGACCGTGTTCCAGATCTATCACATTGTCGCCTGTAATTTTCCCATAATGCTTTTCTTCGGTTGCTCCGTCCTTCGCCGTATATGAAGCGAGGTCGTCCTTGTCCTTTCTTATATTGAGCGAAATAAGCCCCGTCCTGCTTTCAACCGGAGCGAGAGCAGGCACAAGCGATTCTGTCGGTTCGCTTTCCGTAACGCTCGGTGTATTCGGCTCAGAAATACTCTCATCCCCCGAAGCTTGTTCCGTTTCGCCGGCTGATGATGTTCCCCCCGCAGAGCTTTGCGGCTTGTCCTGCGAAGCTGTATCATTGCTGATATTATTTTCATTTCCGTCATAATTGCCGATCGGCATAGCAAGCGTTGCGCTGAGCACCGTAAGCCGTTTGAGTCCCGATGCGATATCTTTTCCTTGCAATGCACCGCTGACAGCATTCTCCGCAACACCCGTCAGCGTAAATGAAATTACCGCCGCAGCAATTCCCGCTACGGCAATCCTTGTAACGCCTTTGCTTTTTTTGCTGTTCATAAGCACCATCCTTTCAATACTTCCGATAAAGCTTATGATACGGTACGTTCTTTTATTCACGAATAATTCATCAGCATTGTAACATCTTCCGCTGAAAGCGATGGACAAAGAGTACGGTTTATCGCTGTCGAAATTATCTGCGAATTCCGCCGTTCCTATAGCCACATTCGGTTTTTAGATACGGTGT
>ENA-UEQL01002511-UEQL01002511.1-human-gut-metagenome-genome-assembly--contig:-NODE-2511-length-12160-cov-4.355458_pt1 | contig 12160 bp, 9 predicted proteins | sample MGYA00242905_ERZ507926 | MGnify/ENA primary metagenome ERZ507926 (study PRJEB26167, sample SAMN06115531) | human gut metagenome | host: Homo sapiens | place: China:Henan | collected 2015-09-09 | study...
GAAGCTTTTTTGCCATTCGGTAAAGGTACCATCAGTTGGCAGGCGTGTTTGCCCTTGTCAACTGAAGGTGTAGCGGTCGACATAGCCGCTCTCGTTGCCTGTGGTGATGACCACGCCTGTGTCGGTTCTGGTGATGTCCCGGATGGGGAAGCGCTTGTGCTGCTCCACATATGCCTCGGGGCTTTCCGCCTCTGCCTCCACGATATTGCGGACGGCGTATTTGGAGCCGCCGCAGGGGGTCATGGATTCGATGATGATCTCGTATTCTGCCATGCTGCTGTATGCCTCCTTGTCAACCGAGGACAGTATAGCACACCTAGAACCGTTTGTCAGCAGGGAACCCGGAAAAATTATTCCGCCGTGTCGTCCGCAGGCTCCGGCGTCTGCCGCGTCACCTGGATCTCCTCGATCCGATGGTTTTCCACCCGTGTGACCCGGACGGCCAAGTCGTCAAAGGTGAAGGAATCGCCCGCCTCCGGCACGCGGCCGAATTGCTCCATGACCCAGCCGCTGACGGACACCATCTCGGAATCGGTCTTGAGATGGAAGAACGCGGCGAAGTCGTCGAAGTCCATGCCCGCGTCCACCAGCCAGGTGTCCGGGGCGAGCTTCCGGAGAAAGACCTCCTCCTCGTCGTGCTCGTCCCAGATCTCGCCTACCAGCTCCTCCAGAATGTCCTCCATGGTGACGATGCCGCAGGTGCCGCCGTATTCGTCCACCACCACGGCCACATGGGTCTTGGCCTGCTGGAGCTTTTTCAGCAGCAGACGGATGGGCTCGTTCTCCAGCGCGAACAGCGGCGGGGAGATGATGTCCCGCAGAGGCTTGTCGGTCACACCGCAGCCTACATAGAACTCCTTCCGGTGGATGGTACCCAGAATGTGGTCGATGGAATCCTCGTAGATCAGCAGCCGGGAGTATTTGGTCTCGGTAAACAGCGCCGCCACCTCCTCCTTGCCGGCGGTGACGGGCAGTGCCGCCAGATCCACCCGGTGGATGAGGATATCCTGCGCCACCTGCTCGGAAAAGCCGATGGCGTTTTTCAGCAGCTCGCCCTCGTCCCGGTCGATGCTGCCGTCCTGCTGCACCTCGTCCACCAGCATCAGCAGCTCCTCCTGGGACATTTTGCTGTCGCCGTTGAGGCGGAACACCTTGGCCAGCAGCTTCTTCCACAGGGAGAACAGCAGGTTCAGGGGCATCAGCACCCAGATCAGCACCTGCAGGATGGGCGCGGACAGCATGGCGCATTTCTCGGCGCAGTCCTTGGCAATGCTCTTGGGGGAGATCTCGCCGAAGATCAGCACCACCACCGTCACCACCACGGTGGAGATGGTGGCACCCGCGTCGCCGTAGTGCTTCACGAACAGCACCGTGCCGATGGAGGCGGTGGCGATGTTGACGATGTTGTTGCCGATGAGGATGGTGGACAGCAGCCGGTCGTACTGCCCCAGCAGCTTCAGGCTCAGCGCCGCGTTTCTGCTCCCCTTCTCCGCCAGCGTCCGGAGCCGCGTGGTGTTGGCGGAGGAAAACGCCGTCTCCGTGGCGGAAAAATAGGCGGACAGCAGCAGGCAGACCGCCATGATCATGATACAAGTTGTGGTTGACAAAATATGTAACTCCTTTTCTGTCGTCTGTTTTTTACCGGTGAATAGATGCCTATAAGCGCAAAAAAGCACGTCTGCCCCGCAAAACACAGCGCAGATATGCTCCCACAAACAGATGGCAGTTCAGATGGTTACCCGGATAGTCACCGCCGTCAGTATCCATATAAGCGTGATCCCCTCCTTCTTGATAAGCTGATAGCAGTATACCAGAAAATCCGCGCCAAGTCGAGTTAAAAAGCCGCAAAGAACGGGAGCGGACACCCTTCGGATATCCGCCCCCGCTTGTACACTGTTAAAATACGCCCAGACCGCACAGCAAAAATCCGATCACCGCCACCGCCGCTCCCACCGCGGCATAGGGCGCTGCGGTCTTGATGATGGTGATGTTGGACACGCCGGTGCCCGCCGTGGTCATGAACACCGCGTCGGCATAGAAGCAGGTACTGTACCCCAGCGATACGCCGCTCATGATGGCGGCGACGATCACCGGTGCAGGCAGTCCTACGGACGCAGCCAGCGGCAGGAATACCGGGATGGCGAGGGTCATGACCACCCAGCAGCTGCCTACAGCGAACACCGTTGCCGCCACCAGCAGAAATGCCAGCGCCGGGATCAAAAACGCGGGTACGGCGCTGCCGATGCTGGTGATCAGCGTGTCAAAGAGGCCCAGGCCCCGGTTGGCTTCGCTGAGCATGAAGCCGAAGCCCACCACGATGGCCAGCGTGGTCATGCCCTTGGCGCCGTTGAAGAAATGCTCGAAGAACTTCCCCACGGTCATGATCTTCTGGGGTACATACAGCAGGAACTGGGCGATAATGGCCATGATCATGCCGTGCACCAGGTCGTTGCCGTAGGCGATGGTGCCGCCCACCAGCACCGCCAGCGGTACGATGGCGTTCCACGCGGAGGACACGCAGCTTTCGTCCACGTCGGAGATGTCCACCAGCTTCTCCATGGTGTCGTCCCGCTCAAAGGCGAGGCCGCCGCTCTGTACCCGCTGATAGGCGCGCTTCAGCCCACCCAGCTTGGGGAAGGCCCCCACCGCCAGCAGCAGGCACAGCAGCATCATGCCCAGCGGGTAGAACATATAGGGAATGGCGCGGACATAGTCGCTGAAGCCGAGGCCGTGTGCCGAGATCAGCCCCACGCTGAACGCCGTCCAGCTGGAAAACGGCACGGCGACGCACAGGCAGCACGCAATGATATTGGCCTGCAGCGCCAGATGCTCCCGGGGGATGCGGTTTTTGTCGGTGATCTCCCGCATGGAGAAGGTCACCGTCAGGGCGCTGAGATACTCGTCCAGAAACATGATGGCCGACATGAGCCACGCCAGCACCAGCGTCCGCTTGGGGCCGGAGGCGATCTTCAGCAGCAGATCCCGGAAGCCCATAAGAGCGCCGGACTCCTGAAACAGGGTGATCATGCCGCCGAAGCCGATGATGACGCACAGCGCAAACTGATACGAGGAGTTGGACAGCGCGGCGTACATGGCGTCGATGGTACCGGTGAGAAAATGCTGCCGGTGCAGCAGCACCATAGCCAGCAGCGTGGCCAGTACCATGGCATCCGCCATCTTGCGGGTCTTCAGCGCGTAAAGGATCAAAAACACAAGAGGTGCAAAGGCCATTACGATCTGCAGCATGGTGCGTTCTCCTTACTTAGGATGATATCCGTAGTATAGCACAGACGCCCTTCCGTGGCAAGCCCGTCCCCCTCCTGCGGCGATACACCGCCCGGTCTGTAAAAGAACGCCGCCTGCTTCACGCAGACGGCGTTCTTCTGTATGCTGTACGATGTCTTACCGGCCGGTCATGACGGTCATGACCTCCAGTTCCTCGGGATTCAGCGTCTTCTTCATGGCGAGCCCCTCGTCGATGTCCACGTCAATGATCTGCTCGCCTCTGGCGCAGATGATGCGGTTGGTCTGCCCCTCCGCCAGCAGCTGCACCGCCTCGTAGCCCATGCGGGTAGCCATGACACGATCCTTGGCGCTGGCGTTGCCGCCCCGCTGGATGTGACCCAGAATGGTGACGCGGGGATCCAGTCCCAGCTTCTCCCGGATCTCCTCGCCTACGGCGATACCGCTGGCGGCGCCCTCGGCCACCACGATCATGAAGTTGGTCTTGCCGCGCAGCCGGGCCCGGCGGATCTTCTCCGCCACGTGCTGCTCAAAGTCGTACTCGCGCTCCGGCACCAGCACCGCCGTAGCGCCCACGGCCACGCCCACATACAGCGCCAGATACCCTGCGCGGTGGCCCATGACCTCCACCACGGAGCAGCGCTCGTGGGACTGCATGGTGTCACGCAGCCGGTCGATGCACTCCACCGCCGTGTTGGCGGCGGTATCAAAGCCGATGGTGTAATCGGTGCAGTTGATGTCGTTGTCGATGGTGCCGGGGATGCCCACCACGGAGATGCCGAACTTGGACAGATCCTGCGCGCCGCGGAACGTACCGTCGCCGCCGATGGCCACCAGGCCGTCCAGCCCCAGCAGCTTGCAGGTGTTGGCCGCCTTCTGCACGCCCTCCTGTGTGCGGAACTCGTCGCACCGGGCGCTGTACAGGATGGTGCCGCCCCGGTTGATGATCCGGCTGACGCTGGCGTTGTCCATCTCCATGAAATCACCGGCGATCAGACCGGCATAGCCCCTGCGGATGCCCACGCACTCGATGCCGCGGGCCAGAGAGCTGCGTACCACCGCACGGATGCAGGCGTTCATGCCCGGTGCGTCGCCGCCGCTGGTCAGTACGCCGATACGCTTGACTGCATTGTTCATAAAAGCTTACCTCTTTCCTGTTTTGCGGCACGCCCGCAGGCGATACCCCATCATTTTCTTGTCTCGCATTGTACCATACGTTTGGTCTGTTTGCAATAAGTATTTATGAAAACTTCTTGGACAAACACCGGCTTTTGTGGTATGCTGTCAGTCGGAGCGGACGCACACACCGCAGGTTTCCCGCGTCCGCTTAGCTTTCCGGAAAGGATGGATCTCCATGCACCCTCAGTTTGCCGAGCTTACGCCCCGCTGGTTCAAGCGGGCCTTTGTCTACACCGGCTCCATCGGTGAGTTCCGCTATCGCTTCGCCACCGACAAGGACGCCGGCCTGCTTCACGCCGCCGTGTACTCCCAGCTGTGCTACGAGCTGGCGCGGGACGTAGAGGAACAGGACTTCCCGTGGGACGACGACGGGGTCCAGCAGCTGCAAGGCTGGCTCCAGTCCCACTACGACGCCTATTGCGCCGCCCACGCCTGATCGATCCCCCATACAGCAGAACGGACGCAGCCCCATGGCTGCGTCCGTTTTTTTATTCAGCGATCACGCCACACACCGCGGCTTAGCAGCGCCAGCATGGGCATCAGCTCCAGACGACCCGTCAGCATCTCCAGCGACAGCACCACCTTGCTCAGTGGTGAGAGGATGGAGAAGTTTTCCATGGGTCCCAGAATGCCCAGACCCGGCCCCACGTTGCTGATGCAGGTCAGGGACGCGGCGAAGGACTCCTGAAAGCCGTAGTTGTCCCAGCTCACCACCAGCGCGCCGGCCAGCAGCACCACCATATACGCCATGATATAGGCGCCCGTGGACAACACCACCCGCTCCTCCACCGGCTGACCGTCCACCTTGATGACGCTGACGTGGTTGGGATGTACCATCCGCTTCAGCTCGCGCACCAGCGACTTCCACAGGATCAGCACACGGGACACCTTCATGCCGCCGGCGGTGGAGCCGGCACAACCGCCGGAGAACATCAGCACCAGCAGCGCCATACGGCAGAAGGTGGGCCACATGGCAAAGTCCACCGTGGCAAAGCCGGTGGTGGTGATGATGGTCACGGTCTGGAACGCCGCGTCCGTGATGGAGCCGCTCAGCGGTATCCCGGCCTGCAATCGCAGACACAGGCAGATCAGCAGCGTCATACCCACCACCACAGCCGTATAGACCCGCAGCTCCTCGCTGTGCAGGGCGGCGCGGAGCTTGCCGGTGACCGCCAGAAACAGCAGGGAGAAGTTGACGCCCGCCAGAAATGAGAAGATCGTCACGATCCACATCACCGCCGGGCTGCTGCCCGACAGGGAGGTATTGTTGATGGAAAAGCCGCCGGTAGCCATGGTGGTAAAGGCGTGGTTGACGGCGGAGAACCATGTCAGACCCGCCAGACGCAGGCACAGCATCTCCAGCGCGGTCAGCGCCAGATAGATGGTGTAGAGGATCTTGGCGGTGCTGCCCACCTTGGGCACCAGCTTGGACTTGATGGGGCCAGGGCTCTCCGCCCGCATCAGGTACACCGCGCCGTCACCCAGCTTGGGCATCAGCGCCAGAAACAGCACCAGCACGCCCATGCCGCCCATCCACTGGGTCAGGGAGCGCCATAAAAGCACGCTGCGGTACAGGTGCTCCACCTCGGGAAACACCGTGGAGCCGGTGGTGGTCAGGCCGGACACCGTCTCGAATATGGCGTCCTCATATTCCGTCAGGGCGCCGCTGAACACATAGGGCAGCGCACCGGACAGCGACAGCGCTATCCAGCCCAGCGCCACGGCCATAAAGCCGTCCCGGCTGTGCATCTGCGCCTTTTTCACCGGCACCAGCTGCAAAATAAAGCCGATCAGGATGCACAGCACCGCCGTGGCGAAAAACGGCATCCACGGCTCGCCGTACAGGACGGACACCAGCAGCGGCAGCAGCAGGAAGCCCGCCTCCACCCACAGCACATAGCTGGTGGTATTTGCGATCAATCGAAAGTTCATGTCATTACCTCAGATACGCCGCGTCCCTCGCGGCAAAAACAGGCACCCCCATTCTGGCCGCACAGCCGGCGGGGATGCCCTACTTACATACATAAGGGATTATATATCTCCTGTGCGGCACTGTCAAGCATACCCGCCGGTACGGGATTTTTGCAAAAAGTGGTATTCTCGGTAAACAGTTTCGTCAGAATACGTCTTTCCAATATGCAGGGCGCAGGTATGTGAAAATTATTACAGATAGGAACGCGCTGTTTTTCAAGTTTTTTGCATCACTTTAATAACTTTTTATTTTTAATTGACATTTTTCGTTTTTTGTGGCATTCTTGTCTCAATCCAAGCGATTGTCCCGTGCCGACAGAGTGATGTCCGCACGGCACGGACGAAAGGAGGGATCTGCCTTGAGCAGACTTGATATCAAAAGTCCCAGCCGCGCACAGACGGTGGTGGATAACCTCTACCGTGATGTGGAGCGCCGTATCGCCGCCAGTCCGCCGGGTCTTTGCCCCGTGGATATGTCGCTGTCGTTTTTGCAGCTGTGCCACGCCCAGTCCTGCGGCAAGTGCGTCCCCTGCCGTATCGGTCTGGGGCAGCTGAGCAAGCTCATCGCCACGGTGCTGGACGGCACCGCCGACATGAGCACCATCGACATCATTGAAAAGACAGCCCGCACCATCGTGAACACCGCCGACTGTGCCATCGGCCGGGATGCGGCCCGGCTGGTGCTGGACGGGCTGGACGGTTTCCGGGACGACTATGAGGAGCATATCATACACCACCGGTGTCTGGCCGGCTTGCAGCTGCCCGTGCCGTGCGTGGCGCTGTGTCCAGCCGGTGTGGACGTACCGGGCTACATGGCGCTGGTGGGCGAGGGACGCTGCGCCGACGCCGTGCGCCTGATCCGCAAGGACAACCCCTTCCCCACCGCCTGCGCCTACATCTGCGAGCACCCCTGCGAGGCCCGGTGCCGCCGGAATATGATCGACGACGCCATCAACATCCGCGGGCTCAAGCGCTATGCCGTGGATCACGCCGGGGACGTGCCGCAGCCCGCCTGCGCCCCGCCCACCGGCAAGAAGGTGGCCATCATCGGCGGCGGCCCCAGCGGTCTGAGCTGCGCCTACTATCTGGCGCTGATGGGCCACAAGGTCACGGTCTTCGAGGAGCGGGCAAAGCTGGGCGGTATGCTGCGCTACGGCATCCCCAGCTACCGGTTCCCCCGGCACCTGCTGGATGCGGAGATCGACTCCATCCTGTCTCTGGGCATCGAGGCGCACACCAACACCGCCGTGGGTACCGACGTCTGGGTAGAGGAGCTGCAAAAGGACTACGACTGCCTGTATATCGCCATCGGCGCCCATCAGGATAAGAAGGTAGGCATCCCCGGCGAGGACTGCAAGAACGTGATGTCCGCCGTGGAGATGCTCCGCGCCATCGGCGACGACGTGATGCCGGACTTTACCGGCAAGCAGGTGGTGGTCATCGGCGGCGGCAACGTGGCCATGGACGTGACCCGCAGCTCCATCCGTCTGGGCGCGGAGAAGGTGACCTGCGTCTACCGCCGCCGCATCGAGGACATGACGGCGCTGCCCGACGAGGTCACCGGCGCCATGGCGGAGGGTGCGGAGATCGAGGCGCTGATGGCTCCCGTCCGCATCGAGGCCGACGAGGACGGCTGCGCCGCCGCCCTGTGGGTACAGCCCCAGATCATCGGCGAGGCCGATAAGTCCGGTCGGCCCCGTCCCAACAAGGCCGACCTGCCGGAGCGGCGCATCCCGGCGGATATCATCGTGGTGGCCATCGGGCAGGGCATCGAGATCCAGGGCTTTGAGCAGGCCGGCGTCCCCATCAAGCGGGGCGTGTTCGTGGCGGGTCTTTCCGGTCAGGTGGGTGATATGGACAACCTGTTCGCCGGCGGCGACTGCGTCACCGGCCCCGCCACAGCCATCCGCGCCATCGCCGCCGGTAAGGTGGCGGCGGCCAACATCGACGTGCATCTGGGCTTCCAGCATGAGATCGAGGTGGATGTGGACATCCCGTCCCCGCGGCTGAACAACCGCGGCCCCCACGGGCGTATCAACACCACCGAGCGGGAGGCCTGTGAGCGCCGCTGCGACTTTGAGGACATTGAATGCGGCCTGACAGAGGAAGGCGCCCGCACCGAGGCGTCCCGCTGCCTGCGCTGCGACCACTTCGGCTACGGCATTTTCAGAGGAGGGAGGAACGTCAAATGGTAACGCTGACCATCGACGGCCGCGCCGTCACGGTGCCGGAGAGCACCACCATTCTGGAGGCGGCACGCTCCATACATATCGACATTCCCACCCTGTGCTACCTGAAGGGCATCAACGAGATCGGCGCCTGCCGCATCTGCATGGTGGAGGTGGAGGGACAGCCCCGCCTCGTCCCCGCCTGCGACAACGTGGTGGACGAGGGCATGGTGGTCCGCACCAACTCTCCCCGCGTCCGGGAGGCGCGGCGTGTGAACCTGCGGCTGCTGCTGAGCCAGCACGATACCAAGTGTACCAAGTGTACCCGCAGCGGCAACTGCAAGCTCCAGCAGCTCACCAACGACTACAACCTGCTGGGCGAGCACTACATCGACGATCTGCGGAACGCGCCCCCGGACTTCTCCAACCCCGTGGTACGCATCGAGAACCGCTGCGTCAAGTGTATGCGCTGCATCCAGATCTGCGACAAGGTGCAGACCATGGGCATCTGGGATCTGATGGGCACCGGCTCCCACACCACCGTAGGCGTGGCCCGTACCCGCACACTGGGCGAGAGCGACTGCACGTTCTGCGGCCAGTGCATCACCCACTGTCCCGTGGGCGGCCTGCAGGAGCACGACGACACCGGCAAGGTCTTCGACGCACTGGCGGACCCGGAGCGCATCACCGTGGTGCAGATGGCCCCCGCCGTCCGGTCGGCGTGGGCGGAGTATTTCCACCTCGACCCCAAGTACGCCACAGCGGAGCGGATGGTCACCGCCCTGAAGACCATGGGCTTCGACTTTGTGTTCGATACCAACTTCGCCGCCGACCTGACCATCATGGAGGAGGGCAGCGAGTTCATTGAGCGCTTTACCCACCGGAACAAGTACCACTGGCCCATGTTCACCAGCTGCTGCCCCGGCTGGGTGCGGTTCGTCAAGAGCCAGTTCCCCTCCTACATCGGCAACCTGTCCACCGCCAAGAGCCCCCAGCAGATGTTCGGCGCGGTGGTCAAGAGCTACTTCGCCGACCAGCTGAACGTGGACCCCAAGAAGCTGTTTGTGGTGTCCATCATGCCCTGCACCGCCAAGAAGGCGGAGGCGGCGCTGCCCACCATGCGAAATGCCGAGGGCGACCCGGACGTGGACGTGGTGCTGACCACCCGTGAGATCGTCCGGATGTTCCGGGGTGAGCAGATCAACCCCGCCGTCCTGCCGGAGACGCCCTTTGACAGCCCTCTGGGCAGCGGCACCGGCGCGGCCGTGGTATTCGGTGCCACCGGCGGCGTCATGGACGCCGCACTGCGCAGCGCCTATTATCTGGTCACCGGGCAGAACCCCGACCCCGACGCTTTCCACGCCGTCCGCGGCATGGACAGCTGGAAGGAGGCAAAGTTCACCATCCCCGGCGCAAGCGACGTGCGGGTGGCGGTGGTCAGCAGTCTGGGCGCTGCCCGGAAGCTGATGAACGCCATCGACGCCGGCGAGGTGGACTACGACTTCGTGGAGGTCATGGCCTGTCCCGGCGGCTGCGCCGGCGGCGGCGGACAGCCCATTCACGACAACGTGGAGATGGCAGCCAGCCGCGGCGACGTGCTGTGGAACATCGACAAGAACACGAAGCTCCGCTTCTCCCACGAGAACGCCGACGTGCAGGCGCTGTACAAGGAGTACCTGCGTCAGCCGCTGGGTCACAAGGCCCATATGCTGCTGCACACCGACCACTTCGGCTGGAAGATGCCAAGCGGCCACTGATACCGCACAAAGGAGCCGCACCCCGTCGGTGCGGCTCCTTTTCCGTATTGACAGAGGCGTCTGTACTGGGTAAAATGAGGCAACATCAAATGGACAGGGGGTATTCCTATGAACATCGGTCTGCTGGGCTTCGGCGTGGTGGGCGGCGGCGTGCTGGAGCTGACACAGGGCCGCGGCGACATCACCGTCTCCCGGGTGCTGCTGCGCAGCCCCAAGCCTGGGCTGCCGGAGGGCTTGGCCACCTACGACTTCAACGACATTCTCCACGACGAGCGTATCGACACGGTGGTGGAGGTCATGGGCGGCCTGCACCCGGCGTATGAGTACGTCACCGCCGCCATGGAGCGGGGCAAGAATGTGGTCACCGCCAACAAGGCGCTGATCGCCGCCTATTACCGGGAGCTGACCGCACTGGCGAAGGAAAGGGGTGTGGCGCTGCGCTGCACCGCCGCCGTGGGCGGCGGCATCCCGTGGCTGGTGAATCTGGCGCGGATCAAGCGGCTGGACACCGTGTGCGCCGTGGACGGCATCATGAACGGCACCACCAACTTCATCATGGACGCCATGCACCGCGCCCCTGTGGACTTCCCCGCCATTCTCAGGGAGGCGCAGGCGCTGGGCTACGCCGAGGCCGATCCCTCCGCCGATATCGACGGCGACGACATCCGCCGGAAGCTGTGCATCTCCGCCAACATCGCCTTTGACGCGGTGCTGGACGAGGCGGCCATCCCCACCTTCGGCATCCGCACCGTCACGGCGGCGGATATCGCCGCGTTTAAGAGCCACGGCTTTGTCTGCCGGCTGCTGGCGGCGGCGGAGGCCGCGGAAAACGGTGTGTGCGCCTATGTGGAGCCGACGCTGGTGGCGGCGTCGGAGCTGGAGGCCGCCGTCCCCGCCAACTACAACCTCATCAGCTATACCGCCGAGGGCGTGGGCCGTCAGAGCTTCTTCGGACAGGGCGCGGGGCGCTTCCCCACCGCCGGCAACGTGGTGCAGGACTGCCTGACCATTCTGGCCGGGGACAAATCCTTCTATACCGACAAGGCCGTTCCGACAGCGCTGGACGGCAGCGCCGAGGCCCACCCCTACTATGTGCGTACCGCCGCGCCTGACGACTTCCTGCGCAGCGTCACCGCCGATGTATGGGGCAGCGGTGTCGTCACCGCCGCCGTCAACAGCTATGAGATGCTGGCATGGGCCAAGCGGCAGCTTGCCGCCGACCCCGCCTGCTTCATCGCCGGTATCCGATAAGACACGCAGAGAGCCGCTTTTTCCGGCTCTCTGCGCGCTTTTAAGCAAATCTTCATTTCCTGTTCAAATATTTCCCCGCGTTTCGTGGTAGGATGGTAAAAGAACGAAAGAAAGGGGCATTTGCTCCATGAAGCAGCATCGTGCTTTCTCCGAAAAACAGAAAAAACTACTGTCGGGCGGCGCTATCGCCGTCTTTCTCCTGCTGGGCGCCGCGCTGGCGTGGTTCGTGGGACGCCCGCTGATTCGCTTTGCCAAGGAGCCGGAGGTGTTCCGGGCGTGGGTGGCGGATCACGGTCCTTTGGGCATGGCCGCCTATACAGGCATGGTGTTTTTGCAGGTGCTGGTGGCCATCATCCCCGGCGAACCGCTGGAGATCGCCGGTGGCTACGCCTTCGGTGCGGTATGGGGTACGGTGCTGTGTCTGTTGGGTGCCTTTCTGGGCAGCGTGGCGGTGTTCGCCGTGGTGCGGAAATGGGGCGTACCGCTGGTGGAGGTTTTTTTCTCGCAGGATAAGCTGGTGCCCAAGGTGCAGTCTACCGCAAAGATCCTGTACGGCATCTATTTTGCACTCACCGTGCTGGAGCTGGTATT
>ENA-UEQL01002514-UEQL01002514.1-human-gut-metagenome-genome-assembly--contig:-NODE-2514-length-12154-cov-4.245508_pt1 | contig 12154 bp, 11 predicted proteins | sample MGYA00242905_ERZ507926 | MGnify/ENA primary metagenome ERZ507926 (study PRJEB26167, sample SAMN06115531) | human gut metagenome | host: Homo sapiens | place: China:Henan | collected 2015-09-09...
GCAATGAAGCACGGTGCGGGAAACAACTGATTAAAGCAGCGCTTAACGCACGCAAAAGGAGCGGGGATATTTGCCCCCGCTCTTTGTATATTCCGCGCGTATGCCGCGCAGGGATATGCTTAGTTGCAGCCGCAGCCGCAGCCGGAATTATTGTTGTTGCAGCCGCAGCCGTTGTCGCAGCCGCAGCCATTGTTGCTGAAACCGCCGGCGAGCAGGATAAGTATTATTATCCACCACCAGTTGTTCCCGTTGCAGCCGCAGTCATTGTTGCAGCCGCAGCCGCAGTCGTTATTGCTGAAGCCGCCGGCAAGCAGGATAAGTATTATTATCCACCACCAGTTGTTTCCGTTGCAAGAGCTACACATATGCTTTCCTCCTTGTTATTCGCCCCGATGGGCAATTCTAAGATATAGTACTCATCGGGAGCGAAATGTGTGCATATGCGGCGAAAGAAAACGACTTATGCGTTCTTGCTCTCTTCTTTCCCCTCCTGCGCCTTTATGTATGCCAATATTTTTTCCTGCTGCGACAGTATGCGGTTAAGCTTATTGTGCATATCCTCTATCATTATTTCCGTCTTTAAGTTGACCTTATAGTCGTTCTCGGCGCGTCGGCGGTCCTTTTCCTCCTGCCGGTTCTGGCTCATCATTATCAGCGGCGCCTGTATTGCCGCCACGCAGGACAGCACAAGGTTGAGCAATATGAACGGATATGCGTCAAACGCGCCGTCCGCCAATAATATGTTCACCGCCATCCAAAGTATCAGCACCGCTACAAATGAGAATATGAAGCCCCAGCTTCCCGCAAACTTTGCTATTTTATCCGCCGCGCGCTGGCCGAACGAGTATTCCTCCTTTGCCGATTTGCTTGTGTTTTCGGATACTTTGCTGCTTGCAAGCAGGCTAAGTATCTCCTCGTCCGTCATGTCGTGCTCTATGTCCTTTATAACTTCGCTTACAAGCCTCTTGTTTTCCTTCATGCCCGTTCCCCCCTTATTTTATTGAGCCGAATATGCCCCGTATTATGGAGCGGCCAAGCTCGCGGCCTATGGTGCTCATGGCGCTGTTTGTAACGCGGGTCATTGCCTTGCTTGCGGCGGACTTTTTCTTTTTAACCGTTTTTGCTGCGGCCGTTGGCTTTTTGGCGTTCCTTGCGGTCTTCTTTTCCTCCCGCTCCACCTGCTTTGCCGCCCGTTCCTCATCCTTTTCCGGCTCCCCGCTCTGCTGTTCAAAGTATTCGTAGGCGGAGAAGTTGTCTATCGCCTTGTCGTATTTATGCTTCATGTCGCTTGCGTCTATAACAGCGCGGCGCTCCTCGTCCGTAATGGTGCCCATGCGGCTTTGCGGCGGCAGTATGAACGCGCGCTGCACTATGCCCGGCACGCCGTTTTCATCCAGGCAGGATACAAGCGCCTCGCCAACGCCAAGTTCCATTATTGCCGTTTGCGTATCGAACGCGGGATTTGTGCGGAATGTCTGCGCGGCGGTCTTTACAGCCTTCTGTTCGTTTGGCGTATATGCCCTGAGCGCATGCTGCACGCGGTTTGAAAGCTGCGCAAGCACGCTGTCCGGAATGTCCGACGGGCTTTGCGAAATGAAATATATGCCAACGCCCTTTGAGCGGATAAGCTTCACCACCTGCTCGATTTTCTGCACAAGCACCTTCGGCGCGTCGCTGAACAAAAGATGCGCCTCATCAAAGAAGAACACCATCTCCGGCTTTTCGGCGTCTCCGCGCTCCGGCAGCTTTTCAAACAGCTCGCTCATCAAAAACAGCATGAACGTTGCATACAGCGTAGGATTCTGCACAAGCTTCACGCTGTGCAGCACGTTTATGTATCCCCTGCCCTGCTCGTCGCGCTGCATCCAGTCGCGTATATCTATCGCCGGTTCGCCGAAGAATTCCGCGCCGCCTTCATCCTCAAGCGTTATAAGGCTCCTTTGTATCGCGCCCAGGCTCTGCGCGCTCATGTTTCCGTATTCCGCGGAAAACTCCGCCCGGTTTTCGCCAACGTAGCGCAGCATGGCCTTAAGATCTTTTATGTCTATGAGCAGCAGCCCCTTATCGTCCGCAATTTTGAACACAAGGTTCAATACGTCGCTCTGCACGTCGCTCAGGTCCATCAGCCTGCTCAAAAGCATCGGCCCCATTTCGCTTACGGTTGTCCTTACGGGGTGGCCGTATTCGCCGTATATATCCCAAAACCGCGTTGGAAACACGCGGTAGCGCCAATCCTCTATCCCAAGCTTATTTATGCGCTTTTCCATGCTTTCGCTGTGCACGCCCGCCTTGCACATGCCGGCAAGGTCTCCCTTTATGTCCGCAAGGAACACCGGCACGCCCAGCTGAGAAAAGGACTCCGCCAGCACCTTGAGCGTTATTGTTTTGCCCGTGCCGCTTGCGCCGGCAATAAAGCCGTGTCGGTTGGCCATTTTGGGCTCAAGAAACACCTTTTCGTCCGACTTTGCAAGCCATATTTTTCCGTTCAGTTCCATTTTTACGCTTCTCCTTCTTCTCTGCTGCCTATCGTGCGATCTTTTGAAATTATACCGCACAACGCATGTCTGTGCAATGCGCCGTGCCGCTGTTTTATTTTGTTTTATCTCTTACCGCTTCAAGAAACTCCTCCGCCTCCGCGCGTGTCTTGAAAACAACCTTGGGCTTATCGCTGTATTTTTCAAGCAGGGCGTATATTTGCGGGCAGCGCTCCGTTTTGAAGCTCTTTATGAATTGAATAAACTCCTCATCATATTCCTGCTCTATCCACGGCATATCAGGCCGCGGCTTGCCCATGCGCGTGCGCACCCCGTCAAGGCATACCTTCGCCGGGTAATCCAAAAAGAACACCGCATCGCATTCCTTCAGCCGCATTTCCATTGAAAAGCTGTAATTGCCGTCTATTATCCAGCGGTCTTTTTTAAGCACGGTGCCGAGCCGTAAAAGGAACGTTTCCCTGTCTACGTTTGTCTTGTCCGCGTTCCAGAAAAGCATATCCAAATGATATACCGGCAGCTTGATTATTTCGCCCAATGCCCTTGCAAACGTGCTTTTGCCGCCGCCCGGGCAGCCTATAACCATTATTTTATTGCATTTCAGTATGCCGTTCACCATGCTCTCAAGCCCTTTGGAAGATGGTTCTTCATCCTGCCGCCAACCGCCTTGCCCCAGCCTATCGGGTGGTTACGATACGCCACGGCGCAGTACCCGCGCCAAGCCTCAGGGCAGTTTATCTCCTCCCCGCGCATATATGCCGCAAGGCGCGCGTCGCTTTCGTCAAGCGACAGCATACGGGCGTATTCGCCGCCATGCTCCGCCATAACCAGCGTGTGGTGCGGCACAAAGCGGCCCTTTTGCAGCTCTCCGGCATAAACTCCAACGCTGCGCCTGAGCATGGGCGCTATGGCGTCGGGCAGCTCCGCGGAAATTATGTTCACACCGTTTTGATAAGCATATGCCGTGCCCTTGGGCGGCACCGTGAACGTATCTTTAATAAATTCGGCATACGCCTTATCTTTGCACGGGGTAAGCTTCAGCGGCGCATAAGGGCGCACGCTGCCGCCCTTTCGTCTAAGCACCGCGGCAAAGTGGCCCTCGCCGGCGAAGGTGTGCGGATAAAGCCTGTGCTGCTCAGCAAGTTCAAAATCCGTATGCGTTTTAAGGAACCACGCTATATTGTCCTCGTTTTCCTCGCGTGAGAAAGTGCAGGTGGAATATATCAGCATGCCGTCTTTGGCAACGCATTGCGCGCTGCTTTCAAGTATAAGCCGCTGCCTGTTGGCGCAGGAAGAAACATGCTCCGCGCTCCATTCTTCTATTGCGCGCTCATCTTTCCTGAACATGCCTTCCCCGCTGCACGGCGCATCGACTATCACCCTGTCGAAATACTCCGGCATCGCTTTTGCAATCTCGTCCGGCCTGCGGCTTATCACCGCCGCGTTAGCTATACCCATGCGCTCAACGGTGGATTCGAGTATTTTGGCGCGACTTGGCACTATTTCATTTGATACTATAAGCCCCTGCCCGTTTAGCCTTGCCGCTGCGGCTCCCGTTTTGCCGCCGGGCGCCGCGCACATATCCAGCACCTTCATGCCCGGGTGTATATCCGCAATGGCAATGGTCAGCATGGCGCTCGGCTCCTGCATATATATAAGCCCTGCCATGTGTACGGGACTTAACCCCACTCCTTCCCATGCTTCCGTAAGGCGGAAACCGTCCGCCGTATTATCCACCCTTTCAAGCTTAACGGGGCAAAGCGCGGCTATTGCAGCCGCGTTCCCTTTGAGCGTATTCGTCCTCAGCCCGCGCACGCTTTCATTATTATAGCTTTCTAAAAATGCCGCGTAGTCGCCCTTCAGCTCCGCCTGCATACGGGATAGAAATTCGCCCGGTAACGCCTTCATGCTGCTTGCCGCCTTTCCGTTCAATATGCTTGCATTTTATCATGCGGAAAAGCCATATGCAAATGCGTTATGAAAATATGCCGTTTTCGGCTTGACAAAGCGGGCGTCAGCGCATAGAATACAATAATAGCGCAGAAAAAGAGGAGTACGCCAAGCTCCTTTGCAAAAGAGATGCGGCTTCACCGGCTGAAAGGGCTGCTTGCGAAGATTGGCGGAAGGTCGCTTTGGAGCTATTTTGGATGAAACAGCAGTAGTCCGAAACGTGCGCGCCGCGTTAAGGCGCATAGAGCGGGGCATATTATGCCCAACAAAGGTGGTACCGCGGAGCTTCCGTCCTTTAATCAGGGACAGAAGCTCCTTTTAATTTACCAAACAAACTATTTTTTCAGGAGGAGAGAGTACCATGAAGGAGATGCCAAAGTCTTACGACCATCAGGGCGTGGAAGACAGGCTGTATGAAAAATGGGAAAAGAACGGCTATTTTCATGCCGAGCCTAATCCCGACAAGGAGCCGTATTGCATAGTCATACCCCCACCGAACATAACCGGTCAGCTGCACATAGGCCACGCAATAGACGAAACGCTGCAGGATGCGCTTATCCGTTACAAGCGCATGGCCGGTTTTGAAACGCTGTGGCTGCCCGGCACCGACCATGCGTCCATAGCTACCGAGGTAAAAATAATCGAGCAGATGGCCAAGGAAGGCCTTGACAAGCGCGACATAGGACGCGAGGCGTTTTTGCAGCGCGCGTGGGACTGGAAAAAGGAATACGGCGGAAGGATAGTAAAGCAGCTCAGGAAGCTTGGCGCCAGCTGCGACTGGGACCGCGAACGCTTCACAATGGACGAAGGCTGCTCCAAGGCCGTTACCAAGGTGTTTGTTGACCTTTACAACAAGGGCCTTATTTACCGCGGGGACAGGATAATAAACTGGTGCCCGCATTGCAAGACCGCGCTGAGCGACGCGGAGGTTGAATACGAAGAACAGCAGAGCCATCTTTGGCACGTGCGTTACGATGCGCCGGACAAGAGCTATTCCATAACCGTGGCTACCACCCGCCCCGAAACCATTCTTGGCGATACGGCGATAGCCGTGCATCCGGACGACGAACGCTATGCCGGCATAGTTGGTAAAACCGTAGTTATCCCCGTTGTGGGGCGCGAAATACCCATCGTAGCAGACGAATACGTTGAAAAGGAATTCGGCACCGGCGCCGTGAAGATCACCCCCGCGCACGATCCCAACGACTTTGAGGTCGGCGTAAGGTGCAACCTGCCCGTTATGCGCGTGTTCACGGACGATGGGCATATAAACGAGCTTGGCGGCGCATACGAAGGGCTGACCACCATGGAATGCCGCAAGAAGCTGGTGGCGGATATTGAAGCGGCCGGCAATCTGGTAAAGATAGAGCCTTACGGCCACAACGTTGGCACCTGCTACCGCTGCCACAGCACGGTTGAGCCGCTGGTGAGCAAGCAGTGGTTCGTGAGCATGAAGCCCCTTGCAAAGCCCGCGATAGACGTTGTTAAGAGCGGCGAAGTGAAATTCGTGCCCGAGCGATTCGACAAGACCTATTATAACTGGATGGAGAACATACGCGACTGGTGCATTTCCCGCCAGCTTTGGTGGGGCCACAGGATTCCTGCCTACTACTGCGACGATTGCGGCGAAACCATAGTTGCCGAATCCGCGCCCGCGTGCTGCCCCAAGTGCGGCGGCCATGTGCATCAGGATGAGGACGTGCTGGATACCTGGTTCTCCAGCGGCATGTGGCCGTTCTCAACGCTTGGGTGGCCCGAGCATACAAAGGAGCTTGAATACTTCTATCCCACAAGCACCCTTGTTACCGGATACGACATAATATTCTTCTGGGTAGCCAGAATGATAGTGTTCGGCATGGAAGTGATGCATCAAAAGCCGTTCTCCCATGTTTACATTCACGGCCTTGTGAGGGACGAGCTGGGCCGCAAAATGTCCAAATCCCTCGGCAACGGCGTGGATCCGCTGGAAATAATCAAGCAATACGGCGCGGATAGCCTGCGCTTCAGCCTTGTTACCGGCAACGGAGCGGGCGGAGATATGCGCTTCGGCACAAAGAAGGTTGAAGCCGCGCGCAACTTCTGCAACAAGCTTTATAACGCAACGCGCTTCGTGCTTATGAACATAGGCGATGCAGAGGTTGGCGAAATAGACATAGCCAAGCTTGACATAGCCGATAAGTGGCTGCTGAACAGGCTCAATACCATAATCCGCGAGATAACCGCCAACATGGACGGCTTTGACCTTAACCTTGCGGCGCAGAAGATATACGACTTCGTATGGACCGAATTCTGCGACTGGTACATTGAGCTTGCCAAGCCCCGCATGAATGGCGACGACGAGGAGCAGAAGGCCAACGTGCGCGCAATACTTTGCCGCGCGCTCACCGATTCGCTCAAGCTGCTGCATCCGTTCATGCCGTTCATAACGGAAGAGCTTTACCTTAACCTGCCCAACAGCGAGGAAACCATTATGCGTTCCGCATGGCCCACCGCGCAGGCGGAATGGGACTTCCCCGAGGAGGCGGAGACCATGGAAGAGGTTATGGACCTTATCCGCGCCACGCGCAACATTCGCGCGGAGATGAGCGTTGCGCCCAGCCGCAAGCTGAGCATGACCCTGGTTACGCACGGCGCGAAGGCCGAAGCGCTTGAAGCAAGCATACCCTATATAATGAAGCTTGCCGGCGCGGAACACGTTGCCATTCAGCAGGATAAGACCGGCATACCCGAAAACGCTGTTTCCGCCGTGGCACAGGCCGCGGAAGCGTTCATCCCCCTGAGCGACCTTATAGACGTGGACAAGGAGCGCGAACGTCTGAACAGGGAAGCCGCCAAGGTTCGCGCGGACATAGAGCGCAGCAGCGGCAAGCTGAACAACGCAGGCTTCGTGGCCAAGGCACCCGAAAAGGTAATAGCCGAAGAGCGCAAAAAGCTCGCCGCAGCGGAAGATATGCTGGGCAAGCTTGAAGCAAGGCTTGAACAGCTAAACAAAATGTAATGCGATAGGCTGTAAAGGGACGCGGTAGCGTCCCTTCTTTTTATATTCCCCCCTTGCAAACCCGTGGATTTGTGCTAAAATCTCGGCATAGATTTTGCGGAGGTAATTATAAATGGCTAAGGAAACAAACGCTGCCCTGCAAAAGCAGGTGATATATTCCGTTTATGTGCGCAACCATACGCCGGAAGGCACCTTTGCCGCCGTGGCGGGCGACCTTGACCGCATACGCGCGCTGGGTACGGACATAATATGGTTCATGCCCATTCATCCCATCGGCGTGCTGGGCAAGAAGGGTACGCTCGGCTGCCCGTATGCCAACCGTGATTACAGAAGCGTTAACCCCGAATACGGCACGCTGGACGATTTTAAGGCGCTTGTGGGCGAAATACACGCGCGCGGCATGAAATGCATGATAGACGTTGTATATAACCATACCTCGCCCGATTCCGTGCTTTATAATGAGCATCCGGAGTTCTTTTACTATAATGCCGCCGGCAAGCCCGGCAACAAGATGGGCGACTGGGCGGACGTTATAGATTTGGATTACAATAACCGCGCCCTTTGGAAGTACCTTACGGATACGCTTGTTATGTGGGCAAAGATTGCGGACGGCTTCCGCTGCGACGTGGCGTCATTCGTGCCGGTGGAGTTCTGGCGGCAGGCGCGCGATGCCGTGGCCAAGGTCAATCCGGACTGCATATGGCTTGCGGAGACGGTGCATTTAAGCTACGGCTGCTTGGCCCGCAGGCAGGGCATATATTCAGCGCTTGATTACGACGCTTATTCCGCGTTCGATATGGAATACGAATACGACGTGCGCGAGGTTTTTGATAAATATCTGCGCAATGAGGCTGCCCTGAGCCATTATACGGACATGCTCAACTTTCAGGAGGGCTGCTACCCGGCCAACTACAATAAGCTGCGCTTCCTTGAAAACCACGACCAGCCGCGCATATGCTCCTTCGTGCGCGATGAACGCGCGCTTATCAATTACACCGCCATGCTCTATTTCATAAAGGGCACAACTCTCATATACGCCGGTCAGGAGTTTGAAAACGACCATCTGCCCAGCCTTTTTGACATAGATAAAATGGACCGCCATACCGGGCGCGACATAAGCGGCCTTATGCGCACGCTTTACGGCATAAAGCAGCGCTTCGGCGAAGCGGACTGGTTTGCCGCAGCAGCGGATGATACAAACGACATTGCCGTTATGCAGCGCGGAAGCCAAGGCAAGCGGTTCGTGGGCATATTCTCGCTGAAGGCTAAAGGGGCGGACGTAAGCATAGCCGTGCCGGACGGCGAATACGAAAACCTGATAGACTCCTCTACCGTTACCGTAAGCGGCGGCATGCTGCATTGCGGCGGCAAGCCCATAATATTCCGGGCTGAGCGAAGCTATAACGCATTATAAAGTCAGGCCCGTGCATAAGCGCGAGTCTTTTTTGCTGTTCGTTCTTGATTTTGCTTTTATGGTGTACTATGCTGTGCGCAGAATCAAGTTGTAGGTACAACAACATAGTTGTAGTTACAACATTATTACGGAAGGAACGGCTTTACATATGGAACATCCTGCACGGAAAATAACCAAAATAGCGCGCGAGGCGGAGCGGCTGGTGCTGCTGGCAATGCGCCGCGACGGCATAGGCACGGCGGAAATAGACTGCATACACGCAGTGCGCCACCACCCCGGCATAACGCAGACGGAGCTTGCAGCGGCGCTGAACAGCGATAAGCCCGCCATAGCGCGGCGGACGGCCAGCCTTGAGCGCAAGGGCTATCTTCGCCGCGAGCCGAATCCGGAGGACGGCCGCAGCCACCTCCTTTTCCCTACCGAGAAGGCCGAAGGGCTGCGCAACGCCAAGGCGGACGCGGAGAATCTTTTTTACGAATACATTATGGCAGGGCTTGGCGAGGCGGAACGCACGGCGTTCCTCAGCGCGCTCGATACGCTTTATACCCGCTCCAAAGAGGAAAGCCGCGCGGGCTTCCCGCACATAATTATGGAGGAGGCTAAGCATGAAACCGAAGAATAGCTTTAAGCCGGACAGCATAGGCGCGTATTTCCGCATGGAATGGCTGCCGCTTGCGTTCATTGTGCTTTCCGGACTTGTGTACAACATTGGCCTTGTGGCGATGCCGTGGTTTGAAGGTAAGCTTGCGCAGACCCTTTCGGACATATTGGGCGGCAACACCGCCGCGTCCGCAATGGCGGGCGTTAAGCGGATAGACGCTTTCCTTGCGCAGGAGGAGCGCCGCATGGCTGCGGAGCGCGGCGGCAAAGCGCCCGAAGGGGATGTTGTGCTTTCGCACGTTGTATTCGGTTATGATGAGCGGATAGTATTGAACGATATATCTTTCACGGTGAAGCAGGGCGAGCAGGTGACGCTCGTTGGCCGCACGGGCGCGGGCAAGAGCACCATATTCAAGCTGCTGCTGGGGCTGTATAAGCCAAATTCCGGCACGATAACGATAGGCGGCAGGGATGCCGCGGATATTGCGGAGACGGAAGCAAGGGTGCTGGATGCGCTCAGGCGCGCATCGGCAGGGCGCACGGTGCTTTCAATATCCCACAGGGTGTATGAAAGCCTTGGCGGCAGAATCATTCAAGTGCAAGCAGCTTCCTGATGCTCACAAGCTCGCATTTACGGCGCTTGAATACGGCAACGCTTTCAAAGCCCTTTTCAAGCGCCAGCATATACGCTTCCTTCAGGCCCATGCCGAACTGAGGTATGCTGTGCGCATCGGTACCAACGGTTATAAGCCTGCCGCCGAGCGCGCGGTAGCGATCGAGAAGGTAAGCATATTCCGGCATTATATATGGCTTTTTGCCGGCGTTTATCTCTATCGCCTGCCCGCGCCTTATAAGCGTGCGCAGCATTGAATCTATGCTTGATTGATAGCGCGCCATGTCAACGTCCATGCCGTCGCGCTGCATCATGTATCTTAGCGGATAGGGTACATGGGCAAGCGAATCGAAATTGCCCCACTCCACCAGCTTTTCAAGCTGAATAAAATAATCGTCAAGATATTTATAGCATATGTCCGTATCGGTATAATCAACAAAATAGTAATCCTTATAGTCAAGCTTTTCGCTTGCGTTATGTATGGAGCCGAGCACAAAGTCCACCTCCGGCTCCGCATTAAGCACGCTTTCGGCCGCAGCGAAGCCATATGGCGCGTTGCCAAGCTCTATGCCGTTATTTACTATTATGCGTCCTCCGGCGCAGGCAAGGGCGCGCTGCTGCGCCATGCGCGTGCCTTCCCAATCGTAATCGGGAACAAACTTGCCATAGCTATCCACAACATCGTAATGATCGGTAAAGCACAGCCCGTAAAAGCCCCGCTTTACAGCCTCTGCAACAACGTCCTCCCGCTGTCTTCATGCTTGTATCTCCTTTGTCAAATTGGAGCCTGATGGCCATAGGCTTATACTCCAAAGGTTCTCCCGTATCGCTGTTGATTACTTCTTTACCATTCACAATCACCTTGCCAGTATAATAAGTCAGTTCCAGGCGTGGATCAGGATTAGCACTTCCATATCCAAACGCATTCATCGCTTCAATAGTGGCAGTCGATCCGTTCCATCCTCCATTACCAAATCCTAATGCCTTACCCACGTCATAATGCCGTGAACGTACCAGATACATATTGCGGGCCTTATACAATGAGGGGTCCATTGGGATTACAAAAATATTTTCTTTTGATCCTTCATTATTGACCACAAAATTTGACAAGAATCCGTTCGTACCTAAATTCAACGCATAGCCACAAGCTTTCACTTTATCGCAATAAGCTACAGTAGCCTCCCAACAATTCATTTCTTGACCATCCACCGTAAACTTAATATTCTTTCCATCCGGACGAACATTGTCTGTCCAGTCATTGTCGGTGTAAACCTCCGCATTCAAAGCCAACTTAGCCATAAGGAAATAAGCAGCAGCTTTCGTCATACGTCCATAAAACTCTCCATTTTCCGCACTCTTGGCATCTTCCAGCAGTGGAATAGATTCTTCCAGTTCCTTTTTTACAAAGTTGAACACATCAGTTCTTTCTGACTGTTTTACATCTGCCATCTGAGTAAGTGAAGATTCCACTATAGGTACACGTGCAAACATATCCAGCAAGTAATAATAATACATGGCACGAATGGTACGCACTTCTGAACGGTAAATTTCGTAATATTCGTTCTCCGGGTCTTGTTCTTTCAAGCTAACCAGCTTATCGATAGACTGATTACACTGCACGATTACACCATATAAATAATCCCATGTCCCGATAATCAGGTCATTATTCGTACCCCAGTTATGCGTAAAAAGGTTTCTCCACAATCCGCCGTCATCCCAGTCACCGCCACGAGTTGGCAAGATAGCCTCATCAGCTGTAAAAGTATTCAAATCATACAATCCGCGGTCAGTTCCAGCTAATCCAGCACCTCCTCCATCTGCTCCAATCTTGGTATAAAGATTAGCTACTGTATTCAAATAAATCATTTGCGGATTCTTGTATGCCTCTTCTTCCGGCATTTGATCTACAGGATTCTCTTCCAAAAATGACGAGCATCCGCTCATACTCATTGCCGTAGCAATAATAAAAGTATATAATATGTTACGTTTCATAATATTTTCGAGTTAAAAGTTAAGACTAAGACCCAATGAATAAGTACGTTTAAGCGGATAGAACCGTTTGTCATCTATACTCAGATCACTACCCA
>ENA-UEQL01002523-UEQL01002523.1-human-gut-metagenome-genome-assembly--contig:-NODE-2523-length-12138-cov-5.164663_pt1 | contig 12138 bp, 10 predicted proteins | sample MGYA00242905_ERZ507926 | MGnify/ENA primary metagenome ERZ507926 (study PRJEB26167, sample SAMN06115531) | human gut metagenome | host: Homo sapiens | place: China:Henan | collected 2015-09-09...
ATAATATAGCAAAAAGTTATGGGTGTCGCTGGTGTAGGTGATGGAAGAAGTTTTATTATGGCTGATTTACCAGGCTTAATTGAAGGAGCATCTGATGGTGCTGGCCTTGGTATTCAATTCTTAAAACATGTTGAAAGAACACGTGTAATAGTGCATATCATTGACATGAGTGCAACTGATGGTCGTGTTCCTGCAGATGATTATTTTAAGATAAGAAAGGAATTAGGACAATTTAATCAAGAATTGTTAAAAAGACCCGAAATCGTTGTAGCTAATAAAATGGATTTACCACAATCTGCGGCTAATTTAGCAGAATTTAAAAAAGCCACTGGCATAAACGATGTAATTCCAATTTCTGCATATACGAAAGAAAATGTTCAAAATTTATTATATAAAATAGCAGACACTCTAGAAGAGGCAAAAAAATATAAGCCAATTGAGGATGCTAAAGATGAAGTAGTTGAGTATAATTTTGTTCCTAAAGGTCCTGCTTTTACTATTAGAAAAGACGATTCTGGCGTATATCACGTTGAAGGTGAAGAAGTTAAAAAACTATTCGATCGAACTAACTTCAATGTTGAAGCAAATGTTAGATTATTTGCTAAAAAATTGCGCGATTTAGGTGTTGACGCTGAACTACGTAGACTAGGCGTTGAGTCTAGTGACACGGTTTGTGTATTCGACTACGAATTTGAATTTATTGAATAAGAAATAAAAGTATGCATATACTTAATATAATGAGGTAAGATATGACAAAACATGAAAAAATTAAATATATAACATTAGCAGCTGTTTTATCAGCATTAATAGTAGTACTATCTTTTTTGCCAATTAAGGCATTTGTTGAAATAACCCTAACCATAATTCCTATATCAATTGGAATTATTATTGGTGGCTATAAGATGGGTTTAATCCTAGGAACAATTTTTGGATTAATAAGTTATGTACAATGCTTTGGATATAGTGCGTTTGGAGCTACACTATTTTCTATTAATCCGTTCTTTACTTTCCTAGTATGCGTCCCAACAAGAATTGTTGCGGGTGGAATTTCAGGATTTGTTGCTGATATTTTAAGAAACAAGAATTCAAAAATTTCTGCTTTAGCAGCATCTGTTCTTATGCCACTTTTGAATACTATTCTTTTTACGAGTACGTTAGTTATCTTGTTCTATCAGACTGAATATATTCAAAGTTTTGTTACTGCTTTAAATGCTCTTAATCCACTTCATTTTATGGTTCTTTTTGTAGGAATTAATGGACTAGTGGAATTGTTGGTAGGAATAATTATTTCTTATCCAACTGCACTTGCAATAAATAAATATATAATAAAAAAATAAGAGAAATTGAAATGGTAAAATAAATGTAGACACAAAAAAAGTGTCTACATTTTTTGTTATGATATAATAGGGTAAAGGAGATGATATTATGGGAAGAACGAAAGGCGGTAAAAACAGAGAATGGTCAAAAGATCAAAAATACGAAATTATTAAATACGTTATTGATGGTGAAAAAAGTATAAATGATTTAGGACGTGAGTTTGGCATCAGTAATGGAATGATTTGTATTTGGATAAAACGTTATAATGAAAAAGGTATAGAAGGTTTAGAAAATAAACGTAAACCTGGCAATCCATTAGCTAAATATTCACATAGAAAAAAATTAACACCTATTGAACAACTTGAATATGAAAATATGTTACTTCGAATTGAGAATGAACGATTAAAAAAAGGATACACCGAGGAGGATGTTCTTTTAGCCCTAGAGAAATTATCAGAAAAGAATACGAAGTAGTAGAGACTCTTTCTCGGGAGTTTAATATTAAATCACTTTGTATAGTAATGAATGTTTCAAGAAGCGGATACTATAAATGGCTAAACCGTAAAGGAATAATTAATAACTATCAAAAAAACAGAATATCACTAGCAGAAGAAATAAAGAATATCCATAAGCATCATTCAACTTATGGATATAGATCTATAGCACAAAATATCAGAAATAAAACAGGATGGATATTTAGTAATAATTTATGCCATAAAGTATGTAAAAGTTTAAATATACGTTCAAAAGCACGTAAAACATACATCCCAAGAGGTGAAGAAAGTATAACTTATCAAAATATAGTAAAAGGCAATTTTAACTCAACTAGGCCTTTTGAAGTAGTTGTTTCTGATACAACTATGATTCATTGTAAAAGATTAGCTTATTCGTTAAAATATAAAACCCCCGTTCAGTATAGAACTGAGCAGGGATTTACATAATACTTTTTTTGTGTCTACTTTTTCTTTACTATTTCAATAAAAAAATATTTTTTAATAAAAAACGGAAAGACTAAGATGAATTCTTTAATGAAGTCTATTAATGGTTATGGCTATATAACATGGTATGTTACATATCATCAAATAGATAAATATTATGTGAAAATGACTGAAAAAGCATTTGTCGAAAGAAAAAAGAATTATAATAATGAATAAAAATCTGTAAAACTATATTGACTATGTCAAAAAAAGTGTTGCTATTGCCACCACTTTTTGTCACGCAAATAATAAATTATTTTATAGGTCACTCTATTTTTCAATCTATAAAATAGTTTCTAATATTATAATATATGTGAATCTTTTTTAACTACTTTTTAAGATACTTATTATATAAGTTGTATAGATATCTACTAAGAGTTACTTCAACAACAATACCATTATTTTCATATGAGAAATTATGAACATGAGCTTTTTCTTTTAATGTTGTAAAAATATCACCTTTATCATATGGTAAAAGTAACTTACAAGTTATTTCATCATTAAATAGACTGTTTTTAATATATTCAATTAAATCTTTAATTCCTTCATTAGTTTCATTAGAAATTCGAATAGCGTCTTTATTTACTTTTGGTAAAAACATTTTATTTTTCACCAAATCAACTTTGTTTAAAGCATAAACAGTAGGAATGTCAATAACGCCAATTTCGTTTAGAACTTCAATTGTTGTTGCTATTTGGGTTTGTGCATATGGGCTTGATGCATCAACAACATGAACAATTAAATCAGCTTCTTTAATTTCTTCTAAAGTCGATTTAAATGATTCAATTAAGTGATGGGGAAGATTGCTGACAAATCCAACAGTATCAGTAATTAAAAATTCTTGATTAGTAGGAAGTTTGATAGAACGAGTAGAAGTTTCTAATGTTGCAAAAAGCATATTTTTTACAAATACTTGTTTATCACTATCTTTATCAAAGTAATTTAATAAGGTATTAATAGTTGATGATTTTCCCGCATTCGTATAACCAACAAAGGCAACTGTTTTAGTATTATTGGCTTTTCTAGCTTTTCTTGCAACTTGTCTACTAAGAACGATTTCTTTTAATTCTTCCGTGGCTTTTTGAATACGACGTTCAATGTGGCGTCTATCTTCTTCTAATTTAGTTTCACCGCTTCCGCGTCTTGCGCCGGTACCACCACCACCGCCACCTCCGATTCTTGAAAGGTTAGTGTATGATCCAACAAGTCGTGGTAACATATATTTCAAATTGGCGATTTCAACTTGTAGAATCGCTTCTTTAGTTTTAGCTCTAAGTTGGAAGATTTCTAGAATCAACATTGTTCGATCAATAACTTCACAGTTTAAGGCATCTTCCATATTTTTAAGTTGAACAGGTGATAATTCATCAAGAACAACAATTAAATCAATACCGTAAGCATCTTTTAAAGTTGCTATTTCGGTTAGTTTACCACTACCAACATAACTTTTGTTATTAGGATGAGGGAGATTTTGAATAACATTATCAACAACTTCAATGCCTCTTGCTTCACATAAATTAGCAAGTTCAGTGAATTGATATGAAAAATATTCTTCATTGCCAGTATTAACTCCAACAATAATGGCTTTTGTTAATTCTTCAATTTCTTGCATAGTATCACCTCAAATCGTGATATATTTTATCATAAATCATTTGTTTTTGCAAGAATAGAAAATGTCTAACTTTTATAATTTTTGCATATAATGCTTTTGAAGTAAAGTTAAGGAGGAATACATGTTTGAAACTTTTAGTACAAGTGCCTTAGAAATGATTGATAAGGCTTTAAGAATTGCTAAATCTTTAGGAAAAAAACTGGTTGGAACAGAACATTTATTACTTGCTATGTATCAAGTAGAAGAAAGCATTTGTCATTTTTTATTAGAGGAAAAAGATATTACATATGAAAAACTATTAGAAGTCGTAAATGGTTTAGTAATTTTAAGAAAGAATGAAAGTAAAGAAGATACCTACAGTAAAAAGTTTCAAGAAGTAATTTTATATGCACAGCGACTTTCGGAAGATTTAGAAAGCGAATATGTATATGATGAACATATTTTTTATGTAATGTTAAAAGAATATGACACAGTTGCTTATGTTGTATTAGAAAAGTTAGGTTTAGATATCGAAGAATTAAAAAGAGATATAGAAGAAATATTTAGTTTTGATGAAGCAAAAGAAAAGGAAAATATACCATATCCTTTTTTAATAAATTTATCTACTTCTCAAAAAATTCATCCTTTTGTATTGAGAAATAATTATATTGAAAAAATAAAATATATTTTATCAAAAAAGCAAAAAAACAATCCCTTGTTAATTGGAAATGCGGGGGTTGGTAAAACTGCCATAGTTGAGGGATTATCAGAAATATTAAAAGATGTATCAATATATCAATTGGATTTAGGAAGTATTGTTGCGGGGACAAAATATCGTGGTGAATTAGAAGAAAAACTAACAAAAGCGATGGAGTATATAAAAAGAAAAAAAGCCATTCTTTTTATTGATGAAATACACAATATCGTAGGGGCAGGTTCAAATGATGGTTCTTTAGATATTGCCAATATTTTAAAACCATATTTATCTAGATCAGACATTAAATTAATTGGTGCCACTACTCTTGATGAATATTATCGCCATATTGATAAAGACAAAGCATTATCACGTAGATTTCAAAATGTTTTTATTGATGAACCTACCGAAAAAGAAACATATGTAATATTAAAAGAAATAAAAGCAAGTTATGAAGAATATCATAATGTTAAATATTCTGATCAAATTTTACAAGAAATTATCGAAAAAAGTAAATTATATTTAGTAAGAAGAAGCTTTCCTGATAAAGCAATTGATGTCATGGATGAAATAGGTACTAGGAAAAAATCAAGCAACAAAAGTTTTAGTAAATTAATTGATGAAACAATTGAGGATCTAACGGGTATAAAAAATCTTACGCTTGAAAGGCTAAAAAAAGTTGAACTTAATTATCCAAGTTTAAAACCAAAATATTTACAGTTTATTAAGAAAAAAGAATTTGAAGTTAATACTAATAATCTTGCTTTCGCAATGGTAAATAGTGATTTTAACGTTGAATATTTAATAGAAGATTTATATAAATTATTTGCATTTAAGAAAGAAATGTATTTAGAAATTGATTTAGAAAACTATATTGACTATGCCTCAATCAATAATTTAATTGGTTCAACTAAGGGTTATGTAGGTTATGAACAAGGTGGTATATTATCTGAACATATTTTAAAATATCCCTTAAGTTTAGTTTATTTTAAAAACATAAAAAGCGCTCATCCATCGATTAATCAATTCATTAAATCACTATTAAAGAAAAATCACTTTTTAGATAATAAAGGTCGTACAATATATTTAACAAATACTATTTTTTTATTAGATACAGATAAAATCAAAAACAAAGAAATTGGCTTTATTAATGAAAATAAAAAAAGTTCTAAAAATATAATTACCTTGAAAACTATTGAGAGAAAACAAGATATAAATCAATTAAAAGATATTCTTGCCAAAAATAAAATTAACATCTTAAATTTCGAACAATTATTAGATTCATTATCAAAAACCCAGTTATATGATTTTCTTGCTTTGGCAATTCTAAAAGAAAGCGGGAACTACTGGTATAATTCAACAAATCTAACCCTTGAAAAGAAGTAAAAAACGTCTCTTGTAACAATTTATTACAAGAGACGTTTTTTGTTTTTTTACATTTTACTTTGATAAATAAGAATATCGTGATATAATAAACAATAAAGTGGAATGATATGCGTTTGTGAGGATACTAATATGAGAGTAATAAAACCAAGGAACAATAATACTTATCGTATACAATCAAGAAATAAGCATTTAATGAACGTTTTAGAGCTAGACTATTACATTGAACTTGGAGTAGTCAAGATGGAAACCATTAATCGCTTTATAAAAAAAGAAGTAATAAACTTAAATGAACTAATTGATACTAATTTGCTGGTTTCTGGTATTGGTTCAATTACGGGAGATTATGAAGTAGATTTAAATTATCAATTGAATTATTTACTAAATTTTAGATTAAAAAATTCAACTTATAAACTTTTACTTACCGCAGGTATTATTAAATATTATGATGAAAAAAATTGCGAAAAATACGCTCCTTTGGTTTTAATACCTTTTGATTTAGACCCCTCTAGCAAAAAGGTAATAGCTAGTGCACAACCAATTTTAAACATGGAGGTAGTAAGTTACATTGCCAACAAACTGTATAGTTCTGAAGATGATGTAAAGCGTTACACCAATGATTTTCAAATAAGACGTATTAATAATGCTTTCGATATTGATAAACTTTGTTTAGATATTGCTAAAAGCGCCAACACAACGGTAAATCCTACTAACTATTTAACTTTTAGTTATGTTGAATATCCGGGATTTTATTTGAACAACGATTTCATGACACCAGAACGCTCAATCTTTGAAATGACAGAAAAAACAATCGTTCAACGTTTCTTTAAAAATATATATTCAATTTTACCAACAAACTTCGATCAAAAATATGTTCTTATCAAAGCAAATGAAGGAGATAACTTTGCGGTTGACGGAAGACTTGGTAGTGGTAAAACCTACACTATTATTAATTTAATTGCAGATCAAGTTAGAAAAGGCAAAAAAATTCTTTATTTAAATCAAGATTTAGATAACATCTCTAGTCTTGAAAATAAACTAATAGAACTTGGAATTGGTAAGGTTTGTTACCAACTTTCTAAAACTAATAAAAAAATAGATAATAGTGTACCAATTGTACTAAAAAATGAAACTAACGAACTAAATGATTCTTCAACAAATGATTTATTTAGATATATTGGTCAAAGTCAAAAAACTATTCATGGTTTTAGTATTCAAAAAATATTTGAAGAACTTGCGGTATTAAAACGTGAGAATCCGAAAATATCAACTATAAAACTAGAAACTGTTTTAGAAAGACATGAAGTAAAACTAATATATGATGAATTAGTAAGTATTGAAGATTCCCTAAAAGTAATAGATCTTTATGCTAACAATATTTGGCATCGTCTTCATACATCTTACAATAACATTACTAAAGTTGATATCATAAATCGTGTTGAAGAGTTGTCAGAAATTAATTTGGATTTACACGAAAGAGTAAAGAAATTTTGTAACAAGTATCAAATTGTAATGCCAAACACGGTAAATGAATTACAAAAATTAATTTCTCATATATATAATTTTGTTTCTATTAGACCACTTCCTGAATGGAAAGATGAAAAAGTAAGAAAACAAATCATAAACAATTTAAATGAATTACAGAAATTAGTTGATGTTAATTATCGCTTAACTAAATATTACTTATTGATTATTAAGAATGGTTATGAACCAGGTACAATGTTAGATATCTTTAATGAAATTACCAGTGAATCGTTTGATTTAAAATGGGATGGTAATAAAGTAATCTCTAACAAAGTTCAAAATCATAATAATGAATTAAAGTGTTTCAATAACTTAATTTCATCAGTTGATGAATTAACTAACATCAATAAAGAAATTAAAAAGAATATTAGAGCTATTAATGATTACTTTATTGAATTACAAAATACATTTAAACTAAGAGATTTAAATAACGAAATATTTGATTTCTTAACAAGATTAAGTAATCACTTAAATAATAATAAATTAAACCGTGTATTCGTTAATGCCTATCGAGAATTACCATCAATATTTACAAAAAATGGTGATACTATCATAACTGCTTACAAGAAATACAAAGAAATGCAAGAAGTTATTCCAAAGTATATGGGTAGTAGCGATAAATTATCAATATATGTAATTGAAACTTGCTATCAAAGAAAAAATGTCGATAAAGCTTTAGCTAGCTTGGTTAATAGGAATGCAGTACGTAAAGAACATCGTAACATAAAAGAAGTAGTAAATAATATTAAAGAGTACTATCAAGCATATAAAGAAATTCAAACAGCCATGGGTAATATCTTTGGTCAAGATGATTACGAAATGAATTATGTTGAACAATTTACGGTTTTCTACCAATTCATTTATGATCTTAACCCTAGACAATTAGTTATTTTAAAAGACTTCTTTGAAACATTTAAAAATAATAACTATCAAGAAAAGTATTTACAAAAAATTACTAAACTTTTAAATGACTATAAAAAAGAGGGTTACCAAACTGAAAGTATTTGTAATCAAATTAAGAATTATAACATTGAAATTAATGAAGAAAATATTGTAGCACGTATAATAAAACTTGAAAAGTGGAGTAAATATCTTGAAAAGGTTGAGAAGTTATTAAAAGAAATTTATCAAATTTTTAAACAAAAAGCTATAGTTACTTTAGATAATATTGTTGAATTAATTAAAAATGATAATCAATATCATAAACTTAGAATCGATCTTAAAAATAATGAACCAGTATTACGAAAATTACTTGGTCGCTATTATAATGGTTTAGATACCGTTATTAATGAAATATCGCAAACCATCGAGCATTATGATGAATTCTTAAAGAATATAACACCTAATTGTCAAATTGATGAACTATTAAAAGAGAAAAGATTTGACACAATGTTAGATGACGCAAAAGATCTTGATAAGTTATATACCGATTGGATTGGTGCGTATCGTATGTTTTCAGTATGCTTCAAGGGTGGACAACCAACATTTAGTGATAACACCTTTGAATACAATATTAAATTATTCAGACAATACATTAACAAAACCGACCAAATTGATCCTATCTTAAATATTAATTCATTAACAGAACACTTCTTAGAATATAACTTAAAAGATTTGTATGATGGTTTAAGAAGTTGTAGATATGGTATAGGTATATCAAAACAATTCTTGTTTACCGTATATAGTAGTTTCTATCAAGAAATTGAAAGCATGTATCCAGACTTACTTTCTATCAGATAACTTGGTAACTTAATTGAAGATTTAAATGATTATGAAGTAGCTTATTGTGAAAATAATTTAAATTATTTAAGAAAACGTATAGTTGAAACAAGACGTTTAACTAATCCTGAAGAAGGCCATTTATTTAATAAATACAATGAAATTGTTGCAAGTTCAATTAAAGGAATATCGGTATATCTTGCGGACTTAGATATTTTAAATAGTGGATTAAATTTATCTTTGTTTGATTTAGTAATTATTGATGATGGTCATCTATCTTCATCTAATAAATATAACCGCCTAAGTGAATGTAAACAAGTAATCATTTTTGGTGACTTACAATTTAATACTTCAGTTGCCAATGTATTGATGCGAAGAATTCCATCTTCAACCATCTTTAGTTACAAACGTAGATATGTTCAAATGACGGCACGCTTTAATAATGTTTGGAATTTCAACAATCAGTATATATATTCATATGAAAATAAATCATATGTAAGAAAGGCTGAAAACTTTAAAGAATTCATTCTTGAGATAATTAAAAGATATGAAGCTAATCCAACATATGTATTAAATGTCTTAGTTGCTAGCGAACATACAAGAAGAGAAATATATACAAGTATAGTCGAAGAACTTGCTAAGATATATGATGTTGATAAAGTTCTCTATATTCTAACAACTAATATTAGAATAATTGATGTTCTAACAGAAGGTAATAATTATGTCAATGATGCTTTTGTTTATTTTGATGATTTTAAAGAATTAGATCCTACCGTTATTGAGTTAGTCTTCAAAAACTTTATTTCTGTTAAAAATAACATTGGTATATATTATTTAAATAATCGTTTACAAAGCGAAAATGCTAGCATTGAAGAACAAATTAAAAAAGTGATTGGAAAACCGCAAATGTTTGAAAAACAACCTGAGGGTATTACTTCAATGGTAATCAATGATTTAACCGAAAATGGTCTAAAGATTGATTTAGGTTATGGATTATTTGATTTTGTAATCCGTCAAAAGAAACCTATTGCGGTGATAATATTAGGTAAATATAGTGATGCAATCAATTTTATAGTCGATGATTATCTATATTATTACAACGAATATATTAAACGTGGTTTTAGTGTCAAAGTATTATATACTTTAGACTTATATCACCAATATGATAAATGTCTTAAAGAATTATTAAACATTGCAAAAGTAGGTACTAACAATGGACGTAACTAAGAAAAATATTCTTTCTACTTTAAAGAAAATGAAAAAACACGAAAGGTCAGCAACCTACTTCAAAAAAATATTTACACAAGCTTCTAAAGAAGGGTTAAATATTAACGAGCGATATGAACAAGGGAAGAATATTTTACACTATACAATAGAAGGTGGTTATGACAATTTGATTAATTTCTTTATCAAACTTGGTTTAAACCCTGATATTTGTGATGATAATTTTGTTTCTCCCCTTCATTTGGCTGTCAATAAAAACAACAAAAAAGCCGTGAAGAAACTTTCGGCAACGTCGATTCCGCAGGAAACTTCTCGGCAAAACCTTATTATTCTTTTTCAACTAAACAAAATAATTTCTTGATTATTGTTGATTCATTCTGGGACTAATCATACAAACAAATATGAAAAAGAGAGTCCGTTTAAAGGCTCTCTTTTTTGTTGCAAAAAATTATTTGAAGAATTTAATTACTTACCGAAATATCTTTTCAGCAGTCCTGCGAAAACCGCGCCGTGACGAGCTTCGTCTTTTGCCATTTCGTGAACGGTGTCGTGAACAGCGTCGTAACCGAGCTGTTTTGCGCGCTTTGCGATTTCGAGTTTAGCCGAGCATGCGCCCTCTTCCGCGCCGGCACGTGCAAGCAGGTTTTCTTCGGTGGAAGCGGATACCACCTCGCCGAGAAGCTCGCAGAATTTTGCTGCGTGTTCGGCTTCTTCGTACGCTATTCTTTTATATGCTTCGGCAACTTCGGGATAACCCTCTCTGTCGGCTACTCGTGCCATTGCAAGATACATGCCCACTTCGGTGCATTCGCCGTGGAAATGGTCCTTCAAACCTTGCAGGACTTCGGCGTCTTCCACCTTGCCGTCGCCTACTGCGTGAACGCACGCCCAGTTATAAGCGCCGCTTACTTCAAGCATTTCAAACTTGGTTGCGCCGCACTTGAGCGCGTTTTCCACAATTTTGCGCATATTGAGCTGGACGCTGTCCGTGTCGCCCTCGGCGACCAAATGGCAAGCGAGGAGGCGGCCCTTGGCGTCAAGGCACGCCTCGTAGAGCTTTTCCTCCCGCTCGCCGAAAAAGAGGTCTAAAAAGTACGCGCCCGCCTGCTCGGTATCGCTGAGGATCGTCTCGTGCGCGCCGGAGGACGCGCGGATGCGGCGCATCAGCGGGAACATGAGAGAGATGAGCGTCGAGGCGTTCTCGCCGATGCCCTCGACCTCCTCAAGCGCCGCGCGATCGGCGGCAAACACCGCGTCGAGCGAGCCGAATTTTTCCATCAGCCGGTGCGCGACGGGGTTCGTATCCTGCCGCGGCACGGCGTAGTAAAGGAGAAGCTCAAGCACCTCGTGGTCGGCGAACGCATCGAGCCCGTGGGCGCGGAACTGCTCTTTTTTGCGCGAGCGATGTCCTTCGTGTACCGGCATGTGTGCTCTCCTTTCCGGGGTGTTTTTGCCGCAAAACGCGGCAGTCTTCTCCTATTTTTGTCTTAATATTGTATTTTATCACGGAGAGAAAAATCGTACAAGTGTTTTTTTGAATTTTATCTCCCGCGGGGAGATGCGCAGGCAAAGGGGGAGGTTCTCTTTCAAAAGAGAACCTCCCCCTTTGAATCCCCCAAGAGAAAGGCAGGGGTCGTTTCGATTTCGCCCCCTGCACCCCCTAACGACCAAAAGGGAGGGGCGCAGCCCCTCCTTTTTGGATTATCCAC
>ENA-UEQL01002524-UEQL01002524.1-human-gut-metagenome-genome-assembly--contig:-NODE-2524-length-12135-cov-3.788439_pt1 | contig 12135 bp, 10 predicted proteins | sample MGYA00242905_ERZ507926 | MGnify/ENA primary metagenome ERZ507926 (study PRJEB26167, sample SAMN06115531) | human gut metagenome | host: Homo sapiens | place: China:Henan | collected 2015-09-09...
ATGCAATAGTTGATGATCCCGGCTTCGCGGTAGAAGTCCGGCAGGAAAGCGCCGTGGCCGAAGCTGTCCACATTGTAGCCGGTCCTGACTTTGACGCCGAATTTTTCCCGGAAATACGCTCCGCCGAACTCGTTGTGCCTGCGGTAGGTTTCCGGCGACGCGAGATTGCAGTCGGGCTGGACGTACCAGCCGCCGACCACGTGGAGACGTCCGGCGGCGATATGGCCGCGCAGCCTCTCGAACGTGGCGGGATCGTGCCGCTCGACGGTCTCATAGAACCACGCTTCGCCCCGGGTGAGGTGGATTTCCGGGTAAGCGTCCAGCAGGTCGCAGGCGGTCCGGGCGGTGGAGAGGGCTTCGTCGATGCCCTGTTCCAGCCTCCAGAGCCAGACCGGGTCGAGATGGGAATTGAGGATGATGTGAACGATCGGCTTCATTGGTTGTGTTGGTCCTTGGTGGTGGTGGTTTGTTCGATGGCTGCGATCTCTTCCGGGAGGAGGGCGATGCCGTAGATCCGGCAGTCGTAGATCCGGCAGTCGAGCGCGGAACGCACGCCGCCTTTCCCGTCCGGGAAACCGCCGGCGAAGAATGTTCCGCCGTAGGGAAAGACGGGGCCGGCGATCGAGTCGCGGGCCTCTTCCTGCCCGTTGACGTAAAGTACGGCGACGGTTTCGATGCCGCGCCCTTCGGCGACGCCGGTTACGCGGTACTGCCTGCCGGGGACGAGCCGGGTCTTGCTGTGGATCATCAGGCTGTCCGAACGGAAAGCGTTCCACACATTGAAAAAGACGCGGCCGTCCGGCATCACGCCGAGCGCGTTGTCGAAGCCGGGCCGCCCGGCGATCACGCCGTTCTGCTTCGGGAGTGCGTCAAGTTGCACGGCGGCGGTGACGGTGACCGATTCCGGGGCGTTGCCGGGTTTCCAGGCGGCGGTCGAGCCGCCGGTGAAATGCCACGCTCCGTCCTGACGGCGGACGTTTCCCGAAAACACCGGTTTCGCCGTGCCGGTTCCGTCGAGGGCGGCGACCGGGGACATCACCGGCCACGCCTCCTTGCCGGTTGCGCCGGGAAGTGCGCAGATTTCACTGGGAGTCAGCGCCTTGTAGTGGAAGTAAAAATTGCCGACCGCACAGGCTGCGGGCGATTTCGCGTTGCCGTCGCGGTCTGCGTCGATGCCGCCCGCGACGAGATGATCGCGGATGCATTCCGCCTCGCTCATCGGCTCGTCCTCACCCTGCCCGCCGGAGGCAATGCATACCGTATCCGGGTTTTCCTCCAGATAGACGCGCGCGGCGCTGATGCGCTGCCGCAGCGACCCGCTCGGGCCGTTTTCATCGACTCTCGCGCCGAGAACGATGATGGCGTCCAGCCCCTCCGGAGGCTTCTGGAACGCGCCGGAAAATACCAGGCACTCCACGGCGAGAAATACGGCGACGGCGGCGATCACGACGATATTCGCTGCCCGGAGCCACGGCCGGGGGATCGGCGCGCTCTTTCCGTGCTTCCACGCCCATTTCCAGAGAAAGAAGCGGCCAAAGCACACGGCCGACAGCATCAGCCAGAGATAGAGCAGCGACTGCCCGAACCGCACGGTGATGCCCTGGCCGAGATAATATATAAGCGTCAGTATCCCGGCATACAGAAAGAGCCGGTTGATGCGTTGTTCTTTTTTTGTCATAGCGTACCTCCGGAAAAGATCTCCTGCCGGAAAGACGGGGAGAAGCCACTGAAAGTTCATTATACATAGTTTTGGGAGAAATACCAATGAGAAACGGAAAGTTTGAAGGATATCTGCTCGTTGCAGATTTTGACGACACATTCTGCCCGGAGCACGGCGCTCCCGTGCCGGAGGAAAACCGGCGCGCGGCGCAGCATTTCATGGACGAGGGCGGCCTTTTCACGATCGCCACGGGGCGGGACGTGCGCTCGTATTACTCCATCCGGGACAAATTCACCGTCAACGCGCCGCTCGTACTCAGCAACGGCGCCGTGATCTTCGACGGCGAATCCGGCGAGAGCTGGTACGAGAGCTTTCTGCCGTTTTCCTGCCGGAGCGACCTTCTTGCCGCGCGCGACGCCTTTCCCGGCACGGGCATGGAGGTCCACCGCGGCGCGGATGTGCGCGTCTGCGGCAGCAATGCGACGCTCGAGAAGCACCTTTCCCGTATGGGCGTGCCGGTTTCGGAGGCCGATCCGGGACATATTCTGTATCCGTGGACGAAGGTGGTGCTTGTAGCGCCGGACGAGATCCGCGCCGAGAGCGAAACGGCGCACGCGCTCTGCGCGTGGATCGCAGCGCAGTTTCCCGGACGGTACGAGGCCGTGCCCTCCGGCGCTCTGGTGGACGTTGTCGCCGCCGGGAGCGACAAGGGCAGCGGCGTGCGGCGGCTTGCGGAGTTTCTGGATATTCTTCCGGAAAACATCGTCTGCATCGGCGACGGCTGGAACGATATTCCGATGCTGCGCGCGGCAGGCCGCGCCTTCGCGCCGGAAACGGCGCTGCCGGAGGTTTTGGCACTTCCCGGCGTGACGAAGCTCGGCGCGCCCGGACGCTGCATCCGCGACGTGATAGACAGGCTTGAAGCGGATCAAAAATAAATTTTTATACAAATTTTCACCGAATTATTTGTTGACATTTCCAAGAGAAGAATTTATACTGAAACCAAATTCCGCAGATCGGAGCGAGATCGGCATCATGAACGTGTCTATTCGTATGTTTCGATACTTTTTTACCCGTACTATTTCATAGTATGGTAATTTGTGATGCGGAAAATGACCTTGGAAGCGAAGGCTTTTTAGGCGGCACAGATTACACTGTGCCGCTTTTTTGTTTTTGGAGGAATAACCGATGATCGTCATTTTGAAAAACGGCGCTGCCGAAGAGAAGAAAAACCAGCTTATTGACTGGCTGAAGGAGCAGGGACTGCAGATCCACACCTCCGTCGGCGAGTATCAGACCGTTCTCGGTCTCGTGGGTGACACGAGCCGGGTCGATATGGACCTTATCGCCAGTCTCGGCATCGTTGATTCCGTCAAGCGTGTCACGGAGCCGTTCAAGTGCTGCAACCGCAAGTTCCACCCGGACGACACCGTCGTGCAGGTCGGGGACGTGCGCATCGGCGGCGGGAACTTCGTGATGATCGCGGGCCCGTGCAGCGTCGAGAGCGAGGAGCAGATCGTCGGCATCGCAAAGGCGGTCAAGGCCTCCGGCGCGCAGATCCTCCGCGGCGGCGCATTCAAGCCCCGCACCTCGCCCTACGATTTTCAGGGCCTTGCCGCCACGGGACTCGAGCTTTTGAAGATCGCCCGGCAGGAGACGGGCCTTCCGATCGTCACGGAGATCATGGGCACCTCCGCGCTCGATCTTTTCGCGGATGTGGACGTCATCCAGGTCGGCGCGCGCAATATGCAGAACTTTGACCTGCTCAAGGAGCTCGGAAAGCTCCGCAAGCCCATTCTGCTCAAGCGCGGTCTCGCCGCCACGCTCAAGGAGCTTTTGATGAGCGCCGAGTACATCATGGCGGGCGGCAATGAGCAGGTCATCCTCTGCGAGCGCGGCATCCGCACGTTTGACGATTATACGAGAAACACGCTCGATCTTGCCGCCGTGCCGATGCTCCATGAACTGACGCACCTGCCGGTCATCGTCGATCCGAGCCATTCTACCGGTCTTGCCCGCATGGTGCGCCCGATGGCGCTCGCTGCGGCGGCCTGCGGCACGGACGGCCTCATCATCGAAGTCCACAACGACCCGATGCACGCGCTGTGCGACGGCGCGCAGTCCATCAAGCCCGAGGAGTACGACGCGCTCTGCAGGGACGTGCGGACTATCCGCGAGGTGGCAATGCGATGACAGCGGGGATCGTCGGCCTCGGGCTGATCGGCGGCTCGCTCGCCAAGGCGTACCGCGCGCACGGCGCGCGCGTTCTTGCCTTTGATACGGACGGCGCGGTGCTCTCCTTCGCGCAGCTCGACGGCACGGTGGACGCCGTGCTGACAAAAGAAAATGTTTCCGAATGCGATATCGTTCTCATCGCGGTGCGCCCCGGCGCGGCGATATCGTATCTGCGCGAGGCGGCGCCGCATATCGGCGCGCGCCCCGTCGTCATCGACTGCTGCGGCGTTAAGCGGGAGGTGTGCGAGACCGCGTTCGCTCTCGCGCGGGAGCACGGCTTCACGTTTCTCGGCGGTCATCCGATGGCGGGCAGCCACCGCGCGGGATATAAGAATGCGCGCGCCAATCTCTTCCATGCAGCGCCTATGGTGCTCGTACCGCCGGAGGGAGACGATATCGCCCTTCTCGCGCGGGCCAAGGAGCTTTTGGCCCCGGCGGAGTTCGGGAAATTCTCCGTGACGAGCGCCGCGGAGCACGACCGCATGATCGCCTTTACGTCGCAGCTCGCGCACATCGTCTCGAATGCCTATATCAAAAGCCCCACCGCGCGCAGCCACAGGGGGTTCTCCGCGGGGAGCTATAAGGATTTGACGCGCGTTGCGTGGCTCGACCCCTCCATGTGGGCGGAACTCTTTCTGGATAACCGGGACAATGTGCTCTTTGAGCTGGACAGTCTCGCAGAGTCCCTCGCGCAGTACCGCGCGGCGGTGGAGAATAACGATCTCGCGGCGCTCACGGCACTTCTCGACGAGGGCCGCCGGCGCAAGGAGGAGGTAGACGGACGATGAAAACGATCCATGTAACGGCGTCGCGCGAATACGATGTTGTTATCGGCGCGGGGCTTCTCAACGAATGCGGGCAGCGCATTGCCGCGGCCGTTCCGGGCGCGGAAAAGGCGGTCGTCTATACCGATACGACCGTGTTCCCGCTCTATGCAAAGCGCGTGACCGATTCGTTCAAGGCCGCGGGCTTTACAGTATTGCAGGACTACTTTCTTGCCGGAGAATACTCCAAAACGTTCCGCAACTGGGAGCGTATCCTCCGTTTCTTTACCGAAAACCGCGTGAGCCGGAGCGACGTTGTCGTTGCGCTCGGCGGCGGCGTTGTCGGCGACATGGTCGGGTTTGCCGCGGCGTGCTACCAGCGCGGCGTCCGGCTCGTGCAGATCCCGACGACGCTTCTCGCCGCGGTGGATTCTTCCGTCGGCGGGAAAACGGCGGTCGATCTCCCGGCGGGGAAAAACCTCATCGGGGCGTTCTGGCAGCCGTCGCTCGTTATATGCGATACGGACACGCTCCAAACGCTTCCGGACGCCGTCCGGCGCGACGGCTGCGCCGAGATCATCAAATACGGCGTACTGGACGGCGCGGCGCTTTTCTCCCGGCTGGAAAACAGCCTGCCGGACGAAATACCGGAGGATATTCTCGCGCGCTGCGTGGAGATAAAGCGGGATATCGTCGCCGCGGATGAATTTGATACCGGCGCGCGGCACCTTTTGAATCTCGGCCACACCGCCGCGCACGCGGCGGAGCTTTTGAGCGATTATTCGCTCTCCCACGGCAGCGCCGTGGCGATGGGGCTGTGCTCCATGGCGCGCGCGTGCGCCGCGCGCGGTCTCTGCACCGAAGAGGACGCCGCGCGCATCGAAGCGCTTATCAAAAAATGCGGCCTTCCGACGGAGCTGCCGTATACAGCGGAAGCGCTCGCCAACGCCGCGCTTTCGGATAAAAAACGCGCCGGCTCAACGCTTCCCGTCATCACCGTTGAGGGGCTGGGACGCTGCACCGTGCGAAAGATCGCCGTGTCCGATTATGCCGGATGGCTCCGGCAGGGGGGCGCAAAATGAATTTTGTCGTTTCTCCGGGAGCACGCACCGGCGCGGTGCGCATCCCGGCTTCCAAATCGCAGGCGCACCGCCTGCTCATCTGCGCCGCGCTCGGCAAAGCGCCGGTAACGGTCCGCTGTGACGGGCTGAACGCCGACATTCTTGCCACGGCCGCGTGCCTTCGCGCTCTCGGCGCGAACATCGCGGAGCAGGATGGCGCGCTGCATGTTGAACCGATCAAAGCAGTACCGGACGGCCTCTGCGTTCTGCCCTGCGGCGAGAGCGGATCGACGCTCCGTTTTTTGCTCCCGGTCGTCGGCGCGCTCGGCGCGGACGCGGTGTTCCTGCGGGAAGGACGGCTGCCTGAGCGCCCGCTCGAACCGCTTTTGAGCGAGATTGTCCGCGGCGGCATGATGTTCCGATCCGAGGGCGGGAAGCTCTTCTGCTCCGGAAAGCTCGCGCCGGGAGAATATACGCTTCCCGGAAACATTTCCTCGCAGTACATTTCCGCGCTGCTTTTCGCGCTGCCGCGCCTTGCCGGGGACAGCGCGCTCACAATCACCGGCGCGCGGGAGAGCGAGGGCTATATCGCCATGACGGAGAACGCCCTCGCCCAAAGCAGCGTCCGGCTATTTAAAACGGATTCCGGGTATGATATCCCCGGCGGGCAGACGTACGCCCTGCCCGCCGCGGTCAAGGTCGAGGGGGACTATTCCTCGGCGGCGTTCTTCCTCTGCATGGGCGCTCTCTCGCGCTGCGGCATCACCGTTTCCGGCCTGCGCGCCGATTCCGCGCAGGGCGACCGCGCCGTGCTCGATATTCTCCGCGCGATGGGAGCATGCGCGGAGGAAGCGTCCACGGGCATTACGGTGCGGCACGGCACGCTTCACGGCGCGGTCATCGACGCCGCGCCCGTCCCCGATCTTATCCCCGCGCTCTGCGCGCTCGCTGCGGCGGCGGAAGGGGAGACGCGCGTTGTGAATGCCGCGCGGCTCCGGCTCAAGGAATCCGACCGGCTCGCAGCGACTGCGGCAATGCTCGCTTCTCTCGGCGCACACGTCGAGGAGCTGCCGGAGGGACTCATCGTTCACGGCGGTGGACTTCGCGGCGGCGCGGTGAGCGCGCAGCACGACCACCGCATTGCCATGGCGGCGGCGGTGGCGGCGTGCGCCTGCACGGAACCGGTCACGATCGAGGGCTGGGAGTGCACGAACAAATCCTATCCGCGCTTTGGCGAGGACTTTAACGCTTTGAAAAGGGAGGAAACGCCGTGAGCAGTCTGGGAAAAAACTTTCGCATCACGATCTTCGGCGCTTCGCACGGCGAGGCCATCGGCGTCGTTATGGAAGGACTGCCCGTGGGCTTTGCCATCGATATGGATGCGCTCAATGCCTTCCTCACGCGGCGCGCGCCGGGGCGCGGGGCGTTTGCCACCGCGCGGCGCGAGAGCGATGCGCCGCTCTTTCTCAGCGGCGTGAAAAACGGCGTCACCTGCGGCGGCGCGGTCACGGCGGTCATCCGCAACGGCGACGCCCATCCCGGCGACTATGACGCTCTGCGCAATACGCCGCGCCCCGGCCACGCGGACTTTGCCGCCCGCATGAAAGACGGCGATGCCGTCGATCTCTCCGGCGGCGGGCGCTTTTCCGGACGGCTCACCGCGCCGCTCTGCGTTGCGGGCGGCATCGCCATGCAGCTTCTGGAAGAGGAAAACATCCGCATCGTTTCGCACATCGCCTCCATTGCCGGTATCGCGGACGAGGGCATCTTCCCGGCATCCACACTGGGAAAACCGTTCCCGACGCTCAGCGAAGCGCGCGGCGAGGAGATGCTCGCTGCCATTGCAAAGGCACGCGCCGACGGCGACAGCGTCGGCGGCGTGGTGGAGTGCGCGGTGCTCGGTCTGCCCGCAGGGCTCGGCGACGCACTGTTTGACGGCGTGGAGAGCCGTCTCTCCGCGGCGCTCTTCGGTATTCCCGCTGTGAAGGGCGTGGAGTTCGGCGCGGGGTTCGCCGCCGCCGCGCTGCGCGGCAGCGAGAATAACGACGCCTTTGTGCTGCGCGGCGGGAGGGCTATGACGGAGACGAACCGCTGCGGCGGTATCCTCGGCGGCATCACGACGGGCGCGCCGCTCGTGTTCCGCGCGGCGTTCAAGCCGACGCCGTCCATCGCGCGGCGACAGCGCACCGTTGATCTCGCCGCCATGCGCGAAACGACGATCGAGATCGCCGGCCGGCATGACCCCTGCATCGTGCCGCGCGCCGTTCCCTGCGTGGAAGCGGCGGCAGCGGTCGTGCTATATGATATTCTTTGTTCGGAAAGAGGGAGAAAGCCATGAACATGGACGAACTGCGAGGCAGGATCGACGCGGTGGATGACGAGCTGCTGCGATGCTTTGCCGAGCGCATGGACATCGCCGGGGACATTGCCCGGTATAAAGCCGAACACGGCCTTCCGGTGCTCGATGAGCGGCGGGAGCGGGAAAAGCTCTACGCCGTGAGCGAAAAAGCGCCGGAGGAGCTGCAAAGCTACGCCGTGTCGCTCTACGCGCTGCTCTTTGAGCTCAGCCGCAGCCGCCAGAACCGCCTGCTGCATAAGCAGAGCCCGCTCGCCGAGAGCATTCAGACAGCGATCGAGCAGACGCCGCCGCTTTTCCCGGAGAAGGCCGCCGTCGCCTGTCAGGGCGTCGAGGGCTCCAACTCCCAGATCGCGTGCGAGCGGCTGTTCCGTCTGCCGAACGAGCTTTACTTTTCAAGCTTCGACGCGGTGTTCAACGCCATCGAAAAGGGCCTCTGCCGCTACGGTGTGCTGCCCATCGAAAACAGCACCGCGGGTTCGGTGAACGCTGTGTATGATCTTATGATGCGCCACCATTTCCACATCGTCCGCTCGGTGCGCGTGAAGATCGACCACAATCTGCTTGCGAGGCCCGGCGCAAAGCTCTCCGGCATCCGCGAGATCTATTCGCACGAGCAGGCGCTCAGCCAGTGCGCGCAGTTCCTCTCGTCGCTTCCGGGCGTGAAGGTCATCCCGTGCGAGAATACGGCGCTCGCGGCAAAGCTCGTTGCGGAGTCCGGGCGGGACGACGCTGCGGCGCTCTCCACGCGCGCGTGCGAGCGGCTGTACGGTCTGGAATGTCTCGCCCCCTCCGTGCAGGATACGGCGAACAACTACACGCGCTTCATCTGCATTGCGCGCGATCTGGAGATCTATCCCGGCGCGGATCGGACGAGCCTTATGATGACGCTGCGCCACGAGCCCGGCTCGCTTTATAAAGTGCTCTCGCGCTTCTATGCGCTCGGCATCAACCTGAACAAGCTCGAAAGCCGCCCGCTCCCGGAGCGCAGCTTTGAGTTCATGTTCTATTTCGATCTGGAAAACCCGGTGTACGATCCCGCCTTCCTTCAGCTTGTGAGCGAGCTGGGGGACATCAGCGAGGAATACACCTATCTTGGAAGCTATAGTGAGGTAATTTGACATGATGCATTGCGGACTTCTCGGACAAAAGCTCAGCCACAGCTATTCCCCGGCCATCCATTCCATGCTCGGCGACTATGAGTACAAGCTCTATGAGACCGAACCGGAGAATGTGGAGACCTTCCTTCGGAAGGGCGATTTTGACGCGCTGAACGTCACGATCCCCTACAAAAAATGCGCCGCGGCGATTTGCGACGAGCTTTCCGAAACGGCGCGCGCCATCGGCAGCGTCAATACGATCGTCCGCCGCGCCGACGGAACGCTCTACGGCGACAATACGGACGTCTACGGCTTTGAAGAGCTGCTGCGCCGCGCGGTGTTCTCGCCGCGTGCGAAAAAGGTGCTCGTGCTCGGCAGCGGCGGCGCTTCCGCCGCGGTGGTGTACGCGCTTGAAAAGCAGCAGGCACGCGAGATCGTCGTCGTCTCCCGCGATGGGAAGGACAATTACTCCAACCTCTCCCGCCACACGGACGCCGAGCTCATCGTGAACACCACGCCGGTCGGCATGTACCCGCACAACGGCGAGGCGGTCATCGATCTGCTGCGCTTCCCGCACTGCCGCGCCGTCATCGATCTCATCTATAATCCCGTGCGCACGGAGCTTTTGCTGCAGGCGGAAAAACTCGGCATCCCCTGCGCGAACGGCATGGTGATGCTCGCGGCGCAGGCCATCCGCGCAAGCGAGATCTTCACCGGCAAAAAGGCGGCGTCCGGCGCGCTCGAGCACGCCATCGACCTCGTGAAGAGCAAGACGATGAACATCGTCCTCATCGGCATGCCCGGCTGCGGCAAGTCCGCCGTGGCGGAGGCGCTCGGCAAGGCGCTCGGCCGCGAGGTGCTCGATACGGACGCCTATATCGAGGAGCACACCGGCTATACGCCCGAGCAGATTATCACAATGCAGGGCGAATCCGTGTTCCGCACGCACGAGAGCGAGGCCGTGCGCGAGCTCGGCAGCGCCTTCGGCGCGATCGTCGCCACCGGCGGCGGCGCGGTGCTCCACGAGGAGAACTACGCGTCGCTGCACCAGAACGGCGTCATTTTCTGGCTGCGCCGCGATCTTGACAAGCTCGAGCGCGACGGCCGCCCGCTCTCCCGCGCGGGAAGTCTCAACGCCATGTACGAAATGCGCGAGAAGCGCTATCTCCGCTTTGCGGACTATATCATCGACAACAACCGCGCGCTTGAGGACACCGTGGAGGACATCCGCAAGGTGATCTTATGAAGATCCTCGTCATCAACGGTCCCAATCTGAACCTTCTCGGCGTGCGGGAACCGGAGCTTTACGGAAAGCGTGACTTTGCCGCGCTCGAGGCATATATCCGCGCGTCCTGCCGGGAGATCGGCGCAGAATGCGAGCTTTTCCAGTCCAACCACGAGGGCGCGATCGTCGATGCCATCCAGTCCGCTCTCGGACGGATGGACGGCATCGTCATCAATCCCGCGGCGTACACACACACGAGCGTCGCCATTCTCGACGCGCTCAAGGCTGTGGCGCTCCCGGCGGTGGAGGTGCATCTCACCGATATTCGAGAGCGCGAGAGCTTCCGGCACGTGTCCTACGCGGGCATGGCGTGCGAAAAGACGTTCGCCGGGCTGGGCTTTGAGGGCTACCGGAGAGCGGTCGAATATCTTGTGAACCGGGGGAAAACCACATGATCCCATCCGAAGTATACGCGCTCGGCGCGTCCGGCAACCCCATCCGGGAGATCGCCGATTACGCCATGCGCCGCGCCGAAGAGGTCGGCGCGGAAAATGTTTACGATTTCAGCATCGGCTCGCCGAGCATCGCCCCGCCCGCGGCGGTGCAGGAGACGGCGCAGCGTCTTATGAAGGAAATGTCCCCCACGCAGCTGCACGCCTACAGCCCCGATCAGGGTCTGCCGGAGGTGCGCAAGGCTGTGGCGGAGTATCTGAACGGCACGTTTTCCATGACCTACGCGCCGGAGGATATCTACATGACGAGCGGCGCGTCCGCGGGCCTTGCCATCGGCTGCCGTGCGCTGCTCTCGCCGGGGGACGAGTGCATCACGCTCACGCCGTACTTTTCCGAGTACCGCACTTATACCGAGCCCGCCGGCGGCGTCGTGCGCGAGGTGCCCTCCGAGCCGGGGACGTTCCAGCTCGATTATGAGGCCTTCGCCGCGGCGGTGAACGGAAAAACGTGGCTCGTGATCCTGAACTCTCCCAATAACCCCTCCGGCGTCGTGCTGGGGGAGGAGAGCATAAAGAAGATCGCCGCTCTGCTCACCGAGCGCTCGGCGGAGTACGGTCACCCGATCTACATCCTCGCGGACGAGCCGTACCGCGATCTTGTCTACGACGGCGACGCCGTGCCGTACATCCCCGGTTTCTATCCCGACACGATCTACTGCTACTCGTTCAGCAAGTCCCTCTCGCTGCCCGGCGAGCGCGTCGGCTATCTCGCCGTGCCACCGGAGAGCAAAGACCGCGCCGCGCTGCGCGCCGCCATTTCCGGCGCGGGCCGGATGCTGGGGTATGTCTGCGCGCCGGTGCTCTTCCAGCGCGTGTGCGCCGCGTGCCTCGGCCAGACGGGGGAGCTGCGCGAGTATAAGAAAAACCGCGATCTCATCTGCGAAGGGCTCGCCGCGCTCGGCTTTTCCTGCGCGAAGCCGCAGGGGGCGTTCTATCTCTTCGTAAAATCACCGGAGGAGGACGCGCGTGCCTTCTGCAAAAAGGCGATGGCGCTCGACCTGCTGGTCGTGCCGGGCGACGAATTCGGCTGCCCGGGCTACGTCCGTCTGGCCTACTGCGTCCCCAAAACCATGCTCGAACGCAGCCTCCCCCGCTTCCGCCAGCTCGCCGGCCAATACGGCCTCAAAAAATAAGCGGCTGGCTGAGGTCGTTGCCCACTTCTGAGCATTTCCAGCGGTGCGCACTCCTTGGCTCCCCTTCCAGGGGAGCTGGCTCGGCGCAG
>ENA-UEQL01002527-UEQL01002527.1-human-gut-metagenome-genome-assembly--contig:-NODE-2527-length-12115-cov-3.957717_pt1 | contig 12115 bp, 17 predicted proteins | sample MGYA00242905_ERZ507926 | MGnify/ENA primary metagenome ERZ507926 (study PRJEB26167, sample SAMN06115531) | human gut metagenome | host: Homo sapiens | place: China:Henan | collected 2015-09-09...
TTATGCTATAATACCCATTCGGAATGGGGAGTTTGAAGATGCGTGCAGATTAGGGGAGTGTAAAATGTATTGGCTCGTGTTTACTGATGAGTTAGCAAGAGCAGCCTTTCGGCCGGTGAGTTTTTTTGTTGAACCGGGGGTGATTAATATCTCGATTTTGTCTGAAAATTCGTATGTAGATGCGGAAATTCATGGTGGGAAGATCAATAACCAGTATCAACAATATCAAAAATTAAGTGAAGATAAATTCCATTTTAGTGATTTGTATAATCGATACGAGGCATTAAGTAATCAGAAACTTTATTTTACACCTAGAGCAATGGAATTGCAAGAATTGATGTCTCTATATTCTAAAGATAAGATGAAATCGGATAGCTTGTATGCAATTTATCAGCAATTAGAAAAGGATAAAAAATTATATACTCCTCAACTGATGGCGTTAAATGAGGAAAGCAAAAATCTGAAGAAGAGAGAACAGAAATGGAAGGAAGAATATATGGCGGAATTTTTCAATTGAAAAAAGAAACTGTAAAAATCATAATTAAGTATGCGATAGCTTCTATAATTGCTGTTTGCTTTGTTTTACTTAACTTAAGTTTAAGAGACTTCTTTAAAGAAACTGAACTAAAAGAAAAATATCGCATGCTTGCAGACTCTTTTACAATACCAGGTCTTATTTATGTTTTGTTTTGATTATTAATAATGCTAATAAACAAGTGGTCAGTAGATGCGTTTGGATATATGGTAAAAAGAGCGGTTAAAATGCTTGTACCAATGTCAAAAAAAGATAATATGACATTTGCTGAGTATAAAGAAACTAAAAAGGGAATACATGGTTATGGTTTTCTCTTCTATATAGGAGCAGTTGTTACGGCTGTTGGTATTGTTTTTACAATATTATTCTATCAAGTGTAAAAAAAATCCAATAAACTTTAAAAAAGGGTATTGAAAAAAGGGAAAAAATGTGTTATAATATATCAAGAGGTGACGATAGTGATACAAATTTATACTACTCCAAGTTGTGCATCATGTAGAAAAGCAAAGAAATGGTTTGATCAATACAAAATACCATATTCAGAAAAGAATATTTTTAGCATTAAACTTAGCAAAGAAGATATCTTTAGAATGCTTGCCAATAGTGAAAATGGCTTTGATGATATCATATCAACAAGATCTAAAGTCTTCAAAGAAAAGAAATTGGACCCTGATAATATGAGTGTCCAAGAACTTATCGAATTCATTATCGACTATCCTAGTGTATTAAAAAGACCAATAATCATTAATGAAAATGAATTACAGGTCGGTTATAATAATGAAGATATCACTATTTTCCTACCAAAAGAACTTCGTAACTTAGATAGTTTTAGTGATTTTGATGCTGAGCCTATCAATGTGAAATACTCTAAAAAATAAAAGAAGCAGCAAATTTTTGCTGCTTCTATATTTTTTTCTTTAATGCATCATAAGCACGTTTAATTTTAGGTTTGCTTTTTTTATAAACAATTCCAAATTCGCGAACAATCTCAACAAATTCACGTTTACCACCTTCATATGAAGTAGCTTCATACTCAAGTTCATAATCAACCGTATCAACATATTTACATTTATCAATGGCAATATTTCCTTTCTTGTAAGGGAAACCAATTCTAAATGTAGATAAAGACATATAGTTAATCACTTTTTGCCCCTTCAAAACATCCTCTAATTCATTTCTAATTTCTTCAACAGGAATAATTCCATCCTTTAAAAATTGTTGAAAAACTTCTTCTGAAATAGTTTCATTAATTTCTTGCAATGCATAGCCTTTCTTTCGTTTAAGAGTCATTACGTATTTATCGCTTTTTCTCACTCGAAGGCCAATTTCAGAAGCTTTTAATGTAAAACGTGGGGTATCGAAATAATAATTGATTTGAAGATTTCCGCGTTTATCTGCAAATTTAGTGCATAGATTTACATATTCTTCTTTAGTTAATAATGTTTTAAATTCGATTTCTATTTCTTTAGACATAAATATTACCTCATTATTACGTTTTTCAATATCGAATAAATTATACACAAAAAAAATAAAATATCAACTAATTAGTATAGAAAATTTTAAAAATTTTTAAAGAATAAAAAGTTTGAGAAAATATTATATCTATGGTATAATATTCACAAGAATAGGAGTAATGAAAATGAGAGAAATAGAATGGGAAAGGTTTTTACAACCCTATGAATTAGCAGTAGAGGGATTCATATTAAAAATTGAAGGAATAAAAAAGCAATATCAGTTACGTGGCGAATATTGTCCTATTGAAATAGTTACTGGACGTGTTAAATCTCCTGATAGTATCTTAGATAAAGCTAAGAGACTAAATGTAAAAAAAGAAGATATTGCTAAAAAGGTATATGACATAGGCGGAGTTAGAATAACTTGTAAATATATTGATGATGTGTATAGTGTTGCGGAATTACTAAAAAATCGTAAAGATGTTACTTTACTAGAAGAAAGAGATTACATTAAAAATGTAAAACCTAGTGGTTATCGTTCGTTGCACTTAATAATGGCATATCAAGTAGAAACTATTGATGGGCAAGTACCACTTATCTTAGAATTTCAAATAAGAACTCATGCCATGCATTTCTGGGCTAGTATTGAACACTCTCTAAAATATAAATATCAAAAACAAATACCTGATAGTATCAAAGAAAGACTTAAGAGTGCAAGTCTTGCGGCAACAAAACTAGATGAAGAAATGTCACAAATTCACCATTTGATGGTAGAATTAGAAGGAAGTCAAGTAGCTGATCCTTTAGAAAATGAAATTTCTTCAGTAGATTTGAAAAAGTGGTAAAATGATAAAACGTTATATTGCTGAAAAAGAAATGCTAGTCAAAGACTTTTTATTAGAAAAAGGCTTCACCGAAAACATTTCTAAAGAGCTAAAAAATGGCAATGGTCAAATTCTTGTTAATGACCAAAGCGTTGAAAACTGGTATCAAATAAAACCTAATGATTTAGTAGAAATCGTTTTACCTACATCTAATCAAGGAGAAAATATAATTTCGACTAAACATGATTTTGAGATACTATATGAAGATTCTTATATTTTAATAATTAATAAAGAAAATAATCTAGCAAGTATTCCAACAAGAAATCACTATGCTAACTCACTTTCTAATTATGTTATGTCCTATTACAAAAGAAAAGGAATACGTGCTAATATTCACTGTATAGGTCGTCTTGATTATGCAACTTCAGGAATCATTATGTTTGCCAAAAACCCCTATATTGCTGATGTAATAAAAAAGCAACAAATAGATAAAAAATATATTCTTGAAGTTCAAGGATTAATTCCTGTAGATAAAGGAATAATCACTAATGGTATAAAAAAAGACCCAACAAGTATTATCAAAAGAATTGTAACTGATGAGTTTATCAATAGCAAAACAAGTTTTGAAGTTTTAGATAGAACTAATGATACTACGCTAGTAATGGCAACTCTTCATACGGGAAAGACACATCAACTTAGATTACACTTTGCAAATCTTGGTTTTCCAATAATTGGTGATGAATTGTATGGAACACCAACCACAGATCAAATACTACATTTGCATAGTGCACATTTAGAATTTACACATCCGGTAACTGGAGAAATAGTAAGCATAAATAGTAGACCAAAATGGGAAAAATAAGGATTTTAGTTAGCTAAAATCCTTTTTCTAATATTTTATCAATAAGGCCATAATCTCTTGCTTGTTTTGCATCCATATAAAAATCACGATCAGAGTCTTTTTCAATAACATCAATAGGTTTACCAGTATGTTCACATAGCAAAGAGTTTAAAAGTTTTTTAATTTTAATGATTTCTTCGGCGACAATCATTACATCTGTTGCTTGACCCTGAGCACCACCAAGTGGTTGATGAATCATTATTTTGGTGTGTTTTAAAGCATATCGTTTACCTTTTGTTCCACTAGATAATAGAAAGGCTCCCATACTTGCACAAATTCCCATACCGATTGTTACACAATCATTAGGGATATATTTCATAGTATCATAAATTGCAAGACCACTTGAAACACTTCCACCGGGTGAATTAATATATAGGTATATTTCTTTTTCTTTATCAATGCTTGATAAAAATAGTAATTGAGCTATTATGCTTGCGGAAAGCGCATCATTTATTTCTCCAAAAACTAATATAATACGGTCTTTTAATAAACGTGAGTAGATGTCAAAACTTCTTTCACCACGATTGGTTTGTTCAATAACAACAGGGGTTAAATACATATTAATATCTCCTTTTTCTTTTCTTTTTTATTATACGCTTTTTACTTGTCAAAAAAGCATAAAATATGTCATTAGCACAAACATATTTTAAATAAATCAATATAATACAAACGAAGGAGGTGATTTTGTGCAAAGATTTAATAATCCATTTCAAAATACTAACTTTCCAGGAATGAATTTTAACAACCAAGAAACTACTAATACTCAAGCCGAAGAAATGAATAACAATCAACATTGTACTTGTGGAAACATTGGTAATAATGGTGGATGTGGTTGTAAAAAACAATGTCCGACTACTTACAAATGCTGTCCTCCTATTGTAACTTGTTCTAAAGAAGTAATTAATCAATATCATGTTACAAAACAACCATATGTACACAACTATCATACTGAAATCGTACATCATTATGTAACTGAAAATGAATTTATTCCTCAATACTCTTGTAGTGAAGTTCATGTAAATGAACCTAACAATAGTAACTATCCAAGATAAGAAGAAAGAATCTACTCCATTTTTATGAAGTAGATTCTTTCTTATAAAAAAGTAATTATCACTTTAGTGGTAAACTTTAAATAATTGCGGTATAATAAGATAGTAATAAAAAAATCGTTGATTGGAAGAGTAGATGACATAGATTAATTTAGGGAGAATTTGCCATAGACTGAAAGCAAATTTATTAAGATTGTTATTGAAGTTCACCCATGAGAGGTTCTAAAAAAACCCGTGTTTCTAGCGTTAATGGATTAATGAGGAGAAATGTTTCATTTCTTAAATTAAGGTGGTACCACGATTACTTCGTCCTTTTATATAAGACGAGGTTTTTTTATTTTTAGGAGGAAAAAATGCAATTAGATGAAATTAAAAAAGAGGCCATAGTAAAAATAGAGGCCGCAACAACAATGCAAGAATTGAATGAATTAAGGGCTTATTATATGGGAAAGAAAAGTCCATTAGCTGAAATAATGAAAACACTTGCTGGTGCGACTATTGAAGAAAAGAAAACAATTGGTGCAGCATCAAATAAAGTAAAACAAGAAATTGAACTTGCTATAGCTAATAAGCGAGTTGCCATAGAAAATGCTGAAATCAACGCCCAACTAGAAAAAGAAGCTATCGATGTAACTATGGATGGATATCAATTTAAAAATGGTAGTATGCATCCATTAAACAAAGTTATCGAAGAATTAGAAGATATCTTTATTAGTATGGGATATAGTATTGCAGAAGGACCAGAAGTTGAAGTAGATGTATTCAATTTTGAAATGCTAAATGTTCCAAAAGGTCATCCTGCACGTGATATGCAAGATTCATTCTATATTAATGAGAATGTTTTAGTAAGAACACAAACTTCACCAGTTCAAGTTAGAACTTTACTTGAAGCGGCTGGTAAACCAGTAAAAATTGTTTGCCCTGGTAAAGTTTATCGTCGTGATGATGATGACGCAACTCACTCACATCAATTTATGCAATTTGAAGGTTTAGTTGTAGATAAAAATATTACGATGTCAGATTTAAAAGGAACGTTAAGTTTATTGATGAAGAAAATGTTTGGTGAAAATCGTAGTATTAGATTTAAACCATCATATTTCCCATTTACTGAACCAAGTGTTGAAGTTGACGTAAGTTGCTTCAAATGTGGTGGTAAAGGTTGCCCTATGTGTAAACATACTGGTTGGATAGAAGTATTAGGTGCTGGTATGGTTCACCCTAATGTCTTAAAAGGTGCAGGTTATGATCCAGAAGTATATCGTGGCTTTGCATTTGGTGTAGGTATTGAAAGAGTAACAATGCTAAGACACAATATTGATGATATTAGAAATTTCTACACTAATGATTATCGCTTTTTAAAACAATTTGAAGGAGAAAGATAATATGATAGTATCTTACAATTGGTTAAAAGAATTAGTAAAATTAAATGTACCAGCTGAAAAATTAGCTGAAGAAATGTCTTTATATAGCGTCGAAGTTGAATCTTTTTCTAAATTAATCAAAGCAACTAATTTAGTTGTTGGATATGTTAAAGAAAAAGCAAAACATGAAAATTCAGATCACCTAAATGTATGTCAAGTTAACTTTGGTGATTATGATTTACAAATAGTATGTGGAGCACCAAATGTTGAAAAAGGCCAACATGTTATTGTAGCATTACCAGGGGCAGTACTTCCTGGTGGTACAATAAAAAAATCAACAATTAGAGGCGTTGAATCTAATGGTATGATTTGTTCATTACAAGAATTAGGTTTAGAATCAAAATATGTTCCTGAAAAATATGCTCATGGTATCTATGTATTAGGTGATGATGCTGTACCTGGTACACCTGCTCTTGAATATCTTGGCCTAGATGATTATGTAATAGAATTAGGACTAACCCCTAATAGAATGGATTTATTATCTATGAAGGGTGTTGCAAAAGACGTCAAAGCAATGTATCGTACTGAAGAATTGCCTATAGAGTGTAATTTGCATGAAGTAAATGAGAAGACTAGTGATGAAATAAGTGTAGAATTACTTACATCAAATTGCTATTCTTATTACGCAAGAGTTATCAAAGGTGTTAAAATTAAAGAATCACCTAATTTTATTAAAGCAAGATTAATAGCTAGTGGCATTAGACCAATAAATAATGTTGTTGATATAACAAACTACATATTAATGTTATTTGGTCAACCACTTCATTCATTTGACCAAGATAAACTTGGCAATAAGATAGTTGTTAGACGTGCATATGATGGTGAAAAAACCATAACACTAGATAATATTGAAAGAACTCTTACTAAGAGTGATATTGTAATAACTGATGGAGAAAAGCCTGTTTGCATTGCGGGGGTAATGGGATCTAGCAACACAGAAGTAACAGAAAACACTAAAAATGTAGTATTAGAATCTGCAGTATTTAGACCATTAAGTATTCGTAAAACTTCTTCTAGATTAGCACTTAGAAGTGAAGCAAGTGTTAGATATGAAAGAGGTGTAGATTTGAATCAATCACTTGAGGCAATCAATTATGCATGTTATTTACTAGAAAAATATGCTGATGGTAAAGTTTTGGAAGGATATGTTCATGAAGGAATGAATTATCTTCCTAATAAAGAATTTACAATTGATGAAAAATATATTCAAGATTATTTAGGAATCGAAATACCACTAGTAACTATGAATGAAATATGCAGAGCTTTATCATTTGAGACTAAAATTGAAGGCAATCAATTATTAGTAAGCGTTCCAAATAGACGTATGGATATTTCAATAAAACAAGATTTAGTTGAAGAAATCGCAAGAATTTATGGATATGATAAATTAAATGAAACTCTTCCAGTAATGAACATAAGTGGTGGTTTAACTGAAGTACAAAAAGCAAGAAGAGTTGCTAGACATACTTTAGTTGATTTAGGAATGAATGAATGTGTAACATATTCGTTAATAAGTCATAAACGCCAAAATGAATTTTCAATTATGAGTGATGAAACACAACAATCAATCGAATTATTACACCCAATGAGTGAAGATCATTCAGTATTGAGAAGAACTCTACTTTCTAGTTTAATTGATGTTGTTAAATATAATCAAGCAAGAAAAATAACTGACAATGCATTCTTCGAAATTGGTAAAAAATATTACCAAGTTGGTGAACAAACATACGAAGAAACGTTACTTTCTGGAATAATTAATGGAAACATTCCAAACACTTTGTGGAAGAGTCAAAGTGAAAAAGTAGATTTCTATTATTTAAAAGGAATACTAGATGTATTATTTAGAAAACTTAGAGTAAATGTTGAGTATTTAACATTAGAAAAAGCAGTTGATGAACTACATCCAAAACGTAGTGCCCAAATAATGTATAATGGCAAACTAATTGGATTTATTGGTGAAATTCATCCTAAATACGCTAAAGATAATGACTTAGTTGAAAGCTATGTATTTGAATTATCACTTGATCTTCTTACAGATACAAAACCAGAAGTTGAACATTTTAAAGTAGTTTCTAAAGTACCTTCAGTTGAACGCGATTTAGCACTAGTTATGGATGTTAAACAATCAATTGGTGAAGTATTAGAAGCAATTCGTAAGAGTGATAAGATGATTTCAAATGTAAAAATCTTTGACTTATATATTGGAGATAAGATTCCTGAAAACAAAAAGAGCGTTGCGGTAAGAATAACTATTGAATCTGAAGAAACATTGACAGATGAAGTTATTGCTTCAAAAATCAAACGCATTTTAAAATCATTAGAATATAGATATAACATTGTTCTTCGAGCATAATTGACATTTTTTACATAAATATTTGCAATTAAAAATATTATATGTTATAATGCAACTATAATTTTAATATAAGAACAATGGGGGGAAAATGAGTAGACTTCCAAGGAAGTCTATTTTTTTACTCAAATTGACACAAGGAGAAAACTAATGAAAAAAATATTAATCGCAATAAGCATATTTATGTTATTAATTTGTGCAGGGTGTGTACCAAAACTTAATCCAATAGAAACTGGAGAGTATTATGCAGATGGTGAAAAAGAAAACAAAGTTTTCAAAAAAGCAAAATTAGAAATATATGAAATAACAAAAGAAGAATATGAATTAGCAAATGGGATAAATGTATTTGAAGATGCAACATATAGAGGAAAAGAAAATCATCGTTATTTATCAATAAAAATCTATGTGTATTCAGAAGAAACACAAAATTATGAATTAGTAACACTTAGTGAAATAAAATTTGCAGAGGGAACACCACATTGTTATTATGGTAAATCATATTTAAAAATTGGAGATACTGAATATAGTGGAAAATATACTGCAGCTTTAGCATTTGATTTAGGTAATGAAAAGCACATAAGTGTTTTTTCTGATCAAAAAGGATATAAAGAATCATTTGAATTTGCATCAAATAGAAATCAAAATGAAGGGGAAAACTAATGAAGAAAATTATTAAATTTATACTAGTATTTGTAATAGTAATTACTTTGGGAATATTCAATAGTAGTAAAGTATTTGCAAAGGAGGATGATAATCCTTTTGATAACAACATTACTGAAATATCACCTCAAAATATTGGTGGTGGGGGTAGTATTTCAATAGATGATAGTAGTTTAATTGAAGATATAGAGGCTCACTTAATAAAAAAGTTTAATACTAGCAATTGGAGTCTTAAGAAAAGTGAATCAACTGAAAAATTATTAGGCATCAAACCAATTGAAATGCAAAGTAATGACTTTCCTAAAAGTGAAATATTAACAGTTGTAAAAAATTTAAATCTAGAGAGTAGTTATGGTGGCTGTGGCCCTATCGCAATGATAGGAATGGCTGATTATTTTGCCAGATGTTTGAATTTTAATGAAATAATGCAAAACCCATATAGCTCAAGTGATAGATATGAACTAGCTTATGAAATGTTTTCTAATGTTAAGACATATGAGGTTACTGATGATAGTACTGGTTCGAAACAAACATTCTCATTTCCTGGAAGTTGCGAAATTAGTTTTAATGCTTTAATGGCAAATCATGGATTGAAAAACGTAATTGTCGCACGCGATTTAGGATGCATTGGTAAAAAATCAGATAAAATTTCGATAATAAAAAAACAAATTGATAAGGGTATGCCAGTTACCACGTATACGCTTTTTGCCGGGGCAGGAGATTTATCTAGTCACTATGTAAACGTGTATGGTTATGAATTATGGAAAGGAACAGATGCTAACGGAAAAGAAATAGAACATCTTGTCTTTATGATAAGACCAAATTGGAAAGAAGCACTCAATAAAAAAGTTTACATGGATTCGGATATATTCTTAAATTCAATAAGTGGGATTATCAAGTATGAAATAAATTATGATGAATACATTCATTTATATCCACCAACTATTCTTAATGGTCTTGTAAATGGAGCTGGCTTGGGTGAATATATTAATCAAGAAGAACAAAAAACAGTATTAACTACAAATGGCGATATAATAAAAACTAATAGATTAAGATGTAGTTGGATAGAAAATAAACAATTAGTCTTATCTGCTCTACCTCTCATACAATCTCATCAATGCACTGATTTCGACCATCGACCATCCCGCGCTGATAATCCGTCATATCATTCTCGGTAGTACTTTTCTCCGGCAGTGGCTTCAATGGACACCAATCTGGTCTTGATTCACTTTCGTAATCATAATGCTCTTCTGTTATAAGCCTCATGTCACTGTCTAAGCACTCAGCTAACTCACAACACCCCTCATATTCAGAATCGCCGCAGTATTCAGTTCCGAACGGGCAATCGTAACAGTTTTTCGGTGTATCCGTCACTAATGCTGATTTTCTCATTTTTCTCTTTCCTCTTTTCTATAAGAATGCTCCATACTGTGCAGGATTGATAATATCTTCCTTCTCTCTGGTAGCATCTGCGTATCCGAGCCTTCCATTCTTTCTATTTTCTTCTTTTGTAAACATGGTTGAAATGTCTTTGCCTTTATTCATCTGATTCCTCCTGTATCTTAGAAAGTGGTTCAAATCTTCTTTTCTGCTTTACATTTGGATATTTCTTTCTGTCCACATCACTCGTAAACATAGTCAACGGTCTGCACCATGTTACAAATGGGTATGCAAAGCACTTGTAGATCACCATGATTTCATCAGATTCTGTATGTACTGCGATATCGGTGACAATATAGATTCTTCCTTTGAAGTGTTTATATCTTCTTCCGACCATGCTATCTTTTAGCTTCCCTAATGTCCCAACTGATACATTGCTCATTCAGCTCCACCGCCTTCCACGATTTTAACAGCATAGTCTATAGCTCTATTCCATTCCAAGTCCTCATCATTGGAAACAACACGAAATCTGTCCATAAGCGATTCCGTAACTTTTTCCGCATCAAAAGCTGTTGGCTGCTCGTCAATCTTTTCAAGGATCTCTAAATCATCAGAATATGCACAATGTATCGCATGTTTCAATTTATCTGCATCAATTAATCTGCCCATCTTTCATCCTCCCACACTCCCAACAACCGCATCCTCTCATACAGTACAGCGACGGTCTTGCGCCTGTATCCGTAGAAGTCTTTCGGATTCATCGGGATATATCTTTCTTTGCTGATTTTCCTGTAACTTTTCCGGTGCAAGATATTTTCGATAACCATATCCGCTATCACCGTGTTTTTCGGGCAAGCTGACAAGGCGGCGCTGGTAAGCAGGTATCCGTACTCTGCCGGGAAGTCTTTCAGCATCGTATTCAGTTTTTCTATGTCCTCTGCCGGAATACCGTAGTCTTTCAGCTTTTTATTCCTTGTCAGCATACCGTTCTCCTTTCTATTTGTCTGGGTGGTGTTTGTCGTACATGATCGCTGTACATACAAGACCAACCACTCCGACTATGATTCCAAGTGTAAGCCCTAATAAGAATGTAATCATGGCTCGTCCTCCTTATATGGTTCTGGAAGTGGCATCCAGGTAATAACACAGTCTTCATCATCCCATTTTCCATTTTCGATACCGCACATTCCCGTGAATGGTTCTTCCTGTCCGACAAGCTCTCCGTCTAAAGTAGTGATATATGTTCAGTCTTCCGGTAATCTATCACTGACTGGAATCCAACCATTTTCTTTCTCGTCCTGTTCCAGATCATCCTTAAGCTGTTCTATCATATCCATAACATCGCTTGCCAAAACCATCTGGCGGTCATCCACAAGTTTCTTCATGAAATCATGATAATCCGATAATCTGTCTTTGATATGACTCATGCTTCCACCTCTACAAAATGCTTTTCTAACGTTTCTTTCGATATTTCAATCTCTCTATGGTTCGCTCCTCTACCCCATAGAAATCCGCAACCATTTTCTTGGTGAAACGGTATT
>ENA-UEQL01002529-UEQL01002529.1-human-gut-metagenome-genome-assembly--contig:-NODE-2529-length-12111-cov-6.331062_pt1 | contig 12111 bp, 9 predicted proteins | sample MGYA00242905_ERZ507926 | MGnify/ENA primary metagenome ERZ507926 (study PRJEB26167, sample SAMN06115531) | human gut metagenome | host: Homo sapiens | place: China:Henan | collected 2015-09-09 | study...
GGCCTCCAGCTCCCGCAGCGCTTTGTTGACTTCGGAACGCTTCATGGTTTTCTCTCCTTTATTAATATAAAATGAATCCGGGAACCCCGGTCTTGCTCTGGTTTTACTGTACCATCTACCCGGTAATTTGTCAAGTGAATTGACAATTAAGAGGCTGATTTTACGCAAAGAAATCCTACTTTTATAGCATATTTACAAATTTTAATATACTTTTTCGTGCATAATTACCACTGCTGCATGTGAAAGCCCCTGACACAGTCATGATGCCTGTGTCAGGGGCGTATTTGCGTCCGTTACCCGAGGCAGCTTCCGCAGGGCGTATAGCCCGCGTCGATCGCTTCCTCGTAGGTGTCGAAGATGATCCGGTTTTTCTCCGAGGGGAGGTTCACGCAGTCGGGGGCGTGGAACTTGTGGGAGTTGACGTTGCCGATGAACTGCACCGGCTGGGCAGGCTCCGCATTTTCCGGGTTCGCCGACTGGTTGTCCCATGTGAACGTGACCTCTTTGCCGTCCGTGCGGGCGACGACGGTGCCAAGCTCGTCGGTGCGCAGAATGGCGACGCCCGCCTGCTTCAGCCGGGAGAGGGGCTGCTCGTGGGGGTGACCGTAGGCGTTGCCCTTGCCCACGGAGATCACGGCGTAGTCGGGGCTTACCTCGTTGAGGAAGCGGTAGCCCGTGGAGGTGTCGGAGCCGTGATGCCCCACCTTCAGCACGTCCGTTTCCCACGACATCCGGCTGCCCCAGTAGTCCAGCATGTCGTTTTCTGCGGTGGTCTCCATATCCCCGGTGAACAGGAAAGAGGTGTCGCCGTACTCCACCCTCAAAATGATGGAGGTGTCATTGGGGTCGGCGTAGGACTGCACCGGGCCGAGGACTGTGACGGAGGTTTCTCCCAGCGTCCAGCTGTCCCCGGGGGAGGGAATGGTGATTTCCAGCCGCTGCTGGTCGGCGTAATAGACGAAATCGTCGAACACCTTGGAAGCATAGGTTCTTGTGGGGGCATACACGGCGTGGGTGGGATACACTGCAAGAACCGAGGGCAGACCGCCCACATGGTCTTCGTGGGCGTGGGTGCAGACCACGGCGGCCAGCTCCTCCACGCCCTGCTGCTCTAGGTAGGAGACGACCAGTCGGCCATCCTCCCGGTTGCCGCCGTCAATGAGCATGTACTCCCCGCCGCTTTCCAGCAGGGCGCAGTCCGCCTGCCCCACGTCGAGAAAGTGGACGGTGAGGCCGGCAGGGGGGATCCGCTCCGGGAGAAGCCGGCAGCCGCAGAGCAGCAGCGACAGAGTCAGAAGGAGGGCAGGAATCCCCTTCCTCATTTCGTCGTAAGCCCCTTGTTGTTCTTTGCTTTTTTCTGCTGGTTAAGCCAGGTGTTCATCACCAGGCTGTGGGGCAGCAGCTTCACCAGGAACACCTGGAATTTGACGGGGAAGCCGTGGATGGAGCAGTCCTTTTTCGAGTGGTACAGGTCGTTAAGGCCGGTTTTGACCACGTCCTTGGCCTCGTACAGGCGGTTAAAGTAGCGCACCTCGTTGTCGGCGTTGGTCTGGAACGCATGATTGAAGAATTCCGTTTTCACCCAGCCGGGGTTCATGGCCATGACCCGGATGCCCTTGGCTTTCAGCTCCCGGTTCATGGAGCGGCTGTAGCTGAGGACGAAAGCCTTGGTGGCGGCGTAGGTGGTGATGTACGGCACTGGCTGGAAGGCAGACAGGCTGTCCAGCTCCAGAATGTGGCTGCCGGGCTGCATGTAGGGGACACACAGCCGGGTCATGAGCAGCAGCGCCTTGCAGTTCAGGTCGATCATGCGGCAGTCGTCCTCCACGGGCACCTTCTGGTAAGCGCCGAATTTGCCGAAGCCCGCGGCGTTGACCAGCAGCCTGACGTTGGGCTTTTCGGATTCCAGCAGGGCTTCCAGTTCCGTAAAGCTGGATTCTTCCATCAAGTCCAGCACGATGGGACGAACCGGGACGCTTGCTTCGGCTTTCAGGGTTTCCAGAGCCGACGCCCGGCGGGCGACCGCCCAAATTTCATCCACGGAAACGTATCCGCTGAGCTGACAGACGAATTCCCGCCCCATGCCGGAGCTGGCTCCCGTGACAATGGCAATGTTCATATGATTGCAGCCTCCTTGTGTGTAAATTAAGCTGTGGTTATATTTCGTAGTTTATCCGGTATTCTCTGCACTTTTGGATAGCCAGATCGTGTCCCTGCTGTGCCGCCGCTTTATACCAGTATTTCGCTTTTTCCAAATCCTGTGCAACGCCGACACCGTCTTCATAGAAAGAAAAGGATGAAAATCTTCTTGGCGACGATTACCGCGAGGGAATAACCGTCGTGTTGTCGATTAAAATGAACAACGTTCAGTTTGAAGGTCAGACCAAAACCAAACTGGGAAATTCGGAAGCGAAAGTCGCCTGCGATGCAATCACAACCGAGCAGCTTACCGCGTTTTTCAAGAAAAACAAGGGCGTTGCGGAAATAATACTCAAAAAGGCGTTGCTTGCCGCAAAAGTGCGCGAGGCGGCAAGAAGAGAAAAAGAACTTGTCCGTCAAAAAAACAGTATCGACAGTTTCAACACGATAGGAAAGCTTAAAAACTGTACGGGTAAAAAGCCCGAACTCAACGAGCTGTTCATTGTCGAGGGTAATTCGGCAGGCGGCACGTGTACACAAGCGAGAAACCGCGCCTATCAGGCTATTCTGCCTCTTCGCGGCAAACCGCTCAATGCCGAGAAAAAGCGTATCGACCAGGTGCTTGCCAACGAAGAGATACGCACCATAATTTCCGCTCTCGGAGCGGGAATAGGCGACAGTTTCAACGTTGACAACTTAAAGTATCACAAAGTTGTCATTCTGTCCGATGCCGATCAGGACGGTATGCACATACGTTGCATACTTCTAACCTTTTTCTATCGCTATATGCGCGAACTTATCACGCAGGGACACGTGTACATAGGTATGCCGCCACTGTACCGCATATCCAAGAAAGACAAAACCGAGTATCTTTATACCGACGAAGAACTGGAAAAAAAGAAAAAAGAGTACGGGAAAGCGGAAATTCAGCGTTATAAAGGCTTGGGCGAAATGAACGCCGAACAACTCTGGCAAACCACTCTCGATCCCGAAAGGAGAGAAATGATTCAGGTGACGATAGAAGAAGCGGCAGAAGCAGAGCTTCTGGTGTCCACTCTGATGGGCGACGCGGTAGATCTTCGCAAAGCATATATCGTCGAACATGCAAACTTTAACAAACAGGATAATTTCACCGCGACCAACTGATACGGAGAGAATAAATGGAACATAATTATATAATAAAAACCATGGAAGAGGTCATGCACGAGTCCATGATTCCCTATTCGGAATGCGTCATTCTCGACCGCGCTCTGCCGCGCGTGGATGACGGATTGAAGCCTGTTCAGCGCAGAATTCTGTTCGATATGATGGAGCTTGGGCTGACGCCGGACAAACCGTACAAAAAGTGCGCGAGAGTTGTCGGCGACTGCCTCGGTAAATATCATCCGCACGGCGATTCTTCCGTATATCAGGCACTTGTCCGTCTTGCTCAGCCCTTCAATATGGGCGCAACGCTTGTGGACGGACAGGGCAACTTCGGCGACGTGGACGGAAACGGCGCGGCTGCAATGCGTTATACCGAGTGCCGCTTAACCCCGCTCGCCGTCGAAATGATGAAGGGAATGGGCTCGCCCGACGACGAAATCGTGCCATGGAACAGCAACTTCGACGATCAGCTTAAAGAACCGGCACTGTTGCCGGGAAGATTTCCCAACCTGCTGGTAAACGGCGCAAGCGGAATAGCAATCGGATTTGCAACCAATATTCCGACGCATAACTTAGGCGAGTCAATCGATGCCGCGATAAAGTATATCGACGAGCCGAAAGTCACGCTTAAAGAGCTTATGAAGGTCATGAAAGGACCGGATTTCCCCACCGGCGGCTATATTATCGGCGGAGAAGGCTTGACTCAGGCATACGAAACGGGGAAAGGCAAAATCACCATACGCGCAAAAATTCACGTCGAACCCGGCGAATACGAAAAAACAAACGTGGTTATCGACGAAATTCCCTATCAGGTCAACCGCGCGCTGCTGCTGGAAACCATTTCCAAGCTGCGCGACGAGAAAAAAGGTATACTTCTGGGCATCAGCGACATTACCGACGAATCGGACAGAAACGGAACTCGCTGCGTAATAAAAATCAAAAAAGACTGTAACTACAAGCCCATTCTCGAAATGCTGTTCAAGGCAACTCAGCTTTCGGTTTCGTACGGCATAAACATGGTTGCCATCGCCGACGGGAAACCGCAGGTGCTCGGGCTTTTGCAAATACTCGACTATTACGTGAAATATCAGCGCGAATACGTCGTAAAGCGTACGAAATGCGAGCTTGACGCCGCAAAACGCCGTGAACATATCCTCGAAGGTCTGGTTATCGCCGTCAACAATATCGACGCGGTTGTTAAAGTAATCAAAAACAGTAAGTCCACGCCCGAAGCGCGCGACAATCTGCGCCGCAAATTCAATCTGTCCGAGCGCCAGGCGGACGCAATTCTCGATTTGCGTCTTGCGCGCCTGACACATCTCGAAGTGTATAAGCTCGAACAGGAACTTAAAGAACTGCGCGAGCGTATCGCACGCCTTACCGCCATTCTCGGATCTAAAAAACTGCAGATGGAAGTGGTAAAGGACGAAATGCTTGCAATAAAAAAGGCGTTCAAAACGCCCCGCAAAAGCACGATAATAAATTCGCTTTCCGACTACGAAATTCCGTCGGGGGCAAAAGAGCCTATTGTTGACGACGGCGTTGCCATGCTTACGGTATCCGGCGCGTTAAAGCGGATGAGCGAAAAGAGTTTTAATAAATCGACGCGAAAATTCGGAGATAACTCTATAAGAGGCGAAATCTGCTCGATAATAACGCCTTTCAGGCACGACGAAACGCTGCTTGCGTTTACTTCCGCCGGCAATTGCTATAAAGTCGATCCCGAAACGCTGCCCGAATGTCGTTGGAGAGAAAACGGCGCGCCCGTAAAGAATATTCTTCCGGGAGCCGATAAAAACGAAAAAATCGTTTTCATGCACGCCGCAGGCGAAAAAATGCCGGCAGGCGAGCTGCTGTTCTACACCAAAAACGGCTTGGTCAAAAAGAGCGACTGGTCGGAGTACGACGTGGCAAAATCCTCTTTTCAGGCGATTAAGCTGAAAGAAGGAGACAGCGTTGTAGGTATCGAAGAGGAAAAAAAGGAAGTAACTCTTTTGCTGGTTACCGAGAAAGGTATGTGCTTAAACGCCGACATGAGCGATATTCCCGTGCAAGGAAGAATTGCCGGCGGCGTAAAAGCCATTCAGCTTAACGACGGCGACGCCGTGCTTGCCGCAATGCAGGTAAGCGAGGACGGCGAAGCCGTGCTTATCACGGACAAGAGCAACGCGAAACGAATTCCCGTCGGAGGAATAGAACCGATGGCGCGTTATCGCAAAGGCTTTAAGATATTCGACCTTAAAGCGAATACCGGAAGCAGAATTATATTTGCATCGTACGTCACCAATCCGTATACCATCGTCCTTGACGTCGACGACGAGTATCTGTCGCAATTCGACACCGAAGATTTACCCGTTCAGAACAGAACCAATTCGGGCAAGCCTCTTGTCCGAGGTTGTACCGGGCTGGAAAAAGTATACGTCTACAAAACCGAAGCGGACGAATAATAAACGAGGAGCGATAATTGAGCATACTTAAAATCAACAACCTGACGCATACTTTTGAGGACAAACAACTTTTCAAAAACGCTTCGTTCGACATCAACAACGGCGAACACGTCGGCATTGTCGGACTTAACGGTGCCGGCAAGAGTACTTTTATCAACATCATCGCCGGCAATATAAGTTATGACGAAGGCGAGGTTATATGGCACGGCGGCATAAGATACGACTATCTCGATCAGCACGCCGACATCGACCGTAGCCTGACTATTATGGAATATCTCAAAACGGCGTTCGATTACCTGTACGACGTTGATAAAAAACTGTCCGCTCTGTACGAGGAAATGGCGTCGGTAACCGATGAGAAAGAACTCGAAAAGATGATAAACCGCAGCAATCGCATGCTCGAACAACTGGAAAACGAAGGCTTTTACGAGATAGATTCGCGCATTAAAAAGGTTGCGGGAGGCTTGGGCGTTGCCGCACTCGGATTGGATAAAGTCATCGGCACGCTGTCGGGCGGGCAGAGAGCCAAAGTTATGCTGACAAAGCTCATTCTCGAAAATCCCGACGTAATGCTTCTGGACGAGCCTACCAACTTCCTGGACGTCGAGCATATCGAATGGCTGGAAAAATATCTCGTTTCCGTAAAAAAAACTTATATCGTTATTTCGCATGACACCGACTTTCTCGACGCCGTGTGCGACTGTATAGTCAGTATAGAAAACGGCTCCATCCGCAAATATTCCGGCAACTACACTCAGTTCGTTGCTCAGCACGAAATGGCAGTTAAGCAGTATGCCGAGGACTATGAACGCCAGCAAGCCGAAATTAAGAAAATGGAAGACTATATAAACCGCAATAAGGCACGTGCGGCGACAGCCGGAATGGCAAACAGCCGCAAAAAAATGCTCGAACGCATCGACGTCATGGCAAAGCCGACTGCGGTGCTTGAAAGCCACTTTTCATTCCCGTGCGAAATGCTCAACACCAAGGATATGCTTACGGTGAAAGACCTCGAAGTGGGCTATGACCAGCCGCTTCTGCCGCCCATAAATTTTGAAATGCGCGGCGACACCAAACTATGGATACGCGGCGCAAACGGAATAGGCAAAAGTACGCTTTTAAAAACGCTTATGGGCATAATTCCGCCCCTGTCCGGAAGTTTCGCTTTTCATATAGCGGCGCGCCCGGCATATCTCGAACAGGACTTGAAGTTCCGCGAACAGGACACCAATGCGTTCAACTATATAAGCGACTGTTTCCCGCGGTTCAATCAGAAAGAAATACGCTCGCAGCTGGCTCGGGTGGGAATTAAAGGCGAAATGTCGCTGCAAAATGTCAAAACCATGTCCGGCGGCGAACAAGTGCGCATAAGACTTCTTACGATAATGAACGTAACCAGTAATATTCTAATTCTGGACGAACCAACCAATCATCTCGATGTCAATGCGAAAGAAAGCCTGCAAAAGGCGATTGCCGATTACGAAGGCGCAGTTATTCTGGTCAGCCATGATAAAACTTTTGCCGAAAGCGTGTGCGACAAAACGCTTACGTTGAAGCAGCTGTAATTAAGGAGAAAAACATGCAACACATTTACGATAAAACACCCTCTTACTGGTGTACGTGGAGTACGCAGAACAGGGTTGCGGAAGACAAAAAGGGAAGAGAAAATAATTTCGACAGCGCTGCTTTTCTCGGCGATCAGGGAGCGCAGCTTGCACGTGCGGAAATGAATGAGGACAATATTTTCCGTAGCGGCGGATGGGCGGATTTTTATCCCGAAATACGCGGCGATCTGTTTTTTATGCTTGACGACGGATGGGACGTTCCGTACGGAGTTCATCCCGACAAAAATCGCCCGTCGTTCGGCTCGCTTATACTTGACAAGCAGAGATTTCCGTCGTTTGAAGGCGACGACAAAACTCGTCTTAAAAAGCTGTCCGACGCCGTCAAAGCGCGCGGTTGGCGCGGATTGGGAATATGGGTGTCGGCGCAGACGTGCGGAGACGACGGACAAAAGCCGTTTAACATTGAGGAAAACGAGCCGTATTGGAAAGAGCGGCTTGAAGAAAGTAAATTTGCCGGTGTGAAATATTGGAAAGTGGATTGGGGCGCGCGCGATTATTGCGTAGAATTTCGCGAAATGCTTACGCGGCTCGCGGCGGAAATATATCCCGAACTTATCGTGGAACATGCGGTGTGCCAGATCCCGCTTAACGGGTTTAACTCCGAAGACAAAAATCTTCAAGGCAGATTTATAGGTAACGAGAGAACGGCGCGTTTCACCGACCGTATTCTGAAAGTCAGCCCGGTTTTCCGCTCGTACGATATTATAGGTACGACTTCGGAAGTAACCACGCTCGATCGGTTGTCGTATATACTGAAAAGAGCAAACGGATTGGTCAACGCCGAGGATGAACCGTATATTGCGGCATCGCTCGGTTGCGCGATAGGGCTTATGCGTTCGCCCGCGGGAAAGGGAAAAGACTTGTTTTGCGATCGCCTCGACGAAGCGGTTGCTGCGGTAAAGTGGCAAAGAAATGCTCCCGCTTTTGCCGGCGGAGAGATAAACGATTCCACCGAGATTTTGTCCGACACCGCTACTTTTACGGACACGTGGTTTGCGCCGGTGCTCGGAAAAGAATTCACGCAGTATGCGCCCGCGGTAATCGCCAGAAATACTCCGCTGCCGCAGGTGTACGGCTACTATAAACCGTTTATAACCTGCTGCGCATTTGAGGGCAACAGATACGCCGTCGCCGCTCACGAGAGAAATGCGGACGATGCGAAACGTTCAGAATGCGTCGTTATTTGCGATAATGTCGGTGCGCCCGAAGAGATAGGTGTTTTCGGCAATTTGAAACGCCTCGAATTTTTAACTTCCCGCGAAATCGAAAGCGCAACCGCTCGTTCGTTGTTTGACGAGAGGGAGGAGCAAGCGGAAATCGCGGAGGGTAACCGTATACGCCTGCAAGACCGGACGATAAGCGCATTCGCCTCGAAAAAAGACTGCTCGCGCCCGGCGTTCGTAATAGAAGTAAAGTACAAAAATTGACCCCGAATTTGTTCGTTTCCGACAAATCGTTAATAAAAACGAACAAATCATTAAATAAATGTAAAGCCGAATTGTTGAAATTCGGCTTTTTTCGTGCTATAATGTTTTTACACGGAATTCCGTGAATAACAAATCGATAAGGAGAAAGTAAAAATGAAAATTACGTTTATGGGAGCGGGAAGTACTATATTCTGCAAAAACGTTCTGGGCGATACGCTTTTAACCGAAAGTCTCAGCGACTGCGAAATCGCGCTGTACGATATCGATAAAAACCGTCTTGAAGAGTCCTATCTCGTAATAACCGCCATCAACGACAAATATAACGCCGGCAGCGCAAAAATAGAAAAATATCTGGGCGTAGAACAACGTAAAGACGCTTTGCGCGGCGCAAAATTCGTGGTGAACGCCATTCAAGTGGGCGGCTACGATCCATGCACGATAATCGACTTCGAGGTACCCAAAAAGTACGGTCTGCGCCAGACTATCGGCGATACGCTGGGAATAGGCGGCGTGTTCCGCGGACTGCGCACTATCCGCGTTTTAGACGGATTTGCGCGCGACATGGAAGAAGTATGCCCCGACGCGTGGTTTCTCAACTACACCAACCCGATGGCGATTCTTTCGGGCTATATGCAGCGCTACACCGGCGTGAAAACGGTGGGACTGTGCCACAGTGTTCAGGTCTGCTCGAAAGCTTTGCTCGAAGGCGTTAACATGAAAGACGTCGAAGTGGGCAGCGAACTCATCGCCGGCATCAACCACATGGGCTGGCTGCTGGAAATCAAGGACAAGAACGGTGTCGATCTCTATCCCGAAATCAAGAGAAGGGCAAAACTCAAAAACGCAACCGAAAAGCACGGCGACATGGTTCGCTTCGACTATATGGATAAACTGGGCTATTATTGCACCGAGAGCAGCGAGCATAACGCCGAGTACAACTATTTCTATATTAAGTCCAAATATCCCGAACTCATAGAAAAATTCAATATTCCGCTGGACGAATATCCGCGCCGCTGCATAAAGCAGATTGCCGACTGGAAAAAACAAAAGGAAGAGTTGTTAAACGGCGGCGACATTCAGCATGTCCGTTCGCGCGAGTACGCGTCCAGAATCATGGAAGCGATGGTTACCAACAACGCTTATAAAATCGGAGGCAATGTGCTTAATACAGGGCTTATCGATAATCTGCCTTCCGACGCTTGTGTGGAAGTGCCTTGCCTTGTGGACGGAAACGGAATTCATCCCGCTCACGTCGGTCGTTTGCCCGTTCAGTGCGCCGCGATGAACATGCTTGACATCAACTGCCAGTTGCTGACGATAGAAGCAGCGGTAACAGGAAAGCGCGAACACGTCTATCAAGCGGCTATGCTCGACCCGCACACCGGCGCCGAACTGTCCATCGATGACATTATTTCAATGTGTGACGAACTTATCGAAGCGCATACAAAAGCCGGCTATCCCGTTCTTTAACGTAAACTTATCGCACGATTACGCTGCGATATGATTTACAGAGCAGTAAATATGCCTGAAAAACAACTTTAAGTAAATAACGTCGCATTTTGTGATATAAAACCGTTTTTAATTCCTTGCGAGTAGAAACGGTTTTATCTTTTATGTACCGGGCTTTGCGAGTGCGTTTGTCGGTTATTGTGTAGTCTTGAAAATGTCGACAAATATTTCTTATCTAAATTGCCGTTACACGGGCAATTTAAACATCTTCGGCTATTGTAAATTTCCTCCGTAAATATTATACTTGACGTACAAAACTATTTTCGGAGAAAAAACATGAACAGACTTGTTTCGTACAAAACGACTGCCGATATTCTTTTTAACGACGGTATCACCCCGGCAATGAAAGGTTTCAGATTGCTTATTTTTACGGTTAACGGAATTTTATTTGACGGAGAAGCTGTTTCAAAGTCGCTGAAAAACGCCGTATGCCGTCTCGGACTCGATTCGGATAAGGCTTATCGTGCGGTGCGCTCATGCTTGGGGGCAAGAATCTTTTCCAGAAAGCCGCGCACCAGTTCGGGCGCACGGTGGAGAGCATCCAGATAGGGCTTTACATCGTACCACAGGTCGTGGTACTTGTTGCTCCAATGAATGGCTTCCTTTTTGGCGGTGGAAAGTTCTTCTTTCAAGCGGCGGTTCTCCACATCCATCATATAGCCGTGGTCGGCCTGTTTTTTCAGCTTGGAGAATTCTTCTTCGGTCAGCGAGTAGTTGCCGAGAAAGGTGCGCTTGCCGATATAATCCAGATCACGCGCATGAATGAGGGCTTCTTTCGTGAGCGTGGTCTTTTTCTGAATGAAGGCAAGTTCTTTCTCCTTTTGGGAGAGGGTCTGACTGGTTTTAGCAAGCGATTGTGCCTGCTGGTCGGCTTGGGTGGTCAGGGTGTCCAGCCGTTCCTGCTCCCGCTGGACTTTGAATTGGGTGACGGTCAGGTGTTCTTCAGTGCTGCCACGCTCACCGCGCTCTACATCGGTGTACCCGGCATTGCGCATATAGTTGAAGAAATCGTCTTGCAGGACACTGTACGACTTCTTCAGGACTGGCTTGCCGTTCTTTTGCAGGACAGGCTTTCCGGCATCGTCCAGCAGGGGCTTGGATGCCCACTTCTTGCTCCGGCTGACCTGCATGACAGTCTCCTTGACTGTGCCGACCAGTGCCTTGTCCTTGCAGCGTTTCGACCAGAGGATCTGCTTTTCCACCACAGGCACATAGACCACATGGAGATGATAGTGGTAGACTTCACGGCCTAATGCTTCGGTCATGGCACGGTTGATCTCATCGGCGTGCATGACTGCCGAGAGGATATACTGCTCACCGCCCACGATTTGAACGGCAGCTTGGTAGGCATCCTCATAGAACTGCTTGGCGAACTCGTAGCCGCCGTGGTTGTCAAAGTAGGCCGAGTTGACATCAAAGACAAGCTCGCAGTAATGGGTGGCATCCGGCTTCAAGCCGCGCGTTGAAATCGTGCCAGCGGTTTCCAGTTGGGCGAATAGGTCGGTGTAGCTGGCGGTTGGCTTTTTGAAGTGGATGTTCCATGCAGTGCGCTGGGGGATGATGTCGGGGTTCCGGTAGCTGTCCTTTTCGCGCTCGTTGTGCTGCTGAGTGTTGCCAACGGCCTTGTCCGAAACGGCGAGATTTCGAACACTGGTGCGGTCAATGCCATCATTTCTTGCCAAAGGGCATCCCTCCTTTCAAGGTTCATCGAGAGGTGACGGGTAACGGAGATGCACTTCTGCGGAAGTGTAATAACCCACTATGACACTTTCATCCCTATGGGCTGCAAAGTGTAGTGGGCTCTTCGAGGACTCTCCG
>ENA-UEQL01002530-UEQL01002530.1-human-gut-metagenome-genome-assembly--contig:-NODE-2530-length-12108-cov-5.342532_pt1 | contig 12108 bp, 10 predicted proteins | sample MGYA00242905_ERZ507926 | MGnify/ENA primary metagenome ERZ507926 (study PRJEB26167, sample SAMN06115531) | human gut metagenome | host: Homo sapiens | place: China:Henan | collected 2015-09-09...
ATAGGAGCAAGCTTTTCATTGGTCTTGCCCATATCGCTGCTACCGGAAGTGGCGAATGGAATAATGGTCGTGGGAAAGTCAGCCTGTAGTTCAGAGTGAATTGAGTCCAAGCTATCAAGGCATATTAGCTCCTAATTTTTGGATTATGACATTTCAAAATATTACATGGAATAGTTTGTACAAAAATATTAGAGCTTGTAATATGTTTTTAGAAAATGTCAAGAAGTATGAGTTACAAGGGGAGGCTATAGAACGTTTACATGGTGAAGTGTTATATCTTAGAGGGTATTTTTATTATTGGTTGTTAATTCAATGGGGAGGTGTTCCGTTAATTGATAAGACTTTTACTCCCGAGGATGAACTGAAAGTTTCACGTAATACTTTCAAGGAAACTGTAGATTTTATAGTGAAAGACTTGGATGATGCGGCCTCTCTTCTTCCTTTGAGTGGAGATAAGGCACGTGCGACAAAAGGAGCTGCACTAGCTTTAAAATCTCGTGTTTTGTTGTATGCTGCAAGTGATTTATATGTTTCTCAATCTCAGTGGGCTGTAGGATATGAACATCCTGAGTTAGTAGGCTATGTGGATGGTGATCAGAGAGAGCGTTGGGAGAATGCAAAAAAAGCAGCAAAAGATGTGATAGATTTAGGTATTTATCATCTTTATGGAGAAGGTCAGCAGTGGGCTACTCCAGATGAAGCGGTAGCTAATTATGTTAATATCTTGTTGTGCCATAATTCGGATGAAGATATAATGCTTCAGTATTATGATTTGGTTAATCATAATAGCGATGATTTTCAGCTTCCTCGTGTTGGCTTATTTAATAGCCCTAATGGTTTTCATGGTTGGGGTGGAAATACGCCTACGGGTCAGTTAGTTGATTCTTATGAAATGAGTGATGGAACAAAATTTAGTTGGAGCAATCCTGCCCAAGCAATACATCCATATGAAAATAGAGATCCTCGTTTTTATGCATGTATTTTGTACGATGGAGCTCATTGGCGGGAAAGGCCAGATGATACAGTTGATGCTGACCCTGACGGAATTGTACAGACTGGATTTTATCAACAGGCAGATGGTTCTTATACTGCAGGTTTAGATACAAGGCAAGGTCCAATTGAAGATTGGAATGGTACATATACAGGATATTATATGCGTAAATTCTTAGATCCTTCAGTTAACCATCAATATGACAAACAACTTTTTCCTTGGAGACAAATTCGTTACGCAGAAGTTCTGTTGAATTATGCTGAGGCTTGTTTGGAATTAGGAGAGGAAGAAGAAGCTAGAAAATATATTAATATGATTAGAAAACGTGCTGGTATGCCTGATATTCCATCTACTAAAACAGGGAAAAAATTAATGGACCATTATCGTAATGAAAGAAAAATAGAACTAGCTTATGAACAACATCGTTATTTTGATATTCGTAGATGGATGATTGCTCCAGAGGTTATACAACCAGCTCAAGGTATAGATATTCGTTATCCTTATGGTTCACAGGATCCAGTTTATTCTGTAATAGAAGTGCAAGAACGTAAATGGAATAATAAGGCTTATTTTCTGCCTATTTACTTAGATGAAATAAATAAAAATGATTTGTTAATACAAAATCCAGGTTATTAATTTTTTATCCTTTTGAATATGAGATGTTTAAGGTTAATTTTAAGTTTGTTGTTAATTCCTTTAGGAAGTATGTCTCAATCTGTTTCTACATATTTTCAGTTTGAAAAGCCTCTTTATGGAGCGGCATATTATAGTGAATATACACCGACAGATAGGTTGGATGAAGATATACGCCTGATGAAGCAGGCTAATCTCTCGGTAGTACGTATCGGTGAGTCTACATGGTCGGTCTTTGAACCACAGAATGGAGTCTTTCAATTTGAATGGATGGACCGGATTATTGATAAATTAAGTAAAGCTGGCATTAAAATTATTTTAGGTACTCCTACTTATTCTATTCCGGCTTGGATGGCTCATCAACATCCGGAAGTGCTTTCACAAACTGTGGATGGTAAACAAAGCTATTATGGTATCCGCCAGAATATGGATTTGACTAATCCTATTTATCGTCATTATTGTGAGCGTATTATCCGAAAATTGATGGAGCGTTATGCCAAACATCCGGCTATTATTGGTTTCCAGGTTGACAATGAAGTAGAAGCCAGAGGTATAGATAATCCAGGTTATTTTGAAGGTTTCCGAAATTATATAAAAGATAGCTTTCATGCTAATTTGGATTCATTAAATGCGCGGTGGGGGTTGAATTACTGGGGCATGAATATTAATACGTGGGAGGAGTTTTATGACCGTAAAGGAGTGACGAATCCTTCTTATAAATTGTGGTGGGAACGATGGAACCGTAAGGTTACGGCTGATTTCTTAAACTGGCAGGTGGATATTGTGAATGAATATAAACGACCGGATCAATTTGTAACCCATTGTTTTATGCCTTATTTCTGTAATATCGACCAAATAGAAGCTTTCCGGCAGATGGATTATCCCGCCATTAATGTGTATTATACGATGCAGGACGGCCAGGATGGTCAGTGGATTGGATATGCTTGTGATTATATGCGTGAACTATGCAAGCATAAAAATTTTCTGATAACTGAGACTAATGCTCAGGGTACGGGATGGAGTAGTCGCGACCAATGGCCTCCGTATGATGGGCAATTGCGGCAGAATATGTATGCGTTTTTGTCAGGTGGCGCAAATATGGTAGAATATTGGCATTGGAGCACCTTACATTATGGTCAGGAAACATACTGGAGAGGTCTCTTGGGCCATGACATGACACCTAACCGCGTGTATGCTGAGTTTTCGAGAGGAGCTAAGGAATTGGAGAAAATTGGAAAAAGGTTGGTGAATTCTCGTAAACATAACCGGGTTGCTATGTTATTTAGCCATGATTCTAAGTTTGGACTGGATTTTATGCCGTATACTCATGGTGATCAATATAAGGACTATATGATTTATGAGGCATTATATCGTCAGAATATTGAATGCGATATCGTTCCGTGTGATAAGATAACTGATTTTGATAAGTATGATATGTTGGTAATTCCTCCTCTTTATGTGGCATCAGACGAACTTTTGTATAAAATTGCTGATTTTGTTGAAAAGGGAGGTGATGTGGTTATGTTCTATAAAAGCGGTTATTGCGATCCGGATAATGTAGTTCGGCCTATGCTTGCTCCAGGTCCTTTGGCGAAAGCCTGTGGATTTACTTATCAGGAGTTTTCTAGTATCAACCAGTTGCCTTTGAAGTCAAACGAGTTAGGAGTGGAAGAAAACCAGATAAGTACATGGATGGAGTTTCTTTGTCCTACAACTGCAGTTCCGTTGGCGTACGCAGATCATCCTTTTTTCGGTAAATGGCCGTGCATAACGGAAAATGCTTATGGAAAAGGACATTTGATTTATGTGGGGACAGTACCTTCGCAGAAGTTGTTGGAAAAGCTGATCGCTCGTGCAGCAGACCGTCAGCAGATTGCCTCTGTAGAACGTAAATTTAGTTTCCCATTGATTCTTCGCTCTGTGGAGAATGGATATGGAAAGAAAGTTCATTATTTATTTAATTATTCAATGAAGCCAGTTACGCTTGATTATCCATATAGTGACAGCCGTTCATTATTGGATGAACAACAATTGAAGAAAGGTGCTTCTGTAGTAATAGAGCCTTGGGGCGTAATTATAGGAGAAGAATATTGATAAAAAAATTCCCCTTACTTTGTCTGCATCAATTCGGAATGAGATAGAGTAAGGGGATTTTATAGCTGGATTATTTAAGCTTCAGCCAATACGAAATCTAGCTGTTTCTTAGCCAGGTTAGCGCGGGCTACCTTAATCTTAATTGGGTCGCCGAGACTGAATTTCTGGTGGTGACGACGTCCGATGAGGCAGTAGTTCTTTTCGTCGAACTCGTAGAAGTCGTTGCCCAGGTCGCGCATGGCAATCATGCCCTCGCACTTGTTTTCGTTGATTTCCACGTAGAGTCCCCATTCTGTCACACCGGAAATTACACCATCGTACACTTCTCCGATACGTTCACCCATAAATTCCACCTGCTTGTATTTCACGGATGCGCGTTCTGCACTGGCTGCAGTCTGCTCCATTGCCGAACTGTGTTCGCAGAGAGTTTCATACTTGTCGGCTTGTGCGCTTCGTCCTCCTGCCAGGTAACGGGTAAGCAGTCGGTGTACCATCAAGTCCGGATAACGGCGGATAGGAGAGGTGAAGTGCGTGTAGTAATCGAACGCCAGTCCGTAGTGTCCGATGTTATAAATCGAATAGCGTGCTTTCTGCATGGCGCGTAAAGACACTGTTTCTATCAGGTTCTCGGAGATCAGCTTGATGGCTTCCAGGTGGAACATATCAGAGATGGTGCAATGGCCCTTGGTGATGTAGCCTTCAATGGCATGGGTCAGTGCGTCCATACCGGTGGCGGCGGTCAGACCCTTGGGCATGCTGGACATCATATCGGGGTCAACCACAGCGATTTCAGGAATATCGTTGGTATCCACGCAGACGAACTTGCGCTTCTTCTCTACATCGGTGATGACATAATTGATGGTAACTTCGGCAGCAGTACCGGCGGTGGTGGGTACGGCAATGGTAAACACAGCGTGCTTTTTGGTGGGGGCAACGCCTTCCAGGCTGCGGACATCCGCAAATTCAGGGTTGTTGATGATGATGCCGATGGCCTTTGCAGTATCCATGGAGGATCCGCCGCCGATGGTCACGATGCAGTCCGCCTCAGCTGCCTTGAAAGCAGCAACGCCGTCCTGCACGTTCTGGATGGTGGGGTTGGGCTTGATTTCGCTGTAAACAGCATAGGGGAAGCTGGCTGCATCCAGCAGGGCAGTGATCTTGCCGGTAACGCCGAACTTGATCAGATCGGGGTCAGAGCAGACAAAAGCCTTTTTATAGCCGCGGGCGGTCAGTTCGGGAACAATGTTCTCGATTGCGCCATGGCCATGGTAAGAGATAGTATTCAAAACAATGCGGTCAGCCATAATGGTATTACCTCCGTTTTCTGTGCATGGTTTGCTCTTGGGCACGCGCTGTACGCAGCCCGTTCCATGCCTTTGTTATAATTATAACATCGTTTTACCCTGCCGTCTTTGGGCTTTTGTATCCGCTTTATTGTGAAAATTCCACTTTGCTGTTAAGCCGCCCAAAAGTTTCTAAAGTTTTTGGGCATTTTTTCCGTGCTGTCCCCCACTTGCAAACACCTGCGCGATATGCTATACTGTTTTTGCAATGAGGCGCGACCTGTTTTTTGGCCGCGCCTTTTTAACTATCAGGCCAAAACCGCGGCGCGCAGCCCGGTTTTTTATAAGGTGTATCTGAAAGCAAAGAAATAGGCCAGATTTTCGACTTTTCAGGTACACTCTAGGAGGGATAACGTCATGCGCTTATTTGATGTGCTGGGCCCCGTGATGACAGGCCCTTCCAGCAGCCACACGGCTGGTGCGGTGCGCATTGGGCTTACAGCGCGCAACCTGTTGGGCGAAGCCCCAAAAACCGCCGAGATCCTGCTGCATGGCAGCTTTGCCGCCACAGGCCGCGGGCACGGTACCGACCGTGCGCTGGTGGCCGGGCTGCTGGGCATGCTGCCAGACGATGAACGCATCCCGGACAGCTTTTCCCTGGCGCAGCAGGCCGGGCTGGATTATACCATCGGCACCGTGGTGCTGCGCGGTGCCCACCCCAACACCGCCCTGCTGCGGCTGGAAGGGGTGAGCGGCCGCAAGCTGGAAGTAATGGGTGCTTCCATCGGCGGCGGGCGCATCAACATCTGCCAGATCGACGGCATTACCACCAACTTTGGCGGCGACCACAACACCCTGATTGTTCACAATCAGGATACCCCCGGCCATGTGGCCGAAGTGACCACCGCATTGGCGCAGCGGGGCATCAACATTGCCACCATGCAGCTGTACCGTTCCACCGCCGGGGGCTATGCCGTAATGGTGCTGGAATGTGACCAGCCCCTGCCGGACGCCTTAATTGCCGAACTGCGCGGCATGCAGGGCATTGTGAAAGTGACCGGTCTGAACCTTGCGCAGCAGACCGAAACAAAGGAGGGCGCGTGATTATGGCATATTCTTCCGTTAACGCAATGCTGAACGTCAGCCGCCAGAACAACCAGCCCCTGTGGGACGTTATTTTACAGAGCGACCTGCTGGAAAGCGGGCTGACCCGCCCCCAGTCCCTGGCCGAAATGCACCACCTGTGGCAGGTGATGGTACAAACCAGCGATAACTACTGTGGCGCGGATCGTTCCGCCAGCGGCTTTGCGGGCGGCGATGCTGCCAAAGTGGCCGAAGCCGAAGCCCGCGGCCAACTGTTGACTGGCGGCTATCTGGCCCAGGTGATGGCCGAAGCCCTGAAAACCGCCGAATGCAACGCCTGCATGAAACGAATTGTCGCCGCGCCCACGGCGGGCAGCTGCGGCGTTCTGCCCGCGGTGCTGCTGCCCTTGTGGCGCAGCGGCAGCTATAACGAGGAAGCCATCTGCCGCGCGCTGTATGTCTCCGCCGGGTTTGGGCAGGTTGTGGCCGCGCGCGCCACGCTGGCCGGCGCCGAGGGCGGCTGCCAGGCCGAGGTCGGCGCTGCCAGCGCCATGGCAGCCGCCGCCCTGGTGGAGCTGCGCGGCGGCACCGCCGAACAATGCGCCGAAGCCTTTGCCATGGCGCTGACCAATCTGGAGGGCCTTGTGTGTGACCCCGTGGCCGGGCTGGTGGAAATTCCCTGCATCAAGCGCAATGTGATCGGGGCCATGAACGCAGTCTCCTGCGCGGACATGGCGCTGGCCGGCGTGGTAGGGCATATCCCCGCGGACGAGGTGATCGACGCGATGGCCGAAGTTGGCGCTGCCATGAGCAATGACCTGCGCGAAACCGGCATCGGCGGCCTTGCCGGCACCCCGACGGGAAAGGCGATCCGGGATATTGTGCAGATGCAGGGCTGATGCGCAGCATCAGAATGAATAATGAATAATGGCGGTGTGCGCGCCACGCGCGCACATTAAAATAAGGCGTTACTTTCCTTCATTGGCAATTTGCTGTAGGAAAGTAGCGCCCTATTTTTTTGAGCCGTGCCACCGCACGGCGGTCCACCAACATTATTCTTTATTTATTATTTTGCTTTCTCAGCGCCATTTTCACCACCAGCACTAGGGCCGCATACAGAATGCCGCCGATGGCCCAGATGAACCAGCTGTATTGGGGCTGGCCGTTGCCCCTGGGGCCAAAGGTGTACAGCAGGAATGCCGCCGTGACCACCAGCCAGTACACCACGCTGATGGCGGTACGCAGCTCACGGGTGGCTTTGCTGTGGCGGGTGTAGTCCCCTTCTTCCAGCAGCTTTTCCGTTGCGCCGTAATAGGTCCCGCCCAGCACAAAGGCAAAAACGCCGCAGGCAACCAACACCAGCAGAACACAAACCGCCGCATTCATCACGATTCCGCTGTTCACCATCATGGCCACAAACAGCGGAATCGCGGACAGAATGCACAGCACCGTACCTGTCAGGTTCAATTTATCATAGGTGGGACGGTACGCCGCTTGGCGTTCCCGCACCATGCCGGTCACGCCGTATTCTGTTTCAAAGGGTTCCTTTTCCAAAAAATCAAAGTCCCGGTTCTTCGTGCCGCACAGCATAAACAGCACCACAGCCACGCATACCATTACCAGCAGAACGCACAAGCCAATACCGGTCGCCACCTTCTCGTTCAGGCCAAACTGGGAATGCTGGCAGATTTCGCCCAAAAGCAGCAGCATAACAGGTGAAGCAACACAGAGCGCGGTTCCCCACGCCATGTAGGGAGCGTTGACCTTTGCCTGGGCCAGGGCAGCGTTAGCCTGCTCCAGCGTTACACGGCGCAGGGCGGTGGGCTCACTTTCGGCATATTCCGGTTCGCCCATCTCGTCTTTTAACAGGTAATCTGTGGTAACGCCAAACAGCTTGCTGATCTGCAATATCTTTTCAATATCCGGAACCGACTGTGCGCCCTCCCATTTGGAGACCGACTGCCGGGTCACGTTCAGCTGTTGGGCAAGTTCTTCCTGGGAATATCCTGCCTTTTTGCGCAGGGCGATCAATTTGTCTGCAAAGATCATGGTCAATGTCCTTTCTTGTGTTGTGGGGTTTTGTTTCGGTGGCTTTATCGTACCAGCTGGTGCCGTTGCAAAAAAGAACCTGACTGTTGGAAATGTGTCAACCGCCGGTTGCGGGCAGAAAATTCATCGTAGTATCGTTTACAGTGCAAACATTTCTTTGCAGATTGTTTTGCCTGTCTGCGTTTTGAAAATTTTATCCAGCGCGTTCTGCGCCGCTGCTTTGGGTACAGAATCCTCATACAGATTGACCAGGAAATCCGCTTCCACTAAAATCTGATAGTCCATGCCGTCAATGTTGGTATACGTATGGTGGTGCCCCACCAGATAAGCAACGCGGTCGGCCTGCGCCGGGGTAAAGCCGCATTCCAACATCATGGCGCGGGCCGGGGCGGGGCCGAGCTCTTCCTGATATTTGCCCGCGGAGCTGCCATAGGTCTGCTCTGCCGGTTTGATTCCGATATCATGCACATAGGCAGCGGCTTCCAGAATTTCCAGCGTTGCGGCATCCATCCCCTCCTGCCGGGCAATCAGCGCAGCAAAGCTGTGCACCTTGATAAAGTGCTGGATGCGGGCAGGATCCGCCGCGTAATATGTAATCATATGCAAAGCAAGGTCATCCAATTTTGTCATGTCTTATTTCCCCTCTCATTCTGTTACAAGTCAAGCATCTGTCTGTATTGTACTGCACCGCCCTATAAAAGCAAGGGGCAGTTTTCCTTTTTTGGGGGTCAATCGTAATCGTATTCTGGGCTTTCAGCCACGCGGGTGTCCAGCCAGCGGGCCAGACGCTCCATCTCAGCATTGGTGATGCGTCCGGTATCCGATAACGCCGCCACCATGCTGCGCAGGTCCCCGCCATACAGAGTTTGCAGGTGTGCCGCACTGACTGCCCCGCAATAGGTCACACGGCGCACCAGCGGGGTATAAATATTTTTGTTGCTCTGCTTTTCGGGCCGTACATAGCCCTTGGCTTCCAGCCGCAGCAGGAAGTTGAGCAGTGTGGAATCCGCCCACACACAGTCCGGCGGCAGTTTGGCCGCGATCTGCCGCCGAGTGGCCGGTTTGCCGCAGGCCCACAGCGCCGCCATGACCTGCTCTTCACTGGTTGAAAGTGCTTTCATTCTTCTCTCCATTCCATCCTTTTATGTTTGTGGTTGATTTTTGTACTTTTATTTTACATCCGTGGCAGATATTTTAGCAATGTGCATTTTTGCACAAAATGTGCGCTTACTTTTTGGCTGTTTTGGTGGTCATAATTTTACGTTTGTAAAAGTATCTGTTTTCGTATTGCGCACATCTGTACTTATTGGCAGGCTGCCCGCGGCAATTTTCCACTTTTTTCGGTATTTTGACAAACGTGTTTTGCTTGCGGGCGGGCAGGCGCAGTGCGTATAATACAGGTGTTGTGAAAAACGAATCAACAAAGCAAGGCGCAGCGCGCCGCTTTGAGCTTGGGTGTAAGAATGAATTTAGGAGGTAACCTCTTATGAATCGTGTGTATAATTTCAGCGCCGGTCCTTCCATGCTGCCGGTTCCCGTTTTGCAAAAAGCTCAGGCCGACCTGCTGGACTACCATGGCAGCGGTATGAGCGTGATGGAGATGAGCCACCGCAGCAAGTGGTTCGATGAGATCATCCAGAACACTGAGGCCGGTATCCGCAAGGTGCTGAATGTGCCCGACAACTACAAGATCGGTTTCTTCCAGGGCGGCGCAACCCAGCAGTTCGCCATGGTGCCCCTGAACTTTATGACCACCGGCACGGCGGATTATCTGGTGACCGGCAACTTCAGCAAAAAGGCTGCCGAGGAAGCCGCTAAGTTCGGCACAGCCCGCATCGCTGCTTCCAGCAAGGATAAGAACTTCACCTATATTCCGGATGTCAAGGCCATTGCGTATGACCCCAACGCCAGCTACATCCACATCTGCCAGAACAACACCATTTTTGGCACTACTTATAAAGATGTGCCGCAGGTGGACGGCATCCCCCTGGTAGCTGACATGAGCTCCATGATTTTCAGTGAGCCGACCGATGTAAGCAAGTACGGCTGCATCTACTTTGGTGTGCAGAAGAACGTTGCCCCCGCCGGTATGGCCATTGCCATCATCCGGGACGACCTGCTGGGCAAGAGTGCCAAAGGCATCCCGGCGGAAAAGATCCCCACCATGATGAACTACACCACCCTGTTGGATAAGGACAGCATGTACAACACCCCGCCGTGCTGGTGCATCTACATGACCGGTCTGGTGATGGATTACCTGCAGAATGAGGTTGGCGGCCTGGAAGAGATGGCCAAGATCAACCACGCCAAGGCCAAGGTCCTGTATGATTACCTGGACGGTCAGGACTTCTATAACAATCCCGTTCAGCCGGAATACCGCAGCATGATGAACGTGACCTTCACCAGCCCCAACCCGGATATGGATAAGAAGTTCTGCGCCGCTGCTACCGAAGCCGGCTTCGTGAACCTGAAAGGCCACCGCCTGGTTGGCGGCATGCGTGCTTCCATCTATAACGCCATGCCTGCCCAGGGTGTGAACGACCTGGTTGATTTCATGGAGAAGTTCCGCAAGGAAAACGCGTGAAATAATGAGGAATTAGCAATTAGAAATTAGGAATTGAAGGCTGACTTTATGGTTTGCTCAAATCCCAATGTTCTTGCTGATTTCTCTGCCATACCGTTCATCCCTAATTGCTCATTTCTAATTATTACAGGGGGTTATCCGCCATTATGTATACCATCAAAACCATGAACGCCATTTCGCCGGTTGGGCTGGCAAAGCTGCCGGCCAACCAGTTCGAGATCAATAACGAGGCTGACGACGCACAGGGCATTCTGGTGCGCAGCGCCGACCTGCATGATGTCGCCCTGCCCAAAAGCCTGCTGGCCATTGCCCGCGCAGGTGCCGGCACCAACAACATTCCCATTGACCAGTGCACCGAGCAGGGCATCGTGGTGTTCAACACCCCCGGTGCCAACGCCAACGCTGTGGCCGAGCTGGTCATCGGCGCGCTGGTGTCCGGCAGCCGCAATGTACCGGACGCTGTGCAGTGGGCGCAGGGCCTGAAAGGCAGCGCCACCCTGGCCAAGGATGTGGAGAAGGGCAAAAAGCAGTTTGTCGGCCCGGAACTGCGCGGCAAAACCATCGGTGTAATCGGCCTGGGTGCCATTGGTGCCCGCGTCGCCAACGCCGCCGTTGCCCTGGGCATGGAAGTTCTGGGCTATGACCCATACATTTCCATTGACGCTGCATGGAGCCTGTCCCGCAGCGTACAGCACTGCGTCACCCTGGGCGATATGCTGCCCCGCTGCGACTATCTGACCATCCATGTGCCGTACCTGCCCTCCACCAAGAACACCATCAATGCCCAGACGCTGGCCATGTGCAAGGACGGCGTGCGTGTGCTGAACTTTGCCCGCGGTGAGCTGGTTGATAACTTTGCCCTGCTGGATGCTCTTGGCACCGGCAAGGTTGCCCAGTATTTCTGCGATTTCCCGGCGGAGGAGCTGCTGGGTGTGAAAGGAGTTTACTGCACGCCGCACCTGGGCGCTTCCACCCCGGAAAGCGAGACCAACTGCGCTGTGATGGCAGCCAATGAGCTGAGCGACTACCTGAAAAACGGCAACATCACCCACAGTGTCAACCTGCCGGATGTCAGCCAGCCGCGCGTTGGCGGCAAGCGCATCTGCATCATTCACCGCAATGAGCCGGGCGCAATCTCTGCCATCACCGGCATTCTGACCGCCGCCAACCTGAACATTGAGAACATGGTGAACAAAGGCCGCAAGAATGTTGCCTACACCATGCTGGATGTAACAGGCAACGTGGATGCCGGCCTAACCGCACAGCTCAGCGGCATTGATACCGCCATCCGCGTGCGTATCCTGTGATAATACCTTAGGCAACACCGCACAATTCCCGCCTTACGGCTTAAGCACCGCTCCGACGGCTGCGGCACGGCATCTGCGTTGCCA